>ERZ724512.775-NODE-775-length-14993-cov-13.041505_pt1 | contig 14993 bp, 14 predicted proteins | sample MGYA00376045_ERZ724512 | MGnify/ENA primary metagenome ERZ724512 (study PRJEB28724, sample SAMN07190883) | activated sludge metagenome | isolation source: activated sludge of sewage treatment plant in Hong Hong | place: Hong Kong | collected 2016-03-17 ... | reverse complement strand
GTCTGCACCCGGTCGGACCATGCCGGCCAGCCGGCCGCCGATGATCTCCTCGGCCTCGGTGACGATCCGGCTGACCAGTTCACCCACCGTCGGGATGTCGTTGATCAGGCCCATCGCGGTGCCCACGGTCCAGATGCCGGCGTCGACGTCACCCTCGTCGAAGACCCGTCGCCCGCGGACCCCGGCCACCAGATCCTTGACGTCGTCGAACTGACCACCGCCCTTGAGGATCTCGACGACCTCGCGGGAGACCGCGTTGCTGGCCACCCGGGCGGTGTTGTGCAGGCTGCGGAAGATCAGTTCGGTGCCGAGCTCGTTGCCGGCGACGATGGCGTCCTTGACGTTCTGGTGGATGCAGGACTCGACCGTGCACATGAACCGCGAGCCCATGTTGATGCCGTCGGCACCGAGCGCCAACGCGGCGACCAGGCCGCGGGCGTCGGCGAAGCCGCCGGAGGCGATCATCGGGATCTCGATCTGATCCGCGGCGGCGGGGATCAGCACCAGGCCCGGCACGTCGTCCTCGCCCGGGTGACCGGCGCACTCGAAGCCGTCGATGCTGATGCCGTCCACGCCCAGGCTCTGCGCCTTGACCGCATGCCGCACCGAGGTGCACTTGTGCAGCACCTTGATGCCGTTGTCATGGAACATCGGCAGGTGCGGCGCCGGGTTGGAGCCCGCGGTCTCGACGATCTTGATGCCTTCGTCGACGATGACCTGCCGGTACTCGTCGTACGGCGGCGGGTTGATGGCCGGCAGGATCGTCAGGTTCACCCCGAACGGCTTGTCGGTCAGTTCCCGGGTCTTCTGGATCTCGCGGGACAGGTCGGCCGGGGTCGGCTGGGTCAGTGCGGTGATGAAGCCCAGCGCACCGGCGTTGGCCACCGCCGCCACCAGTTCAGCCCGGCCGACCCACTGCATACCGCCCTGGGCGATCGGGTGTTCGACCCCGAAGGTCTCGGTGAATTTCGTCGACAGAGTCATCGGGTCTCCTTGTTACCGCGGGGCCATGCGGATGCCGCCGTCGAGGCGGATCACCTCGCCGTTGAGCATCGGATTTTCCACGATGTGCACGGCCAGCGCGCCGTATTCGCTCGGCTTGCCCAGCCGTGACGGGTGCGGCACCTGGGCGCCCAGCGAGGCCTTGGCCGGCTCGGGCAGACCCGCCAGCAGCGGGGTGTCGAACAGGCCGGGGGCGATCGTCACGACGCGGATCTGCTTGTCGGCGAGGTCGCGGGCGATCGGCAGGGTCATGCCGACGACGCCGCCCTTGGACGCCGAATAGGCGGCCTGCCCGATCTGGCCGTCGAACGCCGCGACCGAGGCGGTGTTGATGATGACGCCGCGCTCTTCACCGACCGGCTCGCTCTTGGCCATCCGCTCGGCGCCGAGGCGCAGCACGTTGAACGTGCCGACCAGGTTGATGTTGACGATCCGAGCGAACTTGTTCAGCGGGTAGACCCCGCCCTTGCCCAGGACGCGGATCGCGTCGCCGGTGCCCGCGCAGTTGACGACGATGCGCACCGTGCCGAGGGTCTCGGCCAGGTCGAAGGCCTTGGTGACGGCCTCCTCGTCGGTGACATCGGCCGGCGCGAACCGCACCGCGTCGCCGAGTTCCTTCGCGACCTCGTCGCCCCTCGAGCTGGGCAGGTCGAGGATGACGACCTTGGCACCCTCGTCGAGCAGAGCCTTGGTGGTGGCCAGCCCCAGGCCTGAGGCGCCACCAGTGACGACGGCTACCGCGTCCTTGATCAGCACGGATGTGTTCCTTTCAGTACGTCGACCTACTGGTTGGTTGGGGACTATACCCAATCGCGGAGGACGGCCTCGGTGTCGGCTCCGGGTACGCCGGGCGCGCGGGGCCGATCGGGCACGCTGCGGGAGAACCGCGGCGCCGGGGCCGGGAACAGCGAGCCGTTCTCGGTGTAGAAGGTGCCGCGCTCGGTGTTGTGCGCCTCGGTCTCGACCTCGCCGAAGGACAGCACCGGGGTGACGCAGGCGTCGCTGCCGGCGAACACCCCGGCCCAGTGGTCGCGGTCCTGCGACGCGAACTTCTCGGTGAGCACGGCGCGCAACTCGGGCCAGCGGGCGATGTCGTTCTGGCCGGGCAGATCCGCGGGATCCAGGCCCAACTTGTCGAGCAGTTCGGCGTAGAACTGCGGCTCGATGGAACCGACCGCGACGTGGCGGCCGTCGGCGCACTCGTAGGTGTCGTAGTACGGGGCGCCGGTGTCGAGCATGTTGGTGCCACGGGTGTCACCCCACATGCCCATGTGCCGGAACGCCCACATCATGGTCGCCAGTACCGAGGACCCGTCGACCATCGCGGCGTCGACCACCTGGCCCCGGCCCGAGCGTTCCCGTTCCCAGAGTGCCGCGAGCACGCCGACAAGCAGGAACATCGAGCCGCCGCCGAAGTCGCCGACCAGGTTCAGCGGCGGGACCGGCCGCTCCCCCGCCCGCCCGATGGCGTGCAGCACACCGTTGAGCGAGATGTAGTTGATGTCGTGGCCGGCCTGCTGGCTGCGCGGACCCGTCTGACCCCAGCCGGTCATCCGGGCGTAGATCAGCCGGTCGTTGACCTTCGCGCAATCCTCCGGGCCGAGGCCGAGGCGCTCGGTGACCCCGGGGCGGAAGCCCTCGATCAGGACGTCGGCCTTGGCGATCAGGCGCAGGACCAGCTCGCGATCCTCTTCGCTCTTGAGGTTGGCGGCCACCGAGCGGCGGTTGCGCATGAGGTAGTCGTTGCTGGCGTTGGTCTGGATGCCGGGTCCCTTGCCGGGCCGCTCGACGCGGACCACGTCGGCGCCGAGGTCGCCGAGGATCATCGCGGCGTGCGGGCCGGGACCGATGCCGGCCAGTTCGACAACTCGCAAACCCTGCAGTGGTCCAGCCATTGCCCTACCTTCCAGTTGGTTGACCGCCCGGTTAGCGTACTTACATCACTTCCCGCGACGTTAGGCTGCCGCCCATGACCACCATCGACTCGCCCGAGACCTACACCGGCCACCCGGAGCTCACGGTGGCGCTGGAGGACGGCGTGTTGTCGCTGACCCTGAACCGGCCCGACAGCCTCAATTCGCTGACCGCCGCGATGCTGCGAACCCTGGCCGACGCCCTCGAGCAGGCGGCCGGCGACCCCCGGGTGCGGGTGGTCCGGCTGGGCGGAGCCGGGCGCGGGTTCTGCTCCGGGGCCGGGATCAGCGCCGAGGATCAGGCGCGACGCTCGGGGGACCCGGCCGCCGATGACGTTCTGGCCCAAGCGAATCGGTCGGTGCGTGCGATCACCGCACTGCCCAAGCCGGTGGTGGCCGTGGTACAGGGACCCGCCGCGGGTGTGGGGGTGTCGCTGGCACTGGCCTGCGATGTCGTAGTGGCTTCGGAGAAGGCGTTCTTCCTGTTGGCCTTCACCAAGATCGGGCTGATGCCGGACGGTGGGGCCTCGGCATTGGTGGCCGCCGCGATCGGCCGGATCCGCGCGATGCGGATGGCCCTTCTCGCTGAACGTATTTCGGCCACCGAGGCCTACGACTTCGGTCTGGTCAGCTCGGTCCACCCGGCCGACGAACTGGAGTCCGCCGTCGCCACGGTGATCGACACCCTGGTGTCGGGCCCGGCGATCTCGCTGCGCAAGACCAAGCAGGCCATCAACGCCGCGACGCTGACCGAACTCGAGAGCGCGATCGGCCGCGAGGTCGACGGTCAGGCAGTCCTGTTGACATCGCGCGACTTCCGCGAGGGCACCCGGGCGTTCCAGGAGCACCGCAGGCCCACCTTCACCGACGAGTAGCGTCGTCGCCATCCCCTTTCTGGACCCGGGCCCCTACTCAGAACTCGCTATCACCGGCGATGGCTGGTATCGCCGGTGACAGCGGATTCTGGAAAAGAGTTCCTTCCCCGGAGCGGGGCCGACGCCACCTGTCGGTCCGCCACGCCATCATCGGCAGATGACCGATGAACCCAACTACACCTACCGCGCCGAGTGGTCCGCATCGCATTTCCAATACCGGGCGATCTGCCTGGAGTTTCCCGGACTGCATGGCATCGCACCCACCCCGCACGAGGCGATCGAACAGGTGCAGGCCCTCGTCGCCCAGATCGTCGCCGAGTACGCCGAGGCCGACATGGCACCGCCCAAGTCGCTCACCGACCACACCTACAGCGGCCAGTTCACCGTCCGCACCTCACCGGAGCTGCACGAGCGGCTGACCGTCGAAGCCGCCGAGCAGGGCGTGTCGATGAACCAGTGGGTCGCCTACAAATTGGCCGGGCGGCGGCTCCCCACACTCGACGACCTGTTCTGAGCCGAAATTCGTTGGACTGAACCCCGTTCCGTCGGGGAGCATCGATGCCATGAGCACGCCCTGCGACGTAACGCCGGTGAGGACACCCGGCGGCTGGCGCGTGCTCGCACCCTTCCGGTTCCGCGAGTTCCGCCTGCTGATCGCGGCGATGTCGATCTCGCTGTTCGCCGAGGGCATGTGGACCGTGGTGATGGCCCTTCAGGTCATCGCGCTGGCCGACGACCCGGCCGCGCTGTCGCTGGTCGCGGCCTGCCTGGCGGCGGGCCTGCTGGCGTTCATTCTGGTCGGCGGCATCGTGGCCGACCGGGTGAACCAGCGCGCCATCATCATCGCGGTCGAGACCGCGAACGTCGCCGCGACCGGCGCGGTGGCGGTCCTGGGCAGCATGGGCTCGTTGCGGCTGTGGCACATGGCCGTTGCCAGCGCGGTCCTCGGTGTGGGCGCGGCGTTCTTCTTTCCCGCCTACAGTGCCTACCTGCCGCGCATCCTGCCCGCCGAACACCTGTTGGCGGCCAACGGTGTCGAGGGCGCGATCCGCCCGACCCTGCAGCAGGCGATCGGGCCGGCCGTCGCCGGCGTCGTGGTCGGCGCGACGTTCCCGTCGCTCGGCGCGGTGACGGTGGCCGCCTTGTTCACCGCAGGCCTGGTCCTGCTGGTGTCGATGCGGCCGGCCGACGGCGAGCACATCGTGTTGGCCGTGGAGCGCGAGATCCCGCATCCGCTGACCGATCTGCGTGAGGGCCTGCGTTTCGTGGTGCGCACCCCGTGGCTGCGCTGGACGCTGCTGTTCGCCAGCACCTGGGTGTTCGTGGCGCTGGGCCCGATCGACGTGCTGCTGCCGTTCATCGCGCGGGAACGTTTCGCCCACGGGGAGCAGGTGTACGGCTTCCTGCTCGCCGCCTTCGGGTTCGGCAGCGCACTCGGCGCGTTGGTGGTGTCCTCGCGGCTGCTGCCGCGGCGCTACCTCACGGTGATGATGACGATGTGGGGCGTGGGCTCGCTGCCCCTGGCGGTCGTCGGCGCGACGTCCTCGCTGCCGCTGATGGTGCTCGCGCTGTTCGTGGTCGGCGTCGCCGACGGCGCGGGCATGGTCATCTGGGGCACGCTGCTGCAGCGCCGGGTACCGGCGGCGATGCTGGGCCGGGTGTCGAGCCTGGACTTCTTCGTCTCCCTGGCGTTCATGCCGGTGTCGATGGCCGTCGCGGGCCCGCTGTCGAAGGTGGTGCCGGTCGAGTTGATCTTCGCCGTCGCCGGTATCGCGCCGCTGGCCCTGGCCACGGTGGCCCTCGTCGCGGCGCGCATGCCGCGCGACGAGATCGCCCATCCCCTGCGCTGAGCTACAGGCCGAACACCGGCGGTAGTGCCAGCACCATCAGCAGTCCCCACACCACATGGGTCAGCACCGGTGCCAGCACACCGCCGGTGGCCCGGCGTTCCCAGGCGCACACCGCGCCCAGGATGAGCGCCGCGAAGCCCAGCATCGGGTTGCCGCTCGCCGACGTCGCCACCGCGTAGAGCAGCGTCGAGATCAGCACCGGATGGAAGGCGCCCAGCGCGGTGTACAGCGCGCCGCGGAAGAACAGTTCCTCGGCGAACCCGTTCACCAGGGTGATCACCACGAGCAGGGCGAGGTTGCCGTGGTTGGTGTACTCCAGCACCCGGGTGACCCGTTCGGCCACCGCCGGGATCTCGCGGACCACCAGCCCGCCGAGCAGGAACACCACCCCGAGGGCCAGCCCGATGCCGAGGCCGGTGAGCACCGGTCGCTGATTGCGGCCGCGCCAGCGGATGCACCCCAGGTGCAGCGGCCCGGACAGGAAGGCGCCCGCCATCCACACCGCGGCCAGGCCCAGGGTCAGCCAGTAGAACGTCTCGTCGCCGGGGCGCCGGCTCAGCGAGTAGCCCAGCAGCGCAGCCCCGCACACCAGGACGACGCAGACGATGACGCGCCGGCGGCGCACCACCGACGGCCATTCCTGATACGGCACGGCCTCGTTGACCGCGGCCGCCCGGATGTCACCCAGTCCCGTCATCACGGAACAGCTTTCGCAACGGCGAGCAGCATGTCCAGTCCGGTGCGCAGAACACCGGCGACCGGTCCGGGCACCGCGTCGATGAGGCCCAGCGCGGGGCGGGCCCCGGCCGGGCTCACCGCCCCGGCCATCTGGCGCAACCGCAACGCGTCACCCCCGGCCCACAACGGGTCGCTGTCGGCCAGGTGGTGCGGGTCGGCAAGCTGGTCGACGGGCCGCGGAGCCGGACTCGACACCGCCGCCGCGACGGCGTCGTCGATGCTGGTGAGACCGTCCGGCGGGTCCGGCACGTAGTCACCCAACACGGTGTCGGAGGCCGTCATCGGATGGTCCAGCGACTCGATGAGGTCGGCGGCCAGACCGCTCGGCACCGGCACCGCCGCCCCGGCCAGCCGGCCGACGATGCCCTTGGGCACCACGTCGTACACCGGGATCCCGGCTCGCCGCTCGCCGGCCGCGCGGACATAGCTGCCCAGCAGCCGGCGGTAGGTGGTGGTGGTCGGGCCGACGAGGTCGTAGGCCCCGGCCGCGACGCGCTCCGGATCGGCCGCGGCGAGCAGGTAGTAGAGCACGTCGCGCACCGAGATCGGATCCATCCGGTGCTCGGCCCACGGGGGCAGCGGGATCACCCAGAACCGGTCGCCGACGTAGCGCACCATCTCGAACGACGTCGACCCGGCGCCGATGATCACGGCGGCGCCCAGCCAGACCAGTTCGGGGCCGCCCTCGACGCTGAGCGCGTCGGCGACTTCGGCGCGGCCGGCCAGATGCTCCGAAAGGGTGTCGCCGTCGGGCACGAAACCGCCGAGGTAGACGATGCGGCGCACACCGGCAGCGGCGGCGGCCGCGGCGACGTTGGCGGCGGCGGCGTTGTCGCGATCGCGGAAGTCGGGCTGGCCGATCGCGTGCACCAGGTAGTAGACGACATCGACGGGCGCGGCGACGGTGAACGCGGCCGCCACCGACGACGGGTCGTCGGCGTCCAGGTATACCGCCTGCACCCGGTCGCACCAGCCGAACCGGCCCAGCTTCGAAGGGTCCCGGGTGGCCGCCACCACGTCGTGGCCGGTCTCGATCAACTCGGCGACCAGCCGTGAACCCACATAGCCGGTGGCGCCGGTGACCAGGATTCGCATTCTCTCCACGTTACGAAAGATCGGCACCCCGGAGGTGACGCAAACCTGACGTCGCTGTGAGATTCGCCGCCGCAGTGCAATTGGCCTACGTCGCCTCGCGGTGCAGTTCGACGAGCCGCTCGTAGACCGCGGCGTTGTCGCGGTTGGCCATCACCTCGGCGTCGCTGAGCTCGCGCCGGACCCGCCCGGGCACGCCCGCGACCAGGGAGCGCGGTGGCACCACGACGCCCTGCGGGATCAGCGCCCCGGCGGCCACCGTCGATCCGGCGCCCACCACCGCGCCGTTGAGCACGATGGCGCCCATTCCGATCAGGGCGCCGTCCTCGATCGTGCACCCGTGCAGCACGGCGTTGTGCCCGACGGTGACCCCGGCTCCGACCCGGACCGGATACTCGGGGTCGACATGGACGGTCACCCCGTCCTGGATGTTGGTCCCGGCGCCGATGTCGATCGGCTCGGCCTCGGCCCGCAACGTCACCGCGTACCAGACGCTGGCCCGGGCGGCGAGGCGCACCCGGCCGATCAGGGTGGCGTTGGGGGCCACCCACGACTCGGGATGCACGTCTGGGGTGTGCCCTCGGATGGTGATGATCACCGGCTCATGCTCCTCTGCGACAGGCGACTCGCTCAGCATGACAGCACCGGCCGGCGGCTCCCACCACAGTGCCGTTGACCTGCGATTCTTCGTCACGTTTTGGGTCGGTCGCGGGGCTGCCGATACGATGCCCCGGGCGTTCGGCCGCCGAAGTACCACGTAGGGGGCCGCGTCAACGCCGACTCCCGATAGCAAGAGGAACCGAAGTGAGCACTCGTACCAAGACCCTCGGCGTCGCCGCCGCCTTCGCCGCGATCGCCGTCGCCATCCCGACGGCCGTGCAGGCCTACGCCGATCCGGTCACCGCCCCGACCGATACCGCGGCGCCGACGGCCCCGGAGGCCCCGGTGACCAGCGTCAGCCAGCTGCCCGATCCGCAGGGCCCGGGCTGCGACGCCTACAAGGCGCAGGTGCCCGGCGGCGCCGGCTCGTTCATGGGGATGGGCAGCCAGGTCGCCTCGGCGGCCATCGCGTCCAACCCGGACCTGAGCACGTTCAGCTCGGCCATCTCGGGCAAGCTGAACCCGGCGGTGAACATCGTCAGCGTGCTCGACGGCGGCCCCTACGTCGTCTTCGCGCCCACCAACGAGGCGTTCGCGAAGCTCGACGAGGCGACCCTGGCGACGCTGAAGAATGACCCGACCGTGCTGCTGCCGACGCTCTTCTACCACATGGTGTTGGGCTACCTGGGCCCGCAGAACGTCGCGGGCAAGATGCCTACCCAGGACGGCCGACCGGTCACGGTCACCGGTAAGGGCGGCGACGTCAAGATCAATGACACCGCGAAGGTGGTGTGCGCCTACAGCGCCAAGGGTGCCTACATCTACATGATCGACACCGTGCTGACCCCGCCGGCGGCGGGCTCCACGACGACGACGCCGAGCACCTCGAGCACCGAGACCACGACGTCGACCAGTGCCGCCACCAGCACCTCGGCGGAGCCCACCTCGAGCGAGGCCCCGGCGACCACGGCGACCACGACGGCCGCCCCCGCCAGCACGACGACGGCGCCGGGCGCCTAGTTCAGCGGGCCTTCCAGACCGGCTGACGCTTCTCGGCGAACGCCAGGGGACCTTCCTTGGCGTCCTCCGAGCGCATCAGCGCGCCGATCTCGCGCATGGTGCGGGTCCAGCCGATCTCGTCGGCGGTGATGGTGCCGTCGTCCACACCGGCGGCCACCCGCTTGCTGGCCTGGACGGCCAGCGGTGCGTTGACGGTGATCCGTTCGGCGAGCGCCAGCGCGGCATCGACGACGGTGCCGTCGGGCACCACGTCGTTGATCAGGCCCCACCGCAGCGCCTCGGCGGCGGTGATGGGTTCACCGGTGACCAGCAGTCGCATGGCGACCTTCCGGGGCAACTGCTCCACGATGCGGAACACCCCACCGGCGGCGGCGATCAGGCCGCGCTTGACCTCGGGCAGGCCGAACTGGGCGCTCTCGACGGCGACCGCGAGGTCGCTGGCCAGGGTGAGTTCGGTGCCGCCACCGAACGCGGCGCCGTTGACCGCCGCGATGGTCGGTTTGTCGATGAAGTGGCTGACGTAGCCGGCGAAACCCCATTCGGGGTGTTGTGGGTGAAACAGGTTCTCCCGCCGCGAGATCGCCTTGAGGTCGGCCCCGGCGCAGAATGACTTGTCACCGGCTCCGGTGATGACGACGGCCCAGACCTCGGAGTCGTCCTGCGCCCGCTGGAGCGCGTCACCGACCGCGGTGCTGACCGCGCCGTTGACGGCGTTGCGGGCGTCCGGCCGGTTGATCGTGATGAGTGCGACGTTGCCCCGCCGCTCGTAGCGAGCGGCGGGGGCCTCGACGTCGGTCACGCCTACAGCAGCTCAAGGATGGTGGCGTTGGCCTGACCGCCACCCTCGCACATGGTCTGCAGGCCGTAGCGAATGTTGTTGTCCCGCATGTGGTAGAGCAGCGTGGTCAGGATCCGGGCACCGGATCCGCCGAGCGGGTGGCCCAGCGCGATCGCGCCCCCGTTGGGGTTGAGCTTCTTCTCGTCGGCCCCGATGTCCTTCAGCCAGGCCATCGGCACCGGCGCGAAGGCCTCGTTGACCTCGAAGGCGCCGATGTCGTCGACGCTCAGACCGGATTTCTTCAGGGCCTTCTGGGTGGCCGGGATCGGCGCGGTCAGCATGATCACCGGGTCGGCGCCGGCGAGCGTCGCAGTGTGGACCTTGGCCAGCGGCTTGAGGCCCAGGCTCTTGGCCTTCTCGGCCGACATGATCAGCAACGCGGCCGAGCCGTCCGAGATCTGGCTGGAGTTACCGGCGTGGATCACGCCGTCTTCCTTGAACGCGGGCTTGATCTTCGCCATCGACTCGACGGTGCCGCCGCGGCGGATGCCGCCGTCCTCGAGCACCACGGTGTCGTTGCCGTCGGCGTCCTTGGTCTTGATGCCGACGATCTGGTCCTTGAAGGCGCCGGCATCCTGTGCGGCGGCGGCCTTCTCGTGCGACCGCAGGGAGAACTCATCGAGCTGGGTGCGGCTGAAGCCCCACTGCTCGGCGATCATCTCGGCGCCCACGCCCTGGTTCGGGGTCCTGCTGTAGCGCGCCTTGAACGACTCGCCGTAGGGGTTGCCGCCGTTGGCCAGCGAGGAGCCCATCGGGGTGCGCGACATCGACTCGACCCCACCGGCGACGACGACGTCGTAGTGGCCGGCGATCACGCCGGCGACGGCGAAGTTCAGCGACTGCTGGCTGGAGCCGCACTGGCGGTCCACGGTCACGCCCGCGACGGTCTCGGGCCAACCGGCGGACAGCGCCGCCGTGCGGGCGATGTCGAGTGCCTGCTCGCCGGCCTGCATGACGCAGCCCCAGATCACGTCGTCGACCAGGGCCGGCTCCACACCGGCACGCTCGACCAGGCCGTTGAGCACCTGAGCGGACAGTTCGGCCGGATGGATACCGGACAGTGCGCCGTTGCGCTTGCCGACTGGTGATCGCACCGCCTCGACAATTACCGCTTCAGCCATCGACGTTCTCCTTCTCGAGATTGTTGGTCTTCGATTTCTAACACGCCGCTTCGGGCGGCATTCCCGCGGGGCCAACCAACCGTTCGGTCAGGAGACCCGATCCGCGGCGTTGAGACCGCAGTCAGAGCGAGATTTCCAGCAGAACTTCGATCTGTATGCGGTCTCAACGGGCCGACTACGTGCCGCTGGTCACGTGCACCGGTAGGTCGTCGTCCCAGGGCTGGCGGGTGACCATGTCGGCGACGGCCACCCAGCCCGTCTCGAACTCGCCGGTGGCGGCGTCGACCAGCCGGTAGGCCTGGCGCTGCCGGTGTATCGGCTGGGCGTCGAGCAGCACCACCCGGACCTCGCCCGGCTCGAAACGGCACCGCTGCTGCATCGCGTGGATCAGCTGTTCGTTGTGCATGTGCCCGTCGCCGAAGTTCCAGCCGATGGCCATGCTGCAGATCCGCTCGCCGTCGGTGATCGAGTAGTCGTCTTCGTTCTGCCCGGCCATCGCCCGGTGCGCGAGGGTGAACAGCGCCTTGCCGTGGGTGTTGAACGCGCGGAAGGCGTACCCCATGTAGATCGGGATCTGCGCGGCCTCCTTGCTGCCGTAGAACTTCTCCAGCTGGGCGGCGGGCATGTTGGCGATCGCGATGAGGTTCTTGTCGATCTTCTCCTCGGCCGACGGCTTGATGCACCACAGCGTGGTGTCCCAATTGCCGGCGTAATAGCGCATGCCGGGCAGGAAGGAGATCTTGCGCGGGAACATGTTTCCCAGGATCACCGTCGCGGCCAGCACCGCGAACAGCACCAGTGGCCACGGGGTGGTGAGGTCGGTGATGCCGATGTGGGCGTGCGCGACGAACAGCGACAGCACGCAGAAGATCATGAAGACGTTCCATTCCAGCGGCACCCCCATCGGGATCGCCGAGAGGATGCCGAGGTGGAAGCACACCATCACGAACGCGGCGATCGCGGTGGGCCAGCCACCGTGGGAGAAGAACAGCGCCAGCGGGATCAGCATCTCGATGGCGGTGCTGATGTGGGCCAGCAGATGGGAGAGCCGGCCGGGGCGCAGGTCGTCCGGGAACTTCGCGAAGAACGCGCGCTTGAGGAAGCGCGGCCGCATCACCGGGCTGTTGGACATCATCGTCGAGATCACGAACGGGAAGTGGCGGGTGATCTTGGAGGTGGCGGCCCCCATCCAGATCGCCATGCAGACCAGCTTCGCGGCCAGGATGATGTCGACCCCGGCGAACAGGAACGCCACCGCGAAGCTGCCGTAGACCTCGCCGCGGGCGGCCAGGAAGATCACCTTGTCGCGCAGGCCGGCCAGCGCCAGCAGCACCAGGACGGCGACGATCTGCCACGTCGGCAGCAGGCCCACTTCGGTGCCGAGCGCCGGGATGGGGCCGGTGCCGTCGGAGAACAGCGCCACGATCAGCATGACGACGAGTGCGCCGTAGAGCAGGACGTCGACCGGGCCGCGGCTATCGCCCTTCGTCAGCGGCACCCGGTCGGGCCACGGCGGGAGCCGGATGGTGCCGGGGCGCAGCCAGTAGATGATCGAGCCCATCGGCGGGAAGAAACGGTTGTTCAGCGGGCCGAAGCCGCAGCCGAAGCCGACCACCTCGAACAGCATCGTGTAGAGCACGACCTTCTCGAAGACGATCGGCTCCGACCACCACCGGGAGATATTGCCGAAGCCGTCAATTCCCTTGGTGGCCAATGCGAACAGCGCCGCGACGAGGATGTAGAGCAGGATCTTCACCACGTAGAACAGGTGCAGCGCCACCGGGGTGCCGAACCCGACCTCGGCCCAGTGCTTGGCCATCGGCTTGATCTTCTCGGCGCGCGTTCCGCGGCTCCACGTCTCGAAGTCGATGACGGGTACTTCCTGCTTCAGAAATCCCATGCGGGCAAGACTAGAACGTGTTCTAGGTCCGCGGAATCACTTTCCGCGCCGAGCAGAGGCAAACGTCCCGCGACACGCCGGAACGCGGGCTCCTTTGTGTCTGCTCGTGGAATTACGTCTTGGCGGGCGGACGGTAGAAGATCGCCAGCTGACCGATGCCGCCGGCCAGTCCCAACCCGGCGGCGATCAGGAAGCCCCACCAGCCGTGCAACAGGTCGTAGCAGCTCGTGCCGCGGAACAACACGTAGTCCAGGCTGAACCTGCCCGCCCCCAAGGCGGCCACCGCCACCGCGGCGACGGCGAGCACCAGGTTGTACTCCCAGCCCTCCTTGACGATGAAGAAGCCGTTGTGCCGGTGCACCGTCCACGCCGCGACGAGCATCAGCGCCACGAAACCCGCCGCGGTGACCGGAGTCAGCAAGCCGACCGCCAGCCCGAGGCCGGCCGACAGTTCGGTACTGGCGGCCACCCGGGCGTGGAAGGTGCCGGGCTTCATGCCGATGCTCTCGAACCAGCCCGCGGTGCCCTTGATGCGGCCGCCGCCGAAGAACTTGTTGTAACCGTGCGCGGCCATGGTGAGGCCGAGGACGAGGCGCAGAACGAGAAGTCCGACGTTGGCGGCGTCCGAGTAGGCAGTCACGTCTGCAAACCTAGAGCATCACCGCCGACGCCGTTACCGATCGGCGCGCGCCCGGATGGCAGAGTGGAAGCGGGTCGGAAAGCGAGAGGTGCATGATGGTTGAGCTCAAGGTGCTGCAGGCCGTTCGACTCAAGGGCGAGGTGAGCCCGGCCGACCTGGCGGCCACCGTCGACGAGGATGCCGCCAGCGTGGCGCAGGCGATCGCGGCCGGGACCGAGGCGGGCCTGCTGTCGCCGGCCGGGCGCAAGCTCAAGCTCAGCCCCGACGGCCGCAGCCGGCTGGAGTGGCTGCTGCAGCAGGAACGCAGCGGGATCGACCGAGCCTCGATGGCGTCGGCGTATGAGGAGTTCCGCTCCGCCAACGCCGATTTCAAGATCGTGGTCTCGGACTGGACGCTGCGCGACGGCGAGCCCAACACCCACCAGGACGCCGACTACGACGCCGCGGTGCTGGCCCGGCTCGAGCACGTGCATGCCCGTGTACTGGCGGTCATCGACACTGCGGGACAGCAGATTCCGCGGCTGCGTGGCTATGCCGACAAGCTCGAGGCGGCGCTGGGCAAGATCCGGTCCGGCGACACGGTGTGGCTATCCGAGCCGGTCGTCGACTCCTACCACACTGCCTGGTTCGAACTGCACGAGGAACTGCTGATCGCCGCCGACGTCACGCCCGCCCACGAGGGTTGAGCCCCAGCGCGGAGCGCAACCGCGGCAGATAGTCGTCCACGTCGACGTTGACCGGGTCGGCGTGCACGCTGATCGCCAGCACATCGCCGATGCCGTGCACTCCGTGGGTCAGGCTCATCATCGGCGAGAGCGCGGGGTAACCGGCGGTGAGCACCACCGGGCAGCCGCCGAACGACAGGTCGGCGGGGCCCCGGTTCACGCTGGAGACCACCGTGTGGCCGCTGACCACCGCCGAGCGCTCGCTGGGATCGAATTGCCCGATCCCCCAACGCAACGACACCGGCGGCACCGCGGCGAACGCGGCGGCCGAAGCCCGCATGGCCGGATGCGCCCCGCGGCGGCGGTGCCCGGCCAGCTCCCGGGCGATCGCCTCGGCCCGGGCGGCTGGCTCCAGCTGGGCATACAGCCCGACACCGACACTGCGGAAGTTGTTGTGCGCGTTGCCGTCTCCCGGCCCAGCCATCGGAACCTCGGCGCCGAGCCGAGTGATGTCCTCCCCTCGCTCGGCCAGATACCCCGACAGCGCCTCGGCGATCACCACAAGGGCGCCGACGGTCACCGTCGGCCCGGGCAGCCGGTCCCGGCGCACCACCACCGTGCGGATCACGCTCTGCCCGCCGGGCCGGTCGTTGACGCTCAGCGGTGCGCGGTTCAGCCCGGGCGGTGGCACCAGCCCCGCCGCGGTGTCCCGGACCAGCCGCCGGTGTGCCCGCGCCGC
>ERZ724512.772-NODE-772-length-15017-cov-6.457559_pt1 | contig 15017 bp, 13 predicted proteins | sample MGYA00376045_ERZ724512 | MGnify/ENA primary metagenome ERZ724512 (study PRJEB28724, sample SAMN07190883) | activated sludge metagenome | isolation source: activated sludge of sewage treatment plant in Hong Hong | place: Hong Kong | collected 2016-03-17 ... | reverse complement strand
GGGCCGATCAAGGTGCCGACCCTCCTTGCCGAAGACCCCGTCGTCCCTGGCGAGACCGGGGATCTCACCCGCAACCGTGCAGTGGAACAGATGGGAGATCGCGGCGTTCGCCGGGATGACGGCGTGCCGTGATCGAGTGCGCGACAGATGGAGATCCCGGCGTTCGCCGGGATGACGGCGTGCCGTGATGGAGTGCGCTCACGTCTCGCCCGTCAATGACCCGGCGTTCGTGATGACACAGACAGCGGTCATCCCGGGCTTGACCCGGGATCTCACACGTGACGGGCGCGACGAGGTCTCGACACGCTCAACCAACGAGAGAACGCAGATCGCGTTATGAGATCCCGGCGATCGCCGGGATGACGAAGGCTGCGAGCGCAACGTCAAAGCGGAGCGGGAGCGTCCCTGTCAGGGTGTGGTCGGGCGTTTGCGCACCTGCGAGGCGCTAGCCGAGCAGTTCAGCAAGGGCGGGACAGGCCCCCCGCTCCGCGGCAACAGACGCAACCAACGGGCTCTCGACAAGCTCGACCATCCAGAAGCTCGACCAGCGGCCTAACCGGACGCGCCCGGGCCGCCCAACCCACCACCCGGGCGAATCGACCCCAGCGACCCCGACCCCTTACCCGAGCCGACCGCGGCACCCGGTGCCGGCTTCTTCAACACCTCGACCGCCGATCTGATCGCGGCGACGATGGCCGTGACCGGAGCGTCCGTGCGCTGCAGCACCGCGGCCCACACCGGCACCAGTTCGTCTTCGTAGATGTGGCCGTGCCCGGGCGGGGTGTCGAGGCTGGTGGCCATGTCGGTGCTGACCTGAAACCAGGTGACCAGTGGCCACCAGCGCAGGGACGGGTTGACATCGGAGCCGGCACGTTCGTGCAACCAGTCCGGCTCTCGCCACGCGAGTTCGGCGGTGAACCGGGCCATCGGGTCGGACGCGTGCGCGACGTAGACGATGCGCGGGGCGTCCCATCGGCCCAGTGGACGTCCGTAGGCGTCGGCGACCAGCTCTTCGGGTCTGGTGACGAAGCGAATGTGCTTGCCGTTGTCGATCACGGGGGTGATCTCGGGTGAGCCCCGCATGCGCAGCCGTACCAAGTCGCGGGCGATGCGGGTGAAGCCCGGTGTGCCGATCCAGACCGCTCCTGCGATACGGGCCACCATGTCATCGGCGTCGACGAAGGCGCCGTGGCCGCCGAAACTGCCCAGCGACTCGCCGCTCACGTAGATGGCCGGACGGCGGTCGCGCGGCATCAGCTCGATCTCTTCTTCGAGCGCCTCCAGCAGCGCGAACGCACTCTGGCCGGGGGTGTCGCGGTCGGCCAGAAACACGAACGCGCTGGCCAGCTTCGAGTACTGGATCGAGACGGTCGCGCAGTCACCGCCGGTGAGGTACTCCACGGCCTGCACCGAGAACTCGTCCACCCAACCCCGACCTGCAGGGGTGTTGACCACCAGGGTGCCCCGGTTGAGGGCACCGGTGCGGCGCACCTCGGCCATGGCCGCCGCGACCGCTCCGGCGACACCGTCGTCACCCTGGGTGGCGTAGACGCGAATAGGCTCGAGCGCAGGCTCGCCGGTCACGGCTTCGATCTGCTGGGCGGACGGCCCGCACGAGGTGAAGATCTGGCCACGACGGCCCAGGTCGTCCCATGACTGCGCGGCGCCGGGGCTGCCGCTGCGGGTGGCCGAGGTCGGAGCCTCGACCCCGCGGGGGCGGCGCCGGTTCATCTTCTCGGCCTGCCTGGTGAGCGACTCGAACACGCGACGCACCAGCACGCGGTTGACCAGCCGCAGCGCGACGATGATCGCCACCACGACCACCAACAACGACAGCAGTGACGGCATGAACAGGTCCAGACCATTGGTGGCCCAGCTACCCAGCATCACCAGCCCGGTGACCAGCGTCACCAGCACCGCCAGAAACGCCAACGCCACACCCGTGGCCGCGATGTCGTGCCAGACGGGCTGCAGCGGCATGTCGACCAGCCGGGCGGTCTTGCGATGCTCCCGAACCGACCACGACCAACCCAACACCAGGAGCGTCACCCCGACCAGCGTCAGTATTTGTTGACCGCCGGGCATCGTCCAGGTGACCTGCACGGTCAAACCGATCATGCGGGCCAAGAATCGAGCGGTCGCTTCGAGCGCCAGGCCGACGAGGTAGCCGATCACGGCCACGACTCCGCCGATCAGGCCCTGCATCAGCCAGCGTCGGGGCAGCAGGCTGGGCGCGAACGTCACCAGAAAGGCGCACAGGCCCAGCACCAGGCCCAAGCCCGATACCGCGCCCATCTCGACCCCTCTCGTCGATGGGGTTCACCCTAACGGTCGTCGGTGACGCGAGTGAGTCAGCCGTCCAGCGGATCGGCCATCTCGGCGAGCTTCTGCACCCGTTTCGCGCGCAGCGTGCCCGGTGCGTACTTCAGGGTCCAGGTGTCGTTCTCGATCAGGTCGAAGGCGTGCTGGTCGGCCTGGGGTTGGTCGCCCTGCTGTTGACCGTTGCGTGCTGACAGCTGCTGCACCACCGAACGAAAGTAGTAGTGAAAGAACAGCCGGTTGAACTCGGTGAAATAGATGTCGGCCACCCGAGCGTCACCCCTGATGATGATCATGTTCTCGTCGTTCTCGGTGGTGGAGGCCTTCGAGAAGTTGGCCGAGCCGGTGACCACCACCGGGTCAGGACCGAGCGGGTCACTGAGCAGGAACTTGTCGTGAATGAACGCGACGTGCTTGTTGAGGCCCAGTTCACGGGTGGTGGTCTCGACGACCCACTGACCCAGCGGGTGGTCGAGTTCAGAACCCCAGGCCTGGTAGACGTTGCGCGACGAGTCGAGGCGAACCGTCGCCTTGCCGCGGGTTTCGAGCAGAAAGAACCGCAGCGGGCCGTCAGGGGTTCCGCCGGCGGCGGCGTCTTGAATCTCTTGCGCGATGCCGAACGCGAACGTGGCGCAGGCCAGCGAGGTGGTGCCCGCTCCGATCAGTTGGGCGTACAGGTTGAGTGCCCCCAGGTCGGGTCGCGGGCTGAACACCGGGGTGATGCCGGGTGCGACACCCGCCCGGTCGGCCGGGCCCGGGCTCAAGGCGGCCACCGCCGCCTTGAACGCGGCGTTCTTGGTTCGTTTGTCGGTGGCGGTGTCCGCCGACCGTCCGCCGGGGTCGGTGGCCAGCAGGTCGAAGTACGCCTCGTAGGCGGCGGCGGTGCGGGCGTCGCGCACCAATTGGCCGACGTTCGACTGGCCGTGCACGCCGCCCCTGGTCAGGTTGGTCGAGCCCGTCCAGACCGTGGTGGGGGTTCCGGCCTCGCTGCGCACCAGGAACTTGTTGTGCGCGATCGCCGACACCCGCGCCTCGCGGGCAATGATCACGCCGGGCGGAAAGCCGGCGGCGGCGATGGCGGCCTGGTTGGGCACCCGCGGGCCGTCGGCGGTGTTCTTGAAGTCGATCACCAGGCGCACCTCGACGCCCCGGTCGGCGGCGCGGACCAGTTCGTCGAGCACGGGGGCGTAGTTGAACTCGTAGAACGCGCCGTGCAGCGCGTCGCCGGGGGCGGTTGTTCGAATGAAGTCCAGCAGCACGTCGTCCAGATCGCGGCTGAGCCAGTCGAGCGCCTGTTGCCGCAACTCGGGCGTCGGCTGGGCGTCGGGCGGCAGCCCGTTGAACCGGCGCTGGTAGGCCTGGCTCGAGGCCACGCCGCGGTTGAAGACCACGTCATTGGCGCCGCCATGCAGCGGCTCCGTGTGCACCGTGATGGTGATCGGCTTGTTGCGTCGCGGCTTGGCCGGCGTCCCACGCATCGGGTGAAAGCGGTAGGTGTAGGTGGTGTCGCCACGCAGCGTGAAGTCGTCCCACACCAGCGCCTGAATCGGGTGGGTGTACGTCGACACCTCATCAGTCGGCTTGGGGTCGGGCACCAGCGACGGGAACACCTTGAACCCGCGCATCCAGACGAACGGTCCGCCCTCGGCGGCGCGTTCGACGCAGAACCCCAGCAGGCCCTTGCGGGCGAATTCGGTGGCGGTCAGGGCGAACGACACGGTGTTCACACCGCACACCGCGTAGGCCCGAATGCCACGAACCGAACGTGACCGGTAACGCATACCTCAAGGTAGCCCCGGCAGGCCGCTTTGATACCGGCCGGACTCGATGTGGCGCTGCACGACCGCCTGTGCGGATCCGCAGCCTCCAGCCCGGTCACTCGGCATGACCACGACGGGCGAAGGGGAGGTTTCTCGAGCGGTCAGGGGACGGTTCTCCAGCGGTTGGAGAATTCTCCAGCGGTTGGAGAACCGTCCCCTACCCGGTTGGAGAACCGTCCCCTTGCCGGTTGGAGAAGCGTCCCCTACCCGGTCGGAGAACCGTCCCCTACCCGGTCGGAGAACCGTCCCCTACCCGGTCGGAGAACCGTCCCCTACCCGGTTGGAGAACCGTCCCCTTGCCCGTCAGTCGATGCGTTGCGCGAGGGCGACGATGATGCCGTCGGGGCCACGCACGTACGCCATGCGCCAGACGTTCTCGTACTGGCCGATGCCGCCCACCAGGCCGTAGCCGTCGGCCGCCACCCGCTCGACGAGGGCGTCGATGTCGTCCACCTGAAACGCGACGCTGCGCAAGCCCGCCTGATTGGTGGGTGCGGCTGAGCCTGGCAGCACGTCGGGGCGATCGAAGCTCGACAGTTCGACCCCGGTGCCGCCGTCGGGCGCTCGCAGCATGACGATCTGCGTGCGCGCACCCGTCATGCCGATCACGGTGTCGAGGAAGTCCCCGTCAACCGCCATACGTTCTTCGACCTCCAGCCCGAGGCTGACGAAGAAGGCCGTTGCACCGTCGAGGTCACTCACCGTGATACCGACGTGGTCGAAGGTCAGCACCCGCGCCGCCGTCGATTCGTCGAAACCGCCGACGCCCTGCGGCAGCCTCGGCGCCCGGGCCATCACAGCCCCGATTCGGCGGTGCGCACCAGAATGCGGTTGCACTCTTCGCAGCGCAGCACCTCATCGGGCGACGCGTGGCGGTAGCGCACCAGATCGGCGGCGTTCACCTGCAACTGGCAACCCGAACAGCGACGCTGCACCAGCGCGGCAGCCCCCACTCCTCCGCTCTTGGCGCGCACCTTGTCGTACAGGTCCACCAGGTCGGCCGGCAGCTCGGCAACCAGCCCCTCGCGCTGCGAGCGCTGGCCGGCCAGCTCGGCGTCCAGTTCGGCGAACTGGGTGTCGCGCGCGGCGATCAGAGCGCGCAGTTCACCTTCACCCGCCGCGCGGTCGGCCACCAGTTGATCGCGGACGCCGGTGGCGGCCTCGAGCCGTTCCATCACCTCGAGTTCGTCGTCTTCGAGGGCGACGATGCGGCGCTTGAGGTGCTCGATCTCGTCCAACAGGGCGTTGAGCTGCTTGGGGTCGCTGACGGTGCCGTCGTTGACGCGCTGCTGATCGCGCTGCAACCGCTGGCGCACCGGCACCAGATCGTCCTCGGCCTTGGCCTGATCGAGCTCCAGATCGCTGACCGCGGTGTTGGCGGCGATCAGCTCTTCGGCCTGCCGCCGGCGCACCACCTGGCGCTCGGCGATGGCTGCCAGTTCGGGCAGTGAGCGCCGCCGATGATCGAGCTGAGCGATCGCGGTGTCGATCGACTGCAGTTGCAGCAGCCTCGTTTGAGCGGTGGCAGCAGCCTGCATGGCGACCTCCTGGAGTTGTGGCCTCCGACTCTAGCCGCTGGTTAGATGGGCGCATGACCCTGCTGTATCTCGTCCGCCACGGACAGACCGAATGGAGCAAGTCCGGCCAGCACACCTCGTTCACCGATCTCGATCTCACCGAGCACGGTGTCAAGCAGGCGACCGCCCTGCGTGAGCGGCTCGACCCGAGCGAGTTCGGCCTGGTGTTGACCAGCCCACGCATGCGCGCCCGCAAGACCGCCGAACTGGCCGGCTTCACCGACTACGAGGTCACCGACGACCTTCAGGAGTGGAACTACGGCGACTACGAGGGCAAGACGTCTGCGCAGATTCGCGAGGACCACCACGGTTGGCGGCTGTGGTTCAACGGTGTGCCGAACGGCGAAACCGCCGACCAGGTGCGTGAGCGGCTCACCCGGGTCGTTCACCGGGTGCGGGCATCAGGCGTCGACAAGGCGATCTGCTTCGGCCACGGCCACGCCTCGCGGGTGTTGGCCCTGTGTTGGATGGACTTTCCGCTGATCTTCGGCCAGGCGTTTCCGCTCGAAGTGGCCAGCATCTCGATACTCGGCCACGAGAAGGAATCGTGGGCCATGCTGCGCTGGAACAGCTGATCGTGGCCGACCGATCCGCACCCGCCCAGGCTGAGAACGACGAGCTGCCCAACCGGCAAACTCCCTTCTCGGAACCGTTCAAGCAGTTCATTCCGCAGGGCTGGGCGCCCTACCCCGACGAGCTGCCCGCCGCCCTGCCCGCCACGGCGTTCGCACCGGCCCGCCGAGCGGCATTGAGCGAGCAGTTCCGGGGCGACCGCCTCGTCATTCCGGCCGGTGAGTTGTCGGTGCGCTCCAACGACACCGACTACCGGTTCAGGCCGCACTCGGCGTTCGCGCACCTCACCGGGCTGGGCACCGACCGCGAGCCCGGTGCGGTGCTGGTGCTCGAACCCACCGACGCCGGGCACGACGCCACGCTGTACTTCAAGCCCCGCGCCCCGCGCACCGATCGCGAGTTCTACGCCGACGCCCGCTACGGCGAGATGTGGGTCGGCCAGCGCGAGTCGCTGGCCGAGATGCAGGCGCTCACGGGCCTGGCGTGCGAGCCGATCGACCGACTGACCGACGCCCTCGCCAAGAACGCGGGCGCCACCCGGGTGCTGATCGTGGCGGACGCCGACGCGCAGCTCACCGGGCAACTGGCGAACCAGCGCACCGCTTTGGGCCTCGCGGACGAGGCTGCGGCCGACACGGCCCTCAGCGTCGCGCTCAGCGAGTTGCGCCTGGTCAAGGACGATTTCGAGATCGAGCAGATGCGGGTGGCGTGCGACGTCACCGCCGACGGCTTCGAGGCCGTGGTGGCCGCGTTGCCCGAGGCCGTCCGGCGCGGTCGTGGCGAGCGCTGGGTCGAGGGCGTGTTCGGCTTGCACGCGCGGCACGCCGGCAACGCGATCGGCTACGAGACCATCGCCGCCGCCGGCGACCACGCCAACACGCTGCACTGGATTCGCAACGACGGCGACCTGGCCATGGGCGACCTGCTGCTGCTCGACGCCGGGGTCGAACTCGACAGTCTCTACACCGCCGACATCACCCGTACCCTGCCGGTGGGCGGACGGTTCACCCCCGCCCAGCGCAAGGTGTACGACGCGGTCCTCGCGGCCCAAGAGGCCGGCATGGCGGCCGCGCGTCCCGGCGCGAAGTTCTCAGACGTGCACGCCGCCGCGATCAGGGTGATCGCCGAGCATCTGCACGACTGGGGCCTGCTGCCGGTGAGCGTCGAGCAGTCGCTCGACCCCGAGCAGGGCGGGCACCACCGGCGCTGGATGGTGCACGGCACGTCGCACCACCTGGGCATCGACGTGCACGACTGCGCACAGGCCCGGCAGCAGAACTACCGCGACGGCGAGCTACGGCGCGGCATGGTGATCACCGTCGAACCCGGCCTGTACTTCAAGTCGACCGACCTGCTGGTGCCCGAAGAGTTGCGCGGCATCGGCGTGCGCATCGAAGACGACGTGCTGATCACCGAATACGGCTGCGAGAACCTCTCGGCCCGGCTGCCCCGCACCGCGCACGAGGTCGAGGCCTGGATGGCCCCGCTGCTGAGTCAGGCTGAGCGCCGCTAGCGATCCTTGGTCGCTAGCGATCCTTGGTCGCTAGCATTGGCTGCGGCGCTGGCGAGGAGGCGGCCATGACTGCTCGGAGCAACTGGGACTCTACGCACGAGCGTCCCGGCGACGCCGAATCTTCGCGGCACCCACCCGAACTCATCTTCGCGCGGTACGTCGGCGGGCGCCGGTGCCCTTCGCAGAAGCTGGGCGAGTGCATCGTGGCCGCCCGCCGCGGTGAGGGTTACGTCTGGATCGGCCTGCACAACCCGAGTGAGGCCACCATGGAGACCCTCGGCGTGCGGCTGGGCCTGCACGAGCTCGCCATCGAGGACGCCGTGCACGGGCACCGCCGTTCGAAGCTGGAGCGGTTCGAGGAGCACCTGTTCTTCGTGATCTCGACCGTGGCCTACGTCGAACACGGCGAGGACGAGGCCGCCGAGATCGTCACCACGGGCGAGTTGATGGTCTTTCTCGGCGAGTGGTACGTGATGACGTCACGGCACAGCGGCCCGTCCCGCATGCCCGAGGTGCGGGCCGAGGTCGAGCAGGACTCCGACGACATGCCGCTCGGCCCGTCCCGCGTGCTGTACGCCTCGCTGTCGGTGGCGATCGACGACTTCGAGCGGGTCGCGCAGCAGATGGAGGAGGACGTCGAGGACTGTGAAGAACTCGTCTTCGGCAACGACGGGGTGCCCGACGTCGAACGGGCTTATGAGATCAAGCGTGAGCTGATCGAGTTTCGCCGCTGCGTCGGCCCGCTCGGCGCACCGCTGACGGCCCTGTACACACGCGACTTTCCCCACATCGGCGACGACGCCAAGCCCTACTTTCGTGAACTGTCCGAGCGCGTCCAGCAGGTGCGCGAAACCGTGGCCGCCATGGAGGACCAGCTCACCAACATTCTGCAGGCGGCCCTGGCCAGGGCGTCGATGGCCGACAACCGCGACATGCGCAAGATCTCGGCCGCGGTGGCGATTCTGGCCATTCCGACCACCTTGGGAGCGATCTATGGCATGAACTTCAGCGACATGCCCGAGTTGTCGTGGGCGGGCAGCTACTACGTGGTGATGGGTGTCAACGTGGTCGGCATGCTGGTGCTGTACCTGCTGTTCCGCAGGTTCAAGTGGCTGTGACCCGACCCGTGGGTCGAGCCTGTGGAGGCCTGCTCCGTCAGTGGTTGTGACGACCGGCCGGAGAAGTGGTGATCAATGACTGCGCATCTGGCGACCAGCTTCGGCGTCAGTGGTGCGGCACTAGAGTGCTCGGCGTGAAAGCACCCGAAAAGACCAAAGTCGTTCTGGACGAGTCCAAAATCCCTACCCACTGGTACAACATCGTGGCCGACCTGCCCGAGGCTCCGCCGCCGCCGCTGCACCCGGGCACCCGCGAACCGCTGACGCCGGACGACCTGGCCCCGCTGTTTCCGATGGGGCTGATCGCGCAAGAGGCGAGCACCGAGCGTTGGATCGAGATTCCGCAGGCCGTGCGTGACATCTACCGGCTCTGGCGACCGTCGCCGATGATTCGGGCCTGGCGGCTCGAGCAGGAACTCGGCACGCCGGCCCGCATCTACTACAAGTACGAGGGCGCGTCCCCCGTCGGCTCGCACAAGACCAACTCGGCCGTCGCCCAGGCCTACTTCAACAAAGAGGCCGGACGCACCAAGCTGACCACCGAGACCGGCGCCGGCCAATGGGGCTCGGCCCTGGCGTTCGCCTGCGACGTGTTCGACCTCGAGTGCGAGATCTGGCAGGTGCGGTCGTCGTACGAGGGCAAGCCGTACCGGCACGTGCTGATGGAGACCTTTGGGGCGACCGTCCACTCGTCCCCGTCCGACCTCACCCAGGCGGGGCGCTCGTTCCAGGAGCGCTTCCCCGACACGTCCGGCTCGCTGGGGATGGCGATCTCTGAGGCGATCGAGGTGGCTGCGGGCGATCCGAACGCGTCGTACTCGCTGGGCTCCGTGCTCAACCACGTACTGCTGCACCAGACGGTGATCGGTCAGGAGGCGCTGCAGCAACTGGCGGAGTTCGGCGAAGAGCAGGCAGACGTGGTGTACGGCTGCGCCGGCGGCGGTTCGAACCTGGGCGGGCTGGCGCTGCCGTTCCTGCGCGAGAACCTGGACGGCCGGACGTCCACCCGGCTGGTGGCGTGCGAGCCCAAGGCGGCACCGTCGCTCACCGAGGGCGAGTACCGCTACGACTTCGGCGACACCGCAGGCATGACCCCGCTGCTGAAGATGTACACCCTGGGCCCCGACTTCGTGCCCGACCCCGTGCACGCCGGCGGGCTGCGCTACCACGGCATGGCGCCGCTGCTCAGCTTCGTCAAGCACCTGGGCATGATGGACGCGATCAGCGTCAAGCAGCGCGAGGCGTTCGCCGCCGGAGTGCTGTTCGCCCGCACCGAGGGCATCGTGCCGGCGTCGGAGTCGAACCACGCCATCGCCGGCGCACTGCGCGAAGCCCGACAGGCGGCCGAAGACGGCACCTCGCCGGTGATCGTCATCGGCGTCTCGGGTTCGGGTCAACTCGACCTGCCCGCCTACTCGGAGTTTCTCGCCGGCGACATGGCCGACAGTTAGGCAAGCGCTGACCATCGTTGGTCGAGCCTGTCGAGACCTTGCCTGGCCCGGGGTGACGACAAGCTCAACCAGCGAGGGCCGTTGATCAGCACCTTCCCAGGCTGATCCACGCCTCGTGGGTACCGGCTCAGCCGGCGGCACCGGCCAGGTTGCGCCACAGGGTGAACGCGAACGCGAGCAGGCCGATCGTGACCCAGACGCCACGACCGTCGAGCCGTACCCCCCGGGGTGCACGGACGGCCGGCCCACCGAGCGCCTCGATCGTCCAGATCACACCCAAGCCGACCAGCACCGCCAAGCCGGCCAGCACGAACGGGTTGGCCGCCCAGGCCGCGGCCAGATCTCCGCGCAGTAGGGCCATGCCGACGTGGGTGGCGCCGCACAGCGGGCAGAGCGTGCCGGTGAGTGCGCGCCACGGGCACGGCAGGCCCCATCCGGTGACCGCGGCCACGCCGCTGATCCCTACCCCCACGATCGCGAAGGCGGCCAGCCCGCGCAGGGCGGTGACGGGCTGAAAGGGCCCGGCGGCGGTCGATTTCAACGGCACGACGTTCATTATCGCCATCAAACGCCGAAGGGTGCCGGTGCATCTGAGCCGCGCGCCCGTAGGATCACACTCACCTGAACGCGAAACCCAGGAGCAACCCGTGACCAACCAGCCCGGTAACAACGACCAGAAGCCCACCGAATCCGACGAGGGCTCGACCCCTCCCTCGTACTCACCGCCTGGGTACACGCCCCCCGGTGCCGATGCCGGCCAGGGCCAGCAGTCGGGCTACACCCCGCCCAGCTACTCCGCCCCGAGTGGCAGCGACGCCCCCGCGGCCGGCGGCTACACCCCACCCAGCTACGGGGCCCCCAGCGGCAGCGACGCCCCCGCGGCCGGCGGCTACACACCGCCCAGCTACGGTGCACCCAGCACCCCCGACCAGAGCTTCGGCCAGACCCCGAGCTACGGTGCTCAGGGCCAAGAGAGCTATGGCCAGCAGCAGCCCGAGTATGGCCAGCAGCCCCAGTACGGCCAGCAGCAGCCCGGGTACGGCCAGGAGCAACCGGGGTACGGCCAGCAGCCCCCCGCTGCTCCTTACGGAGCGCCTGCCGGCGGCTACGGCCCGAACGCCACCGGCGGGTACGACCCCAATGCGGGTGCCCAGACCCCCTACGGGGCTCCCAACGCCGGCTACGGGGCCCCTTCGCCGTACGGTGCACCCGGTGGCTACCAGCCCAACCCCTATGCCCCCTCGGGCCCGGTGCTCGCCACCTGGGGACGTCGCGCTCTGGGCGGCCTGATCGACTTCGTCGCTCCAGGGATCGTGGTCTCGATGATCATCGGACTGATCTTTGCCGACCGCACGTCATCCGTGGCGAACCTGCTGAGCACCGTGCTCACGCTCGGTTTCTGGTGCTATAACACCGGTTACCGCCTCGCCACCACCGGCTACTCGTTCGGCCACAAGATCGCCCAGGTGCGCGTGGTGATGGCCGACAGCGGCCAGACTCCGACGGTCAACACGGCCGTGCTGCGTGCGGTGTGCCACCTGCTCGACTCGTGGGCCTGCCTGATCGGCTGGCTGTTCCCCTTGTGGGACGCCAAGAAGCAGACGTTCGCCGACAAGATCACCAAGACTGTCTCCCTCGACGAGCGCAACGCCGGGCAGCGCTGAGCCACCCGAACCCAAGAAAGGGCCGCCCCAACCGGGGGCGGCCCTTTCGCTTCGCCTGACCAGACGATCGAGGCTCAGTTGTCGCCGCGCGGGGTGCGTCCGTCCTGCTCGTTCTGGTGATCGGACGACGGTGCCCGGCCGATGCCCTCGCCCCGGTCGTACGACTCGGCCGAGGGTTGGCTGGGCGCCTGCTGCGGCGAGTCCTGCGTGGGGGCTTGGCCGTAGGCCTGCGGTTGCCCGTAGGTCTGCTGCTGACCGTACGGCGCCTGCTGGGCCGGCGGCTGCCCGTAGGGCTGCTGGGGGTAACCGGCCTGTGGCGGATACTGCTGCTGCGGGGGCTGCCACGGCTGGTTACGCGGGTCGAACGCCGCAGCCCGCGCGCCCGGCATGCGCGTGAGCAACTCACGCGCCTGCCCCGCCACCTTGTGCTCGCAGAGCAGCTCGTACTTGTTCGCCACGGTCTGGCTGATCGAGTTGAAGTCACGCTTGCCGCGTGAGGCGGCGTACCCGATCGCCGCGAAGGCGATGCCGATCAGAATGCCGATCAGCAACGCACCGGGCAGCAGCACCAGCGGGTTGGTCTGCGGCTGCAGAAACCACAGAATGAACGTGACCATCAGACCGGTCGACAGTCCGCTCTGCAGGCCCTGCACCATGACGGTTCCCCAGTTGCGCCGTCCGGTCACCCGCTCGACCGACTTCAGGTCGGTGCCCACGATCGCCAGGTTCTCGACCGCGAACTTCTGATCGGCCAGATAATCGACGGCGGCCTGCGCCTGCGGGTAGCCGTCGTAGACGCCCACCGTCTGCGGGTACTCGAGTTCGAACAGCGAACTGAGCCGTGGGTTGGGCTGAGTCATCGCTTTCCTTCCATGCCGCACGGACGTTCCGCGCGTCTGTTCATTGTCAGCGCTGGGCGGCCCAGAAGTCATTCCGGCTCACCCTCTGGTTGACCCGCTCACCCTCTGGTCTACCCGATCAGCCGCCGGGCAAACCCAGCGGGGCCGTCGCTCAGGACTCATTGGAGCTGAGCAGCGACGCCCCGGCCGCACGCCCTCGGTGCGGCGGTGCGGTGCTTTCGCGCAGCACCAACCGAATCGGCTCGAGCCGCTGCACGGCGTCGTCGGGGTCCGCCTCGCCGCTGAGCAGCCGAATGAGTTGGACGGCCGCGTAGCGTCCCTGAGCCACCACGTCTTGAGCCACGGTGGTGAGGTCGACGAAGCGGGCCGTGTCCATGTCGTCGATGCCGATCACCGACACGTCGCGCGGCACTTGCAACCCGGCCCGGCGTAGCGCCCAGAGCGCCCCGATCGCCAGTTCGTCGAACTCCGCGAGTACGGCAGTTGGCAGTTGCGGCCGACCCAGCAGTTCGATCATGGCCTGGGCCCCACCCTCGATGCCGTGCGGACCCTCGACCACCAGCGCCGGATCGAAGTCGATGCCGGCCGCGTTGAGCGCCTGCTCGTAACCGAGCCGCCGGGCGACCGAGGCGGTGAAGTCGAAGCGGGCGTCGTCGACCGCGCCGGCGATCAGGCCGATGCGCTGGTGCCCCTGATTGAGCAGATGGTTCACGGCCAGCGCCCCTGCGGCCACGTCGTCGATGCCCACCGACGGCCACCCGTCGATGTGCGAACCGATGCTCACCAGCGGCAGTCCGAGTGCCCGCAACGCCAGCGTGTGGTGTTCGCCGAGCGGCATCGACAGCGAGAGAACGCCCTGCACCCGGCCGGCGAGCGGCAGCGTTTCGAAGAACTGGTCGCGCACCTCGGCGGTGCCCAGGTGGTAGAGCAGCACGTCGTAGCCGTTGGCGCGCAGGTGGTCCAGCGCGGCCGCCGTGGCGGTCGAGAAGTACCAGCGGGTGAAGAAGGGCAGAATCACCGCGACCACCGGGGCACCGGGCTGGGCGGGCTGCGCTTCGAACAGTCGCGGCGCGACGCCGTAGGAAAGTTCGCGGGCCGCGTCCAGCACTCGTTCGCGGGTGGCCGGCGACACCTTGGCGACCCCGCGCAGCGACCGCGACGCGGTGGCGACCGACACCCCGGCGGCATTCGCCACGTCGATCAGCCGCACACCCCGGCCGGCCCCACGCACGGCGCGAAACGGTGAGTCTTCGCCCTCTGTCGCAGGGTTGTCGATCACTTCACCAGCCTATTCAGGTTCGGGCACCGGCAACGGAACTCGCCCGTCGCAGGCCACGCCGTTGCCATTCTGCTGCAAGTGATGCCAACAAGACACATTCTTCCGCCAGAGTGTGCAACCGGTTTACCCAAAGGGTGGTCAATGTCACACTGACGGTGCAAGATTTGCACAACCGAGCGCAAAGCGGCGCCCGGTGTACCCACCCAACGAAGAAGGTGACGCGTGACCGCCAATGTGATCGTCACGGTGGAGCGAGAGTTCGACGCTCCCCGTGAACGTGTGTTCAGAGCCTGGACACAACCCGAAGAACTGGCTCAGTGGCGAGGTTCGCCCGGCTGGCACGTCGAAACAGACACCGTCAGCGGCGAACTCGCGCTGGGTGGACGTCACCACCACGTCAAGGTGCGCGACGCAGACCCGAGCACCCGGGTGGGCACCGACGGCGTCTACACCGAGTACTTCGAGCCAGACGTGTTCGTGTCGAGCGAGAAGATCACCGGCGACCCCGGCATCGACCCCAACGTTCCGCTTGAGCTTCGGGTCGAGTTCACCCGCATGGGCCGCGACAACACCCTGGTGCGCATCATCCAGGGCCCCTACGAGGCCGACGTCGCCAGTTGGCACGGCACCGCGTGGGAGGCCGAACTCACCAGGCTGGCCGACTACCTCGCCACGACGAATCAGGAGGCCGGCCGATGAGCACCGACGCCCCGAACCTGCAGCACGTCAGCATCGTTCGCACCAAGCCGCTGATGACGATGCCGCAGATCCTGGTCATGAACTTCGGCTTCTTCGGCATTCAGTACAGCTTCGGCATGCAGCAGACGGCCGTGAACCCGGTGT
>ERZ724512.770-NODE-770-length-15023-cov-12.331574_pt1 | contig 15023 bp, 14 predicted proteins | sample MGYA00376045_ERZ724512 | MGnify/ENA primary metagenome ERZ724512 (study PRJEB28724, sample SAMN07190883) | activated sludge metagenome | isolation source: activated sludge of sewage treatment plant in Hong Hong | place: Hong Kong | collected 2016-03-17 ... | reverse complement strand
CTGGGGGTCAAGGGGTCGCAGGTTCAAATCCTGTCAGCCCGACCGAGTTTCAGCAGGTCAGAGGCGGTTCTCCTGGTTCGGGGAGACCGCCTCTGAACGCTTGTGGGCGTCAGATGGCGAGGTCCACGATGAGCCCGTCGACCAGGGTGAAGCGCTGGTCCAGGTCAACCACCCCGCCCGGGAAGTCTCCCTCGAGGTGGGTGGAGACGACGTAGCCGCCATCGCCGGTCTCCTCGGCCTTGGTGATCTCCGTCGTGTAGGTGAACCGGGACGCCACCGACTCCCGCCACCGCCGGATCTCCGCGACACCGTGGTAGTCACGTCCCTCGTCGAGGACGTGGGCGTCCGCCGCGAAGCAGTCGAGCAAGGTGTCGATGTCGCCGGCCGCCGCAGCGGTGTAGTAGCGGGCGATCACATCGGGGGTGGTGGTCATGCAGACGAAGCTAGCCGCGTGCACCGACACCGGTCCTGGGGCGATGCTGGCCGCGTCGGCGGCGGGGTGGCCACCCTCAGGCGACACCCGTCGACTCTGGCCGGGTCGTGGCGCGGCGATCCTCCCGCCTGGCTACTTCACGCCCAGGTCGTCGAGCACCTCGCGGGCGGCTCGCTGCCCTTCGACGGCGCCGCCCTCCATGTAGCCCTGGAAGTCGATCGAGCAGTGCTCGCCGGCGAAGTGGAGGTTGCCCTGCCGGACGCCTTCGTACCCGGCGTACTGGTGGGCGTAGCCGACCGGCCAGTAGGAGTACGCGCCGTAGCTGAGGGGGTTCGTCGGCCAGGCGGAGAGGGTGGCGCGGCCGTTCCACTGGGCGCTGACGCCCGGCAGGACCTGCTCGACCTGGCCGAGGAACGCACGGGCGACCGAGCGGACGTACGACGAGGACTGGTCGTTGAAGGGTGTTGCCGGGGTGAACGACCCGGCGGTGTCGCCGCCGGTGTACTGGAGCAGGATGCCCTGGTCTCCTGACTGGCCGCGGGTCACGTCCCAGGAGTTCTGGTAGCCGAGGTCCGAGTAGGTCTCGCCGCTCGCGATCCCGGGCCAGGGCCCGGTGGAGTTCCAGGTGCGTCGGTTGAACTGCAGCTGCAGCTTGGCGTTCTTGCCCATCCGCATCGACGCGATCTGGCGGGTCTTCCGGTCGTCGAGCCCGGCTCGGGAGAGGTCGAGGCGCTGCAGCACGCCGAGGGGCAGTGCCAAGACGGTGTGGTCGACCGTGACCCTGCTCGTCCCGGTGGCGGTCGCGAACGTCAGGGTTTGGGTGCCGTCGCTGTTGGCGACCACGGCGGTCAGACGCTGGCCGAGCTTGACCGACCCGCTCGGCAGGGCCGCGGCCATGGCGTTCGGGAGCTGCTGGTTGCCGCCGCGGATGTGATACCTCTCGTCGGAGAGGCCGAACATCGCGAAGTTGCCGGGGTTGGGCTTGTAGCCCAGGAGCCCGAGGAGGTTCAGCGCGGTCTGGTCGGTGGTCTCGCCACCGAACTCGATGTTGTAGGCGACGTCGAGCAGCTGGCCCATCCGCGAGCTGTGACCGCCCGCGACCCGGGTCGCGATCCAGTCGTGGAGGCTGAGGTTCGACAGGGCGCGGCCGGCCGCGTTCGACGAGTTCCACGTGACCGGCCAGGTGAAGGACTGCATGTCTGCCTGGATGGCGTTGTGCACCTGCTGGAAGTCCTTGGTGGCCTCGGCGTAGGGGTAGTAGCGGCCATCGAAGAAGTACGTCGGCTCGGCACCGTTCGGCTCCGCCTGGAGCAGGTCGTCGAGTCGGAGCCCGAACCGCCGGACCAGCGCCTGCACGGTCTTGTGCCCGCTGTCGATGAGCTCGCCGCCCCACTCGGAGACCTGTCCGGCCTCCCACGACGTGGTGTTGGAGTACATCCGACCGCCGACCCGGGAGCCCGCCTCGTAGACGGTGCTCGCCACGCCGGAGTCCTGGAGCCGGAGAGCCGCGCTCAGCCCGGCGATGCCGGCGCCGACGACGGCGATCCGGGAGCCGGCGGCCGCAGCAGGCAGGGCGACGCCCGCGGAGGAGAGCGCCGCCAGGCCGGCCACGCCCAGCGCGCCCTTCAGGAATCCACGACGCCCGAGCTCGGTGCGCACGACGTCGGCGCCGCTCTCGTGCACCTGCTGGGGAGTCCAGCCGAGCTCCTGTGCGGCGCGGTGCTCCGCGGCCAGTGAGCGCAGCTGCCGTGCCAACGACGTCCGGGCCATAGGTGTCTCCTCGTGCGCGGCTCGGGGGGCGGCCGCTCCTGCACGGACCTTAGGACCGCGGGCGCCGTCCCGACGTGGGAATCGGCGATAACTGCGCCGCGCCGCCGTCGTTGTTCAGACATCCCGTGGCACCGCTGATCACCGTCAGTGGGGCCACCCACCGCACGAAGGACCTCCGGATGCCTGCTCTCCAAGGCCGTCTCGTCGCCGCAGGCGTGGCTGTCGTCGCCGCCTGCGCAGGACTGGTCGCGACCGCGCCGTCCGCACCGGCCTCGGCACCCTCCGAGGTCCACGTGCCGTCGTCGCCAGGACACGTCAGCACGTCGTGGCAGGGCAACGCGCCCTTCAACAACGGCAACTCGGGCCTGGTGTGGGGTCAGGTCGGCGTCGACGACCCGACCGGTGCCTGCGACCCGGCGAACCCGACCCTCAACAGCCAGCACCAGGTCCGCGTGACGTTCCCGAAGGACCTCCCGAAGCGCTTCGAGACCCTCGTCCGGTTCTCGGTGAAGTGGACCGACGACGCCGGCGGCAACACCACCAACGACCTCGCGCTGTACCTCTACGGACCGGATGGCAAGCTGGTCGCCGCCGCGGACGGATCGCAGAACCTCGAGGGCATCAACGTCACCTCGCGCGTGCCCGGCACCTACAACGTGCTGGTCTGCGCGTTCCAGAACCCTCCGACCGGCACCGTCTACACCGGGTCGGCGACGGCGTACACGATCAAGCCGACCAAGGTCGCCACCTCACATGCCAAGGCGCCGACCTACCACCAGTTCAGTGCGCCCGCGGGCGTCGCGGACAACGCGGGTGAGCCGAGCATCGGCAGCAACTGGAAGTCGGGGAACACGCTCTTCACGTCCAACACCGACGAGTACGTCGTCACCTTCGACGACCACGCGCGCACCTCGACGTGGAAGAACGTCAACACCGACCCCACCGATCCGTCGAACAAGATCTCGCTCGACCCGATTGGCTGGACCGACCACACGACGGGCCGCACGATCGTCAGCCAGCTCTACCTCGCGTGCTCCGCGACGGCGTACTCCGACGACGACTTCTCGACGCCGGGCAAGCCGTCGCAGGGCTGCGGCACGGGCATCAACGGCTTCGACCACCAGACCATCGGCGGCGGCCCGTACCCCCAGGGCATGTCGGGCAGCTACCCGCACGCCGTCTACTACTGCAGCCAGGGTGCGGCGCTGGTGCTCGGGAAGGCCTACTGCTCGCGCAGCGACGACGGGGGAGTCACGTTCGGCTCGCCCGTGGCGCTGTGGGACACCGAGTGCTCGGGCATCCACGGGCACGTGCAGGTCGGCCCCGACGGCACGGCCTACGTGCCGAACGCCATCTGCGGCAACCGTCAGGGCGTCGCGGTGTCCCGGGACGGCGGCCAGACCTGGAAGGTCCGCACGATCCCGGGCAGCATCGCCGGCCAGTCCGACCCCTACGTCGGGATCGGCCGGGACAACACCCTCTACGTCGCGTACGCCGACGGGACCGGTGAGGCGCGGGTCGCGATCTCCCGCGACCACGGCCGGAGCTGGATGCGCAACCTCAACGTCGGCAGCCTCGCCGGCATCCGCAACACCGAGTTCGCGATGGTCGTGGCCGGCGACGGCGACCGGGCCTCGGTCGCCTTCCTCGGCACCAGGACGCCCGGCTCGACCCAGGCGGCGTCCTTCGGCAAGTCGGCCGACGGCTCGACCTTCACCGGCGCCGCCTGGCACCTGTACGTCGCCACGACCTACGACCGTGGTGCCACGTGGAAGATGGTCGACGCGACCCCCGGTGACCCGGTGCAGCGCGGCTGCATCTGGAACTCCGGCGGCAGCAACCCGTGCCGCAACCTCCTCGACTTCAACGGCATCACGATCGACCGGACCGGGCACGTCATGGTCGGCTTCGCCGACGGGTGCGTGGGCCCGGCTCTCGACCCGGGCAGCAACTGCGTCGCGAGCACCGAGGTGTCGGCGAACGGCCTCGTCAACCACGGCGCGATCGTCCGGCAGCTCACCGGCAAGACCCTGTTCGCGAGGTACGACCGGTGAGGACGACCGCCCGGTCCCGCGTCGTCGGGCTCGTCCTCGCGACGTCGGGGCTGGTACTCACGTCGGCGTGCGGAGGTGACAGCGAGGCCGCGTCGGAGAGCCCGACGCCGTCGTGCATGAGCAGCCTGGCCCCGGCCTCGGTCCCCAGCGACGGCACCTTCCCGACGCACTGGCCCTTCCCGCCGGGAACGGTGATCACCGCCACTGAGCAGGTGCCGGGCGGCGGCCTGGCCGTCACGGCGCAGGTCGGGTCGAGCTTCGAGCGGGTGCTGCCGTTCATGCAGCACGACCTCGAGGAGGCCGGGTTCGTCGCCACCCAGGGCGAGGCCGAGGACGACGACGCCGAGGCGACCTGGTCCGGCAACGGTTACTCGGGCACCTGGGCGATCAAGAGCTCGGAGACGTGTCGGGGGACGACGCTGCTGCAGGTGGCCGCGGCCAAGCAGTGACCTCGCTCGTCCGAGCTCCGCTGACGGACGGTCAGCTGAGCCCGGCGAGGATCTGGGCGAGCAGGATCTTGGCGATCATCGCGGCCGGGTAGACCAGCGCGTAACCGATGCCGACCCGCAGGTCCGCGCCGGTCTGCTCGTGGGCGTAGGCGAGCACCGCGGGCTGGGTCTGCGCGCCGCCGAGCATGCCGGCCGTCTGCCGCGGCGGACTGCCCGCGAGCCGGGCGGCGGTGAGCAGCGCGACCGCCGTGAGGCTGGTGAGGACGAAGCCGAGGACGGCCACCTTCCAGCCCATCTCGGAGGTGATCGCGTCGGCCAGCCGGCCGCCGGCGACCGACCCTGCGTACGCCAGGAACATGATCATGCCGAACGTGGACAGCGAGCTCGCGGCACCGTGAGGCATCGAGGTGACGACCGGGCCGATGCGTCCGAGGTGGCCGAAGAGGAGCCCGACGAGGAGCGTGCCCGCGGCCGCTCCCAGGGTGAAGCCCCCGCCCGGGACGGGCACCGGGACGAGGCCGACGAGTACACCCAGCACCATGCCCAGCGCCAGTCCGGTCGGGTTGATGTCGGAGATGCCGCGCTCGGAGTCGCCGAGGAAGGTGGTGACCTCGGAGATCCGCGCCACGGGCGAGATCACCCGCAGCCGGTCGCCCATCTGCACGACGAAGTCCGGCTGCGCCACCATGTCGACGTCCCCGCGGCGGACCCGGCTCGCGGTCGCGCCGTACCGCTCGAGGCCGAGCTCGTGAATCGTCCGCCCGGCCAGGGCGGCGTTCGAGACGGTGATCCGCCGGTAGTCCAGCTCCTGGCGGTCGTCGACGATGTTGTGCGAGGACCGGTGCCCGAGCTCCTCGGTCAGCTGCTCGACCAGGCCACGCGGTCCCACTGCCGTCACCAGGTCGCGCCGGGTGAGGGTCGCGTCCTCGCCGGCCAGCTGGGTGCGGCTCGCCGCGTGCACGTGCTTCAGGCGCGTGAAGGCCACCTCGCCGCCGTACCGCTCGGCGAGGTCCCTGACCGTGGTCGAGGTGTCTCGGTCGACCCGGATGGTCTGGTGGACGAGCGGCTCGTCGGGGGTCTCGTCGCCCTGGCGGCGCAGCGCCCAGCCGGCGGCCAGGATCATCCCGACGACTCCCCACAGGTAGCAGATCGAGTAGCCGATCGTGGGCGCGCCGGGGTCCGCGGCCCGCTCGCTCGCCGCCGCCAGCGCGGGTGTGTTGGTCAGCGCGCCGGCGAAGGAGCCGGCGATCACCGGGGCGCCGAGCCCGAGGACCCGGCCGAGCGCCAGGGCCACCCCGGCGGCGCCGGCCATCACGGCCGCCACGGCCGCCATCAGCCGCCACCCGGTTCTCAACGACCCGAAGAACGTCGGCCCGCTGATCACGCCCACCGTGTAGGCGAACATCACGAGGCCGATCGTGCCGACGATCTCGGGCAGCTGCAGCGGGTGGCCCTGGGCCGTGCCCAGTGCCGACACGGCGAGCGCGCCGAAGAGGACCGCCGCGGGACCGACGGGTACGCCGAGCACCTTGATCCGGCCGAGCGCCGCCCCGAGTGCGAGCAGGAAGGTGAGGAGGAGGACCGGCTCCTCAGCCAGCTTCTCGAGGACCGGATCCATGCCTCCATCGTCTCCGGGCGACCCCCGGGCGGCGTAGGGACCGAAGCCCTGCCCGGCGGGGTCGACCGCCACCTGTGCAGTCCACACGGCTGCGGCTTTCTCCCGTGGCCCGTTCGGGCCACGGGAGGGGTCGGCCCGAGATGGCCCGCGCTGCCGATGCGGCGCACGGGTGTGGCGCAGGAGGCTCGTCCCAGCCGGCTCGAGCCGGAGGAGCAGACCAGGAGTCGAGATGCCTCTCATCGAAGTCAACGTCATCAAGGACGTGTTCACCCCGGACCAGAAGCGCGAGATCATCACCCGGCTGACGAACGCGATGGTGGAGATCGAGGGCGAGAACATGCGCCCCGTGACGTGGTGCGTGGTCCGCGAGGTCGCCAGCGGCGACTGGGGGATCGCCGGGAACCCGCTGACCACCGCCGACGTGCATGCCCTCGCGGCTGGTGCCGGCGTCTGACCCCTTGCCCGGGGGCGGCCTCGACGGCGAGGCTGACCCGGTGGCCACCCCGGAGGACTGGAGCGCGGCCGCGGCGGCGCTCCATGCGGGCCGCTGGGCGGATGCGGCGGCGTCGTACGCGGCGCTGGCGTCCGAGACCGCCGACCCTCGCGCGCAGGAAGGTCTGGCCCAGGTCGGGTGGTGGCTCGATGACGCTGACACCGCTCTCGACGCTCGAGAGGCCGCCTACCGCGGCTTCCGGGCGCTGGGCGACGACCGGGGCGCAGCCCGGGCCGCTGCGTCGCTCGGCTACGACTCCGTGCTGTTCGGCAAGGGGGTGGCGGTCGGACGGGGATGGCTCTCGCTGGCCGAGGACCTGCTCGGCCAGCGGGCCGACGTGCCTGAGGCCGGCTGGCTGGCGGTGCGCCAGGCCGAGGTTGCGCTGAACGTCGACCACGACGCAACGGCCGCGCTCCGGCGCGCGACGCAGGCGGAAGAGGTCGGGCAGGCCACCGCGGAGGGTGAGCTCGTGATCGTCGGTCGCGCCCTGGCGGGTCTCGCCCGGGTGCGGCTCGGCGACGTCGACGCGGGCATGTCCCAGCTCGACGCCGCCGTCGCCGCCGCCACCGCCGGCGACGTCGACGACGTGATGTGGATGGGCAAGATCTGCTGCTGGTTGATCAACGCCTGCCACGAGACCCACGACCTCGGTCGCGCGGCGGACTGGTGCCAGCGGGTGGAGGAGATCTGCGAACGGAGGGACCTGGAGCCCCTGTTCGTCGTCTGCCGCACGCAGTACGCGTCCGTCCTGCTCGCCGGCGGTCAGCCCCGACGCGCCGAGTCGACCCTGGTGGACGTGCTGGCCCGGCTGGAGGGCTCGCGGCGGGCGAGCCGGCTCGACGCGGTGACGCAGCTCGGCGAGCTCCGGCGTCGTCAGGGTCGCCTGGTCGAGTCGGAGGAGCTGCTGCAGCAGGCGGGCTTCCGCGCCGATGCCGTGACGAGCCTGGCGCGGCTGCGGCTCGACGCGGGCGACGCGGACCGGGCTTGGTCCATCATCGCCGAGCTCCTCCGGGCCGTCGCTCCCGAGCAGCTGCTCGAACGGGTCGACGCCCTCACGGTCGCCGTCGCTGCGGGTGTGGCGGCCGGGCACGAGGACGACGCCCGTGAGGCGGCAGCTGAGCTGCGCATCATCGCGTCCCGGGTCCGCACGCCGGCGTTCCAGGCGTTCACCGACGCCGCCGAGGCCCGGCTGGCAGGCGCCGAGGGTGTCGGCCGGTGGCAGGACGCGGTCCGGGGATTCCACATCGCCGGTCTGGCCTTCGACGAGGCCGACGCGCGGCGCGACCTTGCTGCCGTGCTGCGGGCCTGCGGAGACGGTGCAGCGGCGCTGGAGCAGGAGGCCGCGGCACAGGCCCTGCTCGCGCCGCTCCGGGAGCCGTCGACACCGGACGGTGCCGGACCGCTCACCGAGCGCCAGTCACAGGTGCTCCGGCTCATCGCCCGCGGGTGCAGCAATGCCGAGATCGCGGCGCAGCTGCACCTGAGTGAGCACACGGTGCACCGGCACGTGGCCAACATCTACACCGCGCTGGACCTGAGCTCGCGGGCCGCCGCTGCGGCGTACGCCGTCGGCCACGGGCTGGGCTGACAGGACCGCGCGGACGGCCGGACTGGGTGACGTTCGACCCTGCGGCCGCCGCCTCGCAGTGCCCTGCTTGCCCGACGGCCCCCAGTGCCGCTCGCGACGAGAACGCCTCAGCTTGGGGGAACGGGCACGGTCACGCCGTCGGTGCCGGCGAACATGGCCGTCAGGTCCAGCGTCGGCACCCGGCGGTGGGACGCCAGCGACACGTACTCGCGGGCGAGGGCGTCCTTGCCGAAGCCGAAGACGGTGGTCAGCAGGCCGACCGCCTCGGCGAGCTCGTCGGCGGGCACCTCGCTCACCACGCGTTCCCACATCGCCCGTTCGAGCACGTTGAAGGCCGTCTGCACCTCCGAGATGCCGAAGCCCTCCACGAACCGGCGCTGCGCGACGTCCTGGCAGTAGCTGCTCACCTCCGCGAGGTGCCGCTCCTGCAGCGCCGTGACGACCAGGTCGAACAGGTCGGCCAGCCGCTCCTGGGTGGCGGCCTCACCGGCCCTCTCGTAGTGCGCCTCGCCCAGGCTCTTCATGGCTGCGAACGAGTCCGCGAGGATGACCGACCTCCTCCGGACCAACAGGTCCGCGACGTTCACTGCTTCCTCTCTCTCCGACGGATCCGAGATCGCGTCGTGTCGGAGGCGCCTCCCGTCCGTCCACGGGCAGCCTCGTCCGTGGGGTCGGTGCGCGCCAGAGGCGAACGTCCCCGAACCGCGCGAGGCCGGACTGGGTGACGTTCGCCTCTGCCCGAGGGGGCCGGTGGTCGCGAGGATCGCGACATGAGCACGACGACGGATCAGGCGGCTGCGGGTGCGAGCCGGCGGCAGCGGTTGGGCGTCCAGGACGCCTTCTGGCTGGAGATGGACACGCCCGGCAACCTGATGGTGGTCGACAGCCTGTTCTGGACCGAGGAGCCGATCGACTGGGACCGCTACCTCGCCACGATGAAGGAGCGGCTGTGGGACCGCTACCCGGTGTTCCGCAGCATCGCCGTGCGCGGTGACGACGGTGCGTGGTGGTGGGAGGAGCAGGAGGACGCGGACATCGAGTCGCGCTACGAGCGCGTCGTGCTCCCCGAGCCCGGCGGCGACGCCGAGCTGCAGGCCCTCATCGCCCAGCACCGCGTGGCCCCGCTCGACTTCGAGGAACCGCTGTGGCGCTCGATCCTCGTCGACGGCTATCGCGGCGGCAGCGCGGTGCTCTTCCGGAGCCACCACGCCATCGCGGACGGCATCCGGATGGTCCAGATGACCATCAGCCTCTTCGACATCGATCCCGACGGGACCCCGGCCGGAGCGGCACCGCAGGACCACGCGGACGTTCCCGTCGTCCAGGAGCCGCGTCCGCGCGGCCTGCTCGCCCTCACGTCCTCCGCGGTCGGTGCCACGTTGCAGCTGGCCCGGACCGCGGTGACCAACCCGGTCGGAGCGGCGCACACGGCGCTGACGCTCACCGGTGCGGCCGCGGGTGCCCTGGGTGGTCGGGCGCTGAGCGCCCTGCCCGGCGACCTCGACACGGTCCGCAAGCTCACCATCGGCACGCGGAACGACAACGCCGTCTGGACCGGGCGTGCCAGCGAGCACAAGGTGATCACCTGGTCCGAGCCGCTCTCGCTCGAGGAGACGAAGCGGATCGCGCACGAGCACGGCGCGACGGTGAACGACGTCCTCGTGACCTGCGTCGCGGACGCGTTGCGCTCCTACCTCCACGCCCACGACAGCATCTGCAACAGCGTCACCTGGGACGTCCCGGTCAACCTGCAGCCCTTCGACCCCGACCTGCCGGTCGTGCTCGGAAACGGGTTCGCGCTCGTCCAGCTCGAGCTGCCGACGAACAGCGCCGACATCGAAGCCACCCTCCGCGCGGTCCAGGCCCGGATGGGTCGGATCAAGCGGGGGCACGAGGCCGTGCTCGACTTCGAGGTCCAGGCCCTGATCTCCCACATGAGCAAGGGGCTCTACCGGGCCACCATCGACCTGATCGGCAACCGCGCGGTCGGCGTCCTCACGAACGTGCCGGGCCCGCGGATGCCGTTGTACGCCGCGGGCCAGAAGGTCACGTGGATGATGGGCTGGGCGCCGCTGGGAGCCGACCAGGCGATGAGCCTGACGATCTACAGCTACGACGGCAAGGTCTTCGTGGGTCTCGCCGCCGACGCGGAGCTGGTCCCGGACGCGCATCTGGTGATGTCGGGCTTCACCGACGCGTTCCATCGGCTCACCGAGCTGTCGCCCGCCAAGCACTGAGCCGGCCGCTGAGCCCCCCCGGGGAGCGGATCCCGTTCGTCGGCCGGGCCCAAGGTCCCGGACCAAACTCCGCCGCGCGCCGTGACCAACGGCCCTACGCCCCCGGGTGGTCGGCGGAGAACGGTCGGGGAGGACACACCCGCAGGTTCGACGTGAGGAGGCTGGCATGACGACCAACGACCCTGGAGGACGACACACGGACGTCGCACCCAGCGGTCCGGCGTACCCGGAGGCCGCGCCCGGTGACGGCTGGATGTTCTTCGCCGGAACCATCCTCGGGCTGGCCGGGCTGATGCGCCTCGTCGACTCGTTCTGGGCGTTCCGCTACAACGGCGCCCTGCCCGGCGACCTCGACCAGGCGGTGCTGGGGCACGACCTGTCGACCTATGCGTGGCTGTGGCTGGTCGTCGGCCTGGTGTTGATCGCCGCCAGCTTCATGCTCCTCGCGCGGTCGCAGGTCGCCCGGTGGGTCGGCTACGTCGCCGCCACGATCGGCGCGCTCAGCGCGCTCACCTGGATGCCGTACTACCCGATCTGGTCGCTGACCTACATCGCGCTGATGGTGCTGACGTTCTACGCGCTCGCCGAGTACGGCGACCGCGGGACCCGATAACAACGGACACGAGCCGGGTCGTGGCCCGCCCGCGCCACCGAGGCGCCACGGACGACGGCCCGGTCGGGAGAGGGAGCGAACGTGGGAATGAACGAGACTGACGAGCTCGGACCGGTCGACTACCTGGTCATCGAGTTCCCGGCCGGGGCGCAGAACTTCACGGGGGAGATGGCGGGGGAGCTCGCCAGGCTCGCCGAGACCGGCACCATCCGCGTGCTCGACCTGCTGGTGCTGGCCAAGGACGCGGACGGCACGGTCGAGGCGGCGGAGATCGACGACCTGGATGCCCTCGACGAGCTGCGCGCCCTCGAGACCGAGGTCGCCGAGATCCTGGCCGCCGAGGACGTCGACCACCTGGCCGCCGCGATGGAGCCGGGCAGCGTCGCCGGGGTCCTCGTCTACGAGAACCGCTGGGCCGCCCCGTTCGCGTCCGCCGCACGCCGGGCGGGCGGACAGCTCATCGCGAGCGGCCGGATCCCGATCCAGGCGATCATCGCCTCGCTCGAGGCCGACGAGGACTGACGCAACCGCAACCGAGGAAGGAGCTCACCATGCCGCTTCGCCCTGCACGAGCCGCACGCCGAGGAGTGATCGGCGCACCGGTCGCTCGAACCGCCGCCGTCGTGGGGACGGCCGCGGTCGTCTCCCGCGGTGTCGACCGCCGGCAGGACCGGCGTGAGGACCGACGCGACCGACGCCGGTTCTAGATCAGAGGAGCCTGACCCGACGGCTCACCGGACCGGAGTCCGGTGAGCCGCTGGGTCAAGCCCGGGCTCAGGGCGCGTGCGTCGCGAGGTGCTCGCGCACCTGCGCCTGGATGCCGGCCGCCTCCGGGCCGATCCAGGCCGAGAGGTGCGTGCCGACGTCGACCGTGACGAGCCGGGAGTCGGGCAGGTGCTCGTGGGCGTGGACGCTCTGGTCGTAGCCCACGTCGGCGTCGGTGCGTGCGTGCACGAGCAGGACGGGTGCCGACACGTCGGCCAGCGGCAGGTCGAGGTCGGCGTACTGGTGGATGTCGTTGGTGAAGCCGTCGCGCCGCGGCCCCGAGATCGTGTCGAAGAGCTCCAGCGCGAACGACCGCTGCTCCTCGTCGTCCAGGATCTCCGCGGTGAGCTCCTTGACCTGCTTCCGGGTGAGGTCGCCCTCCTCGGCGAGCAGCTGCTTGACGCTCGTGACCGGGGCGTGGTCGGTGATCGTGCGGGTGAGCCACCGCCCGAAGCGGTTCATCAGCAGCTTCTCCTCGGCCAGCCCGACCCGGCGCCGCAGGTCGGGGTGGAACGACGTGCTCACCGCCGCAAGGGCGACCACGGAGGCGACGCGGTCCGGGTGCCGGGCCGCGAGGACGTACGACGAGGGGCCGCCCCCGGACCAGCACGCGACGCTGAAGCGGTCGATGTCGAGCGCGTCCATCAAGGCGAGCTCGACACCCGCGTGCTGCTCGGGAGTCCTGGTCTCGTCGGTCAGCGGGGTCGCCCGGAAGCCCGGTCGCGAGAGAGCGATGACGCGGTGCCCGTCCACGAGGAACCGGGTCATGAGCGCGCCCTGGTCGCACCCTCCCGGTGACCCGTGGACGAAGAGGACCGGCGGCCCGGAGCCGACGTCGACGTGCTCGACCGGGCCGGCGGCCGTCTCGAGGACGACCGGGTCGGGTCCTGGGGTGCGGGGTGAGCCTGACATCGAGCCTCCCGGGGTGTGACGGGCGCGGCGGGTGCCGTGGTGGTGTGGTGGATCGAGTCTGACCCCGGATCGTCGTCCGTGCTGCGGATTCGGTGATCGAGGGCGGGGTGCGAGGATCGCGCCGTGCTGTGCCACGCCTGCTACGCCGAGCCCGACGCGGTCGCCGACTGCGCGGACTGTGGCGGCACCGGTCGGGCGACCCGGATGCCGCTGTGCCAGCAGCCGTGGGACGAGGTCGTGCCGGGGCTGTGGCAGGGCGGGCACGACGTGCGGTCGCAGGACCGGACGGCGTGCGTGGTCGGGACGGAGTTCGACCTCGTCGTCAGCCTCGCTGCCCGGGAGGGCTACGGGCCGGCGAACGGCGTGGAGCACCTGGTGCTGCGGATGGCCGACGCGGGCGTGGACCCCGCCCTGGCGGCGCGGCTCGACGCGCTCGCAGGGCGGGTGGCGGAGGCGGTGACGGCCGGTGACCGGGTGCTCGTGCGGTGCTCGGGCGGGCTCAACCGGTCCGGTCTCGTCGTGGCCGCAGCGCTCGTCCGCCTCGGCCGCACGCCCGACGAGGCGATGGGCCTGGTGCGGGCCGCCCGGGGGCCGTGGGCGCTGACCAACCCGGGGTTCGTGGCGCACCTGCGCACCCTGGCCCCGCCGGTCGTCGACGGCGGTCTCGACCGCACGTGACGAGTTTCACCCAGAGACCTGACAGACGGCCCTCCCGCGGACTACGTTGCTCCGAGAACACGTTCTACTTCGCGCCCTGAGGGAGACCCATGAAGACTCGCGCCGCCATCCTGTGGGAGCCGCACACCGACTGGAGTGTGGAGGACATCGACCTCGACCCGCCCAAGCGCGGCGAGATCCTGGTCAAGCTGGCGGCCTCGGGCCTGTGCCACTCCGACGAGCACCTGGTGACCGGTGACATGGTCCTCGACCCGGAGCTGGCCGAGGCCTTCGGTCTCAAGCAGTTCCCGATCATCGGCGGCCACGAGGGCGCCGGTGTCGTCCAGGAGGTCGGGCCGGACACGGTCGGCTTCGAGGTCGGCGACCACGTCGTCTTCAGCTTCATCCCGTCGTGCGGGAAGTGCCCGTCGTGCTCGACCGGCCACCAGCACCTGTGCGACCTCGGCGCGTTCCTGCTCAGCGGCCTGCAGCTGAGCGACTTCTCCTACCGCCACCACGCCAAGGACGGCCGCGACCTCGGCATCATGGTCGGGCTGGGCACGTTCTCGCCGTACACGGTCGTCAACGTCGACAGCGCGGTGAAGATCCGCAAGGACGTCCCGCTCGAGCGGGCGGCCCTCGTCGGCTGTGGTGTCACCACCGGCTGGGGCTCGGCGACCTACGCCGCCGACGTGCAGTCCGGCGAGACCGTGGCCGTGATGGGTCTCGGCGGCATCGGCATGAGCGCCGTGCAGGGCGCCGCGATGGCCGGAGCGCGGTACGTCGTGGCGGTCGACCCGGTCGCGTGGAAGCGCGAGAAGGCGCTCACCCTGGGCGCCACCCACACCGCCGCCTCGATGGAGGAGGCGCAGCCGCTGATCAGCGAGCTGACTGCGGGGGCGATGGCCGACAAGGCGATCCTGGCCGTGGGCCTCGCGACCGGCGACCTGATTGGGCCGATGATGAGCCTGGTCAAGAAGGCGGGACGCGGTGTGGTCACCGCCGTCGCCAACATGATGGCGAGCGACGTGACGCTCAACCTCTTCGAGATGTCGATGATGCGCAAGGAGCTCGTCGGGTGCATCTTCGGCAACGCCAACCCGCGCTACGACATCCCGCGGCTGCTCGACCTCTACATGGACGGCAAGCTCAAGCTCGACGAGATGGTGACGACCGAGTACACCCTCGACGAGATCAACCAGGGCTACCAGGACATGCGCGACGGCAAGAACATCCGGGGCGTCATCCGCTACGAGTGACCCCGCTACGAGTGACCCCGCTACGAGTGACCCCGCTACGAGTGACCCAGTGCCTCCGCCCGGGGGCCGTGCGGCTCTGACCGCTGCCGGCGCCCAGGCCGGACGCTGGACGCGTGGACGTCGAGGTCTGGCGTGCGGCGGGGGAGTCGCTCGCGATCGGCCTGCTCGTCGGCGC
>ERZ724512.768-NODE-768-length-15051-cov-9.313550_pt1 | contig 15051 bp, 13 predicted proteins | sample MGYA00376045_ERZ724512 | MGnify/ENA primary metagenome ERZ724512 (study PRJEB28724, sample SAMN07190883) | activated sludge metagenome | isolation source: activated sludge of sewage treatment plant in Hong Hong | place: Hong Kong | collected 2016-03-17 ... | reverse complement strand
CGACGACCAGCGCGCGGGCCAGGCGCGGGCCGCGGGCGTTGGCCTGCCGGGCACGCGCCCGGCGGCGGCGGACAATGTCAATCGTGCGCATCGGCCCGATTGTCGCCGCGAGCGGGCCAGCAGGCAACCTGGCGCGGCCTAGCGCGTCACCTCAAAGGTGCTGAAGAGATAATCGGCCAACTCCTCCTGGGCCGGGTCGCCGTAGGTAAAGATCACCCGGAAGAAGAGGTTAGGCTCCTGGAGATAGGTGAATACCTTGACGCGATATAGGTCGTCCTGGGCCACGAAAGAGGAAACAAGGCCCACAGCGCCCGTCTGCGTCGTGATCGTCTGATGGCCTAACAACCGCAGCCCCATCTCGATCCCTTCGGCCTCCAGTTGGACGCCCAGACCGTCTAGCGTCCAGGTTTGACCATCGCTCAGGGGTAGTTCTGCTTCCAGTTGGCCGATGACGACGCCCATGTCGGGAGAAACCCAGCAGTGGAAGTAGCCGTGGCAAATCGGTAGTTGGTAATTCTCCTTGAAGTCAAAAGGAAAAGCGATGGCGAAGGGCAGGTCGTCGCTCTCGTAGCGGGCCAGCGAGCCGACGGGGCTGGTCAGCGGTGTGGCCGTGGGCGGCGGCGACACCGGGGTCGGCCCGCCGCTGTATGGCTGGCGCAGCGTGACGAGATAGCCGCCCGCGTTCTGGCCCTGCGTGTCGGTGACGAGCACACGGAAGTTGCCCACGCCCGGCGGCGCAAACGTCAGCTCGGCATCGTGGTCATTCAGACCGCCACCGCTGCTTTCATCCTCTACAGCGTAGTCAACGCCCAGGGCGACCGGTTCGATGAGCAAAAAGGGATCGATGAGGAGGGAACTGACGTTGATGTTGAATTCCCGCGTGTTGAAGAGGGTCATACGGAAGACGTCGATATCGACCGGATAGTCGCTCAGCCCCTCATACGTCATGTCTGGGCGGAGCGATTGGCCGTCGTCCGGGTCAGTATAGGGCATGAGCGACTGGTTGCTCTCCAAGACAAAAGACCCCGGCCACACGTCATGCTGGCGCACGATGACGAAATACGGCCCGGCGGTCGTGGTGGTCAATTGCGCCTGTTCGCTGCCCTCGGTACTGTTATCCCCCAGGGCGAAATCGATGTTGCGAATGTCCTGAATGACGATCACGGCATCATTCTCGCTCTCAACCGCGATGGTGATCGTCGTGCCCAGGGGGACGTCGGCCACAAACACGGCGTGCGTCCAGTTATCGGCGATATCGAACGTGTGGTGGGTGTCCGCGGCCTGCGGATCGACGCCGCGCGCCGTGTCGGCCGGCCCGGCCAGCATGCGCTCCAGGCGCGGCTGGATGTCGGCCGCCGAAGCCACCATGCCGAATCCGGCGTCAGTCACACGGTGGCCAGTCAGGCCGATCACCTCGCCGTCCATCGTCGCGGCGATGCCGCCGCTCTGGCCGCCGGCCACGGGGGCGTCTACCTGCAAAAAGGTCATGTCCAACGTCTCGTGCTCATAGATGCGGGAGACGATGGCTTCGGTCAGCGTCGGTTGCGGCGCGCGCCCCGCTGTCCCCGGATAGCCGATCAGCAGCAACGGGCTGCCGACCTCAAGCCCTTCGCCATTGGCCAGGGGCAGGGGGGCAACGTCGGTCTCGATCGGCCCCAGTAGCGCCAGATCGCCCAGCAGGTCAAGACCGGCCACCGGGGCCACCATCTGCGCCCCGTCCGGGAAGACAAGCGCCGCCTCCTGGATAGGCCAGACGACGTGGGCGTTGGTCAAGATGTAGTTACCCTCAATGAGCACGCCGCTGCCGAACATGCCCCCCGACTCGATGCGCACAACGGCCGGCGACAGGCTCTCGAAAATGCCACGGGGCGTCAGGGGGGTTGCGGTTGGGCTGGGCGTCCGTGTGGGCCGCGGTGTAGCCGTCGGTGCGGCGGTGGCCGTGGCGCTGGGCTGGGCCGCCGCCCGGGCCTGTTCGGTCAAAACGATGGCCGTGGCCACGGCATCGGCCGACGGCTGGGACGCGCAACCAACAGCAAATAACAAAGCGGAGACGAAGGCAGCGATGAGGCGGCGCATGGTGGCTCCTATAGTAAGGGATGGCGTGAATCAACCGGACTGGAAGCCGGATGAAACGATCATACCGCCCCTGGCTATCGCGTCAACTTACGCTTTCATCCGCTTATTTTGAGGCACCACGGCGGCCGGGGCTTAGCGCGTCACTTCGAACGTGCTGAAGACGTAATCGATCAGTTCCTCCTGCGCCGGGTCCTGGTAGATGAAAACGATCGAGATGGCCGCATCGCTGTCCAGCATGTAGGAGAAAATCTTGAGGTGAAGCTCCATCTCCGGGTGGGCAAAGGACATGATCAGGGCCGGCTCATTGAGAGCGCTGACGATATCCTCGCGGCCTACGAAGTCCATGCCCGTCGCCGCCGGCATATTCTCCTGATAGGACTGGGCCATCTCGTCCAGGGTTCGCGGCGCGCCGGCCCGGCCAAGCTCGAACTCGACGACACCGATGAAGTTCTCGCCCAGCGCGTCGGCAAAACAGGTGCGGTAGGCTTGCTCCGGGCACTCCGCCATGCGTGAGATGTCCTCGAATTCGGCCGGGTAGGCGAAGGCAAACGGAAACAGGTCGCTTTCCCAACGGGTCAGTTCGCCGAACGGGCTAACGATGGGCGTCGGCGTCGGTTCAAACATAGTGGGCGTCGGCGCGCCTTCGTAGGCTTCGCGGACTTCAAGCTGGTAGCCGCCGGAGAGCACGCCGGTTGGCTCAATGATAATGAGCTTGTACAAGCCCGGGCTGGGCGCCTGGAAGGTCAACTCAGCATCCGTGTCGAAGAGGCCGCCGCCGCTATTGTCGTCCTCCACACCTGAATCGAGTCCCAGCGTCGCCGAGCGGACCAATAACACCGGATCGACCAGCAGCGAACTGACGTGAATATTGACGATCTGATCCTTGCCGAGGGTCAGGTCTATGGTATCGGCATCGTAGGGGGTATCGAGCACCCCTTCGTAGGTCTCGCCCAGTAATACTTGCTGACCATCGTCGGGATCAAGATAGGGCGTCCAGACGACGTTGCTCTTGAGCGTATAGGACTCATTGTCGTCAAAGTGCCCCAGCAACAGGTAGTACGTGCCGGGGTTCTCTACAGTTAGCCTGATCGTCTCAATACCGTGACTGGTCTCGTCGGCCAGGGCGCTGTCGTCGGGCGTGGGGCCGAGAAGCTGCATCAGCGCGTCGCCGTTGCCGTCGACTGTCACCTCCAGCTCTGTGCCCTTGTCCAGGTCAGCAGTGAATATGCGCATCTCGTCCGTGCGGTGAAGGCGAACGAAGTGCCTGTCCGCAGCTTCCAACAGGTCCGGGCCGCGCTCGCTGGCCGGCGCGCCCTGGCCGGCGACAATGCTATCCACGCGCGATCGGATGTCGGCCGTTGCCGCGATGAGGCCATACTGCGCCTCGGTGATGCGATTGCCGGTCAGGCCAACCACCTCGCCGTCCATCGTCACGGCGATGCCGCCGCTCTGGCCGCCGGCGACGGGGGCGCTCACCTGGAAATAGGTGATGTCAAATGTCTCCTGCTCGCGCAGACGCGAGATGAGTGTCTCGGTCAGCGTTGGCTTCGGGGCGCTGGTCACGTCGCCCGGATAGCCGATCAGCAGTAGCGTGTCACCGATCGCCAGTTCCTGGTTGTCGGACAGCGCCAGCGGCGCGATGTCCGTCTCCACTGGCCCCAGCACGGCCAGGTCGGCCAGCAGATCCACGCCAACGACCGGCACAGCCGCCAGCGTTGTGCCGTCGGGGAAGGTGACGATGGCGTCCTGAGCCGGCCAGACGACGTGGGCATTGGTCAGGATGTAGTTGCCCTCGATCAGCACGCCGCTGCCAAAGCCGCTGTCCGACTCGATGCGCACGACGGCCGGCGACAGGCTCTCGAAGATGCCGGTCGGCGTCAGGGGCGCGGGCGTGGCCGTGGCTGTGGGGAGAGGCGTGGGCGTCGCCGTCGGTTCAGGCGATGGGGTGGCCGTGGGTTGGGCCTGCTGGGTCAGGACAATGGCCGTGGCCACGGCATCGGCCGACGGCTGGGACGCGCAACCAACAGCAAACAGCAGAGCGGAGACGAAGGCAGCGATGAGGCGGCGCATGGTGGCTCCTATGATAAGGGATGGCGTGAATCAACCGGACTGGAAGCCGGATGAGACGATCATACCGCCCCTGGCTGTCGCGTCAACTTACGCTTTCATCCGCTGCAACGGCCGGACGTAACCCAGCCACAGAATGCCCGCGGCGGATGCGCCGCCGATCAGCAAACTGATGGCCCAGGGGACGGCCGCTTGCCCGCCGGCCAAGGCCACAAAGGCAATGGCCGCGCCGACGGCCAACCCGCTGAGCAGCGCCACCGACACCGCCTGCAGGAAGCCAAAGCTGCGCAGCTTGAATGCCGGGGGCACAGTCGCCGCCGTCCAGCGGAAATAGGTCGCCAGCTCCGAGTCGTCGGCGATAAGCCGATCCTTGATCTTGTTCATGGCCCGCACGCTCTCCAGCCACGCCTGCCGCAGCCGCACCAGTTGCAGGATGGTGATCAGCCCCAGCCCGGCCAGCAGGGCGAAGATGATCACGAAGGTCAGATAGAGCTGCCGCCGGTCGATGCCCTCGATCTGGGTGGACAGCAGCGCGGCGATGAGCGTGGCGAAGGTGACGAAGAAGTATTGCCAGGCGCGGGCGCGGTCTTCGTTGGCCTGGAAGGCGGTTTGCGCGACGTAGCTATACTCCGCGGTGATGATGGCGCGGGCCAACTCGTCGGGGCGCTTGTCGGTCGGCATGGCCTAGTAAGCGATGACCCGCGTCGGCCGAATCTTCAGATCGACCCGGTTCTCTGTGCCGCGGCGCTCGATGGGGGCGTAGTCGCCGTAGTAGTGCTCCACGCCGCAGTAGAGTTTAGCGTGGGCGTCGATGGTCTTGTACTCCGGGTCGGGGACGATCTCCTCGACGTAGCCGCGCACGTCGATCCAGTGGAATGGGTCTTTGGGGTCGACGGCTGTCAGGGCCACCAGCGGGTTGTGGCCGGCGTTCTTCGTCTTGCGCCGGCTGTCGGTCGAATTGACGATGACGTGCGTGCCGTCCCACGAGCACCAGACGACGGAGTTCTCCGGCTGGCCGTCGGGGGCGATGGTCGTCAGCACGGCATAGACCGGGCCGGTGAGCAGGGACAGATGCGATTCCGGGATAGTAGCGGTCATGGCAGCGGCCTCCTATGCGAGGGGTGATGTTGGCTCACCATACTGTAGCAGAAACGCAGCCGCCGGCCAGACAGTTGTAACAATCCGGGCCGATGATTGACTGGTCAATTTGTTGCCCGCCAGAGACAACTATGATACTTTCCCGCGCGGTTAGTTGCTCGTTCTGTTACCAGGCTACATGGATAGAAGCGCTGCGATCCTCTCAGTCGAAGATGTATCGCTCCACTTCGGGGGCAACACCGCCCTGAACGATGTGCGCTTCGACGTGCGTCCCGGCGAGATTCGGGCCATCATCGGCCCCAACGGCGCGGGCAAGACCTCCATCCTCAACTGCATCAGCGGCTTCTACCGGCCGCAGCAAGGGCGCATCCTCTTCAAAGGCCAACACGACCTGACGAAGACCCCGACCGACGCCATCGCCGCCCTCGGCCTGGCACGCACCTTCCAGAACATTGCCCTCTACACCGGCCTCAGCACGCTCGACAACCTCATGGCCGCGCGCCACATCCACATGAAGCAGAGCGCCCTCCAGTCGATGCTCTACTGGGGCGCGGCCCAGCGCGAGGAAGTGCGCCACCGGCAGGTGGTGGAGGAGATCATCGACTTCCTGGAGATCGCCCACATTCGCAAGGCTGTCGTCGGCGCGCTGCCCTATGGCCTGCGCAAGCGCGTCGAACTCGGCCGCGCCCTGGCCATGGAACCCGACTTATTGCTGCTGGATGAGCCGATGGCGGGCATGAACCTGGAGGAGAAAGAGGACATGGCCCGCTTCATCCTCGACACCTATGAGCGGCGCGGCGTCACCATCGTCCTCATTGAGCACGACATGGGCCTGGTGATGGACATCTCCGACCGCGTCGTGGTGCTCGACTTCGGCCGGGTCATCGCCGACGGCCCGCCCGACGCCATCAAGCAAGACGAGAAGGTGATTCAGGCGTATTTAGGAGAGGCATGACTCAATTAGGAATTACGAATTAGGAATTAAGAATGAAGAGCGCCCGTTTGTGACGCTCTCTTCATTCCCAATTCCCAATTCCCAATTCCTAATTCCTAATTGGCCCCATGGACGCAACCGCTCAAACTCTCCCCCAGTTCCTCCTCCGCCAGGCGCAGACGCAGCCGGCCGGCAAGGTAGCCATGCGGCAGAAAGAGTTCGGCATCTGGCGCGAATTCACCTGGACCAACTCCTACGCCGAGATACGCGCGCTGGGCATGGGGTTGATCGCGCTCGGGGCGCGGCGCGGCGACACCATCGCCACCGTCGGCGACAACGACCGCTACCATGTCTGGAGCTACCTGGCCTTGCAAGCCATCGGCGCGGCCCAGGTCGGCCTGTTCACCGACGCCACGCCGGCCGAGATGGCCTACATCATCGACCACAGCGACGCCACTTTTGTCCTGGCCAAAGACCAGGAGCAGTGCGACAAGCTGCTCGACATCCGCGCCCAGATTCCCAAGGTGCATCGCGTCATTTACTGGGACGAGCGCGGCCTGTGGCACTACGACGAGCCATGGCTGCTGCCCTTCGCGGAAGTCCAGGCGTTGGGACGGGAGCTGACCGCCCGCGAACCCGACCGCTTCGAGACGGAGGTCGCCCTGGGCGCGGCCGGCGACCCGGCCATGCTGTGCTATACCTCCGGCACGACCGGCCGGCCGAAGGGCGTCGTCCTCAGCCACGGCAACATCATCAGCGCCATCCGCCTCTACCACGACGTTGACCCGCGCCGCGACACCGACAACCACGTCAGCTTCATGCCGATGGGCTGGATTGCCGAGCCGATCCTGGGCATCGCCGCCCACGTCTTCGCCGGGCTGATCCTCAACTTCCCCGAAGAGCCGGAGACAGTGCGGCAGAACGTCCGCGAGATCGCTCCGGAGATGCTCTTCTACAACTCGCGCCTGTGGGACTCGCTGGTGGGCACGGTGCAGGTGCGCATGAACGACGCCACCTGGCTCAACCGGATGCTCTACCGCCGCTTCCTGCCCATCGGCTACCGCATGGCCGACGCCCGTTTCGGCGGCAAGCCGGCCGGGGTGGGCGTTCGCGCCGCCTATGCTCTGGGCGACCGGCTCGTCTTCGGCCCCCTGCGCGACCAGTTGGGCCTGTCGCGCGTGCGCGCCGCCTACACCGCCGGCTCGGCCCTCAGCCCCGACGCAATGCGCTTCTTCCACGCCCTGGGCGTCAACCTGAAGCAGATCTACGGCTCGACTGAGGTCACCGGCGGGGCGACTATCCATCGCGACGCGGCCATCAAGTTCGCCAGCGTCGGCCCGCCCGCGCCGGGCATCGACATCCGCATCGCCGACGACGGCGAGATTCAGATCGCCGGGCCGACGGTGATGCAGGGCTACTATAAAGACCCCGACACCACCGCCCGCGACATCCTCACCGACGCCGACGGCCGGCGCTGGTTCCGCACCGGCGACGCCGGGGCCATCGACGCCGACGGCCATCTCATCTACCTCGACCGCGTCAAGGATATGCTGACGCTGGCCGGCGGTGAGCGCTTCTCGCCGCAGTTCATCGAGGGGCGGCTGAAGTTCAGCCCCTACGTGCGCGACGTGATGGCCGCCGGCGGCGAGACGCGCGCCTTCGCTACGGCGCTGATCATCATCGACTATGAGAACGTCGGCCAGTGGGCGGAGAAGCAGCGCATCCCCTACACAACCTTCGTAGACCTGTCACAGCGCCCGCAAGTCTACGAACTGATCCGCCATGCCGTGGAGGAGGTCAACGCCTCGCTGCCGCCGGGGGCGCGGCTGCGGCGCTTTGTGCTGATGCATAAGGAGTTCGACGCCGACGAAGCCGAGATGACGCGCACGCGCAAGCTGCGGCGCGGCTTCCTCTACGAGCGCTACGGCGACATCATCGAGGCCATGTACCGCGGCGACGACAGCATCCACGTGCGCGCGCCGGTGAGGTATCAAGATGGGAGTGAGGGGTTTGTAAAAACGGAAATACGTGTGCTGAAGCTAGAGCCATAATGATAGAGGGGGAAGGGATTGGATTTCGAGATCGTTGGTGAAATTCGCGAAGTTGAGACGATTGCAATTGGAACGAAGATCCGCGAAGTGCGCCGGCTGCGCAAACATTATGGACACGGGCGCTGGCGCAAGATGAAGGGCATCGCCCTTGTTCGGTTGAAAGATGGAACAACGCACACAGCGGAAGTCCACTGGTATGAGGCGCACGGTATCGGCAGAAAAGAGTTCAAGCTGAAGTTTCCGTTACTGGACTGACTATGAATGAGACTGAATCCCACATGCAATTTGCTCTATGCCTGGACAATGCAAGCTACGAGGCTTCGCTCGAACTGGGCAAGCTCTACCGAGTTGTGATCGATGACCAAGCCGAGGCACGAGGCTACGTGCGCATCATCGATGAAAGCGGCGAAGACTATGCCTATGACATAGAGCGTTTTTACTTACTGACCCTGCCAGAGTCGGTGGAACAAACGCTCTTGCTGGCTATAAGCTGACCGCTCATGAACTGGCAACTCGTCCCCCAACAACTGGTTACCGGCGTGCTCAATGGCGGCATCATCGCCATCATTGCCCTGGGCATCGTCCTCATCTATCGCTCGTCGGAGGTGTTCAACTTCGCCCACGGGCAGATGGTCATGCTCGGCGCGTTCCTGACGTGGTGGTTTGCCGGTGGCAATGAGACCGGCAAGGAGTTGTTCAACCTGCCGCTGTGGGCGGCCGTGCCGCTGGCCATCGTCGTCATGGCCGCACTGGGCCTGGTCATCGAGCGGCTGGCGCTGCGGCCAATGACCGGCCAACCGCTGCTGGCCATCATCCTCATGACCCTCGGCCTGGCCCAACTGCTGGAAGGCGCCACGGCCATCATCTTCGGCATTGAACCAAAGAACAACTTCCCGGCTCCCTTCTCGCCCAGCGACGTGATCAGCATCCCCTTCCCCGGCGCGTTCAACGACACGATCATCATCAAGCAAGCCCTGCTGGCCACTTTTGTCGTTGCCATCGTTGCCGGGTTGATGTTCATGCTCTTCTTCCAATACACGCGCACCGGCCTGGCCATGCGGGCGACGTCGGCCGACCACGAGCTGGCCCGCAGCGTGGGCATCAATGTGCCGCGCGTCTTCGGCCTGTCGTGGGCCATCGCCGGCATCATCGCCACCCTCGGCGGCGTCTTGCTGGCCACACTGACCGGCGTCAGCCTGAGTCTAGGCGTTGTCGCCCTGGTTGCCTTCCCGGCCATCCTGCTGGGCGGCTTGCAGTCGTTCGTCGGGGCGCTCATCGGCGGGTTGCTCATTGGGCTGGCCCAGGCGCTGGTGCAGGCGTCGTCGGTGCAGGTCGTGCGCAACTCGTCGGAGATCGCCCCCTACCTGTTGCTGCTGGTCGTCCTGCTCATCCGCCCCGAAGGGCTGTTCGGCGAGAAGCGCATCGAGCGCGTCTAGAGAGAGACCATCATGGCCGCACTTCGCCCCGCCGGAGACTTTGACCGCAGCTATGAGCAGGACATGGCCGTTCTCCGCCGGCCGTGGCAATGGGCCGCGCTGGCCATCGGCGCGGCCGTCGCGCTGACCGCGCCGCTGTGGGCCAGCGCCTACATCGTCACTACGGCCAACACCATCTTCTACACCATCATCGCCGTCCAGGGCCTCAACGTCCTGACCGGCTACACCGGCCAAATCTCCCTCGGCCAGGCGGCGTTCATGCTCGTCGGCGGCTACACGTCGGCCCTGGTCACGACCCACTTCGGCCTGCCCTTCCCGCTGGCGGTGCTGGTCGCCGGGCTGGTGGCCGGGTTGGTGGGGTTGCTCTTCGGCCTGCCGTCGCTGCGCGTCAAGGGCTTCTACCTGGCCATGGCCACGCTGGCGGCCCAGTTCATCATCCCCTGGATCAGCCGCCATGCCCTCCCCGACCTGCTCGGCGGCACCTCCGGCCGCATCGACGTGCCCGTGCCGGTCATCCTGGGCGTCCACTTTAGCGAGACGAGCCAGTACTACTACCTCTCGCTGATCGCTTTGGTGTTGACGACGCTGGCGGTGCTGAACATCAGCCGCTCGCGGTTGGGGCGGGCGCTGGTGTCCATCCGCGACAACGATCTGGCCGCCGAGTTGCTGGGCGTCAGCCTGTTCGGGTACAAGCTACGGGCGTTCTTCATCGCCTCCTTCCTGGCCGGCATCGCCGGGGCGCTGAAGGCCCATAGCCAGCGCGGCGTGGGCACGGAGTTCGGCTATGGCCTGGAGGAGTCGATCATCCTGCTGGGCATGCTGGTCATCGGCGGGTTGGGCACAAACCTGGGGCCGTTCCTGGGCGTGACGGCCGTCGTCCTGCTGGAAGACCTGGCGGGGCTGACGGGCCAGAAGATGGCCGAGTGGTTCCCGGCGTTGCAGGCGCGCTTCCTGACATCGTTCCGGCCGATCTTCTTCGGCCTGGTGCTGATGCTCTTTCTGATTTTCGAGTCGCGCGGCCTGGCCCACCGCTGGCAGATGATCAAGGCCGCCTGGCGATTACGGCCGTTCGCGCGCTAACGACGAGTTTGGCGGCATCCGCAGCCGCAGATGCGGGCGGGTGCGCCCCGTTCGCGCATCTGAGGATGCGCACTCTGCGGTGGCGGGTGGCGGATGGCAGGTGGCGCGTGGCACGCGTGGCGCGTGGCGGAGTCCGCATCCTCAGATGCGGGCGGGTGCGGCACGAACGCGCGCATCTGAGGATGCGCACTCTGCGATAGCATCTGAGGCTGCGCGCCCTGCGGCAATCGAATGCACAGACCGCGTCCGAAACGCGGTTCGGCAGAGAGGGACGAACAATAAACGACAAATCATCAACGCCCGACGTTCGTCCCCCACAGTTTTATCAAAGAGGTGAGCGTGTTGTGAAAGGAGAAAGTGGGATGAAGAGAGAAAAGTGGGTTGTGATGGGGTTGCTGCTGGCGTTGTTGCTGGCGCTGGCGGCCTGTAGCTCGGCGCAGGTCAGCGAGCTGGCGCCGACAGTCGAAGCAGCCGTGCAGGAAGTGGCCCCGACGTTGCAAGCCGCGGCCACGGAGTTGGCCCCAACGCTGCAGGCCGCGGTGACCGAGTTGGCCCCGACAGTGGAGTCGGCCATCGAAGCGGGCGCGGCCACGCTGGAGGCGGTGGCCACGGCCGTCGCCCCAACCGAGGCGCCGGAGGCCACCGCCGAGCCGGCGCCCACCGAAGAAGCAGCCACGGGCGAGATGGCCGCGGAGGAGTGCGCCGAGACGTATGAGGGCGAGACCATCGTCATCTACCAGGCCGCCGGTCTGACCGGCCCGCTGGCCCAGATTCTGGGCGACGGTTTCATCAATGGCTCCAACGATGCCGTCGAGCGCATCAACGCCGAGGGCGGCGTCTGTGGTGTGCAACTGGAGTTGCATTTGGAAGACTCGCAGTACGACCCGGAGCAGGAGTTGGCCATCTACGAGCGCTACCGCGCCGAAGAACCGGCCCCCGTGCTCCACCTGACCTATGGCAGCGGCGCGGCCATCGCCCTGAAGGATCGCGTCACCGAGGACCAGATTCCTCACATCACCGCCGGCCTGAACGATGAGGCCTTCTACGTGCCCCGCGGCGGCTACACCTTCGGCACCGGCCCGATCTACTCCGACCAGTTCGCCGGCTTCCTGACCTGGCTGAAGGACAACTGGGCCGACGTGAAGCCCGAAGGCGCGGGCGACGACATCGTCGTCGGCGTCGTCGGCTGGGCCAATGCCTTCGGGGCCGGGGCCACCACGCCGACCGCGCTGGCCTACGCCGAGGAGATCGGCGTCACCGTCCTGCCGCTGGAGTCGCAGGAGATTTCGCCCACGGCCGACGTGACCGGCCCGCTGCAAAACCTGCTGGCCAACGGGGCCAACGTCATCTACGTTCAGTCGCTGTCCTTCGGCCCAGCCCAGGTCATCGGCACGCTACGGGCGCTGAATGCCTGGGATTCGGTCGTCGTCGGCGGCGTCAACTGGAGCCTGAACACCGACGTGCTCAACATTCTGGGCGAGAACGCCGCCCTGATGGACGGCTACTACGGCATCATGCCCAGCGCCTGGTGGAACGACACCGACAACCCCGGCGTGCAGATGGCGCTGGAGGACTTCGCTGCGTCCGGGCTGCCGGAAGCGAAGAAGGACGTCGGCTACCTGCTCAGCTATGGCCAGATGTTCGGCGTGGCCAACATCCTGCGCCATGCCATGAACGCCGTCGGCTTTGAGGGGCTGACCGGCCAGACCGTGTTCGAGGCCATGCAGGACATGGGCACGATCGACGTCGGTGGCATGGCCACCTGGCGGGCCGGCGGCGAAGACCGCGCCCCGAACATGGCCCAGATTCGCCAGGTGCAGATCAACGCCGACGGCGTGCCGGAGTTCGTCGTCGTGCAGGACTTCTTCGAACTGCCCGACACCCGCCCGCCGGCGGAGTAAGACAAAGAAGCTCACGCAAAGGCGCTAAGGAAGCCAAGAGCGCCAAGAAGAAAGAATTTGCGTGCTTTGCTTCCTTGGCGTTCTTTGCGTGAGGTCTGAGATATGCTCAAGGTCAACAACATCGAGGTCGTCTACAACGACGTCATCCTGGTGCTGCGCGGCGTCACGCTGGCCGTGGAGCCGGGGCAGATCGTCGCTCTGCTGGGGGCGAACGGCGCGGGCAAGTCGACGACGCTGAAGGCCATTTCCGGCCTGCTGCGCACCCAACAGGGCGACGTGACCCGCGGCAACATCGAATTCGACGGCCAACGCATCGACCGGCAATCGCCGGAGGCGATTGTCCGTCGGGGCATTGTGCAGGTGTTGGAGGGACGGCCGCTCTTCCAGCACCTGTCCGTCGAGGAGAATCTGCACACCGGCGCGCTCTTCCGGCGCGACGGGGCCGCGGCGGCGCGCGAAGACCTGGAGCGCGTCTACCACTACTTCCCCCGCCTGCGCGAGTTTCGCAATCGCACCAGCGGCTACCTATCCGGCGGCGAGCAGCAGATGGTCGTCATCGGCCGGGCGCTGATGTCCCGGCCGCGGCTGATGCTGCTCGATGAGCCGTCGCTGGGGCTGGCCCCGCTGCTGGTGCAGAGTATCTTTGAGATCATCCGCCGCATCAACCAGGAGGAGGGCATGTCGATCCTGCTGGTGGAGCAGAACGCCAACGTCGCCCTGCAGGCGGCCGACCGGGCCTACGTGATGGAGAACGGCCGCATCGTCCTCGACGGCCCGGCCGACCAGTTGGCCCAGAACGCCGACATCAAGGAGTTCTACCTCGGCCTGACCGCCGTGGGCGAGCGCAAGAGCTACCGCGATGTGAAGCACTATAAGCGGCGGAAGCGGTGGCTGGGGTGAGGGAGCGACCGCCGACGGACGACCGCCGACCGCCGACGACAGACCACTGGCCTACTAACCCACTGACCTACTAGCTACTGCCCACTGACCTACTGGCCACTGAGAACTCATGAACGACCAAACCCTTCACGCCATTGTCCAGCACGCTTATGCCCACTCGCCCGAAGTGCGCGAGCGCTTCGACCGCGCCGGGCTATCGCCCGACGACATTCGCACCGTGGCCGGCCTGGCCCGCGTGCCGGTGCTGACCAAGGACGAGGCCATCGCCCGGCAGCAGGCCGACCCGCCCTTCGGCGGCATGCTGGCCGCGCCGCTGTCGGCCGTCAGCCACCTGTTCTTCTCGCCGGGGCCGCTCTATGAGCCGGGGCCGGAGGAGGATGACCCGGCTTGGGCCATCGCCGTGGCCATGCTGCGCGAGGCCGGCTTCGGCGCGGGCGACGTGATCCTCAACAGCCTGTCCTACCACCTCGTCCCCGCCGGCTACCTATTCGACGGGGCTTTCACCCGCCTGGGGGCGACGGTCATCCCCGCCGGCACCGGCCCGGCCGAACTGCAACTGCAAATGGCCCGCGACCTGGCGGCGACCGGCTACGTGGGCACGCCCAGCTTCCTGGCCGGCCTGCTGCAAAAGGCCGAGGAGAAGGGCATCGCCCTGTCGCTGCGCCGCGCCGTGACCACGGCCGAGCCGCTGCCGCCCGCCCTGCGGGCCACGCTGGTCGGCCGCTATGGCCTGGAGGTCATCAACACCTACGCCACGGCCGAGTTGGGCGTGCTGGCCATCAACACCGGCGACGGCCTGGCCATGCGTCTGCTGCCGGAGCCGCTCATCCAGGTGGTTGACCCCGATACCGGCGCGTCGGTCGGCCCCGGCGAGACGGGCGAAGTGGTCGTCACCAACGGCAGCGCCCTCTATCCACTCATCCGCTTCGGCACGGGCGACCTGGCCATGAACATCGACCCACGGCCGGGCGAGAGCGCGCAGGCCGAGCGGGCGATCATCCTCGTCGGCCGGCGCGGCGAGGCAGTCAAGGTGCGCGGCATGTTCCTGCACCCCAACCAGTTGCGCTTTGCCGCGGCGCAAGTGCCCGGCGTGGCCGCGGTGCAGGCCGTCGTCACCCGGCCTGACGGCGTGCGCGACCACCTGGCCCTGCGCGTCGCCCTCCCCCTCCCCGCGGGAGAGGATGAGGGGGAGGGTTCCCGCGCCGCCGTGGCCGAGGCGTTGAAGGCGGCGGTGCAGGGGGTGTGTCGGGTGAGGGTGGATGAGGTGGGGTTTGGGGCGGTAGAGAGGGATGGGCCGGTGGTGGTAGATGAGCGCAAATGGGAATAAAATCGGTATTTGGAATGCCATCTATAATTTGGACGGATTATAGTGAACCCCAAAAACTAGACCACGAGCATAAGTGGAATCGGCTATCATCCCGAAGCTTGTGGAGACGTTCAGATGGGCCGAAAGCGCAGACAATTCAGCAACCAGTTCAAGTTCACCGTCGCCCTGGAGGCAGTCAAAG
>ERZ724512.766-NODE-766-length-15073-cov-8.232388_pt1 | contig 15073 bp, 13 predicted proteins | sample MGYA00376045_ERZ724512 | MGnify/ENA primary metagenome ERZ724512 (study PRJEB28724, sample SAMN07190883) | activated sludge metagenome | isolation source: activated sludge of sewage treatment plant in Hong Hong | place: Hong Kong | collected 2016-03-17 ... | reverse complement strand
CGCGCGGCGATCTGTGCGACCGCCTCGGCGCAGCCGGCCGGGTCGAGCCCCCCGGCGTTGGACACCACCTTGATGCCGCGGTCCAGGCAGGTGCCCATCACCTCCTCCATCTGGGTGACGAAACTGCCCGCATAGCCGCCGCCCGCGCGTCTGCCCCTCGTGCGGGCCAGGATCAGCATGGTCAACTCGGCCAGCCAGTCACCGGTCAGCGCGTCGATCGGACCGCCGTCGACCATCTCGCGGGCCGCCGACGGGCGGTCACCGAAGAAACCGGAGCAGTTGGCGACCCGGATGGGCCGCGTCGTCTCGGCCACCGGCTAGCCCTGCTCGGCTGTGCGCAGCGCGACCAGCAGGTCGCCCTCGTCGACCCGGTCCCCGACACCGAAGCACACCTGCTCGACCACCCCGGGTGCCGCGGCGATGATCTTGTGTTCCATCTTCATCGCCTCCACCACCATCAGGCAGTCGCCTTCGCTGACTTGGTCGCCCGCCGTCACGTGAAGGGCGACAACGGTTCCGGGCAGCGGGCAGCGGGGACCGCCGCCGCCCTCGTCGGCGTCGTGGTCCCGGAACCTCGGCACCCGCCGCCAGGTGACTGAACCGGCCGGCGACGAGGTGTGGGCGGTGGCGCGGTCGTCGGCAAGCCGGACGTGAACGGTTCGGCGGCAGCCGTCGAGTTCGATCACCTGCACGTCCGCGCCGCGGCGCAACAGTCGCACCCGACGCGGTGCCCGGTTGTCGTCGGGCAGATCGCCGCGCTCATCCGGCGCGGGCGGATCACCGACCAGTACCGTCGCCGAGTTACCGGTCAGGCTGTACTCGACCCAGTACTGCGTCTCCCCCGCGGACCATTGCTGACGCTGGCCCCGGGTGGCCAGGTTCCGCCATCCGGTTGGCGCAAAACCATTGCACCTGTTTGCATTTCGTTCGTCCTGCTCGGCAGCGAAGACGGCTCCCAGTAGCAGGGCGATCCGGTCGTCGCCCTCCGGCGCGCCGGCGGTCAGCACTTCGGGATGCTCGTCCAGGTAGCTGGTGTAGGTGGCGGCAGCCAGGTAGTCGGGTTCGGCGAGGATCGCGGTCAGGGTTGCGGCGTTGGTCTGCACACCCGAAATCCGGCTGCCGCGCAGCGCCCGCGCCAGGATGCCCGCCGCCCCGGCCCGCGACGGCGCGTGCGCAATCACCTTGGCCAGCAACGAATCGTAGTTCGGCGAGATCACCGACCCGGCCCGGACTCCGGAGTCCACCCGCACGTCCGCCGGGATGTCGAACTCCTCGAGCACGCCGGTGCAGGGCAGCCAGCCCGCGGCCGGGTCCTCGGCCACCACGCGGGTTTCGATGGCGTGCCCGTCGACGGTGATGTCGGTCTGGGTGAGTGGCAGTGGCTCCCCGGCGGCCACCAGCAACTGCAGTTCCACCAGGTCGACGCCGGTGATGGCCTCGGTGACCGGGTGCTCCACCTGAAGCCGGGTGTTGACCTCCAGGAAGACGACGACACCGTCGTCACCGACGAAGAACTCCACCGTGCCGGCACCCTGATAGCCGACATGGCGGGCCAGCGCGACCGCCGCCGCGCAGAGCCGCTGCCGGGTGGCGTCGTCGATTCCCGGTGCGGGCGCTTCCTCGACGATCTTCTGGTTGCGCCGCTGGATGGAGCATTCGCGGTCGAAGAAGTGCAGCACGTTGCCGTGGGCGTCGCCGAGGATCTGCACCTCCACGTGTCGACCGCGCACGATGTAGGGCTCCAGAAAAACCGTGGCGTCACCGAACGCGGCGAGCGCCTCCCGCGACGCCGCTTCGACGGCGCCCGACAGATCCGCGGGGTCCGACACCACCCGCATGCCGCGGCCGCCACCGCCGGCGGCGGCCTTGATCAGCACGGGCAGCCCGATGCCGTCGGGAACGCGGCCGTCGCGCAGTTCGACGATCTCCGTGGTCGGCACGCCGGCGGCCACCGCGATGGTCTTGGCGCTGATCTTGTCGCCGAGCAGGGCGATCTGCTCGGGGGTCGGGCCGACCCAGGTGAGCCCCGCCGTGATGACATCCCGTGCGAACGAGGCGTTTTCGGCGAGGAAGCCGTATCCCGGATGGATGGCGTCGCACCCGGTCGAGTGTGCGGCCGCGATGATCGCGTCGCCCCGCAGGTAGGACTCGGCCGGCGACGCGCCGCCCAGTGCTACCGCCGTGTCCACGCATTCCGCATGGACCGCGTCGGCGTCGGGTTCGGAGTATACCCCGACGGTGCCGATACCGAGGCGGTGTGCGGTGCGCGCGATACGCACCGCGATCTCACCGCGGTTGGCGATGAGCAGCTTGGTGATTGGCCGGGCGGACATCGTCAGTGCCTCCATACGCCGTAGCCGTCGGCGCCCTGCACGACGTTGTTGTGCGCGGCGGACAGCGCGATCCCCAGCACGGTCCGGGTGTCGGCGGGGTGGATGATGCCGTCGTCCCACAGGTGCCCGGTCGCATACAGCGCGGTGGACTGGTCGTCGATCAGGGACTCCAACGCCGACACCCGCGCCACCAGTTGTTCCTCGGCCTCGCCGGTCAACGGCGTGCCCTTGGCCTCCGCGGCGGACCGGGCCACGATGTCCATCACTCCGGCCAGCTGCTTGGGGCCCATCACGGCGATGCGGTGGTTGGGCCAGCTGAACACGAAGCGCGGGTCGTAGGCTTTGCCCGCCATTCCGTAGTTGCCGGCCCCGTAGGACGCTCCGATCATCAGAACGACATGCGGCACAGTGGAATTCGACACCGCGTTGATCAGCTTGGCGCCGTTGCGGATGATGCCGCCCTGCTCGGCCTTCGAGCCGACCATGAAGCCGGTGATGTTGTGCATGAAGACCAGCGGGGTGTCGGTCTGGTTGCACAGCTGGACGAACTGCGAGCCCTTCTTGGCCTCCTCGGAGAACAGGATGCCGTTGTTGCCCAGGACGCCGACCGGGAAACCGTGCACGGAGCCCCAGCCGCACACCAGCTTGTCGCCGTAGAGCGGCTTGAACTCCTCGAACCGGCTGCCGTCGAGCACCCGCGCCAGGATCTCCCGGACGTCGAACGGCACCCGGACATCCGCCGAGGCGCAGCCGAGCAGTTCGGACTGCTCGTGGACCGGAGGATCGTGGGGCTCGGTGCGGCCCGGTCCGAGCTTGCGCCAGCGCAGGTGCGCCACGATGCGGCGCAGGTGGCGCAGCGCGTCCATCTCGTCGACAGCGAGATAGTCCGACAAACCGCTTGTGCGGGAATGCATTTCGGCCCCGCCGAGGGCTTCCTCGTCGACGATCTCGTTGATGGCCATCTTGACCAGCGGCGGTCCGCCGAGGTACGCGGTGCCGCGGTTCTTGACGAACACGGTGTAGTCGCTCATGCCCGGGTTGTAGGCGCCGCCGGCCGTGTTCATCCCGAACACCCCGGTGACGACCGGGATGCCCGCCTTGGACAACCGGGTCAGCTCCTTGAACACCGCACCGAACTGGGTGAAGAACTCGGCCTGCTTGGGCAGGTCGCCGCCGCCGGACTCGGTCAGGATCAGCAGCGGCATCCGGTTGACCCGCGACACCTCGATGGCGCGCAGGATCTTGCGCCCCGTCCAGACGTTCATCGTGCCGCCGCGATACGTCATGTCGGACGCCCAGATGACGCACTCGGTGTTCTCGACCACGCCGATGCCGGTGGCGACCGCCACGCCGACCGGTTCGCCGGTGCCCCAGCCGGCCAACGGGGAGAGCTCCAGGAACGGCGTCGTCGGGTCGACGAGTTCCTCGATTCGTTCCCGGGGCAGCATCTTCCCCCGCCGCCGGTGCCGCCGGACGTAGTCCTGGCCGCCGATCGTCGGGACGGTGGCCAACTGCTCGGCCACCTGATCCCACAGTGCCTGCATCTGGACCAGATTCGCGCGGTAGTCCTCGGATCGAACATCGAGCCGGGAGCGCAGAACGGTTCCGATAGTCATGCCACTCCCTTAGTGGAGAAGTTCGCCGGCGATGATCATCTTGCGGATTTCGGTTGTGCCGGCGCCGATTTCGAGCAGCTTGGTGGTGCGGAACAGCCGGTTGATCTCGGTCTCCCAGATGTAGCCGCTGCCGCCGTGCACCTGGACGGCCCGGTCGAGGACGCGGTTGCAGGCCTCGGCGCAGAACATGATGGCGGCCGCCGAGCGGGCGTGGATGTCACCGCGGCCGGCCGCGCCCGGCCCGTGTGCGTCACACTCGGCCAGGACCTGCCAGCACAGCGCCCGCGCCGCCGCGACGTCGGCATACATCTCGGCGATCAGCGCCTGGACCATCTGGAACTGCGCGATCGGCTGCCCGAACTGTTCACGGGCCTTGGCGTAGCCGACCGACAGCGCCAGGGCTCGTTCGGCGATCCCGACCACGATGGGGGCCACGATCGCCCGTTCGATGTCCAGGCCGCTCATCACCACCCGGTGGCCCTCGTGTTCCTTGCCGACGATGTTGGCGACCGGAACCACCACGTCGTCGAGCACGACCTCACCGGTCTGCGATCCGCGGAAGCCCATCTTGACCAGTTTCTGGGCCACCCGGAAGCCGGGGGTGGCGGTGTCGACGACGAAGGCGGTGATCCCCTTGCTGCCGCGGCCCGGCTGGGTCTTGGCGTAGAGCAGGCACACGTCGGCGATCGGGCTGTTGGTGATGTAGAGCTTCGATCCGGTGATGCGGTAGACGTCGCCGTCGCGCACCGCGCGGGTGGCCATCGAGCCCAGCGCATCCGACCCGGCGCCCGGTTCGGTCAGCCCGAGGCAGCCGACCCACTCGCCGGAGCACAGCCTAGGCAGGTAACGCCGGCGAATGTCCTCACCGGCGTTGACGAAAATGTTGTTGGCACAGAGGTTGTCGTGCGCGGCGACGCTCAGCGCCACCGCCGGGTTCCATCGCGCGAAGGCCTGCAGCACCAGTCCGGCCTGCAGCAGCGACATTCCGGCGCCGCCGTATTCGTGGCCGACCGTGGCGCCCAGCATGCCCTGCCGGCCGAGGCTGGCCATCAGGCCGGGCGGCCACCACTCCTCGTTGTCCATCCGTTCGGCCAGCGGAGCGAGTTCACGTTGCGCGAAGTTGTCGGCCTCGTCGAGCAGGTGCCGCTCTTCGGCGGTCAAGCCGAGCCGGGCGCTCTCGCAGCTGGGTTCCGCACGCATAAGGCAATACCATACCTCATGGTATTCTCGCGGCACCACGGGAACGAGGGAGCAACACTAGTGAGCGGACGCGCATTCGTCGTCGGAACCGGCATGACCAAATTCGAGAAGCCGGGCCGGCGGGAAAACTGGAACTTCCCCGACATGGCCAGGGAGTCCATCACCGCCGCCCTGGCCGACGCCGGCCTGGACTACTCCGACATCCAGACGGTCTTCGCGAGCTTCGTCGAGGGCAACACCTGCTCCGGACAACGCGCCGTGTACGAGGTGGGGATGACCGGCGTCCCGGTGATCAACGTCAACAACGCCTGCGCCTCCGGGTCGACCGGCCTGTACCTGGCCCGCACCATGGTCAGCAGCGGCGCCCTGGACTGCGCGCTGGCCGTCGGCTTCGAGCAGATGGCCCCCGGGAGCCTGTCCATCGACAGCGATATCGCGGTGACGCCCTTCGACCACCACTTCGCCGCGCTGGCGCGGGTGTTCGAACCGTCCGACGTCCCACTGGCGCTGCAGTTCTTCGGCCGGGCCGGCCAGGAGCACATGACCAAATACGGTTCCACCCCAGACCATTTCGCCTGGGTCGGCTGGAAGAACCACCACCACTCGGTCAACAACCCGTACGCGCAGTTCCAGAAGGACTTCACCCTCGACGAGATCAAGCAGTCCGCACCCATCTTCGGCCCGCTGACCAAACTGCAGTGCTCGCCGACCTCGGACGGCTCGGCGGCCAGCATCATCGCCGGCGAACGCTTCGTCGACGAGCACGACCTCTGGGACCGGGCCATCGAGATCGTCGGCCAGGCCATGGAGACCGACACGGCGAGCAGCTTCGAGCCGCCGTCGGCGATCAGCGTGGTAGGTGCGGGCCTGTCGGCCCGGGCCGCCGCGCGTGCGTACGACCAGGCCGGCGTCGGCCCCGAGGACATCGACGTCATCGAGTTGCACGACTGCTTCTCCGTCAACGAGATCATCACCTACGAGGCGCTCGGCCTGGCCGACGAGGGTGAGGGCCACCTGCTCGTCGACAAGCAGGACACCACCTACGGCGGCCGGTGGGTGGTCAATCCGTCGGGCGGGCTGATCTCCAAGGGGCATCCCCTCGGCGCGACCGGGCTCGCCCAGTGCAACGAGCTCACCTGGCAGCTTCGCGGCACGGCGGACGCGCGACAGGTCGACGGCGCCAGGTACGCACTGCAGCACAACCTCGGCCTGGGCGGCGCCGCGGTCGTCACCATCTACGCCAAGCCCGCCCACTAACCGAAAGCAGGAGGCAAAACCCATGACGGACATCAGGTTTGACGATCAGGTCGCCATCGTCACCGGGGCCGGTCACGGCCTGGGCCGCACCTACGCCCTGGAACTGGCCCGCCGCGGCGCCGCCGTCGTGGTCAACGACCTCGGCGTCGACGTGCACGGGCTGGGCTCCGGGCCGGCGGCCGACGTGGTCGTCGAGGAGATCACGAAGGCCGGCGGCCGCGCGGTCGCCAACCTGGACTCGGTGGCCACTCCCCGGGGCGGCCAGGCCATCGTCGACAACGCGGTCGACGAGTTCGGCCGGGTCGACATCGTCATCAACAACGCAGGCATCCTGCGGGACAAGTCGTTTCACAACCTGTCCTTCGAAGAACTCGACGACATCGTCAACGTGCACCTGCGCGGCGCCTTCTACGTCAGCCAGCCCGCCTATCGGCTCATGCGGGAGCAGAAGTACGGCCGGTTCCTGTTCACCACCTCGGCCGCGGGGCTGTTCGGCAACTTCGGCCAGACCAACTACTCGGCGGCCAAGATGGGCCTGGTCGGACTGTCCAACACGATCGCCATCGAGGGCGCCAAGAACGGCATCCAGTCCAACGCCATCGCTCCCATCGCGCGCACCAGGCTCACCGAGGAACTGCTGGGCCCGATGGCCGAGGCGCTGCATCCGGAGTTCGTCACGCCGCTGGCGCTGTACCTGTGCTCCCGGGACTGCCGCCTCACCCACGAGATCTTCTCGGTCGGCGCCGGCCGCTACTCCCGCGCGTTCGTCGGCGTCTCACAGGGATGGTTCGCCGGCAAAGGCAACGTGCCCAGCGTCGAGGACGTCGCCGGGCACGTCGAGCAGATCCGCGACCTGACCGACTACATCGTCCCGGACAACGTGCAAGACGAACTGGCGCTGCTGGCGCCGCTGCTGAGCCAGCTCCCGGCTCGGCCGCCGGACGCGGGCTAGCATGAGGTACTCCGAAACGGGCAAGGTGAGGACCGCTTGACGACGACCACATCGCGACTGACGCAGCACGACTACTACACCGTCGCGCTGCGGTTGCTCGCCGAAGGCAGCCATGAGTCACTGACCATCGCGGCGCTGTGCGACGAGCTGGGCGTCAGCAAAGGCAGCTTCTACCACCACTTCGGCGGCTGGTCGGGCTTCGTGACCGCGTTCCTGGAGACCTGGGAGCGGGAGAGCACGCTCGAAGTCAAGGAGACCGCGGAACGCATCGACGCCGTGGGCACGAAATTCCGGCTGCTGGCCACTCTCGTCGACACCATCCCGCACGATGCCGAAGCCGCGCTGCGGGTGTGGTCGCACACCGACCCCGTCGTCAAAGCCGCCGTGCAGCGGGTGGACCACGCGCGCGAAGTGATGGTGCGGGACTTCTTCGCACTCACCATTCCACGATCCGAGGCCGCCATGCTGGCCGAGCTCTTCCTCTCCACGCTGGTGGGCAACCAGCTCGCGCACCGCCCGGCCGACACCCGCCGGATGCGCAAGCTCCTGACTCAGATGATGAAACTGACCGCGGCCTACTACGGCCCCGGCATCACCGGCGGGGAGAACCCGGCGTAGGGGTCTTTGCGGAAAAGCGCTCGCCCGCTTAGGTTTACGTCACAGCCCCAGCGTCTTGGCAATGATGTCGCGCTGGATCTCGCTGCTGCCGCCCGCGACGGTGCCGACCACGACGGCCCGGAACTGCTCCTCCATGCCGCCCTCCACGGCGTAGCCCATTCCGCCCATCATCTGCATTCCCTCCAGGGTGACGCGCTTGGCCAGCTCGGTGGCTTTCATCTTGACCATGGAGGCCTCCTGCGGCATCAGCCTGCCCGGGTTCTCGTCGACCCGCTGGGTCACGTCGTGGACCAGCAGCCGGGTGCATTCGATCTCGGTGGCCAGGTCCGCCAGCCGGTGGGAAAGCGCCTGGAAGGTGCCTACCGGGCGACCGAACTGCTCCCGGGTCTTGACGTAGCTCAGGGTGTCGTCGAAGGCGCGCCGCGCCTGCCCGAGGGCGAGCGCCCCGACGATGATCCGTTCCGTGTTGAGCCCCGCGATCAGCTGCGACCAGCCCTGGCCTTCGACTCCGATGAGTCGCTCCTCGGACACTTCGCAGTCGGTGAAGAACACGTCGTTGACTTCCAGACCCATGGTGGGAATCGGCCGGATCTCGATGCCGGGGCTCGAGGTGGGCACCGAGAGCATCGAGATGCCCTGATGCTTGTCCCCGCTGTCGGAGGTGCGGGCCACCAGCAGGATGTGGTCGGAGTAGTGGGCGTTGGAGATCCACATCTTCTGCCCGTTGAGGCGGTAGCCGCCGTCGACCTTCTCGGCCCGACAGCGCAGCGAGGCGACGTCGGACCCCGACCCGGGCTCGGACATCGCCACCGCCGTCGGGACTCCCGCGGCCGAGGCGCCGAGGATCTCCTTCTTGACGTCCTCGGAGGCGAAGTTCAGGTAGATGTGCGAGACGATGAGCGTCACCCCGAAACTGAGCAGCGGGATGCGGTTGTAGGCCAGCTCCTCGATGAACAGGCAGGCGTCGAAGAAGCCGCCGCCGGCGCCGCCGTATTCCTCGGGAATGGACAGCCCGAGGAAGCCCAGGTCCGCCAGTTTCCGGGCGATCTCGGCGTTGTGGTGCGCCGTGCCGCCGTTGGTGAGCGCCAGCCGCTGCTCGCGGGTGCCGCACTCCTTGGCCGCGAACTCCCGGACGGTGGCGACCATGCTCTTCTGTTCCTCGGACAGCTGCAGGCTCACGACGAACTCCTCTGATCTTGCGGCGGGGATCGTGGCCGCCGCTTGGCCGGCTTCACCGTACCATACGCTACGGTATCCTAGCTCGGGAGCGTGGCGGGGCGGATCACCACGACCGACTTCGTGGCGGAGCCTTCGTCGGTCAGCAGCGCGATCACCCGTCCCCGGGAATCCGTTGCGGCATAGACGCCCTCGATCCCGGCTGCCGGCAGCGACCGGCCGTGACCGGCGTCCTCAGCCTGCGCGGCGGTGATGTCACGGCGCGGGAACGCCAGCAGGCACGCCTCGTCCAGGGTGTAGCTGAGCTCGGGGCGCTCCGCGAGTTGTTCCAGCGAGCGGGCCTGGTCGAGGCCGTAGCCGCCGACCCGGGTGCGCCGCAACGCGGTCAGATGGCCGCCCACGCCGAGCGCCGCGCCGACATCGCGGGCCAGCGCCCGGATGTAGGTGCCCGACGAGCAGTCCACGGTCACGTCCACGTCGACGAGGTCGCCGTGGCGACGGATCGACACGATGTCGAACCGGTCGATGCGGACGCGCCGGGCGGCCAGTTCGACGTCATGGCCCTCGCGGGCGAGTTGGTACGCGCGCTTGCCGCCGACCTTGATGGCGCTGACCGTCGACGGCGTCTGCTCGATGTCGCCCCGCAGCTCCGACACCGCCCCGGCGATGGCCTCGTCGGTCAGGTGCGCCGCGGAAACCTCTTGCCGCAGTTCGCCTTCGGCATCGTCGGTCGAGGTGGACTGGCCCAGCCGGATGGTCGCGTCATACGTCTTCGAGGCGCCCGAGATGAGACCGAGAATCTTGGTGGCCCGCTCGACGCCGACCACCAGCACGCCGGTGGCCATCGGGTCCAGGGTGCCGGCATGGCCGACCTTGCGGGTGCCGAAGACACGGCGACACCGGCCGACGACGTCGTGACTCGTCATCCCGCCCGGCTTGTCGACGACGACGATCCCGGGTGCGGGGGTCACAGCACGATCGCCGTCAGCGCCAACCCGTCGGTCACCGTCCAGCGGCCCTCGAGCACCGTCAGCGGCGGCCCACTCCGGGCCGCAGGATCGATCAGGATTTTCGACGAGAACGTGCCCGTCGTCCCGCCGGCGTCCACCTCGAAGGTGATGTGCGCATCCTCGAAACCCAGCCAGCGCTGCGTCAGCGGGAACCAGGCCTTGTAGGTTGCCTCCTTGGCGCAGAAGAGGATTCGGTCCCAGTGCAACTCACCCGGCAGCGCCCCGATCGCGCTGCGCTCGGCGGGCAGGCTGATCGCGTCGAGCACACCGTCGGGCAGCACGTCGTGCGGTTCGGCGTCGATGCCCAGCGACCGGACGTCGGCGCTGCGGGCCACCACGGCGCCGCGGTAGCCCTCGCAGTGCGTCAGGCTGCCGACGATTCCGTCGGGCCAACGCGGTTCGCCCTTGTCCCCCTTGAGGATCGGGGTGGGCGGCAGGCCGAGATCGGCCAGCGCGAGCCGGGCGCAGTGGCGCACCGCGATGAACTCGTTGCGGCGCTTCTGCACCGACTTCGCGATCAGCGGCTCCTCCTCGGGCAGCGCCACCAGACCGGGCATATCGGAGTAGGTCTCGGCGGCGGCCACCACCGGGGGCAGCAACGGGCCGATCAGCCGCGTCATGTCCGGCGCGACCGCAGCCGGTCCCGGAACTGCTCGGACTGCGCGCGCATCTCCGGGGTGATGACGAAGTGGCCGCCGAAGTCGTTGAGGTACCCGGGCGCGTACTGCGGGTCGGGCAGCACCTGCCGCAGCCAGCGGTACGGCTTGCGGCGGCGCCACTCCCGCGGGTAGCCGACCGACACCTCCTCGAAGCGCACGCCGTCGTACCAGGTGGTGCGCGGGATGTGGAGGTGCCCGTACACCGAGCACACCGCGTTGTAGCGGGTGTGCCAGTCCTTGGTGGCGGTGGTTCCGCACCACAGCGAGAACTCGGGGTAGAACATGACGTCGCACGGTTCACGGACCATCGGGAAGTGGTTCACCAACACCGTCGGCATCATCCAGTCGAGGTCGTCCAGGCGTTTGCGGGTGTGCACCAGCCGGTCGTGACACCAGGCGTCCTTGGTCGCGTACGGCTCGCTGGACAGCAGGTACTCGTCGGTGGCGACCACGCCGTTCTCCTTGGCGACCGCCAGGCCCTCGCTCTTGGTTCCCGCACCCGCCGGCAGGAATGAGTAGTCGTACAGCAGGAACATCGGCACGATCGTCGCCGGACCGCCCTCTTCGGTCCACACCGGGAACGGATGCTCCGGTGTCACGACGCCCATCTCGTCGCACATGTTGACCAGGTAGTCGTAGCGCGACCGGCCGAACACCTGGACCGGATCCTTGCCCGTGGTCCACAGCTCGTGGTTGCCCGGCACCCAGATCACCTTCGCGAACCGCTTGCGCAGCAGATCCAGCGCCCAGCGGATCTCATCGGTGCGTTCGGCGACGTCGCCGGCCACGATCAGCCAGTCGTCGGGCGTCGACGGATGCAGTTCCTCGGCGACCGGCTTGTTGCCGGTGTGTCCCGTGTGCAGGTCGCTGATCGCCCACAGCGTGGGGCGCAGTCTGCCCTGCGGTTGATGCGACACAACCTCAGAGCCTACTGACCCGGCGCCGCTGCGTCGCAGTGCAGGTCGGGGAACCGGAACACGGTCGCACCCGCGGCTTGTAGACTCCCCGGACAGGGTCGGTGCCGAAACAGAAGGGGGCGACATGAACGCCGCCAGAATGCGGCTGTCGGCTGCATCGGGCGCTTTGCTGGCGGCTGTCGTGGTGGTGCTTCAGGCGCCGCAGCCCGCCACGGGACCGACGACGGCGGTCGAGCTGCGGTCCACCGGGATGCCGCTGGCCCCGGAGACGACGGCCCCGTCGACGGTGGTGAGCCTCACCGACCCGGATCCGTTCGACCCGTGCCGTGACATCCCGGTCGGCGTCACCGACGGTCTGGGACTCGGGTTCACACCGCCGGAACCGCAGGACGGTCTGCGCTGCCAGTTCGACGCCGGCAACTACCAGATGGCCGTCGAGGCGTTCGTGTCGCGGACCTACGAGCAGAGTCTGCCGGCGGATGCGGTCGAGACCGACATCGGCGGGCACCGCGCCGCCTCGTACTGGGTGATGAAGCCGACCGACTGGAACAACCGCTGGTGGTTCTCCTGCATGATCGCCTTCAAGACCGGCTACGGACTGATCCAGCAGTCGCTGTTCTACTCGCCGATCTACTCCCCCAATGCCCCGGACTGCATGACCGAGAACATGCGCCGCGCCAACGAACTCGTTCCGTTCTACAAGTTCTGAGGTGACGCCGCGGATCCGCGCCGACCGCGCGCTGAGCAGGGCACTGCGCCTGCCGCCTCCCACCAACGAATACCGGGCCGACCGCGGGGTCCGGGTGCCGATGCGCGACGGCGTCGAGCTGATCGCCGACCACTACATCCCCGACACCGCCGAGCCGATCGGCACGCTGCTGGTGCGTTGTCCGTACGGGCGTGCGTTCCCGGTGTCGACGGTGTTCGGCGGAATGTTCGCCGCCCGGGGCTATCACGTCATCGTCCAGAGCGTGCGGGGCACGTTCGGGTCGGGCGGCGACTTCGAGCCGACCGTCAACGAAGCCGCCGACGGCGCCGACACCGTCGCCTGGATGCGCCAACAACCTTGGTACACCGGAACTTTCGTCATGGCCGGCATCTCCTACCTCGGAACGGTGCAGTGGGCGCTGCTCCAGGATCCGCCCGCCGACATGGTCGCGGCGGTCGTCATCGTCGGGAACCACGACTTCCCGGCCGCCAGCTGGGGCAGCGGCGCGTTCGCGGTCAACGACTATCTGCTGTGGAGCTACGCGGTCAGCCACCAGGAGGATCCGAGGAGTCTGCGCGGCATCGCGCGCCGGCTCCGGCTCCGAAAGGTGTTGGCGCGCACCGCCGCCGGGGTGCCCCTGGCGGACACCGGCCGGGCACTGCTGCGCGACGGCGCCCCGTGGTGGGAGGGCTGGCTCGAGCATCCCGACGTCGACGACCCCTACTGGGACCGGTACAAGTTCTACGGCGCACTGGACCGCGCGACGGTGCCGGTGTTGCTGGTCGGCGGCTGGCAGGACGTGTTCCTGCAACAGACGATCGAGCAGTACCACCGGCTGCACGCCCGCGGGGTCGACGTCGCGTTGACGATCGGGCCGTGGACGCACGGGGACATGTCGACCCGGGCCGCACCCCGGATACTGCGTGAGTCACTGGACTGGCTCGGTCAGCATCTGACCGGTCGTCCCGCGTCCCGGAGCAGCCCGGTGCATATCTTCGTCACCGGCGGTGGCGGCTGGCGCCAGCTGGCGGAGTGGCCGCCCGCCACCGCCGAGCGCACCTGGTTCCTGGAACCGGGCCGACTGGCGTCCGAACCGAGCCAGGGGCCGCCGGCGCGCTCGACCTTCACGTTCGACCCACGACACCCGACGCCGACGGTCGGCGGGCAGTTGCTGTCCAACGACGGCGGCTACCTGCGCGACGAGCGGCTCGCCGAGCGCGGTGACGTGCTGGCGTTCACCGGCGAGCCGCTGGCCGAGGATCTCTACGTCTACGGAGCACCGGTGATCGAACTGGACCACGACGCCGACAACCCGCACGCCGACCTGTTCGTGCGGGTGTCGGAAGTGGATCGAAAAGGCCGCTCGCACAACGTGAGTGACGGCTACCGTCGCCTGACGCGGACCGGCCGGGAGGAGCCGGTGCGGCTGGTGCTCGACGAGATCGCCCATCGGTTCCGGGCCGGTTCGCGGATCCGGGTGCTGGTGGCCGGCGGTTCCCATCCGCGCTTCGCGCGCAACCTGGGCACCGGCGAAGACCAGGGCAGCGGACGCGGGATGCGGCCGGCCACCCACACGATCCACCACGGCGGCGCCTCGGTGCTGCGCCTGCCGACCGGGACCGCTATCGCGCGTCGAGGCGGGCCAACACCTCGGGCCGTCTGAGCGGAGGCATCGTCTTCGGCGGCCGGCGGCGTTGCGGCAGCGCGTCGAGCAGGCGCGCGGTGCTGGCCGCCACCTCGGCGACCGCCGCCTCGAACGCGTCGGCATTCGCGTCGGTGGGCCGGGTGATTCCGCTGACCTTGCGGACGTACTGACGCGCGGCCGCCTCGATTTCGACAGCGGTTGCCGGCGGCTCCAGGCCGCGCAGTTCGGTGATGTTCCGGCACATGGCTCTACGGTAGGCGCGGCGGCGGCGGCTGGCTATCGTGCCCTTGTGACCGAAGACGTCCTGTTGACCGAGACCGCCGACCGCATCCGCACGCTGACCCTGAACCGGCCCGCGTCCCGAAACGCCCTGTCCGCCGAACTCCGCCGCCGGTTCTTCCGCGCGCTGGCCGACGCCGAAGCCGACGACGCCGTCGACGTCGTCATCGTCACGGGTGCCGATCCGGTGTTCTGCGCGGGCCTGGACCTCAAGGAACTCGGAAACACCACGGAACTGCCGGACATCTCCCCGAAGTGGCCCACCATGTCCAAGCCGGTGATCGGGGCGATCAACGGCGCGGCCGTCACCGGCGGGCTGGAACTGGCGCTGTACTGCGACGTCCTGATCGCGTCGGAGAAAGCCGCCTTCGCCGACACGCACGCCCGGGTCGGGCTGCTGCCCACCTGGGGGCTGTCCGTGCGGCTGCCGCAGAAGGTTGGCGTTGGCATGGCCCGCCGGATGAGCCTGACCGGCGACTACCTGTCGGCCGCCGATGCGCTGCGCGCCGGACTGGTCACCGAGGTGGTCGCCCACGACGACCTGCTGCCCGCCGCGCGCCGGGTGGCCGCGTCGATCGTCGGCAACAACCAGAAGGCGGTGCGCGCGCTGCTGCAGTCCTATCACCGCATCGACGCCGTCCAGACCCACGCCGGGTTGTGGATCGAGGCGGACTCGGCGCGGGAATGGATGCGGTCCACCAC
>ERZ724512.761-NODE-761-length-15096-cov-5.359750_pt1 | contig 15096 bp, 13 predicted proteins | sample MGYA00376045_ERZ724512 | MGnify/ENA primary metagenome ERZ724512 (study PRJEB28724, sample SAMN07190883) | activated sludge metagenome | isolation source: activated sludge of sewage treatment plant in Hong Hong | place: Hong Kong | collected 2016-03-17 ... | reverse complement strand
AGATCGTCCGCAACGGCAGCCAACTCACCTTCTACGACCGAACCCGCTGCCTCGGTTCCTCAGGACCGCCCGGCCCCACACCCGGACCACACGCGGATGTCGCGGTGCTGCCCCTCCAGACACACCCACCCGAGCCGCCACCAGACATCGGGGCTGACTCGTGTCGCTGCCACGGCGGCGGTGAACACCTCACCGCCTACGCCCTCGACGAACTGCTCCACCACCTCCTCACAGCCGCATGAGGGGAGGTCGGTGAGCACCGAGGCCGCGGGTCATCGGTGATGCTTTCGACTTGAGCGGGTCGGCATCGGTCACGCCGCGGACGACCACGAAGCTGTCCGATGGCGGCATGCAGCTCGTTCGTCCCCGTTCGGGGTCGGGAGAAGATGTCGTTCACGGTGGAGCGAACGGTGTCGCCGTCCTCGCCGAACCAACGGGAGCGGTCGAAGGTTCCCCATGTGTGGACGCCGACGACATCACCGGAAGCGTCGACGATGGGTCCCCCGCTCGTGGGCAGGAGCCCGACAGCGTGGCTGGCCGAGGAGCAGATCCCATTCGTCCAAGACGACGATCTCGAAGCCGTGTGACGAGTCTCCATGAGCGAGACCGACCAACCCGCACCGACCGTCTGGCCCTGCCTGGTCTACGACGACGCGTCTACGTCGTCACGGCCGATCCGTCGGTCGTCCGCGAGCGGGCCGCGTCTCTCGGGGCCCGGGTCGTGCGGGAGCTGCACCGCACCGACTACGGCTCAGACGAGTTCGCCCTCGCCGACCCGGAAGGGAACCTCTGGTCCTTCGGCACCTACGCCGGCGCACCCTGATCCAGCAGCGCGCCGGTCCCGGTGGCCCGAGTGAGCGTCGGGCGGGGCCCTACCCTGGAGCGGTGGAAGCGGAGCATCGTTCGCGCCTGAGGGATGCCAACCGCGCTGACGAGCCGCTCCTGGAGGCGATGACTGTCGAGGCGGTCTACCTGCCCGACGGATCCGACCCGGTCTCCCGGTCGTTGCTCGATGACCCCCGGCTCCGCCGCTACTTCGAGGGCTTCGGGGCGCAGCCCGACGACGTCGGTGTGGTGGCGACGTCTGACAGCGTCGATCCCGCATCCCCTGCCCGCCGGCTGTACGAGCGGCTCGGCTTCGTCCACCTCGGGTGGGAGGGAACCTCGATGACGATGATCCGGCAACTCGGGACGGCTGTCCGTTGAGCCGTTGACCGTGGGCAGCTGTCGTCGTAGGTTCGACGGCGGGTGCTCATCCTGGCTCCGGTGGGCGACATGTTGGGGGCGTGAACGGCGAGGCATCGCCGAACGTCAAGGGAAGGAGCGAGCGATGACCAGATTCGCCGCTGCCAAGGGTGCCGCAATCGGAGTGCTCGCCATCGCGAGCATGTTGGTCTTCGGTACCGGAGTCGCCTCCGCAGGAGGACTCCACACGTACCGCTGCACGGGCGGGCCCATCCCGTCGGGAACGTACGCCTCGGTCGTCGTGGCCGGCCCGTGCACCGTCGACTCCGGCGCCGTGATCCGAGTCCACGGGAGCGTGGTGGTCCAGAAGGGAGCCATGCTCGACGCGCAGTCCGCTCCCGCGACGATCACCGTGAGAGGGGACGTCATCGGACGGGCCGGGTCGATGGTCGGACTCGGATGCCAGCCGCCTGAGTACACCGGCAACTCCGCACATCCGTGTGCGGTCGACCCCACCGAACACTCGACGATCGCAGTGAGAGGAAGCATCTGGATCCACGGTGCAGCGGGCGTGTTCCTCAACGGGATCGAGGTCGGTCGCAACGTGACCGTGCTCGGTGGGGGATCGGAGATCCCGTGGTCGATCAAGAACAACGCGATCCACGGGAACCTCACCGTGGTCGGCCAGACCTCCGAGTGGATCGGCATCCTGTTCAACCGGATCGACCGCAACGTGGTCCTGGCCGGGATCACACTGACAGGGGCCGACGACTCGACCGGGACCGGCACCAACTCGCTGTTCGTGGTGCGCAACACGATCGGTCGCAACATCGCCTGCGGATGGATCGACCCTGGCGTGTTCGGCTACGGCAACTCGATCGCGGGCCACGCGCTCGGTCAGTGCGAACCGCTGGCGGCGAGCTGACAGGCCGTCTCGGCCGGGGATCGGTGCCCAGGATCACGGCAGCCGATCTCGCGACGTGGCAGGTTGGTGGGCGGAGGGGGAGCGTGTCCACGCTCCCAGCCCACGATGGAGCTCGACAACCCCACCCCGATCGACTCGCAGGTCGTCGCCTGCGGACCGCTGACCGATGCCGACCGCGACCTGGTCGCGGCGGCCACCGAGGTGGTCGACCGCTGCTCCGACGGCGCCAACCACACGGTCGCTGCGGCGGTTCGGGACGCGTCGGGACGTATCCACACCGGCGTGAACGTGTTCCACTTCACCGGCGGGCCATGTGCGGAGCTGGTGGTGCTCGGTGTGGCCCGCGCCGCCGGAGCCGGTGAGCTGGAATCCATCGTCGCCGTCGGGGACGAGGACCGGGGGGTGCTCTCGCCGTGCGGACGCTGCCGCCAGGTGCTCGCCGACCTCCACGGCGGTCTGCGCGTGATCCTGCCCACCGGCGGGGCGCTCGCAGCCGTCTCCGCAGTGGACCTGCTCCCGTTCCGCTACGAGCAGACCTACGAGCGGCGCCTGCGCTGAGGTCCGGCAACGAACGCCGTCGCGGAGTCAGGCTCTCCGCAGGGGCTGGTGGCCGACGACGTCGGTGATGGACCGGAACCCGTCGACGAGCTTCTCGAGGAGCACGTCGTCGTCGGGAACGGCTCCGAGGTCCACCGACACGCCGATGCAGGCCGTCTCGCCGACAGACACCAGGGCGACGTTGACCGCGGCGCCGCTCGTCGGCGCCATGGCGTACTCGCGGACGATCTCCGATCCGGCGAGGTAGCAGCCCGAGGGAAGGCCGGGCACGTTGGTGATGACGGTGTCGATGCCCTTGAGCATGGAGCCCATGACAGCGCTCACCACTGGAGGCGGGAGGACGTCGAGCGCTCCGGCCACGGCATCGGTGAGGGCGAGCGCCTTCGAGTGCTGCCAGCTGTGGGCGATCGCTCCGATGGTCCGCATCTGTTCGATCGGCGGCATGGCCCTTGCCGGCACTGCGAAGCGCGCGGGGGTGAACCTGTTGCCGCCGACGGCGTCCCCGGTGCGGCGCATGCTGACCGGCATCGTGATCGACAGGTGCTCCAGCTCCGTCCCGTGGTCCTGGTGGTAGCGGCGGAGACCTTCGACCACGGCGGCCATGAACGCATCGTTCAGCGTTCCTCCCGCGGCGTGTCCAGCTGATCTGAGGTCGTCGAGGCTGACGTCGATCGAGTGGAACCTGCGGCGGAGGCTCCGGCGCTCCATGAGCGGACTCGTGACACGCACCGGCGAGAGCAGGCGCAGCACGCCGCCGGCCAGTTCGCCGACATCGGTCACGGTGCCCAACGGGTCCTTCAGCGTTGCCGTCGCCGCCGTGAGCGCGGCCGACGACACGGCGAGCGGAACGCGTGCAGCTCGTCGCAGTCCCTGTGCAGCGGGAGGAGTCGCAAGGTGCGGGCTCAGCCGAAGCGACAGGTCGTCGGGCTCCGGCTGGTCCCTCACGTCGTCGAGCAACAGGAGGGCCAACTCCATCCCGCCGACCCCGTCCGTGAGGCAGTGGTGCAGCTTCTGCACGAGGGCGGCACCCCCGCCCCTCATCCCTTCGACCAAGGTGAACTCCCACAGGGGTCGCACCGGGTCGAAGGAGTCGGAGGCGATCGGCTGAACCAGATCCAGGACGTCCCGCAGTCGACCGGGGAGGGGGACGCGGACGCGGCGGAGGTGGTGGTCGAGGTCGAAGTCCCCGTCGTCCACCCAGCGGGGCGCTCCGATGCCCAACGGTGCAGGACCGACCCGCTGGCGCATCCGTGGGATGAGCTGGCTGGCCCGGTCGATGCGCGTGCGAAGGCGACCCCAGTCCGGCGCCCGGTCCAGCATGGCGACCGCGGTGATCGTGGATCGCAGCACGGGATCGCGGTCAAGGTCCCACAACACGGTGTCCGACGCGCTCAGGCGTCGGCTCCGGGAGGGGCCCGCGGGCAGTTCCTGGTCGGCGTCCGGTGCAGCATCGTGGTCGGTCATGGCCGACAACCCTTCGTCGGGGGTTCGCCTCGTGGTCATCATGTCCTCCCCGGACGGCGCGGAGGAAGGGACGAAGGTCACCCGAACGCGAGGAGAGCCGAACGGGTCGAGTCCTCGGGAGCGAGGTCGGTCCGGACCTGTTCGGCTTCGGGCCAGGGACCGAATCGACGGGCCATCCGTTCCGCCACCTCGGGGGTGGCCTCCGAGAGGTCGACGCCGGCGGCGAGACGATGTCGGATGCGCTCGACGGTCACCCCGGCGGGAGCGACGCACTCGATCTCGACCACGTCCGCCGCAACCCGATCGGCCACCGTCCGGGCGAGCCGACGGTGCTCGGGCGCCGACCAGGTGGCGTCGAGCACCACGTGCCGACCGTGAGCGAGGTGGTGCTCGGCCTCGGCCAGCAGGTCGGCGTAGACCTCGTCCGTGGTGGTCGGGGCGTACCGACCTGCCTCTGGGAGCCGTCGTCGCAGCTCGTCGGAGCGGAGGACGACCGCGTCGACCCGCTCGGCCAGCCGTCGTGACAGCGTCGTCTTTCCTGTTCCGGGAAGACCGCCGACGAGCACCACTCGAACGCGGGCCGCCTCGAGGTGCCGGCGGCACAGGGCCTGCAACCGGTCGACCTCGGCGGTGCTGCCGGCTCCCTGACCGGCGCGGATGACACCGACCTTGGCTCGCACGTGGGCCCGGTAGGCGACGTAGTGGTGCTCGAGAGCCGGCGGCCACGGGATCCCCGAGCGCTGACCGAATGCGTCGAGGAAGAGGCGGGCGAGCTCCGGTCGCCCGAAGCGCTCCAGGTCCATGGCGAGGAACGCAGCGTCGCCCAGCACGTCGCCCCAGCGGAGGGCGTCGTCGAACTCGAGGCAGTCGAGAACCCGGGGGCCGTCGTCGAGCAGGAAGATGTCCTCGGCCTGCAGGTCCCCGTGTCCGTCGCGGACCGCCCCGTCCCGGATGCGCTGCTCGAACAGCGGGGCCCGTCCCGCCAGGAACCTCAGCACCAGCTCCTCGATCCGCTGCTGGTCGGTCGCCCCGATGAGGGTCCCGACGTGGGGGCGCATCGACTCGAAGCCGTCGCACCACAGGCGCCGGATGGCGTCGCGAGTCGCCACCGACTCCATCGGCCCGGGCGGGGGCGATGCATCGTGAAGGCTGGCCAGCTCGTCGGCGATCCGTTCGAGAGCGACATGCACGTCCTCGCCTCGTTCCAGGCACGCTCGCAGCCGGCGGTGCGGCGGCATGCGCCTCATCACGACCAGGTGCTCGCACACCTGACCATCGGGATCGGTCATCTGGGCGACCCCCAGGTACACGTCGGGGGCGAGGCGTCGGTTGAGCTCCACCTCGCGTCGACAGGCCGCGGCTCGGCCCTCCTCGGTGCGGAAGTCGAGGAACCCCAGATCGACGGGCTTCTTGACCTTGTAGACCCGGTCGCCGAAGAAGAACAGCGACGCGGAGTGGGTCTCGATCGCCGCCGCGGAGCCGACGTGGCCGATCACCCGGGGACGACCACCAGGCGCCCGTCGACCTCTCCCCGGGCCAGGCGTCGGTAGCCGTCGGGCGCTTCGTCGATCGAGATCCGTTCGACCTCGGCGCGGATCAGGCCCCGTTCTGCCAGATTCAGGACCTCCATGAGCTCCGGGATGCTCCCCCAGTAGGTCGTCGCCAGGGACGCCTCGTAGGGGACGGTGAAGAAGCTGAACGGGTAGGACCCGCCGGCGATCCCGACCACGGTGATGTGGCCGAGGGAGCGTCCAGCGGCGACGGCGAGCTGGATCGTGGAGTCGCTGCCGACGAAGTCGAGGACGACGTCGGCGTTCTTCCCTCCGGTCAGGTCGGCGATCTCCGCGGCTGCATCGTCACCGGCCTGGACCGTGTGCTCCGCACCGGCCGTCGCCGCCAGATCGAGCGCCGACGTGCGGGTGTCGACAGCGATCACCGTCGCCGGGGTCACAGCCTCGAGGATCTGGACGCCGAGGTGGCCCAGGCCACCGACTCCGATGACCAGCGCGGTGGAACCCGCCACGAGCAGATCCGCTGACCGCTTGACGGCGTGGTAGGGCGTGAGGCCCGCGTCGGTGAGCGGAGCTGCTTCCACCGGGTCCAGGTCGTCGAGCGGCACCAGGTGTCGGGCATCGTGGACGAGCATGAACTGCGCCATGCCGCCGTCGTCGCCGAGTCCGGCCGCCATGGAGGTGAGCTCGGCCTGGTGCTCGCAGTAGTTCTGCATACCCTGCACGCAGCGATGGCATCGCCCGCAGCCGGTCGGGCCGTAGACCGCAACGGGCTGGCCGAGCTCGAGCCCGACGACTCCGGCCCCGACGGCCTCGACCCAGCCGGCGTTCTCGTGGCCCAGGGTGAACGGCGGCTCGAACGGAACCATCCCCGACTCGAAGTCGTGGATCAGGTGCAGGTCCGAGTGGCACATCCCTGCACCGGCGATCCGGACGAGCACCTGTCCGGGACCTGGGTCGGGTTGGGGGACGTCCCTGACCTCGGGGTCGTGCTTCCACTGGGTGAGCTGGACTGCGTCCATGGCGTTCTTCCCCCTGTGTCGTGGTGTCAGGACCAGTCGAGCACTTCCGGCGCCGGTCGAACAGGGTCGGATGTCAGGTCGTCCGGCTGTGGGAATCCCGCGGCGGTGTCGAGCGGGTCAATCGGGTCGGTCGGGCGCGTGCCGGGCCGACTCGAGCAGCAGCCGCTGCTCGGCGGTGCCGACCGCTCGACGGGCTGCTTCGACGGCGTCGGGGTTGACCGAGATCGAATCGATGCCGAAGCGGACCAACTGGGCAGCGAACTCCGGGTCGTTGGACGGGGCCTGGCCGCACAGCGACGCGGTGATGCCTGCGTCGTGCGCGGCCCGGATGATACGGGCGATCGCGTCGAGGACCGCGGCGTCGGACTCGTCGAACAACTCGGCGCAGACCGTGGAGTCGCGGTCGACTCCGAGCATCAGTTGGGTCAGGTCGTTGGATCCGATCGAGACACCGTCGATGCCCATCGCGGCGTACTCGGGGATGCGATGGACCACCGACGGGACCTCGGCCATGACCCATCGGTGGAGGTTCCGGTGCGTCGCCAGGGGACTGGCGTCGACGAGCTCGAGGCAGCGCTCCAGCTCCCAGCGGGTCCGCACGAACGGGATCATCAGATGGAGGTTCGGGGTCTCGTCGCGGACCCGGGCGAGCAGCTCGAGCTCGAGGGCGAAGAGGTCCGGCTCCTTGACGTACCGGAAGCAGCCCCGGTAGCCGATCATCGGGTTCTCCTCGACCGGCTCGAACTCCTCGCCGCCTCGCAGCCCGCGGAACTCGTTGCTGCGGAAGTCGATCGTGCGGTACACGACCGGCCGCGGGGCGAAGGCGCGGGTGATGCGAAGCAGCGAGTCCGACATCCGCCGGAGGAACTCGTCACGGCCGCCCTGGGCCAGCAGCTGGCGTGGGTGCACGCCGTCGAGGGCGTCGGCCACCATGAATTCGGCCCGCAGCAGGCCCACCCCGTCCACCGGCCCGGCAGCGACCTCGACGGCATGCTCGGACATGGCGAGGTTGACGTAGATCCGGGTGGCGAGCGCAGGAACCTCGAGAGGGGTGGCGTCGACCGCGCGGGTTTCGACGGTGGTGGCCGGGGCGACGACGGGCACCGCTCCTCTGAGCACCGTGCCCCGACGGCCGTCGACGGTGACGACATCCCCGTCGCGGAGCAGGGTGGTGGCGGTGCGAGCTCCAACCACGCACGGGACGCCGAGCTCGCGCGACACGATCGCGGCGTGACACGTCATGCCTCCGCTGTCGGTGACCACAGCGGCTGCTCTGCGGATCGCAGGGACCCAGTCAGGGTTGGTGAGCGGGGCCACCAGGACTTCCCCGGTGAGCAGATCGGCGGCCCGGTCAGGGGTCATCAGGACCCGGACGCGCCCCGACGCAGTGCCGGATGAGGCGGCCAGACCCTGCAGGAGCGTTGCGGCATCGTCGGCTGTGCCCGCCGTGGGCTCGCCGCTCGGACCGGTGTCGAGGGTCGTGATCGGTCTCGACTGCACCAGGTAGGTGCGGCCCTCGCCGATCGCCCACTCCATGTCCTGCGGCTCGCCGTAGTGCTCCTCGACGTGCAGACCCAGTTCGGCCAGCTCGATCGCCTGGCCGTCGGTGAGGACGCGGTCATCCGCGTCAGCGGATCCCAGCTCCTCGCGGTCGACCCGGCCGCCGGAGCTGGCGACGAGGCGATGGGTCTGATGCCCGACGCGCACCTCGCGGATGCGAGGGCCATCCTTGGTGAGGGTGTAGGTGTCGGGCTGCACCTGTCCGGACACGACGACCTCGCCCAGACCCAGGGCCGCCTCGATGACGATCAGGTCCCGATCACCGGTCGATGGATCGACGCTGAACATGACGCCGGCGCGCTCGGATGGCACAAGCTGCTGCACGACCACGGCGATCGAGGGTTCGTCGGTGAGGGACTGCCCGGCGCGGTAGGAGATGACCCGCTCTCCGTACAGCGACACCCAGCAATCGAGCAGCCGCCGGATCAGGTCGTCCGGGCCGGCGACGTCGGTGAAGGTCGAGTGCATCCCGGCGAACGAGGTCCCAGCGGCGTCCTCGGCGGTGGCCGAGGAGCGCACCGCCACGGCCACGTCGTCGCCGAGTCGGTGGTAGGCGTCGACCAGGGCCGTCCGGAGAGCACCGGGAACTCCGGCCCGGCGGACGGTCTCCTGCAGGTGCCGGGCCCGTGCGCGGAGCTCGACGGGATCGTCGGCCGATGCGACGGCCTCACGGAACTCCGACAGGAGCTCCCGGCGGACGCCGGCAGCATCCATGGCGGCCAGGTAGCCGTCCGCACACACCACGAACCCGGGAGGAACCGGGAAGCCGGCGGAGGCCATCTCGCCGAGGTTCGCACCCTTGCCGCCGACGCGATCGACCTCTGCGAGCGAGACCTCGTCGAGCCAGGCGATCGCTCCGTCGGTGGTGGTCGCGCTCATGACACCTCCAGGTCTCCGGACTCCAGCTTGCACCAGGGGACAGCGCAGTGTTGAGGGACCAAGGTCCTGCCTCGTCGGCGGATCAGGTGGGCGACGTGGCTCACGGTGGACCCACGCGCAGGACCGCCGCTCCGGTCAACCTGTCGTGGGCGAGATCGGCCAACGCCTCGTCGGCGCGCTCCAGCGGGTACGCGGTCGTGTGCACCTGCACGCCGATGCGTCCGGCGATGCGCAGCAGGTCCTCTCCGTCACGACGGGTGTTGGCGGTCACGCTGCGGATCTGGCGCTCCTGGAACAGCTCGCGGTCGTAGTCGAGCGGAGGGGTGTCGGACATGTGGATGCCGGCGACGGCCAGGGTTCCGCCGCGATCGAGCGCGCGGAGCGCGGCGGGGACGACGTCGCCGGATGGCGTGAAGTTGATCGCGGAGTCGAGGGGTTCCGGGGGTGCGTCGGTGGCGCCGCCCACCGACGCACACCCGAGCGCCAGAGCGAGCTCCCGGGCTTCCGGCGACCGGGTCATCACGTGGACCGTCGCCCCCTGCGCGATCGCGATCTGGGCGGTGATGTGAGCCGATGCTCCGAACCCGTAGATGCCCAGGCGTCCACCGGGGGGAAGTTCGGCCCTCCGCAGTGCTCGGAACCCGATGATCCCGGCGCACAGCAGGGGTGCCACGTGCTCGTCGGCGAACCCCGCGGGGAGTGAGTAGGCGAAGCGCTCGTCGACCACGGCGTGCTCGGCGTAGCCGCCGTCCTCGTCCCAGCCGGTGAACGACGGGGACGTGCACAGGTTCTCGGCTCCGCGCCGACAGAACCGGCACACGCCGCAGGTGCGCCTCAGCCAGGCGATGCCGATCCGGTCGCCCTCGGCGAAGCGGGAGGCTCCCGGCCCCAGGCGGTCGACCACGCCGACGATCTCGTGGCCCGGGACCACTCCGGCCCGGTGCACTGCGAGATCGCCTTCGGCTACGTGGAGGTCCGTCCGGCACACGCCGCAGACCGAGACCCGCACCCGGACCTCGCCGGGACCGGGTTCGGGGTCGGGGCGATCCGACAGCTCCAACGGGCCCCTGTCGATCGGCGCCGGAGCGGTGACGGACCACGCTCTCATCCGCCCCACCCTGCCACAGCGACCCCGTCCGTCCGCGGCGCTCTCGGCGTCAGCCCTGATAGGCGGGGGTTCCGTCGAGGTAGGTCTCCGACACGGTGATCTCGGGCCAGCCGTCGGGATCGCTGGTCCACGGATCGTCGGACACGACCGCGAAGTCGGCCCGCTGTCCGACACCGAGACTCCCGCGGTCATCGGCGTGGATCTGCCACGCCGCGTGCGTGGTGATCGCCGCCAGGGCCTGGTCGGGCGACACGCACTCGGCCGGGTTGAGCACCGTGCCGTCGGCTTGCAGCCGTCGCTGCACCGCGGTGCGGGCGCTGAGCAGCGGGTGGATCTCGGTGACGGTGTAGTCGGAGTGCAGCGACGGGCGCATGCCCGCCGCGTACGCCGACGCGACCCGGTCGAGGCGCTGCGCCCGATCCGGACCGAGGATGGTGTCGCGGAACGCCGCTCCCCAGAAGTAGACGTGGTTCATCAGGAAACTGGGCGAGATCCCGGCCGCGGCCATCCGGGTGAGCTGGTCGTCGGTGGAGAACGAGACGTGCTCGAAGCGGTGCCGCAGGTCCCCGGCCGGATGGTGGGGGAGCAGGTCCTCCATGGCGCACAGAGCGAACTCGACCGCCGCGTCGCCGTTGGTGTGCACCATCACCTGCCAGCCGTCGCACAGCCCGACCTCCAGCACGTCGCGGAGTCCCTCGGGAGTCCAGTTGGCCTTGCCGCCGGACTCCTCACCCAGGTACGGCTGCAGGAAGTAGCCGCTTCGCCCCTGGTTCGAGCCGTCGGTGACGACCTTCCAGGCATCGGCGCGGACCATGTCGTCGCCGCTGAACGGGGTGACGTCGGCATCGCGCCACGCGGCGGCGACCTCGGAGGGAGTGCGGTCCCCCATGATCGAGAACTGGGCGGTCGAGACCCGCACCGGCAGCCGCCGGGATCCGTTGATCTGGTGGAGCAGCGCGAGCTCGCCGACGCCGCCGAGGGTGCCGGTGGCCGCCTCACGCAGCGATGTCACCCCTCGACGGGCCGCAGCGTCCAGGATGCGACGGACGCCGTCGGTGATCTGGTCCGCGGTCGGCATCGGCACCGCAGCCATCAGGGCCATCATCGCCGGCACCTCGCCGATCACCCCGTTCAGACGGCCGTCGACCCGGCCGAACGTCCCGCCCGGCGGGTCCGGTGTCGTGTCGGTCACTCCGGCGGCGGCCAACGCCCGGGAGTTGGCGTACATGTAGTGCAGCGATGCGTTGACGACGACCACGGATCGATCGGGTGAGATCCGGTCGAGCAGATCCCGGGTCAGGACGGGTTCGCCGGGGTAGAGGCTGGGATCGAACTGCTTGGCCATCAGCGGCTCCCCGGGGGCTGCTCCACCGACGGCGCTCCGCAGCGCGCTCACGACGTCGTCGAAGGTCGGGCACGCCTCGTGGGAGAGGTCGAGCCAGTCGAGGTTGAGCAACGAGGCCCAGATGTGCATGTGCGGCTCGACCAGGCCCGGGATGACCACGCCGTCGGGGGCGACGATCGTGGTGGCGGGACCGGTGAGGCCGTCGACGTCGGACCGGGATCCGATTCCGACGATCCGCCCGTCGCTCACCGCCATCGCCTCGGCCGAGGGCGTCGAGGGGTCGCCGGTGGAGATGTGGCCGACCACCAGCAGATCGGCCTGCGGGGTCGAACGGGTCCGCGTCCGGCGCCCGTGGTTCGCGGGAGCGATCGTCGTGGCGGTCGATCGGAGCACCGGACCGAGGCGCTCGGCGGCGATCGGGTGGACGGTGCAGCACGAACCGGTGGTCACGAGGGCTCCTCCTGGGCGTCGGTGTCGTGACGGTACCGGTGCGTTGGTCAGGAGCGCGGCGACAGCTGGCGGGCGGCTCCGAGGAAGAGCACCGAGTTGGCCTCGACCAGCGTGGTGACCGGCTCCTTCTGGCCGTCGAGGTACCACCGGATCGCGGTCATGATCACGCTGCCGACCAGTCCGGTGGCGATCAGGCGGAGCCGCTCGTCGGGGGAGAGGCCGAACGCCCCGGCCATCACGGTGGCGACCAGGTGGGCGAACCGGTCGATCCCCGAGATGTAGGTGGAGTCGACCAGCGTGCTCACCCCGAGCACCTCCAGCCAGCACACCCGCAGCACGCGGGGGTCGCTGACCGATGCGTAGAACGCCTCGAGAGTCGTGCGGACGACGTGGTCGAGAGGTTCGGCTGATGAGTCCCCAGCCGGCCGGTCACCGGTGGCCATGGCGACGAGGATGTCGTCGTGCATCCGTTCGGTGCAGTGCTGGTACACGCCGATCAGCAGGGCTTCGGTGTTGGCGAACGACTCGTAGAAGTAGCGCTCGGACAGGCCCGCCTCACGGCAGACCGCCCGCACGCTCGTCGACTGGTAGCCACGGGTTCCGAACAGCTCGAGACCGGCGTCCAGGAAGCGGTCGCGACGCTGGGCGACGCGCACCTCGGCGGGGACTCCGCCGTAGGAGCGACCCGACGCCCGTGACCCGGAGCGTCCTGCCGAGGAGCGATCGGGAGGTGCGGCCATCGCAGTGATTGTGGCCCAGAGCGCCGCCGTCGACCGGCGGTGTGACACACGTTCGCTTGACCGCTACCACTCCCCGCCCGAAAGTGACAACACCCATTGCCAGATGAGGCGGACCCCGGGCCGCCGATGCGAGGAGGTAGCGGTGGACGTCCACGAGGTGATCGTCATCGGCAGCGGCTTCAGCGGCCAGAGCGCGGTGATCGGCCTGCAGAAGGCCGGGATCGAGGACTGGATCGTCCTCGAACGCCGGAGCTTCATGGGTGGGACGTGGTGCCAGAACACGTACCCGGGCGCTGCGGTCGACGTGCAGTCGCCGCTGTACTCGATCTCCTCCGAGCCGTACCCGTGGAGCCAGATGTTCGCCGAGCGCGACGAGCTGGAGCGCTACACCAACTTCATCATCGACAAGCACCACATCCGGGAGCGCACCGAGCTGAACGCCGATGTGTCGGCCCTCGACTGGGACGACGACGAGCACCACTGGGTGATCAGCACCCGCGACGGTCGCACGTTCCGTGCCCGCTTCGTGATCCTCGGCCCCGGCCCGCTCAGCAACCCGAAGATCCCCGACTTCCCGGGGCGGGACACCTTCGAGGGGCACTCGTTCCACAGCAACGCCTGGGACCACGACTACGACCTGGCCGGCAAGCGCGTGGCGGTGATCGGCAGTGGCGCGAGCGCAGCCCAGATCATCCCGGCCATCGCCCCCGAGGTCGGGGAGCTGCACGTCTTCCAGCGCACCCCGCACTGGGTCCTCCCGCGACGCGACCGGAAGTTCTCTCGGCTGGAGCGCGCGCTGCTCAAGAACCGTCGCGTTTACGGCGCGCTGCGGTCCGCGATCTACCTCGGACTCGAGACGAGGGTGATCGGCTTCAAGTACTTCCCGGGTCTCCTCGACCTGGTCGCCAAGCGCCAGGCGCTGGCCCACATCGCCCGACAGATCCCCGACCCGGAGATCCGCCGCAAGGTGACCCCCGACTACACGATCGGCTGCAAGCGGGTCATCGTCTCCTCGACCCTGTACCCCGCGCTCTGCCGACCGAACGTGACGCTGCACGACTCGAGCGACGGCATCGACGAGATCGTGCCGGCCGGCATCATCACCACCGGCGGCGACAAGGTCGAGCTCGACGCCATCGTGTACGCCACCGGCTACGACGCCACCGACGGCGCGACGACCTTCACCGTCACCGGCCACGACTCGACTCCGATCACCGACCTGTGGGCCGAGTTCCCCCGCGCCTACCTCGGTACGACCATGCCGGGGTTCCCGAACCTGTTCCTGATGCTCGGACCCAACACCGGCATCGGCCACACCTCGGCGCTGTTCATCATGGAGTCGCAGCTGCGCTATGCGCTCGACTGCATCCAGCGCACCCGGCGCAACAACCGCCACGCCGTCGAGCCATCGGTCGAGGCCGAGGACCGCTACACCGAATGGGTGCACCGGGCCATGGAGCGGACCGTCTGGAAGTCCGGCGGATGCAGCAGCTGGTACCAGAACTCGAGCTCGGGCAAGGTCATCGCCATGTACCCCGGCTTCTCGTTCAGCTACCGGTTCCGGGCCGGTCGCTTCCGCTCCGAGGACCACATCTTCACCTGACAGACCTGACCCGTCCGCGACCGCCGTCAGCGGCACCTGCGTGGACCCGGTCGACGCTGGCTGCACCTACGATCGGACGTACCCGACGTCCAGAGAGGTGCGTGAGATCCCATGGCTGACACGTGGTTGCAGACCCTGATCACCGAGACCCCCCAGGAGGGGTTCGAGCTGGCGATCACCCTGAGTCGGCGAGGGGTGAAGTACACCCAGCCCGACACCGACGTGCTCCACGAGCTCCGACCCGACTACGCGAACTCGGCGGACTCCCTGACCGCGGCGTCGCAGGTGGTGGCGGTCAACTTCCAGACGGTGGCCGCGGCCAACAACTACTGGCGCTGATCGGCGTCGCGCCCCCCGTCGAGGGGGAGTCGACTCCAGAACGCCCGGATCTCCGCGGCCAGGCGTTGCGGAGCGAGGAGCGGGACGTTGTGGCCCACGCCGTCGAGCTCCACCACCTCGACGCGTGGGTTGCGGCGGCGCATCTGCTCGAAGGTGCGGGGTCGCAGCTCCCCGCTGGTCCCACCGCGCACCAGGAGCGTCGGGACCGCCAGCGCGTCCCACTCCGCCCAGAAGTTCCGTCGTCGGTGGGCGCTCACCGTCTCGACCAGACCGTCGGCCGACGCCAGCCATGTGAAGGTGCCGTCCGGCTGTGGCCGTAGCCGCTGCTCGACGAAGCGCTCGGCCGCCCCGGGTCCAGATCCGTAGAGCTGGCCGAACTCGAGCGCCTCGGCGCGGTCGGCGAACCG
>ERZ724512.760-NODE-760-length-15101-cov-13.132261_pt1 | contig 15101 bp, 17 predicted proteins | sample MGYA00376045_ERZ724512 | MGnify/ENA primary metagenome ERZ724512 (study PRJEB28724, sample SAMN07190883) | activated sludge metagenome | isolation source: activated sludge of sewage treatment plant in Hong Hong | place: Hong Kong | collected 2016-03-17 ... | reverse complement strand
CGTTCGGCCCGCCGCTGGCGACGTACACCGCCGCCCTCCTCGCGAACACCGCGATCCCCGCCTGGCACGAGGCGCACCGCGAGCTGCCGTTCGTCTTCGGCGGTTCCGGCGCGCAGGCGGCCGGTGGCCTGGCGATGCTGCTCGTCCCGTGCGACCAGGCCGGACCGGCTCGGCGGATGGCGCTGGCCGGTGCCGCCGTCGAGATCGCGGCCGCCGAGTCGATCCTGCTGCGCCGCGGGCTGGTCGCCGAGCCCTACAAGACCGGGATGCCGGGCCGGCTGATGACCATCGCCCGCAACTGCACGGCGGTCGCCTCCGCCGCGACGTTGCTGGCGGGCAAGCGGTCGCGGTTCGCGTCGGCGCTCGCCGGCGCGACGTACGTCGCGGCCTCGCTCACCACGCGGTTCGGGATCTTCGAGGCCGGCCGGGCGTCGGCCCGCGACCCCCAGTACGTCGTGGTGCCGCAGCGCGAGCGCCAGCGCGATCGCCGGGCCGCCGAGGCCTCCGCTCCTCGGTAGGTCGGTCAGCACCGTTCCGCAGCCACCGGACGGCCAGCAGCCCGTCAGGGTGGGTCGGTCAGGATGACAGGGTGACCCTCGATCGCGGCATCCGGCTGACCCAGTTCGCCTCCGGGGGCGGCTGCGCGTGCAAGGTCCCGCCCGGCGAGCTCGAACGGGTGCTGTCCGGCGTGGTGCCGGCCGCCGGTCAGGGGCAGGGCGACCTGCTGGTCGGGATCGAGAACGGCGACGACGGTGCGGTCGTCCGGATCGAGGGCGCCCGCGCGGTCGTGCTGACCGCCGACTTCTTCACGCCGGTCGTCGACGATCCCTACGACTGGGGCCGCATCGCGGCGGCCAACGCGCTGTCCGACGTCTACGCCATGGGCGGCGAGCCGCTGGTCGCCGTCAACCTGCTGGCGTGGCCGCGCGACCGGGTCCCGTTCGACCTCGCGGCCGAGGTGCTCCGCGGCGGCGCCGACGTCGCCCGGGAAGCCGGCTGCCACCTGGCGGGCGGGCACAGCATCGACGACCCGGAGCCCAAGTACGGCCTCGCGGTCACCGGCATCGCCGACCCCGGACGGTTGCTGCGCAACGACGCCGGCGTGGCCGGCGTACCCCTGACGCTGACGAAGCCGCTGGGTCTCGGCGTGCTCAACAACCGGCACAAGGTGACCGGCGAGGTGTTCCCCGAGGCGGTCGAGGTGATGACGACGCTCAACAGGGACGCCGCGCGCGCCGCCCTCGCGGCCGGCGTGGTGTGCGCGACGGACGTGACCGGGTTCGGCCTGCTCGGCCACCTGCACAAGCTCTGCCGGGCCAGCGGCGTCTCGGCGGTGGTCGACGCCTCGGCGGTGCCCTACCTCGAGCCCGCGCGGGCGTCGTACGCCGCCGGCTACGTGCCCGGCGGCAGCCGGCGGAACCTGGACTGGGTGCGCCCCCACCTCGACGCGACCGTCGACGAGGACGAGCTGGTGCTGCTCGCCGACGCCCAGACCTCGGGTGGCCTGCTCATCGCCGGCGAGGTCCCGGGCCACCCGGTCATCGGGGAGCTCGTGCCGGCCGGCGATCACTCGGTCGTCGTGCGCTGACGCAGCCAGGTGGTGGTGCCGTGCGCCAGCCCCTTGATCTTGGGCCGCCCGGCGACCGGGGCGACGGCGAGCGCGGCACCGTCGGGCAGCGACCACTTCACCTCGTGGTAGACCCGCGACAACGACTCGTCGCTCTCGACGAACGCCAGTCCCGGCGCGGCGACCACCAAGTCACGCCAGGGTCCGACCAGGTCCGCGGACGTCAGGTCGGCATCGCTCCACACCGCGAAGACGGGCATGCCGTCCCGTCCCCGGTGCGGTCGCCGGGCAAACCGGGTACACAGGCGCACATGACCGATCACACCCCGACCCTGCCCGAAGACGCCGCCCTCCTCGTCGGCGGCAGCGCGATGCCCCTGCTGGGTTTCGGCACCTGGCAGATCACCGGCGACGACGCCGTCCGCGCGACCGCCGCGGCGCTCGAGGCGGGCTACCGCCACCTCGACACCGCCACCGTCTACGGCAACGAGCGGGAGGTCGGCCGCGCCCTCGCCGACAGCGGGCTCACCCGCGACGACGTCTTCCTCACGACGAAGTGCCCGCCGAACCGGGCCGGGCGCGAGCGCGAGACCCTGGAGCAGAGCCTCGAGGCGCTGCAGACCGACCACGTCGACCTCTGGCTCATCCACTGGCCGGGCGACGGCCCGGTCAACGCCGACCTGTGGCGCGCCCTCGTCGAGGCCCGGAACGCCGGCCTGGCGCGGGAGATCGGTGTCAGCAACTTCGACGTCGCGCTGATCGACCAGATCACGCACGCGACCGAGGTCGCACCGGCGGTCAACCAGGTCGAGTGGAGCCCGTACCTCTACGACGTGGCCACGCTGGACGCCCACCGCGAGCGCGGGATCGTGCTCGAGGGATACAGCGCGCTGCGCAACGGCACCCTCGACGACCCGACGATCGGAGCGATCGCCGACCGCCTCGGCCGCACCCCGGCGCAGGTCATCATCCGCTGGCACCTCCAGCACGGCGTCGTCGTGATCCCGAAGTCGGTCGACCCCGACCGGATCCGGTCCAACGCCGACGTCGCCGGCTTCGAGCTCTCCGACGAGGACATGGCCGAGCTGGACGCCCTGCGCCGCTGAGCGCAGGCGCGGACACCCCGGGGCGGGACGACGAACTACGAGGGTGGACGACGAAACTTCGTCGTCCCGGCTCGGATTTCGTCGGCCGGCCGACAAAACCCCAGACCCTGCGCGCGGCTCAGCCGCTCGCCGGCCGCGCACGCAGGTACGCCGCGGTCTCGTCGTCCTCGACCCGCAGCCGGTCGACGACCTCACCGCCGTCGCACCGGCACAGCGCGACCTCGGTCGCCCCGACGGCGTACCAGGTCCCGCCGGACTCCTCCCAGCGCAGCAGCTGGTCGACGACCGAGCCCATCTGGCGACTCTAGGGGGCGCGGTCGCGCGACGACCGGGCGGTGCCGGGCGGGCCGACGCGCTCGGTCAGGAGACCCCTCGTCTCCTAGACTGGACCCCCGACGTCGGACGTGTGCACGGGGGTGCCCAGGAGTGGAGAGGCGGGACCGCATCCGGGAAGCGGACCGGCAGACCGTGCTCGACGCGGCCGCCGTGCTGCAGGTGCGGCGCAGTCAGCTGGCCGCCGCCCTCGCGGCCGGCCGCGACGTGGACGCCGTCGTCGTGGACACCTACGTGCGCGGGCAGACGCAAGCGGTCCTGCGGCAGTCCGACACGTGGTCCGAGCTCCGGTCGGTGCGTCCGTCCGTCACCGTTGCCCAGCTCCGCGGGAGCCTGCCGACCACGCGGTCGCTGGTGGCCGGCGGACTGCGGATGACGAGCATCTACGACGCCGACGGGAGCTCGCCCGAGGCGCGGACGCTGCTCGCCTGCGAGTCGCTCGGCACGTACCTGCTCAGCGTCGCCCCCGTGCAGCTGAAGATCATCGACCGCACCCACGTCCTCCTGCAGGGCCCGCTCCTGGACGACCACGCCACCGTGATGGCGGTGCGCTCCCGCACCTGCGTCGACGCCGCCTGGCGCTACTGGGAGGCGGTGCGGCAGATCGCGTTCCCGGTCCGGGAGTCCGTGGCGCTCGTCGGTGACCTCACCGACCGGCAGCGCCAGGTGGCCGCCCTGATGTCGACCGGCATCGGCGACGACGCCATCGCGGTCGCCCTGGGTGTCAGCGTGCGCACGGTCCGTTCCGACGTCGCGGGGATGCTGGAGGCGCTCGGGGTGCAGTCGCGGTTCGCCGCCGGTGTCCGCCTCCAGTTCTGGGCCGACGACGCCTCCTGACACTCCGGACGCTGCAGCTTCCTGCAACGCGCGTGACCGGCCCCGCCGCCTCGTGTTTCCTCTCCCCCGCGGCGGAGCCGGCCGGCCTTGGGGGAGTCGGCCGGCCTGCCGTGCCCTCGGGCGGACGTCATGCGGCCCGGTCGCCTCTCCGACCGGGTCGCATGACGTCTGCGGCGCCGTCGGGGGTCCTCCTTTGTGTGGACGCGCGAGCGACCCCGGCTGCCCTACCTTGAGCCCGTGGACCGAGTCCGGCGCCTCCTGGCGCTCCACGGCGTCGACGCCCTGATCGTCGTCGCGGCGATCGAGAGTGCCGTCGGTACGGCGCTGCGCACCGATCCCGAGGCGCCCGACGGTGCGCTGCTGGGGCTGGAGATGGTGGTCATCGCCGGCCTGGTCCTGGTGCTGCTGGCGCGCGGACGGTTCCCCTTCGCGGCACCCGCGACGCTGTGGATCGGCGTCGCCGCGGCCAGCTTCGTCGACGGTCGGCTGATCTCGAGCCAGGCCGGGATCTTCGTGGCGGGCCTGTTCGCCGCGGTCCTGCTGGGCAGCCTCCGCAGCGGCGTCCAGTCGCGGGTCGGCCTGGTGCTGGTCGTGACCTGCTCGGTCGTCGTGGTCTCCAACGTCCCGGACGGCGACGCCGTGGACCTCTTCTTCACGCCGCTGATCTTCGTCGTGGGCTGGGTCGTGGGCTACGCGCTGCGTGAGCGCAACCAGCAGGCGGAGGACGCCGAGGAGCGGGCCCAGCGGGCCGAGCGGGAGCGGGAGACCGCGGCCCGCCTCGCCGTTGCCGAGGAGCGGGCGCGGATGGCGCGCGAGCTCCACGACGTCGTGGCTCACGCGATGAGCGTCATGGTGCTGCAGGTCGGAGCGGTCCGCCACCGCCTGCCGGCGTCCGCGGAGCGCGACGCCCTGGGCAACGTCGAGCAGGCCGGCCGCAACGCCCTCACCGAGATGCGCCGGCTGCTGGGCGCGCTGCGTGGCGGGGACGACGCGTTGGAGCTGAGCCCGAACCCCGGCCTCGACGACCTCGAGACGCTCGCGGGCGACGTCCGCGCCGCGGGGCTCGACGTGCGCCTCCATGTCGCCGGCGAACCGGTGGCTCTGCCCCCGGCGCTCGACCTCTCGGCGTACCGCATCGTGCAGGAGGGCCTCACCAACAGCCTCAAGCACGCCCGCGCGGAGCACGTCGACGTGACCGTCGACTATGCACCCGACGAGGTGCGGATCGAGGTGCGCGACGACGGCCGGGGCGGCTCCTCGCGCGCCGAAGGCCTCGACCAGGGACGTGGCCCCGGGCACGGGCTGATCGGGATCGGTGAACGGGTCAAGCTGTACGGCGGGGACATGTCGGCGTTCGCCGCCCCCTCGGGCGGCTTCGTGCTGCGCGCCTCCCTCCCCCTGGGCGGTGGTGCCGGATGACGATCCGCGTGCTGGTGGTGGACGACCAGGCGATGGTGCGGGCCGGGTTCCGCATGCTGCTGGCGGACGAGCCGGACATCGAGGTGGTCGCCGAGGCGAGCAACGGCCTCGAGGCCGTGGCGGAGGCGGCACGCGTGCGTCCGGAGGTGGTCCTCATGGACATCCGGATGCCCGAGCTCGACGGGCTGGAGGCGACCCGGCGCATCGTGGCCGCCGACCCGGAGAGTCGGATCCTGATCCTGACGACCTTCGACGTCGACGAGTACGTCTACCGGGCGCTGCGCGCCGGCGCGAGCGGCTTCGTGCTCAAGGACGACCCGCCGGAGCAGCTGATCGCGGCGGTCCGCACGGTCGCCGGGGGGGACGCGCTGCTCTCGCCCTCGATCACCCGGCACGTGATCGCCCAGTTCACGAAGCGTCAGCACGTCGAGGTCCCCCGAGCCGTGGAGACCCTGACCGCGCGCGAGCTCGACGTCTTCCGCCTGATCACCAAGGGCTACTCGAACGCCGAGATCGGTCGCGAGCTGTTCATCAGCGACACGACGGTCAAGACCCACGTCACGCGGCTGCTGCAGAAGCTCGACCTGCGCGATCGCGCCCAGGCGATCGTGCTCGCCTACCAGACCGGCCTCTTCGACGTCGACGGGCGCGGTCCGGACGCACCCGGCTGACCTGCCGGGTCCGACCTTCGGAGGACCCCCGGTCGCCAGAAGGTGCCGCTCAGGACGCGACCTCGCGGCGACGCGCAAGACCCCTCGCGGTTCCTAGCGTCTTCCCCATGATCGACATCGACTCCCTGACCAAGAGGTATGGCGGCAACACCGTCGTCCACGACATCTCCTTCACCGCCCGACCCGGCCGCGTCACCGGCTTCCTCGGCCCCAACGGGGCCGGCAAGTCGACCTCGATGCGGATGATGGTCGGCCTGACCACCCCCACCGAGGGGACGGCCACCGTCGCCGGACGCCGGTTCGCCGACCTGCCCAACCCGGGTCGCGAGGTCGGTGTGATGCTGGACGCCTCCGCCCAGCACGCCGGCCGCACCGGCCGCGAGATCCTGACCATCGCCCAGCAGGTCATGGACATGCCGGCCCGACGGGTCGACGACATGCTCGACATGGTCAGCCTCACCCCGAGCGAGGCAGACCGCCGTGTGGGCGGCTACTCGCTGGGCATGAGGCAGCGCCTGGGCATCGCGGCCGCCCTCATCGGCGACCCGCAGGTGCTGGTCCTCGACGAGCCCGCCAACGGGCTCGACCCGGCCGGCATCCGCTGGATGCGCGACCTGCTGCGCGACTACGCCGACCACGGCGGCACGGTCCTGCTGTCGTCCCACCTGCTCACCGAGGTCGAGATCGTCGCCGACGACATCGTGATGATCGGGCAGGGACGCATCGTCTGCCAGGGCTCGAAGGCCGACCTGCTCCGGGCGGCCGGGACCGTCGTCCGCGCCGCGGACGTCCCGGCACTCCAACGGGCACTCACCGCGGCCGGCATCGCAGCGACCGCCTCGGGCGACGGTTCGTTGCGCACCGACGAGGATCCCGCCGCCGTCGGCCGCGCGGCCCACGACGGCGGCGTGGTGCTCACCGAGCTCCGCACCGCCGACAGCGGCGGCCTCGAGGAGATGTTCCTCGAGCTCACCGCCGACACCCAACGAGACACCCGACGAGAGAGGACCGCGGCATGACCGCCATCGCCGTCGACCAGGTCACGACCGGTCGCCGTACCCCGCCCGCGCCGATCCCCCTCCGCCGAGTGGTGCGCGTGGAGCTGCGGAAGATGTTCGACACCCGGTCGGGGTTCTGGCTCATCGCCAGCATCGCGATCACCGGCCTGATCGCCACGATCGCCACGATCGCGTTCGCGCCGGACGCGGACCTGACCTACTACACCTTCGCCAAGGCGATCGGGTTCCCGATCACGGTGATCCTGCCGATGGTCGCCCTGCTCTCGATCACCAGCGAGTGGAGCCAGCGCAGCGGCCTGACGACCTTCACCTACGTGCCGGACCGACGCGTGGTGGTCAGGGCCAAGACGCTCTCGGCCGTCATCATCGCGATCGTCTCGATGCTCTTCGCCTTCGCGGTCGGGGTCGTCGGCAACGTCGTCGGCAGCACCGTCGCCGGCGTCCCGACCACCTGGGACCTCTCGGTCGGGCACGCGCTGACGATCGTGCTCGGCAACCTGGTCTCGCTGTCGATCGGAACGATGCTGGGGATGCTCCTGAGGACCTCCGCCGGCGGCCTGGTCGTGTACTTCGTGCTCGTCCTGCTCGTGCCGAACCTGTCGGCGTTGCTGGCGACCAGCCAGGACTGGTACCACGACCTGCAGCCCTGGGTGGACCTGCCGTACGCGCAGAGCTACCTGTTCGAGGGCATGCACACCGGTGCCGAGTGGGCGCACGTCGCCACGGCGTTCGCGCTGTGGGTCGTGCTGCCGGGGATCGTCGGGCTCCGGCGGGTCATGCGGTCCGAGGTGAAGTAGCGCGTCCCCGCGCCGGCCGGCCCCGTCACTCCTCGGAGTGGCGGGGCCGGCACATCCGTCTAGCCCGGCGCCGGGCCTCGGTGCCGTGATCGCCGATCCCGCCCCGGGAGCGGAAGTCGCTCACTACGATCTGCGGGATCCAGGCCCAAGAACCAGGGGAGACATGCCGTGAAGAACAAGCTTCTGGTGGCACTCGGGGGCCTCACCGCGATCGTCGCCGTCATCGCCGCCGTCGCGCTCGTGCCGAGCGCCGACGCGAGCTCGGCCAGGGGGAAGCCGGTCTACTGGATCGACCTCGCCGGGACCGCGTCCCAGCACCCCCAGCGCGTCTACTTCACCGCCAGCTCGGGCGGCTACATGGAGGACATCACCTGGCGGCACTGGGGTGCGCGCCGCACGGTCGGCAAGGGCACGTTCGGCACGACGTCGCCGTGCGGCCAGCCCGGGCTCCCCTGCCCCGACGGGCCCGCGACGATCACGATGCGCAAGCCGGTCCGGTGCACCCCGGAGTTCGGGACCAAGGAGGGCCGCACGGTCCGTGTCTACCGGCACGCGCGGCTCGAGTACCCCGACGGCGAGGGCGGCACCCTCCACGCCGACATCACCGACCGCGCCGGCTGGGCGACCTGCGAAGAGGCGCACTGACCGACGGAGGCGACCCGTCGTAGACGGACGGGCAGGACCCGCCCTGCGGACCAGCTCCCAGGCGTGAGACCGGGTCGAGTCCGAGGTTCTGCCCGTCGGTCTACGACAGGTCACCCGTGGGATCCGCTGCCCGGGTAGGGGTGAGCGAAGCCCTGGCTGACCGGCTCCACCAGTCCCGAGGTGCCCCGGACGGGCCTGCCCGTTCGGGGCACCCGGCCGTGGCGCCGCGGTACACCGGCGGTCACCTGGTGACGTTCGGCCCTGGAGGGCCCGCTCGTCTGCGACGAGCATGCTCGGTGTGGAGCCGTGCCCCACGGCTGGACGTTGTTCGCAGGACGACGCCGCCGTGACGACCCGGTGCCCTCCAGGTCGTGGAGGACACTGCGGCGCCGCCGTCCCGTGGGCCGGCGCGATGACGGGAGGCTGCTGTGTTGAAGATCGTCGTTCCCTACACGTGGGCCAGGGATCCCGAGGACGCCGCGGTCCGAGCAGACGGTTCGGTCGACTGGCGTGGAGCGCGCATGGCTCCCGGTGACGACGACCCGACGGCGGTCGCCGTCGGTCGAGCGATCGCGGCCGCCGCCGACGGCTGCCTGGTGGGACTGACCATCGGTGACGGGGACCCGAGCTGGGGCCCGGCTCGCGGGCTCGAGCAGACCGTGGTGGTCGAGGATGCCCCGAGCCTCGCGGACGACGCAGCCACCGCCAGCGTGCTGGCCGCCGCCATCCGTCACATCGGCGACGTAGACCTGGTGGTGATCGGTGACGCGGAGCCCCATCCCGGCGTCGCAGGAACCATGGCGGGTCAGCTCGGTTGGCCTGCCGTGCTGGGAGCGTCCACCGTTGCGTGGAACGACGGCCGTCTGGTCGTGACGCGCCGGATCGAGGAACGCGAGCAGACGTTGAGCATGAGCACACCGGCCGTCGTCACGGTGGCGGCTGTCGCCGCCGAGAAGCAGCCCCCCGGCATGAAGGAGGTGCTGGCCGCTCGCAAGCGTCCGACCACCCGACTTCGCCTGGCCGAGCTGACGACGTGCCCGCTCGATCGCCTCGAGTCCCGGGGGACCCGGGCACCCGACGGTGGGAACGCCCGGATCTTCGAAGGGCCGCCGGCCGAGACCAGCCGTCAGCTGGTCGCGGCGCTGCGCACGGACGGTGTGCTGTGAGCGCGGTCGGCACGACCGCGGACGCCTGGGTCCTCGCGACCAGCGACAGCTCGATCGCCGAGATGGTCTGCGCGCTCCGCCCGCTCGGGGGTCCGGTGACCGTCGTCGCCCTGGGTGCCCGGCCGCTGGCCGAGGCAGCCGCCTCGACCGGTCCGGATGCCGTGGTGTGGGTGGACGTGCCCGAGGACCTCCCGGTCGAGGCCGTCGCGCCCGCGCTGCTGGCGTCGTCCGGACGCCGCCCGCGAGCGGTGCTCGCCAGGTCCCATCCGGTCGACCGCGCCGTGCTGGGGGCGGTGGCGGCCGGGCTCGACGCCGTGGTGGTCCCCGGCGTGCTGGGGATGACGTACGACGGCGACACGGTCCTCGTGGAGCGATCAGACCTGGACGGCCGGGTCGTCGAGACGCTCGCGACGACGGCGCCGGTGGCGGGCCTGTTCGGCGGCGCGGACGCGCCGGCGCCAGCGCTGTCCACCCCACCTCCCCCCATCGACCGGTGGGAGATCGGGACGCGAGCCGACATCCGGCTCGAGCGGACCGAGCCGGTCGCCGGCCACGGCGTCGGGATCGTCGGCGCCGAGCGGGTCGTCGCGGTGGGCCGCGGCCTCAAGGCGAGGGCGGACCTACCGCTCGTGGAGGGCCTGGCCGAGGCCCTGGGCGCGGCGGTCGGGTGCTCGATGCCGGTCGCCGACGACTACGGCTGGTTGGAGAAGGAGCGCTACATCGGCCGATCGGGTCAGCACATCTCGCCGCGTCTCTACGTCGCGGTCGGGATCTCGGGCGCGCCCCAGCACCTCGACGGCGTACGGGACGCGAAGGTCGTGGTCGCCGTCAACGACGACCCCGACGCCCACATCTTCCGGGCTGCCGACTACGGGATCGTCGGGGACCTCTACGAGGTCCTCCCGGAGCTGCGGACGGCCCTGACGGAGTAGCGAGGAATCAAGAGCGGAGAAGGAGAGGACCGATGGTTGAGAGATTTGACGCCGAGTACGACGTGGTCGTGATCGGTGGAGGCATCTCGGGGTTGGCCGCCGCACTGCAGGCGGCCCAGGACGGACTGACCTGCGCCCTGCTGGAGAAGGAGGCCCGGACCGGCGGCAGCTCCGCGTTCGCCGAGGGCCACGCGGCCTTCGAGTCCGACGAGCAGGCGAAGCGCGGGATCCACGTCGGCAAGGTCGAGGCCTACGAGCGCTACCTCGACTACTCGCACTGGCGTGCCGACCCGGCGATCGTGTCGCGCTTCGTCGAGAACGCCGCCACGAGCATCGTCAAGCTGCGGGAGGAGCTGGGCGTCGTCTACCAGGATGTCCAGATCACGGCGCCCGACCAGCCCGGCGAGCTCCGTACCTGGCACCTGCCCGAGGGCGAGATCGCCCACGTCATCGAGCTGCAGGAGGCCGAGGCCCGTCGTCGCGGGGTCGACATCTTCCTCTCGACACCGGCGAAGAAGCTGCTGATGGAGGAGGGCAAGGTGGCCGGCGTCCTCGCCACCGACTCCGACGGGAAGGACGTGACGATCAAGGCCAAGGCGGTCGTGGTCGGGACGGGTGGCTACGCGGCCAACCCGGAGATGCTCGACCGGTACTCCAAGTACGACATCGGCGAGCAGATGATCAACGTCGGAGGACCGGGCAACACGGGTGACGGCATCACGATGCTGCTCGAGGCGGGAGCGGTCACGAACCGCAACATCGGCACGCTCCTCCTGTTCCCGTTCCTGCGGGACAAGGCCATCGTGAGCGAGACGTTCATCACCGGGTTCCAGCCCTACCTGTGGGTCGACACGTACGGCCGTCGGTTCACCGACGAGATCGTGGGGCTCAACTTCGGCCACGCCGGCGACATGGTCGCGGGGCTGCCGGGTGCGATGTACTGGTCGATCGTCGGCCAGGAGCAGATCCGCAAGCTGGTGGAGGTGGGCAACGAGGTCGGCCTCGGGATCTACGTCAACAACTACGCCAAGCTGCCCGGGCTCGCGGGCGAGATCGAGGCCGACGCCGCCGACGAGGGCCGGACCAACGTGTTCGGCGCCGACACCATCGAGGAGCTGGCCGGGAAGATCGGCGTCGAGCCCGCGGTGCTGAAGGCCGAGGTCGACCAGTACAACGCCTACTGCCACGACGGTGTGGACCGGAAGTTCCACAAGGAGGCCAAGTACCTCATCCCGGTCGAGGAGGGTCCGTTCTACGCCATCAAGATGGAGACCGGGATCATGATCTCGATGGGCGCCATGCGGGTCGACGACCACTGGCGTGCGCTCGACGCGAACGACCACCCGATCCCGGGCCTGTACGTCGTGGGGTGCGACGCCGGAGGTCTCTGGGGCGAGAGCTACAGCCTGCCGATCCCCGGATCGGCCAACGGCTTCTCCCTCACCTCGGGGTGGCTGGCCGCGGACGACATCGCGGAGCAGATCAAGGAGGGCGTGCTCGTCTGACGCAGCGCCGGGGCGAGGCCGGGCGCCTCGCCCCGGAGGCCCGTCAGGGCACCGAACCAGGTCATGACAGCGCCCATCACCACACCGGCGGTCGACTTCGACGTCATCGTCGTCGGAGCCGGGATCGCCGGATGCGTCACCGCCCACCAGCTCGCACGCTCGGGCCACGACGTCCTCGTCGTGGAGCGCGGCACCCGGCCGGGTGCGAAGAACCTGTCCGGCGGCGTCCTGTACTGCCGGGTCCTGGAGGAGGTCTGGCCGGACTTCGTCGCCCGCGCACCGATCGAGCGCGTCATCACGCGCAACTGCCTGACCTTCCTCAACCCGGGGTCCCACGTCACCGTCGACTACGGCGACGACCGGCTGGCGGACCCGGTCAACGCCGTGTCCGTTCTGCGGGCCCGGCTCGACCCGTGGCTCGCGACCCAGAGCGAGGAGGCGGGGGCGACGGTCATGCCGGGCATGCTCGTCGACGAGCTGCTCCTCGAGGGGGACCGGGTCGTCGGCATCCGCGCCGGCGACGACGAGCTGCGCTCGCACGTCGTCGTGGCGGCCGACGGCGCCAACTCCTTCCTGTGCCGCGCGGCCGGGATCCGGACCCAGGAGCCGACCCGGAACGTCGCGCTGGGCGTGAAGTCCGTCATCGCCCTCGACCGTCACGTGATCGAGGAACGCTTCGGGCTGGTCGGTGAGGAGGGTGTCGCCTTCGCCGTCGTCGGCGACTGCACCGGCGGCCTCGGTGGAGGCGGCTTCCTCTACACCAACCGCGAGTCGGTCTCGGTCGGCATCGTCGTCCGGCTCGACGAGCTCGCCCGCTCGGAGGCGTCGACCTCCGACCTGCACGACCGCTTCCTCTCTCACCCCGCGATCGCGCGGTTCCTCGACGGCGGCGAGCTCGTCGAGCACGGGGCGCACCTGATCCCCGAGGGCGGCCAGGCGATGGTCCACGACCTGGTCCGACCCGGACTGGTCGTCGTGGGCGACGCCGCGGGACTGACCCTCAACACCGGCTTCACGGTGCGCGGCATGGACCTGGCCGCCGGCTCCGGCATCGCGGCGGCGCGAGCCGTCCACGACGCGCTCGCCGCCGACGACACCTCGATGGAGCGGCTCGGGGCCTACCGCACCGAGCTCGACCGCGGCTTCGTGGGTCGCGACATGCGGACCTACGCCAGGGCGCCGCGGTTCTTCGAGAACCCGCGGCTGTACGAGGCCTACGGGCAGCTCGCGGCGGACACCCTGCACGGCGTCTACGACCTCGACACCGCACCGCGGCGGCACCTCCTGCCCACCGCGCTCGGAGCGCTGCGCCGGTCGCGCCTGACGACGAGGGAGCTCGTCCGCGACGCGTTCTCAGGAAGCAGGGCCCTGTGATGGCGACCTTCGGTTCCGTCCCCGAGCGTCTCGCGCGCAACCGGTACGTCCTCGACGAGGACGAGTCACACATCGAGGTCGACCAGGAGGTCGTGCGCGCCACCGGATCCGCTCGCCTGTTGATACGCGTGTGTCCGGCTCACGTGTACTCCGAGGGACCGGGCGGAGCGCTCGCCGTCCAGCACGCCGCCTGCCTCGAGTGCGGCGCATGCCTGGCGGTCGCGCCCGCCGGCGCCCTGCGCTGGCACTACCCGCGCGGCGGCTTCGGGGTCGTCTACCGCGAGGGCTGACCCCCTGCTCAGACGTTGAAGCGGAACGATCAGGCGGGGTTTCGGTGCTCGTTGGTCATCGCCGACTGATGCTGGTAAATGCCGTCTGACCTGCGGAAACGCGATCTCGGGACCGTTGGACGTTGTCGGCGATGATCGGTCTCCGCCGGACTTCTTGCGGACTATTTGCGGACCGCTGGCCCTCAGCCATCGCCGTCCAGGTCGAGGATCTCGTTGGCGACCTCGGACGGGAAAAGCGTCGACCAGATGATCTCGCCCGAGCCAGGTTCCATCTCGGCCAGGGGGGACGGTTCGGGCTGCCAGTCTTCTGGTGCAACTCCAGGGACGCAGTCGAGGAGCAGCGCGAACATCTGCGGGTCCGGCACTCCCTCGGCAATGATCGCGAGGTAGGCCTCGTGCCCGTTCTCTGCCCGGACGAGGGCCTTGATCCGATGGTTTCGGAACTCGGCGACGGCGAGATGGCCACTCTTCAGCGACATCGCGACGAGCCGGATGACCATGCTCTTCATCTCGCGCCGCCACGCAACCGCTTGCTCTGCAGCGAGGCGCTTCCAGTCCCAATCGGCCGGGAGCAGGTGATCCGAGGAGACCGTCTTCCCCGTCGTGCACTCTCGCTGCAGCGTGGCGTAGAAGTCGCGCTGGGCGCTGTCCGCTTGGCGCCGGCCAGCGGCGCCGATCCACCAGGCCCCTCGGCTCGGGCGCACCCAGTCCGGGAGATCAGTGCCGCGGAGCTCGGTCACGGCAGCGCGATGGTCGCTGGTCTTGACCTTGAACCAGACGCGGTCAGTGAGCGCGACGACGCGCTCCGCGCCGCCGGCGTCCCGCTGTTCAGGGACAGCCTGAGCGCTCGCGATGACCGGCTGATCGATCTCTTCCAAGCGAACCCCGAGGTCTGGCAGTTCAACCCCAAGATCACCGAGGCAGCGCTTCGTTGGGCGCACGCCGACCGGTTCCGAGACCATGTGGTGAATCTAGCGGCCAGGTCCGACGGTCCAGCGGAAGGCGATGCGTCGGTTACTTCGGCATGCCGCCGAGGTCGTCGAGCTCTTCGCCGCTGAGGCCGGTCATGAGCGACACAGCAGCGGCGTCGGTGCCGTTGAGCTGGCCGAGCGCAGCCTTGATCCCGGCATTGATCTCGTCGCGGTGGGCGTCGATGTACTCGCGCACGGCAGCGTCAACGATGTCCTTCTTCGAACGGGACATGAAGTGAGCTGCGTGCGACACGAGCTCGTCAGTGGCGGCGTCGACCTTGATCGGCGCAGTAGCGGTAGCCATAGCGCTGCCCTCCTTCTCGGGTACCAAAGTACCAGCGCCTACCGCGCCGGGCAATATTGAGCCCATTTGCAGGGGCTGGCGGATAGCTGGCCTCCGCCGGCACCAACTGGCTACCCCCAGAAGATCGGGTCGCCGCTGGTCTCGATGTGGTCGAGGAGCGCCTGG
>ERZ724512.756-NODE-756-length-15131-cov-8.183205_pt1 | contig 15131 bp, 12 predicted proteins | sample MGYA00376045_ERZ724512 | MGnify/ENA primary metagenome ERZ724512 (study PRJEB28724, sample SAMN07190883) | activated sludge metagenome | isolation source: activated sludge of sewage treatment plant in Hong Hong | place: Hong Kong | collected 2016-03-17 ... | reverse complement strand
GGCCGAACACGGCTGGCCGGTGCTGCGCGCGAGCACGCCGCCGCGGCGGCGGCCGGGCGTCGGGTTGAATACCTGACGTGGCGGACTTCTTCACGGTGGGCGACCGGCTGCCCGGCACACGCGGGCGCACCGGCGTCATCCACACCCCGCACGGCGACATCGAGACACCGGCCTTCATCGCGGTCGGCACCAAGGCGACCGTCAAGGCCGTCCTGCCCGAAACCATGAAATCCCTTGGCGCTCAAGGGGTATTGGCGAACGCCTACCATCTGTACCTGCAGCCGGGCCCGGACGTCGTGGACGAGGCCGGCGGCCTGGGCGCGTTCATGAACTGGCCGGGACCGACGTTCACCGACAGCGGCGGGTTCCAGGTCCTCTCGCTGGGCGCGGGGTTCCGCAAGGTGCTGTCGATGGACGCCGACCGGATACAGGCCGACGACATCATCGCGGCGGGCAAGGAGCGGCTGGCCCGCGTCGACGACGACGGGGTGACGTTCACGTCGCACCTGGACGGCTCCACCCACCGGTTCACCCCCGAGGTGTCGATGGGCATCCAGCATCAACTCGGCGCCGACATCATCTTCGCGTTCGACGAGCTGACCACGCTGGTGAACACCCGCGGCTATCAGGAGCAGTCGGTGCGTCGCACCCATGACTGGGCGGCCCGCTGCCTGGCCGAGCACCGGCGCCTCACGTTCGAACGGCCGGACAAGCCGTACCAGGCGCTGTTCGGTGTGGTGCAGGGCGCGCAGTACGAGGACCTGCGGCGCGCGGCGACCCGCGGGCTGGTCGACCTGCGCGACGAGGACGGCTGCGGCTTCGACGGATACGGGATCGGCGGCGCGCTGGAGAAGCAGAACCTGGCCACCATCCTCGGTTGGGTGATCGAGGAACTGCCCGAGGACAAGCCGCGGCATCTGCTCGGCATCAGCGAGCCCGACGACCTGTTCGCCGCGGTGGCCGCCGGTGCCGACACCTTCGACTGCGTGTCGCCGTCGCGGGTGGCCCGCAACGCCGCGGTGTACTCGGCGACCGGGCGGTACAACATCACCGGCGCGCGCTACAAACGCGACTTCACTCCGGTCGACGCCGAATGCGACTGCTACACCTGCTCCAACTACACCCGCGCTTACCTGCACCACCTGTTCAAGGCCAAGGAGATCCTGGCCTCGACGCTGTGCACCATCCACAACGAGCGGTTCATCATCCGGCTCGTCGACCGGATCCGCGCCGCGATCAGCGCCGGCGAGTTCGACGAGCTGCGTGAGCACACCCTGGGCCGGTACTACTCGACCTAGCCGGCGTGCACAATCGAGTCATGACCGCCGCATCAGGACCGGCCGAACCGCAGGAACTCCTGATGCGGCTGCTCGATCCGGCCAACCGCGCCGATCCGTACCCGCTCTACGCGCAGATCCGGGAACGCGGACCGCTACAGCTGCCGGACGCGCATCTGGTGGTGTTCTCCGACTACGCGGCATGCGACGAGGTGCTGCGACATCCTTTCGCGGCGAGCGACCGGCTCAAGTCGACCATCGCCCAGCAGGCGTTGGCGGCCGGCCGGCAGGTGCGTCCGTTCGGCGAACCGGGATTCCTGTTCCTCGACCCGCCGGACCACACCCGGCTGCGCAAGCTGGCGCAGAAGGCGTTCGCACCCAAGGTGGTCAAGGCCCTCGAGCCGGACATCGTCGGGCTGGTGCGCGCGCTGCTGGACGGCATCGAGCCCGGCAGCACCTTCGACGCCGTCGCCGACCTGGCCTACCCGCTGCCGGTCGCGGTGATCTGCCGCCTGCTCGGGGTGCCGATCGAGGACGAGCCGCAGTTCAGTCGCGCATCGGCGCTGCTGGCGCAGGGACTCGACCCGTTCACCACGTTCACCGGCGAGTTGCCGGCCGACTTCGACGCACGTCAGGAAGCCGGCCTCTGGTTGCGCGGATACCTGCGAGAGCTGATCGCCGAGCGACGGGCGGCACCGCGCGCCGACCTCATCTCGGCGCTCATCGCGGCCTCGGAGGGCGGTGACCAACTCAGCGGGGAGGAGATCGTCGCCACCTGCAACCTGCTGTTGATCGCCGGGCACGAGACGACCGTGAACCTGATCGCCAACGCCATCCTGGCGATGCTGCGCCACCCGAGGCACTGGACGGCGCTGGCGGACGATCCGACCCGGGCGGCGGGGATCGTGGAGGAGACGCTGCGGTACGACCCGCCCGTGCAACTGGCCGGCCGGATCGCCGCCGACGACATGGTCATCGGCGATGTGAAGGTACCCAAGGGTGACACCATGATGCTGCTTTTCGCTGCCGCACAACGGGATCCGGCCGCATACGACCGTCCCGACGAGTTCGACCCCGATCGCGGCACGATCCGCCACCTGGCGTTCGGGCTGGGCCCGCATTTCTGTCTCGGCGCGCCGCTGGCCCGCCTCGAAGCCACCATCGCGCTGTCGGCGCTGACCGCCCGCTTTCCAGATGCCCGACTCGGGGGCGAGCCGGCCTACAAGCCGAACCTGACGCTGCGGGGGATGTCGACGTTGCCGGTCGCGGTGTAGCGGGCTACTTTCGCAGTTCCTCGATGACGGCCCGCGCCGCCCGCTCGCCCGCCTCCACCGCACCCTCCATATATGCGCTCCACTGGACGGCGGTATCCGTTGAGGCCCAATGGATCACGCCGATCGGTTCGGCCAGTGCCGGTCCGAACTGCGTCCACACGAGGGGCCCGCAGTTGGCGTTGTAACAGCCTCGCGTCCATTGCCGCTCGGCCCACTCGCCGTCCACATACAGCTCGGGGTGCGCCGCTCTGGGGCCGAAGTGCCGAACGAGCTCCTCGGTCAACAGAGCTCGGCGGACCGCCTGGCGCATCCGGCCGACGGTCCGGGCCTGTTCGCCTTCCAGGAAGAGCAGGATCACCCCGCGGTCGTCACCGGGAATGCAGGTGTCGTTGGACATCCGGGCCGGGCCGATGTCGGAGATGAGTTGTCCGTTGAGCCCGTCGGCGCGCCAGAACGGCGCGTCGTAGACGAAGAACGCCTTCATCGCCGAGCCGTTCGGCATCCGCTGGGTGAGCTGATCCCGGACGCCGGACAGCGGGGGGTCGTACATGATCCGGCCGGCCAGTACGGGTGAAATCGCGACGATGACCCGGCGTCCGCGGGCGACCAGGCCGCCGCGGCAGTGCACGGCGACGCTCTGGGCGGAGTGCTCGATCAGCTGCACCGGTGCGCCGAGCACGATGTGCTCCTCGATGAGGGCGGCCAGGCGGCGCGGGATCTCCGCGGTTCCGCCGACGAACCGGGTCGTCTGCGCACCGCCCTCGGACTCGGCGAACAGCTCCGAGGTCACCCCGCAGGTCTGGATCGTGAACAGCAGGTGCAGGAAGGACACTTCGACCGTGGGAACCGCCAGAATGCCGACCGTGCAGATCTCCAGCAGCTGCCGGGCCACCGGCGAAAGTCCTTGTGCGTCATACCAGGAGCCGGCGGTGATCGCATCCCACTCGGCGGCGTGCGGCGCCGACCAGGGGGCGTCCGGCGGCACTTCGGCGGCGAGTTCGTCGAGTCGGCGCAGCACCCGTTCGAGTTCGCCCAGTTCCGTGTGGTAGCGGGTGTGAAACTCGTTCTCTCGCAGCACACCTGAGCCGGTCAGCTCGTAGGACGTCTCGCCGTCCTCGTACTGCGGGTAGGTCTCGACCCCGAGTTCGCCGGCCAGGGCGAACATCCGGTGGTGGGTGTCGCCGATCCACTGGGCACCAAGCTCCACCGGTATCCCCGGCAGCACTTCCTCGGTGAGGATCCGCCCGCCGACGCGATCGTCGGCCTCCAACACGAGCGGCCGCAGACCGGCAGCCAAGACCGTCCGGGCCGCGATCAGCCCCGACAGACCGGCGCCGACGACGATGACGTCGGCGTCCCGGGCCGTCGAATGCGACATGGCCGTCACACTTTCACAGTTCGCTCGAGTAAATCCACGGATCACGTGGCAGCCGGGTCGGGTCGAACTCGGCCAACATGCCCTCGACGGTGCCGGCCGCGTAGCCCAGCGAGTCGGCGATCCGGCGGAGCGTCGTCGTCACCCCGAGGTCGGCCAGCGTCACCGCGCCGTCCCGTTTGGCCAGCCGCTTGCGGTCGGCGTTGAGGACCAGGGGGACGTGGGCGTACACCGGCTGCCGATAACCCAGCAGCGCACCGAGATAGGCCTGCCGCGGCGTCGACGACAGCAGGTCGTCGCCCCGAACCACCTGGTCGACACCCTGGGCCTCGTCGTCGACGACCACCGCGAGGTTGTACGCCGGCACCCCGTCGCCGCGGCGGAGCACCAGGTCGTCCACCGGACCCGTGTAGCTGCCATGCAGCAGATCGGTCACGGTGTACTCGGTCACCTCCGAACGCAACCGCAGTGCCGGTGGCCGCCCGGCGGCGCTTCGCTCGGCCCGTTCCGCATCGGTGAGGTTCCGGCAGGTGCCGGGATAAGCACCCTCCGGCGCATGTGGCGCACGGGGTGCCTGCAGTATTTCCCTTCTGCTGCAATAACATTCGTAAACCAATCCGCGGCCGGTGAGATCGCCGACCGCCGCGGCGTAACGCCCGGTGTGCGCGGTCTGGTACTCCGGGTCCGCGTCCCAGGTCAGCCCGATCGCGGCGAGGTCGGCGAGTTGCCGCGCCGCGACGTCGGCGAAGGTGCGATCGTCGAGGTCCTCGACCCGCACCAGGAACCGCCGACCCGTCGAGCGGGCGAACAGCCAGGCCAGCACCGCGGTGCGTAGGTTGCCGATGTGCAGGTCGGCCGACGGGCTGGGCGCGAACCGGCCGGCCGAACCGAGTCGAGCACTGGCCGTGTTCACGGCGCAGATATTGCCAGGATTGGTGTCCCGGCACCGACGCGGTTCGGTCAGAGTCGTCGAAAACAGGTTGCTGAGATATCGACAGTTTTTTACTTTATCGGTAACTCGGTAGCCGCTGAAGGGCCGAATATAAGCAGTTCAAGGTGGCTGTGCTGGATTAGACGCGGAATCTCTCCGCGCCGTGGTTGATCCGCGAACAGGATTTGCTAGCTTTCGTGGCTATGGATAACAACATGGTCAAACGAGTCGCTGCCGGTGTCGGTGTTCTGGCGACGGCCGCAACAGTCGTCGTCGGGTGCGCCGAAGCCAACGATGCGGCCAAGGACGCCGCCTCCAGCGCTTCGAGCGTGGCGTCCTCCGCGATCCAGGCCGGCGGCAGTGCCGCGTCGTCCGCCGCCAGTGCCGCGTCGTCGGCCGCCAGTGTGGCCGGCAGTGCCGCGTCCTCGGCCGCGAGCGTGGCGTCGTCCGCGGTGTCCTCCGTGGTCGCCGCCGCCACGGACATCAACGTTCCGGGCGTGGGTGACGTGAAGCTCGACGGCGCAACCGCCGAGGCCTATAGCAAGCTTGGCGGCGAAGCCCGGCTGGGCCTGCCGACCGCACAGCCAGAGAAGGTGGGCGACGGCACGGTGCAGGCATTCGCCAACGGCACGATCTTCGCCGCGCCGTCGACCGGGGCGCACCTGGTCCAGGGCGAGATCCTGCGCGTCTACACGGAGCATGGCGGCGCGGCCGGTCCCCTCGGCTTCCCCACCGCCGATGAGCAGCAGACCGCCGGCGGGCCGAAGGTCAAGGGCGGCGGCTGGATCGGCGAGTTCCAGAACGGCACCATCAGCTGGCTGAACCAGGGCGACGGAACGTTCACCGGGACCGTCATCCCCAAGCAGTAACCGCGCGACGACGCGCCCCGTCACGAACGTGACCGGGGCGCGTTGTCGTCTGCGATGAGTCCTCGGCGCGCGGCCGGTCTGTCCGGAGGTGTGGTGCAAACGCCCGCCGATGGATGAGGATGGACAACGTGGACCTGCCGGTGTTGCCGCCGATCGAACCGATGCTGGCAAAAGCGGCGGCGCGGGTGCCCGACGATCCGGGCACCTGGTCTTATGAGCCGAAATGGGACGGCTTCCGTGCGTTGGTGTTCCGCGACGCCGACGAGATCGTGCTGCTGTCGCGGAACGGCAGGGAACTCGGCCGCTACTTCCCGGAGCTGATCGAGGCGCTGCGCACCGAACTCGCGCCGCGCTGCGTCCTCGACGGCGAAGTCGTCGTCCCGCGCGAGGTCGACGGTCGCATCCGGCTGGACTGGGACTCGCTCTCCCAGCGCATCCACCCCGCCGCGAGCAGGGTGCGGATGCTCGCCGAGCAGACGCCGGCGCACTTCATCGGTTTCGACGCACTGGCCGCCGGAGACACTTCACTCATGGATGCGCCGTTCCGCCGACGCCGCGCGGCGCTGGCCGAGTTGGTGGAACACAAGCGGTGGTGTCACGTCACGCGTGCCACGCAGGACGCGGCGCTGGGTGCGCAGTGGCTGCACACCTTCGAGGGCGCCGGCCTGGACGGGGTGATCGCCAAACGTCTTGACGGGCCATATGTTCCGGGCAAGCGGGAGATGGTCAAGGTCAAGCACGCCAGGGACGCCGACTGTGTGGCCATCGGCTACCGCATCCACAAGAGCGGGCAGGGAATCGGCTCGATCCTGCTCGGGCTGTACCGCGACGACGGCGAACTTCAGATGGTCGGCGGCGCCGCGTCGTTCACGGCCAGGGCCCGGCTGGAACTGCTCGCCGAACTCGAACCGCTGCGCAAAGGTGACGAGGTGCTCGACGGGGAGCCGAGCCGGTGGAACTCCGCGGCCGACAAGCGCTGGATCCCGATCCGGCCCGAGAAGGTGGCCGAGGTCGCCTATGACCAGATGGAGGGAAATGACGGCTGGATGCGCTTCCGCCACACCGTGCGGTTCGTGCGCTGGCGACCCGACCGGGATCCGCGTAGCTGCACCTTCGGCCAACTCGACGCGCCGGTGAACTACGACCTCCACGACGTCCTGGAGACACCGTAATGCCGAGTCCCGCAACTGAAATCGACGTCGACGGCGTCATGGTCCGGGTGACCAACCCGGACAAGCCGTTCTATCCCGAACTGGGCAGCGACGGCACCAAGGGCAAGCTCATCGACTACTACCGCGCCGTGGCGTCCGGCCCGATGCTGACCGCGCTGCGCGACCGGCCCACACACCTGCAGCGGTTCCCGGACGGCATCGACGGCGAGGAGGTCTACCAGAAGCGAGTGCCGCAGAAGCATCCCGACTACCTGGAAACGTGCACGGTGACCTTTCCGTCGGGCCGCACCGCCGACGCGCTGAAGATCACCCACCCGGCCGCCATCGTCTGGGCCGCCCAGATGGGCACCGTCACACTGCATCCCTGGCCGGTGCGCTGCCCGGACACCGAGCATCCCGACGAGTTGCGAATCGACCTGGATCCCCAGCCCGGCACCGGATTCCCGGAGGCCCGGCGGGTGGCCGTCGAGGTGCTCGAACCCCTGCTGGATGAGCTCGGACTGATCGGTTACCCGAAGACCTCGGGTGGCCGCGGGATTCACGTGTACCTGCGGATCGCGACGGACTGGGACTTCATCGCGGTGCGCCGGGCCGGCATCGCGCTGGCGCGTGAATTGGAAAGGCGGGCAACGGATCTGGTGACGACGTCGTGGTGGAAGGAAGAGCGTGGCGAGCGGATCTTCGTCGACTTCAACCAGAATGCCCGCGACCGGACGATGGCCTCGCCGTACTCGGCGCGGCGCACCCCGATCGCGACGGTGTCGATGCCGCTGTCCTGGGCCGAGCTCGCCGAGGCCGATCCCGACGACTACACCATCCTGACCGTCCCGGACATCGTCGCCGCCCGGGAGGACCCGTGGGCCGGCATCGACTCCGTCAAACAGTCATTGCAGCCGCTGCTGGACATGGTGGCCGCCGACGAGGCCAACGGTCTCGGGGATATGCCGTACCCGCCGAGCTACCCGAAGATGCCGGGCGAGCCGCCGCGCGTGCAGCCCAGCAAGAAGGTGGCCGAGAACTGGGACTCGGAGGGAAATCCGGCGGCCGATCGTCGCTGACCGCCGCTTTGGCTGACAGTTCGCCGAACAACCCGTACCCTTCCGGCAGGTTCGGCAAGTGAGGAGTGGAACAGCGTGAGCACATCGGCGCTGCGCAAGGTGCTCGCGGCACTGTGCATCGTGGCGATCGCGGTGACGGGTATCGGCGTGGCGATCTTCCTGTTCACCCGGATGGACACGCTGAAGTCGACCCCGTCGGCGGCGCGCAGCACGCTGGCGGCGCCCGAGCCGAAGATGCCGACGCCGCAGGAGTTCGAGGTGGGCGTCCAGGTCACGGCAACCCAATGCGCCGACAACGGCGTGTGCACCTACACCTACTCGATCCAGCCGAACTACGTCGGTTTCCATCCGCTGCCCGAACGTGGTTTCGCGGTGTTCTACGAGATCGTTGGCGGCACCGCGCCGCAGCCGGGCAATTTTACCGTCACCGGCGGGCAAGCCCGCGTCTACAAGGACGTCACCGTCGAGGGGCCGCCGGCGGCGCAGTTGACGGCCAGGGTCACCGAGATCAGTCCGGTTGCCGGACCCCAACCGCTGCCCGGTCCGGGGGAAAAGACAGCGGACCTGAGCCCGCAGCCGATCAGCTGACCGGGCCGACCACCAGCGTCACTTTGGCGTTGTGCGGCGCGCGTGTCCGGTCCAGCCAGTTCAGGTCGATGACGTTGCCCGGGTAGCGCTGGTCGAGCAGGCCGGTCAGGGTGTTGGCGGAGTCGATCGGGATGCCGTCGATCGTCGTGATGACGTCACCGGGACGCACGCCCGCGAGCCCGGCCGGACCGCCCTGGAGCACCGAGCGGACCTGCAGGCCGCCCGGGCTCGCTTCGCCGGTGGCCGCGATCCCGATGCCGAGCATCGCCGACGGGCCGATGTGCACCGTCGGACTGGCGGCACCGCTGCGGATCTGGTTGGCGATGTCCAGCGCACGGTTGATCGGGATGGCGAAGCCTTCGCCGCCCGGCGTCGAGTCGCCGTCGATGGTGAAGTTCAGTGTCGCGGCGGCGTTCAAACCCACCACCTGGCCGGCGCTGTTGACCAGGGCGCCGCCGGAATCGCCGGAGCGCAGGTTGGTCGACGACTGGATCAGCCCGCCCAGGTCGTTCTTCGCGCCGGTCAACTCGTCCTCGGCGGCGATCCACCGGCTCAGATTCGTCACGGCGCCGGTCTCGTGGGTCATCGCGTTCCCGGAGCCGTTGGCGTTGCCGATGGTGAGCACCGGATCGCCGAGCGCCACGGTGTTCGAGTCGCCGAGCGGCGCCACCGGCAGACCCTGCGCGCCGCGCAGTTGGAGCAGTGCGACGTCGCTGGCCCGGTCGTAGCCCAGCAGGTCAGCCTCGAAGGTCTGTCCGTTTCCCATGCTGACGGCCTTGATGTCGTTGGCCCCGGCCACCACGTGGTGATTCGTCAGCACCTGGCCGTCGGGTGTCAGCACGATGCCGGCCCCGTTGCCGACCACACCCTGGAAGTCGACCAGCGTGGTGATCTGGACCAGGCCGGGTTCGACACGCGCGACGAGCGCCGAGACGTCCACCGGCGTGGCGGAGACGGGCGCCGCTTGCGCCAGCGGCGCCTGCAACAGCAACAGCAACGCGCTGAGCACGTACAAGACGGCCCATCTCCGGGCACGGCGGTGCCGGACTGGTTTGTCAGCCATACCTGACCTCTCGGCGAAATGGGCGTAATCGTTACAACCCATTGTGCCCGGAGGCGGGTCGTACTAACCCACGGCGCCGGATTGCGGCAGCTGGAAGACCTGCCGCGGCGGCATCGGCAATGTGGTCGTCGTCGCCTCGACGGCGCCCTGCTGTCCGGCAGAATCCTGCGGCGGCGTCGCCGGCACCGGTGGCGTGCCTTCGACGGCGCCCTGTTGTCCCGTGGCGCCCTGTGCGGCCGCGGGCGGGGCCACGCACCCACCGTCGTTGGTGATGACGCCGCCGGTGGTGATGCAGCAGCCTTCGGGAGAACGCGCGGTCTTCTTCATGCACTCGTCATAGGCTGCGACATCCCATTCGCCGTCGGGTGCGGCAATGGCCGCCGCGGGCGGTCCGAGCACGCTGGTGCCGACCGCCATCGTGGCGATGAATACGATCCGTCGAAAGTGTGAGTGTGTCATCGGGCCCCCAGGTCCTGGTGCGGGAAGGCCCCGGCGCCGGTCGGACGATCGGACGGAAGTCCTCCCCGGGTATCAGATCCTTCCAGCGTGCGCCCGGATCACCGGCACGGTCAAGCCTGGCTGGGTACCACCCCGCGCGGCAGGATCAGGGGCAGGTCGTTGTAGGTGACGATGCCGGGCGCGGCGGCGACGACGGCCGGAATCGCATTGATGGGCGGGGTGGCGGTCATGATGTGGCCGAGCACCATGAATTCCTCGAGTGTGGTGGCCTCGAAGTCCGGCGGCGGCAGGAAACCGACCTTCATCGTCACGGTCGGGCGGCCGGCCACTTCGATCACCCAGCCGTCCTGCTCGATCTTCCAGTCCGGCTCCAGGGTCTGGCCCTTGCGCCAGCGCACGTTGATCTCGACGCGGGTGACCCCGTTGACGATCCCTTTCCAGCTGGCGTAGACGCCGGCCACGCAGCCGGCCGGGATGGTCCACGAACCAAGGTCGAGATCCTCGGTGGTCTGGGCGTACTCGGCGTCGCAGCGCACCTCGTCGAGTTCGATGCCCAGCGCGTCGGCCACCATCCGGACCGCCTCGCCGAACACCCCGGTGCCGTGCGCGGTCATCGCCTGCAACTCGGGGTCGTCGATCGGCCGGCCGAAGCCGACCGGCTTCTCGGTTTCCGGCGAGTCGTAGAACGTGGTGTCGGCCGCCTCGTTGACGGTTATCTTGTCGACCCGGTCGCAGATGCCGGCCGCCACGATGGACAGCTGGTTGACGTAGCCGGGGCTGATGCCCGAGCCGAACATGGACGAGCCGCCACGCCGACATGCGTCGGCGATCTTCTCCCGGCCGGCACCCTGGTTGTGGCCGGTGATGAACGACGCGGTCGCGACGACGTTGACGCCGGCCTCCAGGATGCGCACCAGTTCGTCGACGTCGATCCACATCGGGTTGTAGACAACGACGTCGGGTTTGAGCGCGAGCAGCGCGTCGACGTCGTTGGTGGCGGCTACCCCTAGTGGCGCAATGCCGGCCAGTTCACCCGCGTCCCGGCCGACTTTGTCCGATGACCAGGCATAACAGCCGACGAGTTCGAGGTTCGGGTTGCCGGCGATGGCCGCCACGGAGCTCTTTCCGACGTTGCCGGTGGTCCACTGGACGACGCGATAGACACGGGTATCAGGAGAAGTGTTGAGCACTCGCACAGCATAGGTGCGGGGGTCATTCGTCGAGCCGAAACGGCGGCAAGTCGGTCCGGCGACGCGGCCCTGCTCAGGCGGACTTGCCGGCGGGTCGCCGGTTGCGCAGGCCGCGGCGTCGGCCGGGGTCGGGCGCGGGCTTCCCGGTGTCGTCCGGCTCGTCCGTCTCGGTGGCCACCGGCTCCTCCGCGGCCGCCGGTTCCTCGGGACCGGCCACCGTCTCCTTGGCAGCCGCTGGCTCCTCGGCAGCCTCGGGCCGGGCGGCCGGCTTCTTCGCCTTGATCGGCTTCGGCGGCGCCGGTGGCAGCTCCGCGACATATGCCAGATGGAAGGCGATCGCCGACAGCAACCCGATGGCAGCGGCCGCCCCGTAACTGCCGAACAACCAGACTCCGGCCTTGTCGAGGTTCAGCCAGATCTCGGCAACGGCCGTCGCGATGATCATCACGCCGGCCAGCACCGCGCCGACGATCGACCAGATGCGCAGGTTCAGCGCCAGCTGCGGGGTGCCGAACTCCGGCCGTCGGGTGTGGCGGAGGACGAGCAGCACCGGAACGGCGCCCGATGCCAGCACCACGCCGGTGACGATGCGCAGGGCGGTGCCCACGGGGTGGGATATGTGCGAACCGGCCAGCTCCGGCCAGCGCGGCAGGACGAAGAAGAAGTAGAGGCCGGCCGCCAGGATGACGGCCACCGCATGCCAGACGATCGCAACGCTGCGCCGCATGCCTCTCCTCGGGCCTTGTGACTCCGGGGTGCGCCCTCAGACGGCGATATCTGCGACGACGTCGCTGACATCTCTGACGGCGCACCCCGGACCGGTGCGGAGGATGCGGGATTTGAACCCGCGAGGGCTGTTAACCCAACCCGCGTTCCAGGCGAGCGCCATAGGCCACTAGGCGAATCCTCCGTCGGTCATGGTAGCCGAGCGGCCTGCGAGACCAGAATCACCGGCCGAAGGCGACGGATCGGGGACGGGCTAGACTCGCCGTGGACCCCGCGCGGCGTCCATCCTGTGAACTCCCCCAGGGCCGGAAGGCAGCAAGGGTCAACGGGCTCTAGCGGGTGCGCGGGGTCCCCTGTATGTCTTCCCAGTTCGCCGCCTCGAAAGGCCCCACGGTGTCGTTCACCTCCCTCGGCCGTGCGGAACTGCAGTCCGAGTACGAGCGGCAGCAGCGCGCCTACGCCGACCTGCAGGCCAAGCAACTCAAGCTCGACCTCACCCGCGGCAAGCCGGCCCCCGAGCAACTGGACCTGTCCAACGCGCTGCTGCGGTTGCCCGGTGACGATTACCGGGACTCCGAGGGCACCGACACCCGCAACTACGGCGGCCAGCACGGTCTGCCCGAACTCCGCGAGATCTTCGGTGAGCTGCTGGGCATCCCGGTGCAGAACCTGATCGCCGGGAACAACGCGAGCCTGGAGATGATGCACGACGCGGTCGTGTTCGCCATGCTGCACGGCACCGTGGATTCACCGCGGCCGTGGGTGGCCGAAGCCCGCGGCGGCACCGGGGTGAAGTTCCTGTGCCCGGCGCCCGGCTACGACCGGCACTTCGCGATCACCGAGACCATGGGCATCGAGATGATCACCGTGCCGTTGCACGACGACGGCCCGGACGTCGACCAGATCGAGGAGCTCGTCGCCGCCGACCCGGCGATCAAGGGCATGTGGTGCGTGCCGGTGTACTCGAATCCCACCGGGGCCACCTACTCCTGGGAGAAGGTCCACCGGCTCGTCCAGATGAAAACGGCGGCAATGGATTTCCGGCTCTTCTGGGACAACGCCTATGCCGTGCACACGCTGACCCACGACTTCCTGCGCCAGGTCGACGTGCTCGGTCTGGCGGCCGCCGCGGGCAACCCGAACCGGCCGTTCGTGTTCGCCTCGACGTCGAAGATCACCTTCGCCGGCGCCGGTGTCAGCTTCTTCGGCGGCTCGCTGGGCAACATCGCCTGGTACCTGCAGTACGCGGGCAAGAAGTCCATCGGGCCGGACAAGGTGAACCAGCTACGGCACCTGCGCTTCTTCGGCGACGCCGACGGCGTGCGGCTGCAGATGCGCCGCCATCAGCAACTGATGGCGCCGAAGTTCGCCGCGGTCGCCGAGATCCTCGACGCCCGGCTGGCCGATTCGAAGGTGGCGTCCTGGACCGACCCGAAGGGCGGCTACTTCGTCAGCCTCGACGTGCTGCCCGGCACCGCCAAACGCACCGTCGCGCTGGCCAAGGACGCCGGCATCGCCGTCACCGAGGCCGGTGCGTCGTTCCCGTACCGGAAAGACCCCGAGGACAAGAACATTCGGATCGCGCCGTCGTTCCCGTCGCTGCCCGACCTTCGGGAGGCGATCGACGGCCTGGCGACCTGCACGCTGCTGGCGGCGACGGAGTCGCTGCTGGCGCGCGGCTAGCCGGTCGGCATCTGTTCAGTCCCCACGGACACAAACTGCGAGAAGGAGTCGCAGAGGGCGCTCAACAGATTGGTGTCGCGCCCTGCCGGTAGCCTGCTTCCGTGGCTCTCTACCGCAAGTATCGGCCGGCGACGTTCGCCGAGGTGGTGGGTCAGGAGCATGTGACCGCGCCGCTGTCCACGGCATTGCAGGCCGGCCGCGTCAATCATGCCTACCTCTTCTCGGGTCCGCGCGGCTGCGGTAAGACGTCCTCGGCGCGGATCCTGGCCCGCTCGCTCAACTGCGAACAGGGCCCCACCCCGACGCCGTGCGGAGTGTGCGAGTCGTGCATCGCGCTGGCCCCCAACGGGCCCGGCAGCGTGGACGTCACCGAACTGGACGCCGCCAGCCACGGCGGTGTCGACGACACCCGCGAACTGCGTGACCGCGCGTTCTACGCCCCGGCCAGCTCGCGCTACCGCATCTTCATCATCGACGAAGCGCACATGGTGACCACGGCGGGTTTCAACGCCCTGCTCAAGATCGTCGAGGAGCCGCCCGAGCACCTCATCTTCGTCTTCGCCACCACCGAACCGGAGAAGGTGCTGCCGACCATCCGGTCGCGCACCCACCACTACCCGTTCCGGCTGTTGGCGCCGCGCACCATGCGCACCCTGATCGGCAGCGTGTGTTCCTCGGAGAACGTCCGGATCGACGACGCGGTCTACCCGCTGGTGATCCGCGCCGGCGGCGGCTCGCCGCGCGACACGCTCTCGGTGCTCGACCAGCTGCTCGCCGGCGCCGACGGAGACCACGTCTCCTACCAGCGCGCGCTGGCGCTGCTCGGCGCCACCGACGTCGCACTCATCGACGACGCGGTCGAGGCGCTGGCGGCCGGGGATGCCGCCGCGTTGTTCGGCGCGGTCGAGTCGGTGATCGACGCCGGCCACGACCCGCGCCGTTTCGCCACCGATCTGCTCGAACGGTTCCGGGATCTCATTGTGCTGCAAGCGGTTCCGGACGCCGCGGCGCGCGGCGTGGTGGAGGCGCCGGAGGACGAGCTGGACAAGATGCATTCCCAGGCCGAACGGATCGGCACCGCGACGCTCACCCGGTTCGCCGAGGTGGTGCACGCCGGTCTCGGCGAGATGCGTGGCGCGACGGCCCCGCGGCTGCTGCTGGAGGTGGTGTGCGCCCGGCTGCTGCTGCCCTCGGCGAGTGACACCGAGGCGGCGCTGCTGCAGCGCGTCGAGCGCATCGAGACGCGGCTGGACATGTCGATCCCGGCGGGCGAGGCCGCCGTCGGCGCGGCGGGCGTGCGGCCGGCCAAGCAGTTCGTCCGCAAGACCCAGCAGTCCCCGCCGCCCGCCGAACCTGAGCCGGCGCCGCCGCCCCGCAGCGAGTCGCCCGCGGTCACCAAGCAACCCGCCACCGAGCCCCCGCCGAGTGAACCGCCCGTCGTGAAGGTCACCCCCGCCACGGCGGCG
>ERZ724512.754-NODE-754-length-15159-cov-6.952264_pt1 | contig 15159 bp, 13 predicted proteins | sample MGYA00376045_ERZ724512 | MGnify/ENA primary metagenome ERZ724512 (study PRJEB28724, sample SAMN07190883) | activated sludge metagenome | isolation source: activated sludge of sewage treatment plant in Hong Hong | place: Hong Kong | collected 2016-03-17 ... | reverse complement strand
GCTGCTCGTCGCGGGCACCTCGCTGGCGGTCGCCGCGGTCGTCATGACCGCGACCGCGGTCGCGGCGGTCCGCTCCGGCCGGGTGTCGGTCATCGACGTCGCGTGGGGCCTGGCGCTGATCGGCGTCGCCGTGGCGTGCGCGGTGATCGCCGGCGACCGGCGCTCCTGGCTGCTCGTGGCGCTGGTCGCGGTCTGGGGCGGCCGGCTCTCGTCGCACATCTTCACCCGCTCCCGCGGTCACGGCGAGGACCCGCGCTACGAGGCGATCCTCGGCGGGTCGCTGCCCGAGGCAGGGGTCGGCGTCGCCGTACGACGCGTCTTCCTCGTGCAGGGTGTCGCCGTCTGGCTCGTCTCTCTCCCGCTGCAGGCCGCGGCCCTCTCCGACACCGAGTGGACCTGGGCGGTCTGGCTCGGCATCGCCGTCTGGGTCGTCGGCGTGCTCTTCGAGACCGTCGGCGACGCCCAGCTCGCCGCCTACAAGCGCAATCCCGATCGCGGACCCGTGATGGACCGGGGGCTGTGGTCGTGGACCCGGCACCCGAACTACTTCGGCGACTCCTGCGTGTGGTGGGGCATCTGGCTCGCCGGCGGCGTGGCCTCCGGCTGGCTGCCCGGTCTGGTGTCGGTCCTGTCGCCGGTCGCGATGACGGTGTGGCTGGTGTGGATCACCGGCGCCCGGCTGCTCGAGCGCACGATGATGAAGCGCCCGGGCTACCCCGAGTACGCCGCGCGCACCTCGATGTTCGTGCCGCTACCGCCGCGTCGCTGATCGGCGTCGGCGAGTCGGTCCGCCGGCGGTCGAGCTCGCGCCGGTGGTCGAGCCTGTCGAGACCCCGCAAGCCTAGGCAGGGCGGTCAGCCGACCGGGTCTCGACGGCCGCTCGCTGCTCGACCACCGGGTGCGCCGGTGGTCGAGCTCGCCGAGCCCCCCGCGGCCCGGCCGCCGGGATGCCAGAATCGGGCCATGACCGTCGACCGCGTGGACGCGGCGTTCGCGGCCGCACCGCGGACCTGGTTCCTCCCGCCGTCGCAGCAGGGCCGGGCGTCGTACGACGGGCCCCTGGACATCGGCCACGGGCAGACCAACTCCCAGCCGCGCACCGTCGAGGCGATGCTGCGGCTCCTCGACGTCCGCGAGGGCGACCGGGTGCTCGACGTGGGCTCGGGCTCCGGCTGGACGACCGCGCTCCTCGCCGAGCTGACCGGGCCGCGGGGGTCCGTGCTCGGCCTCGAGATCGTGCCCGAGCTGGTCGAGTTCGGCCGGGAGAACCTCGCGCGCGCCGACTGGCCGTGGGCAGCCATCGAGCTCGCCCGCCCCCACGCGTACGGCGACCCCGCGGGGGCGCCGTACGACCGCATCCTCGTGTCGGCCCAGGCCCGCGAGCTCCCGGCGGGGCTCGTCGACCAGCTGGCGCCGGGCGGTCGTCTGGTCATCCCCGTCGCCGGCGAGATGCTGCTTGTCGAGGTCGCGCCGGGGGGCCGGACGGTGGTCAGCCCGCACGGCTACTACCGGTTCGTGCCGTTGCGCGCGTCCGTCGGGGAGGGAGGCGCGTGACGACCTGCTGCCGCGACGCCCCTATCCTGCGAGCGTGACCGACACGCCGTCCGAGCTCCTCCGGCTGGCCTCCGCCGACAACTTCCGCGACGTGGCGGGACCGGGCGACGGCTACCTGACCACCGACGGGAGGCGGGTGCGGCGCGGGGTGTTCTACCGCTCCAACGAGCTCCAGCTCCACGAGGCGGACGCCACCGCGCTCGCCGAGCTCGGGGTCCGCGCGATCCACGACCTGCGCGGTGCCCTGGAGGTCCAGGCGCACCCCGACGTGGAGGTAACGGGCGCGGACTGGCACCACGTCGAGGTCGCCGGGATCCCGATGGAGATGATCGAGGGCCTGCGCGACACGGCGTCCGCCGAGCGCGTGATGCGCGAGGTGTACGACGCGTTCGTGCGCTCGCCCGCGGCCCGGGCGTCGTACGCGACCCTGCTGACCTCCCTGGCCACCGGCGACCTCCCCCAGCTGTTCCACTGCACGGCGGGCAAGGACCGCACGGGCTGGGCGGCCGCCCTCCTGCTCGAGCTGGCCGGCGTCGACCGGGAGACCATCCTCGACGACTACCTGCTCACCAACGTCGTCTCCTCGGCCACCCGCGAGAAGTACCTGGCGCTGGTCGCCGAGCACCTGGGCCCCGAGAAGGTCGCGGTCTACGAGCCCACGATGGTCGTGGAGCCGGCGTACCTGTGGACCGCGTACGACGCGGTGACCGCCGACCACGGCTCCATGGACGCCTACCTGCGCGACGGCCTCGGCCTCTCCGACCCGCTGCTCGAGCGCCTGCGGGAGCGGCTGCGCACGTGACCCGCGCGGCGACGGGCGCGCGCTGCTGCGCCGAGCGTCACTGGCGCCGGCTGAGCCGCGCCATCTCGCGGTTGACCTGGCGCTCGGTGGGCTCGTCGCTGCCGTAGGCGTCCCAGGCGTTGGCCAGCACCCCGATGCCCCACCCGACGATCGGGAAGATCGGCCAGAAGAACCCCGCCGTCGTCATCGCCCAGATGGCCACCAAGAAGGCGTTCACCACCACGTAGATGGTCAGGTGGATGTGGAAGTCGTGCTTCTTCTTCAGGCTCCTCAGGGCCCGTTCCCTCAGCTGCAGGCTGGGGTCCGTCGTGACCGTGCTCATCCTCTCCTCCTCCGCACACACCGGTGCTCCTCTACTCTCCTCCGGCCCGATCCGTGGCGACACGGCCGGAGGTCCCCGGCCCGCCCAGACCAACTGCTCCCCCGTCCCGGGGCCTTCGGCGGGGTCGCGATGACGGCCGGGGTAGCGGGCCGGTCAGCAGCATCGCGCTGCGGGTCGCCGTACTCCTGGCCGACCAGGTCGCCGCCGCCCTGCCGGCCTGATCAGGAGGCGTGGTCGGCGCCGTCGTCCTCGACGGCGGCGTCGAGCATCCGCAGCTTCTGGGTCTCGGTGAAGGTGATCTCGATGGTCTCGAAGCCCTTGTGCCGCTGGGCGCGGGCGTAGTCGACGTACGCCCGGCGGTCGGCCTCGGTGAGGTCGACGTTGTCGGTGAAGGGGGTCAGCAGCGCGCGCGGCCACAGCCGCCGGGCGAGCACGACGTTGATCTCCATGCCGAGCACGCCCATGACCGCGGCGAAGTAGATCAGGCCGATGAGGCCCAGGACCAGGCCGAAGGTCTGGTTGACCGGGCCGGCCTTGGCCAGCACCTGAGTCACGTAGAGGGTCCCGAAGTACTGCAGGACCAGCCACATCAGCGCGGTCGCGAAGCCACCCGGCGCGGCGTAGCGGATGCGGTGGTCGCGAGCGGCGCCGAGGCGGAACAGGATCGTCAGCACGGTGCCGTTGAGCAGCACCGTGGCGATCTGGATCGCCCACTTGATGGTCGCGTCGAGGTTGGGCCCGAAGACCTCGGTGCTGCTGCCGAGGATCGAGAGCGCCGAGACGACGAGGACGGCGAGGCCGGCGGTCATCAGCAGGAGCAGGCTCTTCAGTCGGAGCAGGAACGGGTTGGGCCGGCTGTTGCGCGGCACGGCCCAGGCGATGTTGAGCGCGTTCTGCACCGACTGGCCCAGGCCGAGGGCGCCGTAGATCGCCACCAGCGCCCCGAGCACGATCGCGCTGCTCGATCCCTCGAGGCCGTCGGGCAGGTTGAGCTGGGTGCCGATGATCGGGAACTGGGCGAGGGCCGAGTCGATCACGTCCTCCTGCAGCTCGGGGTTGCCCTGCAGCACGAAGCCGAGGATCGAGCTGGCGAGCAGCATGATCGGGAAGATCGCGATGAAGGCGTAGTAGGTGATGATCGAGGCCAGGTAGTTGCCCTGGTCGTCGAAGTACTTGTAGATGACGCCGATCGGATACCCGAGCACGGTCCAGCGACGCTGGGCGCGATCCGCGCCGTCGATGACCCGTCCCACGCGCACACGCTACCGAGCGCCGCGCTCCGGGACCGGATCGGGCAGCGTGGGCATCTCCAGGCCGGTGTGCCTGCCGACCAGCGCCGCGCGGGTCAGGGCGCCGGAGCCGAAGCGGTCGCGCACCCGGTCCAGCGCGGCGTCGAGCCCGTTCTCCTGCACGACGTCGGGGAACAGCGGCAGCTCCAGCTGCCGCGACCGGCCGTCCACCAGCCCCGAGATCGTGACGCCCAGGAGCGTGCAGCCGCGCTCCTCGATCAGCGCCCAGTTGTCCGCGAGCAGGCGTCGGCCGGTCTCCAGCCAGGTGGCGGTGGTGGCCGTCGAGTGGCGCAGCGTCGCCGACCGGGTCGCACGGGTGAAGTCGTCGAATCGCAGCCGCAGGGTGAAGGTCTGCCCGATCCGCTCGCCGGCACGCAGCCGCCGTGCGACCCGGTCGACCAGGCCGGCGAGCAGCGCCTCGAGCTCCTCGCGGGACTTCGGCCGCCCGGGCCGGCCCATCGCGCACTGGGACCCGATCGACCGTCGCCGGCGCCCGACCTCGACGGGCCGCGGATCCATCAGGTTGGCCAGCGCCCACAGGTGCCGGCTCGCGGCCCTGCCGACCGTGGCGGTCAGCTCGACCTCCTCCCGGCGGGCCAGCTCGCCGATCGTGCGGATCCCCTCGGCATGGAGCTTCGCCGCGGTGATCGCACCGACCCCCCACAGTCGCTCGATGGGCAGCGGGTGCAGGAACTCGGCCTCGCCGTCGGCCGGGACGGCGAGCATCCCGTCGGGCTTGCTGACCGCGCTCGCGACCTTGGCGAGGTACTTCGTGCGCGCGATCCCGACCGAGATCGGCAGCCCGACCTCCTCGCGCACCCGGTGGCGCAGCGCGATCGCGATGCCCTCGGGCTCCCCCACCAGCCGGCGCAGGCCGCCGACGTCGAGGAACGCCTCGTCGATCGAGATCCCCTCCACCAGCGGCGTGGTGTCGTCGAAGATCGCGAACACCTGGCGGCTGGCCTCGACGTACGCCGAGAACCGCGCCGGCACGACCAGGGCGTCCGGACACAGCCGCGCCGCCTGCCGTCCACCCATCGCCGAGCGGACGCCGTACGCCTTGGCCTCGTAGCTGGCCGCCAGCACCACGCCCGCCCCGACGATCACGGGACGCCCGCGCAGCCGCGGGTCGTCGCGCTGCTCGACCGAGGCGTAGAACGAGTCGAGGTCGGCGTGCAGGATCACGCCACCATTGTCGAACAGATGTTCGATATCGGGCAAGGGTTCCCCGCTGGTCCGGACTCCCCAGGAGGCTCGCGAGCGGCTACCGTCGTTCGTCAAGCCCGCGGGGTGTGGCATCCCGGGTCTCGGGGTGGGCGTCGCCCGTAGGAGGGCTCATGTCGGAGGCACTCATCCTGGAGTTCCGGGGCGTCGGAGGCGAGGAGTACCGCAAGGTCAACGACGTCCTCGGGGTGGACATGACGGCAGGCACCGGCGACCTGCCGCCCGGGCTCCTGGCGCACACCGCCGCGTCGTCCGACGACGGCCTGCTGGTCTTCGAGATCTGGGAGTCCCAGGAGGCGGCCGGCCAGTTCTTCGGCCCCCGCCTGAGTGCTGCCCTCACCGAGGCCGGGGTCCCGGACCCGGCGCGGATGCAGTGGCTGACCCTCGAGGCCACGTTCGTCCGTCAGTAGGACTTCGGCAGCCCCAGCGAGTGCATGGCGACGAAGTTGAGGATCATCTCGCGGCTCACGGGGGCGATCCGGCCGGCCCGGGTGGCGACCAGGAGGCCGGCCATGCCGTACTCCTGGGTGATCCCGTTGCCACCGTGGGTCTGCACCGCGGCGTCGACCGCGTGGCAGGCCGCCTCGGCGGCCGCGTACTTGGCCATGTTCGCGGCCTCGCCTGCCCCCATGTCGTCCCCGGCGTCGTAGAGCGCGGCGGCCTTCTGGGTCATCAGCCGGGCAAGCTCGATCTCGATGTGGGACTGCGCGAGCGGGTGCGCGATCGCCTGGTGGGAGCCGATGGCGTCCTTGAAGACCGTGCGCTCCTTGGCGTACGCCGACGCGCGGTCGAGCGCGAACCGGGCCAGCCCGGTGGAGAACGACGCGGCCATGATGCGCTCGGGGTTGAGACCGGCGAAGAGCTGCACCAGCCCGCCGTCCTCGTCGCCGACGAGCGCGTCGCCGGACAGCCGGACGTCGTCCAGGAACACCTGGAACTGCAGCTCGGGGCTGACGATCTCCATCGGGATCGGGCGGTACTCGAAGCCCGCCGAGTCGGTCGGGACGACGAAGAGGACCGGCTTCACCTTGCCCGTCTTCGCGTCCTCTGCGCGCGCCACGACCAGGACGTTGTCGGCCTCGTCGACGCCGGAGATGTAGACCTTGCGGCCGTTGAGCACCCACTCGTCGCCGTCGCGGCGGGCCGTCGTGGTGATGTTGTGGGTGTTGGTGCCGGCGTCGGGCTCGGTGATCGCGAAGGCCATCGTGCTGGTGCCGTCGCAGATGCCCGGGAGCCAGCGCTGCTTCTGCTCCGGCGTGCCGTAGCGGGTGATGATCGTGCCGCAGATCGCGGGGCTGACGACCATGAGCAGCAGCGGGCAGCCCTGGGCCGAGAGCTCCTCGCACACGGCCGCGATGTCGCCGATCCCGCCGCCCCCGCCGCCGTACTCCTCGGGGATGTTGATCCCGAGGTAGCCGTTCCGCCCGATCTCCAGCCAGAGCTCGGTGGTCTTCTCACCGGCCCGGGCCTTCTCGGTGAACCACTCCCGGCCGAACGTGCCGGCCAGCTTGGCGACGGCCTTGCGGAGCTCCTGGCGCTCCTCGGACTCGCTGAAGTTGTTGCTCACTCTGCTTCCTCCACGACTGCCAGAACCTCCCCGGCGGCGACCTGCGCACCGGGCTTCACCTCGATCTGCGCCACCGTGCCGGCGTGCGGCGCGCTGACGGTGTGCTGCATCTTCATCGCCTCGAGCACGAGCACCGGCTGACCGGCGGCGACCTGCTGTCCGGCCTCGACGGCGACGCTGACGACCGTTCCGGGCATCGGTGCCAGCAGGCTGCCGCTGGCGACCTGCTCGGCCGGGTCGACGAACCTCGGCACGCGCGTCAGCCGCGCGTGACCTCGGGCGCTGTCGACGTCGACAACGGCTCCGTTGACATCGATCCGGTACGTCGTGCGCACCCCGTCGGTCTCCAGCGTGACGCTCGCCGGACCGGCGTCGACCACGGTGTGGTCGGCGACCGTGTAGCCGCCGCGCCCCCCGAACCACTCCACCGTGGTCTCGTCGAACACGGTGCGCTGCGGCTGCGAGACGACGTTGCGCCAGGCGACCGGAGCCCCGCGCTGGACGGTCCGTGCCTCCCTCGCTCGCTCGGCCAGCGCGATCGCCGCCGCCACCGCCGATGGGGTCGTGATGCTGACGGTGCGCTCGGGCGCACGCTGGGCATCACGACCCAGGAAGTCGGTGCTGACGTCGCCGGACAGGAACTCCGGATCGCGCAGGACCTGCACCAGCAGGTCCCGGTTGGTGACCAGGCCGTGGATCCTCGCCCGGCTGAGCACGGACGCCAGCTTGCGGGCCGCGCCCTCGCGGCTATCGGCGTGGGCGATCACCTTGGCGAGCATCGCGTCGTAGTGGGTCGACACCTCGCTGCCGGACCCGAAGCCGGCATCGACGCGGATGCCGTCCTCGAGCGGGATCTCGAACGTCGTCAGGGTCCCGCTCTGGGGCTGGTAGTCCGCCGCCGGGTCCTCGGCGTAGAGCCGGACCTCGATCGCGTGACCGACCGGCGGTTCGGGCGCCGGGACGGGGCGGCCCTCCGCGACGGCGATCTGCAGCGCGACCAGGTCGACGCCGTGCACGAGCTCGGTGACCGGGTGCTCGACCTGGAGCCGGGTGTTCATCTCCAGGAAGAAGAACCGGTCGGCCTCGGCGTCGTAGAGGAACTCGACCGTGCCCGCACCGCGGTAGTCGATCGCCTCGGCGGCCTCGCGCGCCGCCTCGTGCAGGGCCGCGCGGGTCGCGTCCGGCAGGCGCGGCGCCGGGGACTCCTCGACCACCTTCTGGTGACGCCGCTGCAGGGAGCAGTCCCGCTCGCCGTAGACCTGCGCCCCTGAGTGACCGAGCCCGACGACCTGCACCTCGACGTGCCGGCCGCGCTCGACGTACGGCTCGACGAAGACGGTGCCGTCGCCGAAGGCCGACAGCGCCTCGGCCTCGGCCTTCGCGATCTCCCCGGGCAGGTCCTCCAGCCGCCGTACGACCCGCATCCCGCGGCCGCCGCCACCGGCGGAGGCCTTGACGAGCAGCGGGGTCTCGATACTCGGTGGTCGAGTAGCCCGCGAGGAACGAGCGGGCGTATCGAGACCTACTCGACCACCGATCTCGCTCCCGGTCCAGGTCGGCAGCACGGGGACGCCGGCCGCGCGCATGATCTCCTTGGCGCGGATCTTCGAGCCCATCGCGTCGATCGAGGCCGGGGTCGGGCCGATCCACGTCAACCCGGCGTCCTCGACCGAGCGGGCGAAGTCGGCGTTCTCCGACAAGAAGCCGTAGCCCGGGTGGACCGCGTCCGCACCGGTCGCGCGAGCGGCGTCGATGATCAGGTCGATGCGCAGGTAGGTCTCCGCCGGCGTGCTGCCCGGCAGGTGCACGGCCTGGTCGGCCTCGCGCACGAAGGGCAGGTCCGCGTCGGCGTCGGAGTGGATCGCGACGGTCTCGATGCCGAGCGACCGGCAGGTGCGGAACACCCGGGACGCGATCTCGGCGCGGTTGGCGACGAGGAGTCGGTTGATCACTGGACGTTGCCTTTCGTCTCACCGGGTTTCGAGACGCTCGCTGGCGCTCGCTCCTCAACCATCGGTGGTCGAGCTTGTCGAGACCCCGGAAGGTAGGCAGGGCGCCGAGTCATGGCCGGAACACCCCGAAGCGCTCGGCGCCGACGATCGGCAAGTTCCCGATGACGGACAGGCAGATGCCCAGGATCGTCCGGGTGTCGCGCGGGTCGATGACCCCGTCGTCGTACAGCATCCCGGAGAGGAAGAAGGGCATCGACTGCTCCTCGATCTGGGCCTCGACGATCTCCTTGATGCCCTTGAACCCCTCGGCGTCGAACTCCTGCCCCTTGGCCTCCGCCGACTGCTGGGCAACGATCTCGAGGACGCCCGCGAGCTGCTTGGGGCCCATCACCGCCGACTTCGCGGACGGCCAGGTGAACAGGAAGCGCGGGTCGTAGGCGCGGCCGTTCATGCCGTAGTTGCCGGCGCCGTACGACGCACCCATGATCACGCTCAGGTGGGGGACCGTGGAGTTGCTGACGGCGTTGATCATCATCGCGCCGTGCTTGATGATCCCGCCCTGCTCGTACTCGGCGCCGACCATGTAGCCGGTGGTGTTGTGCAGGAAGAGCAGCGGCGTGTCGACCTGGTTGGCGAGCTGGATGAACTGCGTCGCCTTCTGCGCCTCCTCGCTGAACAGCACCCCCTGGGCGTTGGCGAGGATGCCGATCGGCCGGCCGTGGAGCTTGGCCCAGCCGGTGACCAGCGAGGTCCCGTAGAGCGGCTTGAACTCGTCGAAGACCGCGCCGTTCGTGGGCGAGACACCGTCGCAGATGCGGCGGATCACCTCGCGCGGGTCGAACGGCTCCTTCAGGTCGGTGGGGATCAGGTCGAGCAGGCCCTCGGGGTCCTCGTCCGGCTCGGCGTAGGTCTCGATACGCCCGCTCGCTCCTCGCGGGCTACTCGACCAACGAGAGTCCTCGTTGATCGAGTAGCGAGCGCCAGCGACCGTGTCGAGGCCCCGCTTGCGCCAGTTGAGCCGCGCGACGATGCGGCGGCCGATGCGGATCGCGTCCAGCTCGTCCTCGGCGAGGTAGTCGGCCAGGCCCGAGATCCGCGCGTGCATCTCGGCGCCGCCGAGCGACTCGTCGTCGGACTCCTCGCCGGTCGCCATCTTCACCAGCGGTGGCCCGCCGAGGAACACCTTGGCCTGCTCCTTGACCATGACCGTGTAGTCGGACATGCCCGGCACATAGGCGCCGCCGGCCGTCGAGTTGCCGAAGACCAGCGCGACCGTCGGCTCCTTGCGCGCGCTGGACCGGGTGATGTCGCGGAAGAGCTTGCCGCCGGGGATGAAGATCTCCTTCTGCGTCGGCAGGTCCGCGCCGCCCGACTCGACCAGCGAGACCGTCGGGAGTCCGTTCTCCTCGGCGATCTGGGAGGCCCGGAAGATCTTCTTGACCGTCCACGGGTTCGACGCGCCGCCCTTCACCGTCGGGTCGTTGGCGGTGATCATGCACTCCACGCCCTCGACGACGCCGATGCCGGTCACGACGCTGGCGCCCACGGTGAAGTCCGAGCCCCACCCGGCCAGCGGCGACAGCTCGAGAAAGGCCGAGCCCTCGTCGACCAGCAGCTCGATCCGCTCGCGGGGCAGCAGCTTGCCGCGGGCGTGGTGGCGGCCGACGTACTTCTCCCCGCCGCCTTCGACCGCCTTGGCGTGCTCGGCATCCAGGTCGGCGAGCTTCTCCAGCATCGCCGTTCTGTTGTCGGTCATGCCTCGACGACCTCCTTCATCCGCTCGAGGGTCGTGCGCATGCCCTTCTCGTTGGTGCGGCCGCGGAGCTTGCCCATCACCAGCCAGTAGGCGCGCAGGTAGAACGCGGGCTCGAGCCGGAAGTACTCGGTCACCTTCGTGCCGGCGCCGTCCGGCTCCAGCCGGTAGCCCCAGTGGGTCATCGTCACGTCGTCGGTGCCGACCGAGAACTCGAAGACCTCGTTCTCCACGCACCTGGTGACCTTGCAGGGCGACCAGTACGTCGGGCCGACGCCGTTGCGCTTCACATGGCCCTTGAAGTACGCGCCCACCTCGGGCCCGGTCGAGCCGCGGGTCCACCGGGCCTCGAAGGTCTCCGGCGAGAACTCGCCGATCCGGGTCACGTCGGACACCAGTGCCCAGACCTTCTCCGGCGGCGCGTCCATCCGGACGCTGACCTGGCGCTCCAGCGAGCCGGTCATTCGGGGTCCCCGCGGAATCGTGGGATGGAGGAGCGAAGCGGGGGAATCCCGCGATTTCGTGGGGTGATCATGCGTAGCCCAGCAGCTTGGCTGCGAGATCGGTCAGCACGTCGCTGGCCCCTCCTCCGATCGGCAGGATCCGCGCGTCGCGGTAGTGCCGCTCCACCTCGGTCCCGTGCATGTATCCCGTCCCGCCGTGCAGCTGGACGGCCTGGTCGCAGACGTAGGTCGAGCAGTCGACGGCGGTCTGCTTCGCGAGACAGGCCTCCGCGATCACGTTGCTCTGCATCTCGGGGGCAACGCCCACGTGCCGACGCGCCACCTCGCGCGTGTAGGTGCGGGCCACCTCGACCTGCCGGTGCATCTCGACGAGCTTGTGCCGCACGACCTGACGCTCGATGAGCGGCTTGTCGAACGTCTCGCGGTCACGGCAGTACGCCGCGGTCAGGGCGAGCGAGCGGGCGGCGATGCCGTAGGCGTGGACGGCGAGCGCGATCCGCTCGACCACGAACTGCTCGGCGATCTGGAGGAAGCCTGTGTTCTCCTCGCCGACCAGGTTCGCGACCGGCACCCGGACGTCGACGTACGACAGCTCCGCGGTGTCGGAGCAGTGCCAGCCCATCTTCTGCAGCGACCGGTCGACGGTGAAGCCCGGCGTGCCCTTCTCGACGACCAGCAGGCTGACGCCACCCGCGCCTCCCCGAGATCCAGCAGAGCCGCCGGTGCGGACCGCCGTGGTCACGAAGTCCGCGCGCACCCCACTGGTGATGAAGGTCTTCGACCCGTTGACGACGTAGTCGTCGCCGTCTCGTACGGCCGTCGTGCGGATGCCGCCGACATCCGAGCCGCCACCGGGCTCGGTGATGGCGAGCGCGCCGATGGTCTCGCCGGCCAGGGTCGGCCGGACGAACCGATCGACGAGGTCGGGGCTGCCGTTGGCGGCGATGTGGGGCAGGGCGATGCCGCCGGTGAAGAGCGCGGCCATGAAGCCGCTGGACGCGCCCGCCTCGAACATGCCCTCCTGCAGGTCGATCGTGTCGAGCAGATCGCCACCCTCGCCGCCGACCGACTCGGGGAAGGAGACGCCCAGCAGCCCCTGCTTCGCGGCCGCCAGATGCAGCTCGCGGGGGATCTCCCCGGCGTCCTCCCACTCCTGGAGGTGCGGGGCGACCTCGCGGCGGGTGAACTCGGCGCCGACCTCGCGGATCGTGGTCATGCGAGTCCCTCCTGCATGTGCACGAGCCGCGAGCGCACCCACTCGCCCAGGCCCTTGGCCTGCGGGTCGAACCGGGTCGACGCGGCGACACCCTCGCCGAGCAGCCCGCGGATCAGCACGTTGACCGCGCCGAGGTTGGACAGCACGTAGACCTCGACCTCGAGGTCGGCCGCCTCCGGCACCAGCTCACGGATCTTGCTCGCAGTGATCAGCTTCTGCAGCCAGGTGACCCGGTCGTCGTACGCGTCGGAGTCGTCGTGGGCGACCCACAGCCCGAGGTTGGCGTCCCCGCCCTTGTCACCCGACCGAGCATGGACGAACGTGCCGAGCGGCATCCGGCGGGTCACCACGTCGGTCGGCGCGGGATAGGGCGAGGGCCGCAGCCCGTGGTCGTGGTCGGCCTCCGCGAACGCCGGTGGGTCGGCGATCAGCTCGCGGCGGCCGTCGGCGTGGACGACCGTGTGGGTGACGTCGGCGCGGTCGACGTACTCCGCGCGATAGACGCCGTACGGCGAGCCCGCGGCCGGCGGCGCTGTCATCGTGAAGCCGGGGTACGACGCCAGGGCGAGCTCGACCGCCGGGCCGGTGAACGCGCGGCCGACCGGGTCGGGCGAGCCGTCCTTGACCGTGCAGCGGAGCAGGCAGGACGCGCCCTCCTCGGTGTCGGCGTCGGGCTGCGGGAGCGCGGTGAGGGTCCACGACACCTCGGCCGCCCTCAGCGACGGGGTCAGCTGCTCGCGCACCCAGTCCGCCTTCGCCTCGATGTCCAGGCCGGTGAGGACGAACTCGGCGGTGTTGCGGAACCCGCCCAGCACGTTGACGCCGACCTTGAGCCGCTCCGGTGGAGCCTCGCCTCGCACGCCGGTGACCGCGACGCGGTCGGGACCGGCCTGGCTCAGCGTGATCGTGTCGAGGTGGGTCGTGACGTCGGGGTTGAGGTAGCGCGTCGACTGGATCTCGTAGAGCAACTGAGCCGTCACGGTGTCGACGGTGACCGCGCCGCCGGTGCCGCCGTGCTTGGTGATCACGCTGCTGCCGTCGGCGGCGATCTCGGCGAGCGGGAAGCCCAGCGGGGTGCCGTCATGACGCAGGGTGCGGAAGCCCGAGAAGTTGCCGCCGGTGGCCTGGGTCCCGCACTCCAGCACGTGACCGGCGACGACGGCACCGGCCAGCTCGTCGTACGACGTCGGCGTCCAGCCGTGGTGCGCGACGGCCGGTCCGACGACCAGGCTGGCGTCGGTCACGCGGCCCGTCACGACCACGTCGGCGCCTGCGCGCAGCGCGGCCGCGATGCCGAAGCCGCCGAGGTAGGCGTTGGCGGTCAGCGCACCCTCGAACAGTCCGAGAGGCCGCACGTCGTCGCCCTCGACGTGCGCGACGGCCACGTCGAGGCCGAGGCCCTTCGCGATCTCGCGGACCCGGTCGGCCAGGCCGGCGGGGTTGAGGCCGCCCGCGTTGCTGACGATCCGCACACCGTTCTCGAGGGCCAGGCCGAGGCAGTCCTCGAGCTGGCGGACGAAGGTCTTCGCGTAGCCGGTCGACGCGTCCTTCATCGTGTCGCGGCCGAGGATGAGCATGGTCAGCTCGGCCAGGTAGTCGCCGGTGAGGACGTCCAACGGGCCGCCCTCGAGCATCTCCCGCATCGCGGAGAGCCGGTCGCCGTAGAACCCCGAGCAGTTCCCGATCCTCACCTCTTCGCCCTCCCCTCGCCCGCGGGCCCGGCGAACGCCTGCGCGATCGTCAGCCACCTCTCCGCGTCCGCGCCGACCGCCACCAGGTCGGTGTCGTCGCGGTGCACGCGCTGGGTGACCAGCAGGCAGAAGTCCCACGCGGAGCCGCGGACCGACTGCGCCGCGTCCTCCGGCCCCCACGTCCACAGCTCGCCCGAGGGCGCGGTCAGCTCGATGCGGAACTCCTCGGCGGGCGGCTCGAGCCCGTGCACCGAGAACGCGAAGCTCCGGGTGCGGACGCCGAGGTGCGCCACGTGGCGGATCCGGTCCGTCGGCTCGGCCTCGACGCCGAGGGCGTCGTACACGTCGAGCGCGTGCGCCCAGGTCTCCATGAACCGCGCCGTCGCCATCGACGCCGGCGACATCGGCGGGCCGAACCACGGCATCCGCTGGCCCTCGGGGTAGTCGCGCAGCGCCCGCGGCAGCGCCTCGCGCGCCGCGCCCCAGCGGGCCAGCAGGGCCTGCGGTGCGAGCCGGGCTACCTCCAGCGCCTGCTGGTCGACGTAGCCCATCGGGTCGGCGATCGCCTCCAGCACGAGCGCGTCCCACGCGGCCTTGCCCTCCGGGGTGTCGGTGGCGGCGATCACGGCCACCTCGTCGGTCCAGAGCAGGTGCGCGACCTGGGTGGCGACGGTCCAGCCCGGCGCCGGCGTCGGGGTCGCCCAGCCCCCGGCGTCCAGGCCGGCGACGGTGCTCCAGAGCCGGTCGCTCTCGGCCCCGAGGTCGGCGAGGAGGTCGTCCAGAAGTGTCATGACAGCTCCTTGTCGAGTACGTCGGCCCAGCGGTCGAGGATGCGGCCCCGGCGACGGGCGTCGTCGGTGATCGTGTTCGCGAGGCCCAGCCCGCGCACCAGGTCGAGGGTCGCCTGCACCAGCTCCCTGGTCCCGGCCACCGACTCGTCGGCGCCGAGCAGCTCGACGGTCATCCGGTGGGTCTCGCGGCCGACCCGCTGCTCGAGCGGCGCGACCGCGGCCAGCAGTGTCGCGTCGGTGCGCGCGGCCACCCACAGCTCGAGGGCGGCGCTGAACACGTCGCTGGTGAAGTGGTCGGCGAGCATCTCCAGCACGGCGCGGGTCCGCCGGCGACCGCGCGGGAGCTTCTCGGCCGCAGCCGCGAGCTCGGCGCCCCGCTTCTCGGTCAGGTGCTCGACGGCCGCCACGACCAGGGCGTTCTTGGTCGGGAAGTGGTGCAGCTGAGCGCCGCGGCTCACCCCGGCGCGCTCGGAGACCAGCGTCGTCGACGTACCCGCGAAGCTGCGCTCGACCAGGCAGTCCACCGTCGCATCG
>ERZ724512.753-NODE-753-length-15170-cov-4.089778_pt1 | contig 15170 bp, 14 predicted proteins | sample MGYA00376045_ERZ724512 | MGnify/ENA primary metagenome ERZ724512 (study PRJEB28724, sample SAMN07190883) | activated sludge metagenome | isolation source: activated sludge of sewage treatment plant in Hong Hong | place: Hong Kong | collected 2016-03-17 ... | reverse complement strand
CGGAAAACATCATCCATCTGGTGCTGGCCAAGATTCCCGGCGGGCCGCCGGGCGTCAAGGGCATCTCCCTGTTCATCGTGCCCAAGTTCCGCGTCGACGCCGAGGGGCGCATCGGCGCACGCAACGACGTCACCCTGGCCGGCCTCATCCACAAGATGGGCTACCGCGGCACCACTTCGACCATGCTGTCCTTCGGCGAAAAGGGCGAATGCTGCGGTGAGCTGGTCGGCAAGCCGCACACGGGCCTGTCCACCATGTTCCACATGATGAACGAGGCGCGGATCGGCGTCGGCATGGGCGCGGTGATGCTCGGCTACCGCGGCTACCTCGCCTCGCTCGACTATGCGCGCGAGCGGCCGCAGGGACGCGCGCCGACGGCCAAAGACCCGTCCGCGCCGCAGGTGCCCATCATCGACCACGCCGATGTCAAGCGCATGCTGCTGGCGCAAAAGGCCTACGTCGAGGGCGGCTACGCCCTGTGCCTGTACTGCGCCCGCCTGGTCGACGAGCCGCGCGTCGGCGAAGGCACGGCGGCAACCGAAGCCGGTCTGCTGCTCGACCTGCTGACGCCGATCGCAAAGTCATGGCCGTCGCAGTGGTGCCTGGAAGCCAACAGCCTCGCCATCCAGATCCATGGAGGCTATGGCTACACGCGCGAATACCCGGTCGAGCAGTACTACCGCGACAACCGCCTCAACCCGATCCACGAGGGCACCCACGGCATCCAGGCCCTCGATCTGCTTGGCCGCAAGGCCGTGATGGACGGCGGCGCCGCCATCAAGCTGCTGGCCAGGGAGATGCAGCAAACGATGGCAGAGGCCGCCGCCGACCCCCTGCTCGAACCCCATGCCGCGGCGCTGGGCGCAGCTGTCGCGGACGCGGGCGCCTCCCTCGAGTGCCTCTCCCCGGTGCTCGCGCGCGACCCGACGCTGGCCCTGGCGAACGCGACACTTTTCCTCGAGGCCTTCGGCCACACGGTGATCGCCTGGATCTGGCTGCGCCAGGCACTTGCCGCACAGCGCGGCCTGGCGCGCGGCGAGGCCGCCGATGCCGCCTTCTATCGTGGCAAGCTGGCGGCCTGCCGCTGGTTCTTCCGCTGGGAGCTGCCCAAGACGCGCCAATGGCACGAACTGCTGCGCAGCCTCGACGACACCACGCTGCGCATCACCTCCGAGGAATTCTGATGAACCATCCCCACATCCTGGTCCATGAAGCCGATGGCGTCGTCACGATCGAGATCAACCGTCGCGACAAGAAGAACGCGCTGACCTCGGACATGTACCGGGCGATGAGCGCTGCGCTCTCCCACGCCCGCGAGCACAGCCACACCCGCGTCGTGCTGATCCGCGGCCAGGAAGACATGTTCACCGCCGGCAACGACCTCGGCGACTTCCTCAACCGCAAGGCGAACGACCCGAGTGCCGCGATACCCTTCCTGCACCTCATCGCCGCCTTCGAAAAACCAATCGTCGCCGCCGTCGCCGGCAGCGCGGTCGGCATCGGGACCACGATGCTGCTGCACTGCGACCTGGTGTTCGCTGCCGACAACGCGAAATTCCAGTTGCCCTTCGTCAATCTCGCGCTTTGTCCCGAGGGGGCCTCCAGCCTGCTCCTGCCGCGCACCGCGGGCTACCAGCGTGCCGCCGAACTGCTGCTGCTGGGCGAGCCCTTCGGCCCCGGGCAGGCGCGCGAGGCCGGCTTCGTCAATCGCGTGCTGCCCGCCGGCGAACTGATGGCGGCAGCAATGGACGCGGCGCGCAAGCTCGCCACGCGCCCGGCGACATCCCTGGCCATGACCAAGGCGCTGATGAAGCGCTCCAGCGACCGCAGCGCCATCGAGGCCATCGACGAGGAAGCGCTGTTCTTCGCCGAGCTCGTTGCCGCCCCGGCCGCGAAGGAAATCTTCGCCGCCTTCCTCGAAAAGCGCGGCCCCAATGCCGTAAGGATCAACAAGTCATGAGCGACAACATCCCCGACGGCTTCAAGCCGCTCAAGCGCGGTGGCGAATACCTGACGAACCTCGGTCCCTGGCACTACCGCCTCGACGAGCGCGGCCAAGTCGTGCTGGCCATCCGCGTCGAAGACCGCCATACCAACATCCGCCACATCGCCCATGGCGGCTTCCTCGTCACCATGGTCGATACGGCGCTGGGCATCGTCGTCTCCAGCTCGCGTGAGCCGCCGCAACCCATCGTCACCGTCAGCCTCACTACCAATTTCGTGTCCAGCGCCGAGCCCGGCGACTGGGTCGAGGCCCTGGTGGACATCGACCGCTTCGGCGGCCGCCTGGCCTACGCAAGCTGCCGCCTCGTCTGCGGCGGGCGCCTGATCATGACCGGTAGCGGCGTCTTCGCCCTGATGAAGCCGGCAACGCCGCGCGAGCAGCCGGACGGCTGATGGCCAAGGTCCATGTCCTGTTGAAGAAGGAGGAACTCGACGCCCAGCGCCTCGAGGGCAAGGTGGTGGTCGTGCTCGACATCCTCTTCGCCACATCGTCCATCGTCACCGCGCTGGCGCACGGCGCCAGTGAAGTCATCGCCGCCGCCGACGGCGCCGGCGCGCTGGCTGCGGCGGCGCGCTACCCCGAAGGCTCCTATGTCCTCTCCGGCGAACTCAACGCCGACACGCTGCCCGGCTTCGTCCATCCCACTCCGCAAGCCCTGCTGCGTGAAGGCCTGGCCGGGCGGCGGCTGATCTACAGCACCACCAACGGCACCGTGGCGCTGGCCAAGTCCGCCGCTGCGGCCCATGTCTATGCCGCGGCCCTGCTCAACGGCGGTGCCGTCGTCGACCGCATCGCGCGCGACCATGGCGACAGCACCATCCTCATCGTCTGCTCCGGCTCCGCCGACAACTTCAACCTCGAGGATTTCTACGGCGCCGGCTACCTCGTTGCGCTGTTTCGCCGCGTCCTGCCCGCAGCGGAATATTCCGATGCGGCGCTCGCCGCCGAACTGCTGCACGACCACTGCGACGGCCTCGACGCGCTGCGTCGCGCGCGCGTCGGCCGCATGATGCTGGCGCGCCGCCTCGACGACGAAGTCGCCTTCGCCGCGCAGGAAAGCATCTTCGACATCGTTCCCCTGCTGCAGGATGGCGCGCTGCGCCCAGTCTGAGAGATTGCCATGACCGAAAAGACCTGGAAGTACTACTGGGAGGATTTCCCCGCCGGCAAGGTTCGCGAGTTCGGCGCCTACGCCGTCACCGCCGAAGAAATCATGGAGTTCGCGAGCAAGTACGACCCGCAGCCCTTCCACCTGTCCGAGGAGGCCGGCAAGGCCAGCCTGTTCGGCGGCCTCTGCGCCAGCGGCTGGCACACCTGCGCCATGGCCATGCGCATGATGTGCGACGAGTTCCTGCTCGAGACAGCCAGCCTGGGCTCGCCCGGCCTCGAAAACATCCGCTGGCTCAAGCCCGTGCGCCCCGGCGACATCCTGCACATCCGCTCCGTCGTGCTCGAAGCGCGGCCCATGGAAAGCAAGCCCCATGTCGGCCTAGTGCGCGTGCGCTGGGAAATCCTCAACCAGAAGAACGAGGAAGTGGCGCAGATGGAGGGCTACGGCATGTACCGCCGCCGCCATCCCGGCAAGCCGAAGGACGAATGAAGCCGGACGCGCTGCTCGAACGGCCCTTCGGCAGCTATTCGGACCTCATCCGCAGCCACGCCCGCGAACGGCCGGACCACATTGCGCTGATCGAAGTCGAACGCCGCGCGAGCTTCGCCGCCCTCGATGCAATGATGGACCGCATCGCTGCATCGCTGCAGCGTGACGGCATCCGGCCCGGCGAATGCGTCGCCGTCTGCGCGGCGACGTCCCTCGAATACGCCGCCATATTCCTCGGGGCGCTGCGCGCCGGCATTGCCGTTGCCCCCCTGCCGCCTTCCGCCACGGCCGACAGCCTGATGGCCATGATCACGAACTGCGAAGCGCGCCTGATCTTCATCGATTCGGCCACGGCGAACCCTCTCGCCGCCGCGCCCAGTGCACTGTCCGCCCAAGCGATCCACCTCGACCGGCACGAATTCGAGGCCTGGCTGGTACCGGCCGGCACCGCGCCGCGCCCGGTGGCCGTGCTGCCGGACGCTGCGTTCAACATCATCTACTCCTCCGGCACCACCGGGACACCCAAGGGCATTGTCCAGCCGCACGCCATGCGCTGGGTGCACGCGCAGCGCGCGCGGGAACACGGCTATGGCCCGGATGCCGTGACGCTCATCGCCACCCCGCTGTATTCGAACACCACGCTGGTGAGCTTCTTCCCCGCGGTGGTGCTTGGCGGCACGGCGGTGCTCATGGCCAAGTTCGATGCGCGGGCCTACCTCGCGCTGGCGCAAACGCACCGCGCCACGCACACGATGCTGGTCCCGGTCCAGTACGCACGCCTGATGGCGCTGCCGGATTTCGACCGCTTCGACCTCTCCGCCTTTCGCATGAAGTTCTGTACCAGCGCCCCCTTTGCGGCGGCGCTGAAGGCCGACGTGCTGGCGCGCTGGCCGGGCGGCCTGATCGAGTACTACGGCATGACCGAGGGCGGCGGCACGGTCGTGCTCAAGGCCCACGAGCGTCCCGACAAGCTCGGCACGGTCGGCCAGCCGGCTCCCGGCCACGACATCCGCCTGATCGACGCGGATGGACGCGAAGCGGCGCCAGGCGAGGCCGGCGAAGTCGTCGGCCATTCGCCGGCGATGATGCGCGGCTACCATCGCGACCCGGAGCGGACCCGCGAGGCGGAATGGCATTCGCCCGACGGCAAGCGCTTCATCCGCACCGGCGACGTCGGCCGCTTCGACGGAGAAGGTTTCCTGACGCTGATGGACCGCAAGAAGGACATGATCATCTCGGGCGGCTTCAACGTCTACCCGAGCGACCTCGAAGCGGTGCTCGCAACGCATGCCGACGTCGCCGAAGCCGCCGTTGTCGGCATTGCCTCGGCGCGCTGGGGCGAAACGCCGATTGCCTTCGTTGTGCTGCGCACCCATGCCACCGCGACGGCGGACGGACTGCGCGACTGGGCCAACGCCCGCCTCGGCAAGACCCAGCGCCTGGCCGCCCTGCGCATCGTCGACAGCCTGCCACGCAGCGCCATCGGCAAGGTGCTCAAGCGCGAACTGCGCGACAATTGGAACGGCAGCGTTCCCTGACTCCACGTCCCCTGAAAGGATAACCATGCACTTCGAGACGCTCGACGTTTCCCTCGACGGCCACGTCGCCACCATCGCCCTGAACCGCCCCGACAAGGCCAACGCGATGAACGAGCCGATGTGGTACGAGATCGAGCAGGCGATGCGCTGGCTCGACGAAACGCCCGAAGCGCGCGTCGGCATCCTCGCCGGGCGCGGCAAGTACTTCACGTCGGGGATAGATCTCGCCCTGCTGATGGGCATCGGCCAGAAGATCGAGGACGACTGCGACGGGCGGCGCCGGGAGAAGCTGCGACGCCTGATCCTGCGCCTGCAGGACACCCTGACCTCCATCGAGCGCTGCCGCAAGCCGGTGCTGGCGGCCATCCACGGCGCCTGCATCGGCGGCGGCATCGATCTCGTCACGGCCTGCGACATGCGCTACTGCTCGGCCGACGCCTGGTTCTCCGTGCGCGAAATCGACGTCGGCATGACCGCCGACGTCGGCACCCTGCAGCGCCTGCCCAAGCTCATCGGTGACGGCATGGCGCGCGAACTGGCCTATACCGGACGCAAGGTCGACGGCGCCGAGGCAAGGGAAATGCGCCTGGTCAACCGCTGTTTCGAGTCTGCCGAAGCGCTCCAGGCCGGCGTCGCGGAAATTGCGCGCACCATCGCCGCCAAGTCGCCGCTGGCCATCCGCGGCTGCAAGGAGATGATCACCTATGCGCGCGACCACTCGGTAGCCGACGGCCTCAACTACATTGCGACCTGGAACGCGGCGATGTTGATGTCGAAGGACTTGTTCGAGGCCGGCGCCGCCAACATGCAGAAGCGGGAACCGGCTTTCAAGGACTGAGCTGGCTGGCCGGTCGTCGTCAGCCGCGACTGCCGTACATGGCCTCGATCTCGATTTCGTAGGCCTTGTAGATGCTGCTACGGCGCACCTTCATGGTCGCCGTGACCTCGCCGTCGTCGTGGTCGAGTTCCTTCGCCAGCAGGTGGAACTTGCGCACCTGGGCCACCTGGGCCAGGCGCGCGTTGCCGGCATCCACCTGCTGTGAAATCAGGTCGCGCACGGCAGGATGCTCGGCCAGCGAGCGGAAGTTGGTGAAGGCCAGCCGCTCGCGCTCTGCCCACTTGCCGACGGTCTCGAAGTCGATCTGGATCAGCGCCGAGACGAAGTTGCGGCCATCGGCAATGACGATGCACTCCTTGACGTAGGGGCTCGCCTTCATGCAGTTCTCGATCTCCGACGGCGTCAGGTTCTTGCCGCCTGAGGTGATCATGACGTCCTTCAGGCGGTCCACGATCTTCACGTCGCCTTCGATCTCCGCCACCACGTCGCCGGTATGCAGCCAGCCATCGCGGATCGCCGCCGCCGTCGCTTGCGGATTCTTGTAGTAGCCGGCGAACACGGCATCACCCCTCACCTGCAGTTCACCCTCGGCGCCGACGCGGTACTCGAGCCCGGCGATGGGCGTGCCCACGGTGCCCAGACGCACGCGATCGCGGCGCTGGCCGAAGATCATGCCGGTCGACTCCGTGAGCCCATACACCTCGACCAGCGGCACGCCGAGGATGCGGAAGAAATGGATGATGTCGGGCGAGATGTGCGCCGCCCCGGTCAGCGCCACGGCCGTGTCGCGCAGGCCCACGTAGTTCTGCAGGGCGCGCAGGATCAGCCAGTACCAGAACGAAAACACCAGCCATTCGCCCAGGCTGCGCTGCTGCGGCGCCTTGCAGGCAAACGGCCGGCAGGCCGCCATAGCGCGCTCGTACAGGCGCCGCCGCAGCGGTCCCGTCTCGTGCATGCGGATGCTGATCGCCGCGTGGAGCTTCTCCCAGATGCGCGGCACGCCGAGGAACAGCGTCGGCGCCACTTCGCGCAGGTCCTCCTGCACGGTGCGGATCGACTCGCCGAAGTTCACCTGCGAACCGATGTAGATCGGCGTGAAGGTGGTCAGCATCTGCTCGGCGACATGGCACAGCGGCAGGTAGGACAGGTGCCGCGAGTCCGCATCGAGTTCAAGGCGCTCGACGATGCCGATCGCCTCGGCGCGGATGTTGGCATAGCTGATCATCGCCCCCTTGGGCTTGCCGGTCGAACCCGAGGTGTAGATCATGAGGCCGATGTCGGCCAGCACCTGCTGCGCCAGCGCGGCATCGACGCAGTCCCGGTGCAGCGACTCGTATTCGACGCCAAGCGCCTCCAGCCGGGAGAACGCCACCACACGGTCGCGGAAGGCCGCCGACGTGTTGCGCAGGCCCTTCTCCTCCATGACCACGATCATCCTCAGCCGCGGCAGGGAGTCGATGGCGGCCAGCACCTTGTCGGTCTGCTCCTGGTCCTCGCAGACCACGATCTCGACATCGGCATGCTCGAGCACGTAGGCCACTTCGTTGCTCGGGCTGGTCGGATAGACGCCGACGGTGACGGCACCGACGAGGCCTGCGCCCATTTGCGCAAGCACCCATTCGACCCGGTTCTCGGCGATGACCCCGACGTGGCCGCCCGGCTCCAGCCCCAGCGCACGCAAGCCCTGGCCGACATGGCCGGCACGGCGGAAATAGTCGGCCCATGTGATCGGATTCCAGATGCCGAATTCCTTCTGCCGGATGGCGACGCCGCGCGGATTGCGCCGCGCCCGCTCGCGCAGCATCTGCGGCAGGGTCTGCATGGGCAGGTCGGGGATCACGACAGCCACCGCTTGCGCCGCTTGTAGTGCTTGACGTCGCGAAAGCTCTTGCGCTCGTCGCCGCTTCCCATGCCGAGGTAGAACTCGCGCACGTCGCGATCGGCCGCCAGCTTTTCCGCCGGTCCGTCGATCACCACCTTGCCCGTCTCCATGATGTAGCCGGTATGGGCCACCGCCAGCGCCACCGATGCGTTCTGCTCGACGAGCAGCATGGAGACCCCCTGCTCGGCATTGATGCGGGCGATGATGGAAAAGATGTTCTCGACCAGCAGCGGCGCCAGGCCCAGCGAAGGCTCATCGAGCAGCATCAGGGTCGGCCGCGCGATCAGCGCGCGGCCGATGGCGAGCATCTGCTGCTCGCCGCCCGACAGGTAGCCGGCCAGCCCGCTGCGCCTCTCGTACAACCGCGGGAAATACTCATAAACCAGGTCGAACTCCGGCTTCGCGACGGCACGCCCGGACAGCGCATACGTGGCGGCGACGAGGTTCTCCTCGACGGTGAGGTCCTCGAACACGCGGCGCCCCTCCATCACGTGGAACAGGCCGGCGCGCACCAACTGGTGCGGATGCAGGCCGGCCGTGTCGCGTTCCTCGTAGCGGATCTGTCCCCCCGTCAACTCGCCGTTCTCCAGCGTGAGCAGGCGCGAAATCGCCTTCAGCGTCGTGCTCTTGCCGGCGCCGTTGGAACCCAGCAGCGCGACGATCTCGCCGCGCGCGACGCGCAGCGAGAGGCCGCGCAGGACCTGCACGGCGTTGTTGTAGATGACCTCGATGTTGTTGAGGTCGAGCAGCAGGGGCGCCGCCATGCCGGCCTCAGTCGAGATGGATCCAGTCGGACGCCGGCAGCATCTTCTGCTGCTTGCTGTCGAAGCGGTAGATGCGGCCGACCGGGATCGAGTTGCCGCGAATGGTGATCGGCACGCCGACCACGCCGCCGGTGTCGAAGTTCTTGATGGTGTTCAGCGAGGCCTTGAGGTTCTTGCCGTCGAGGGGCTTGCCGGCATCGAGGGTGCGCTTGGCCGCCTCGGTGAACAGCATCGCCGTGAGGAAGCCCTGCATGTAGGCATTCGACTGGTACTCCGGCCGCATCTTGCGGATGCGGTCGAGCATCGGCGCCTTGGCGTCGGTCTCGTAGTAGTAGCGGAAGGGCATCACGCCCATGAAGCCGTCCGCCGCCTCCGCCATCTTCGCCACCATCGAGTTGTCCATCGACCAGAAGGTGCCCATGAAGTGGCTCTTCATGCCGGTCTTGCGCGCCTGGGTGATGAACTCGGGGATCGGCGCCAGCACGTAACCGTGGAAGATCGTGTAGTCGGGATCGGCACGGCGCAGCTTGACGATCTCGGTCGATACGTCGACGCTGCCCGGCGGCGTCATGATCTTGCCGGCGACGACGAGGCCGAGCTTCTTCGCCAGCGCTTCGCTCTCGTCGATCGGGTCGCGCCCGAACTCGGTGTCGGAATAGACGAAAGCCACCTTGGCACCGGGCTTCTCCTTGGCGATGTGGCGCATCAGGATGCCGAACATCTCGGTGTAGTCGGGGCCGACCAGGAACTGCAGCGGATACTTCTTCGGATCGTTGATTTCCGTGGCGAAGGAAGCGCCCGCCATCAGGATCGAACCCATGCGGTCGAGCTCGGGGTTGATGGTCTTGGCGAAGGCCGTGGAATCGCCGTAGTAGAGGTTCACCTTGTTCTGGCTGGTGATCTTCTTGAAGGCCGCGACCGAGGCATCGACCTTGTAGGCCGTGTCTTCCGGCACGTAGCGCACCTTGCGGCCCTTGATGCCGCCGGCGTCGTTGACGATCTTCACGTAATCGGTGATGCCGGCATGGATGCCGATGCCGGCGAAGGCGAAGACCCCGGTCATCGGGATCGAGCCGCCGATGACGATCTCCTCCTGGGCCTGTGCCGCGGGCGCGGCGACGAAGCTGGCGGCGGCGAGCAGCGCGCCGAGCAGCCGGGTAAGGCGGTTTGGTTTCATGTTGCGTTTCTCCTCGTGTTATCCCTGCGCCCGGAAGGGCCACAGGTGAAAGAAGCGGCGCACGCGGCGCCACATTTCCTGGAGCCCCAGGGGCTCGAAGACCAGGAAGCCGACGATCAGCAGGCCGAAGACGATGGTGCGCACGGGCGACAGGATCACCGCGCCCTCGCTGCCCAGCGGCAGCCAGCCGACGACCAGTTTGAGCACCTCGGGCACCATGGTCATGAAGGTCGCGCCGAGGATGCCGCCGAGTATCGTGCCCCTGCCGCCGACGATCACGGCGGCAAGGAAGAAGATGGACATCATGAGCGGAAAGCTCTCCGGCGTGACGACGCGGAAGAAGTAGGCCCACAGGCCGCCGGCCAGCCCGGCATAGAAGGACGACAGCGCGAACGAGAGCAGTTTGTAGCGCAGCAGCGGAATGCCCAGGACCTCCGCGGAAATGTCGCGGTCGCGGATGGCGATGAAGGCACGGCCGATGCGGGTGCGGAACAGGTTCGCCGCGCCGGCCAGCATCAGTATCGTGACCGGCACGATCAGCCAGTAGAGGCGGAACGAGGTATCCAGGGCGACGCCGAGGATGCGCGCCGGCGGCACCGTGAGGCCACCCGTGCCGCCCGTCATGCCCTTCCAGTTGGCGAACAGGAAGTGCAGGATGAAGGAGGCGGCAATGGTGGCGATGGCGAGGTAGAGGCCCTTCACGCGCAGCGAGGGGATGCCGACCACCATCCCCGCCACCAGGGCAACGCCGCCGCCGGCAAGCAGGTTCACCAGCACCGGCGTGCCGAAGCGCTGCTCGAAGACCGCCACCGTGTAGGCACCCAGCCCCATGAAGGCGGCCTGGCCCAGGCTGACCAGGCCCGTGTAGCCGGTCAGGATGTTGAGTCCCGTGGCACTGGCGATGTTGATGGCGACCAGGCAGGCCAGATAGAGCCAGTATTCGTCGACCGCGAACGGAAATGCCAGCAGGCAGGCACCGAGCACGCCCAGCCAGACCCACTGGGTACGGCTGTCGAACAGCGACTCGTCGTGCAGGTAGGTCTGCTTGGCGGTGCCGATGCGCATCAGAGCCTCTCGATCTCGTGCGTGCCGAACAGCCCGTAGGGGCGGATCATGAGCACCAAGATCAGCGTGCTGAAGGTGGTCAGCAGCTTGTATTCGCCGCCGACATAGCCGCCGGCGATCGCCTCCAGCAGTCCGATGCCGAGGCCGGCGACGAGCGCGCCGAGCACCGAATCGAGTCCGCCGACGATCACCACCACCAGCACCGACAGCCCGAACACCCCCATGCTGGAAGAGATGCCGCCGATGGCGCCGACCACGATGCCAGCTACCGCCGCGATCATCGCCGCGGCAATCCACGCCAGCGAGAAGACGCGTGGCACGTTGATCCCGACCGAGTAGGCCGCCGCCTGGTCACTGGCCGTCGCCCGCAGCGCCACGCCGCCACGCCACCAGCGGAACACGGCGAGCGCCACGGCGATCAGCGCGGCGGCGACGAGGAAGCCGTAGAACACCTTGGGCGGCACGAAGGCCTCGCCGATCATGATGGGATCGTTGGACATGAATTCCGGGAGGCGCTGCGGATCGGCGGTCCAGATCAGTTCCACCACCCCGATCAGGATCGAGGACAGGCCGACGGTGACCATCAGCACGGAGATCGGCGGCTCGCCCAGCATCGGCCGTATCGTCAGGCGCTCGATGAGGGCACCGCCGATGCCGCTGCCGAGGATGGCGGCGATGATCGCGAGCCATACCGGCCAGTGCAGGCTGGAGGCCATGCCGAAGAAGATGTAGGCGCCCATCATCAGCATCTCGCCGATCGCCAGGTTCACCACCCGCGTCGCCTTGTAGACCATGACGAAGGCCAGCGCGGTCAGCGCGTAGAGGCCGCCGGTGCCGATGCCGGCCAGCGAGATCTCGAGCAGGTAGAGCCAGTCCATCTCAGGCCGCCGCCGCCGACGGCTGGCGCAGGCGCCGACGCAGTTCGCCGACGTCGGCCGAACCAAGGTAGGCCCGAATCACCTCCGGGTTCTCCTGCACGTCGCGCGGCGTGCCGTCGGCGATCACCTGGCCGAAGTTGAGCACCACGACGTGGTCGGAGAGGTCCATCACCATGCCCATGTCGTGCTCGACCATGAGGATGGTGATGCCCCACTCCTCGCGCACGTCGAGGATGAAGCGCGCCATGTCCTCGGTCTCCTCGCGGTTCATGCCGGCCACCGGCTCGTCGAGCATCAGTACGCGCGGCTTCATGGCCAGGGCGCGCGCCATTTCGACGCGTTTCTGCAGGCCGTAGGAAAGCGCTGCCACGGGCTGGTGGCGGATGTGGTCGATTTCGAGGAAGTCGATGATGCGCTCCTCGACCTCGCGCCGCAGCTCCATCTCTTCGCGCGCCGCACGACCGAAGTAGAGCAGCGCGTCGAGCACGCCGGTGTGCAGGTGGCAGTGGCGCCCGAGCTTGATGTTGTCGAGCACGGTCATGCCGCGGAACAGCGCGATGTTCTGGAAGCTGCGCGCCAGGCCCAGCTTGGCCCGGGCCGGCGGCGCCAGGCGCGCGATGTCGGCACCGTCGAAGCGCAGCGTACCGGCGGTGGGCCGGTAGAAGCCGGAGATCGTGTTGAACAGCGAGGTCTTGCCCGCGCCGTTGGGGCCGATGATGGAAGTGATCGCACCCGGCGCCACCTCGAAGCTGACCCCGTCGAGCGCCGTGACGCCGCCGAAGGACAGGCTCAGTCCTTCGACTTCGAGTATCGGTGCCGCCGCCTGCGTCTTCACTGCGCCTCCTATCCCCGCATCCCGAGCGACGCCTCGAGCTGCTTCACCAGCGCGAGAAGCCGCGGCCGCACCTCGGTGAGGAGAAACTCCTTCGACAGGGTAAACGAGGGCCCGCCGCAGTTTATCGCCATCGGCGGCAGCCCGCCGCCCGGGCGTAGCGGCACGGCGATCGCGTTCACGTCCGACTGCCACTCGCCGAAGGAGCCGACACAACCGGTGTCGCGGTACTCCTGCAGCGCACGCTCGATGCCCGCACGTATGGTCGGCCAGGCCACCTCGTCCAGTTCGCGCACGCGCTCCATGATGTCCTCGCGCTCGCGCTCGGGAATCGCCGCCAGGTAGGCACGCCCCATGGCCGTCGTCGCGATCGGAATGCGCGAGCCGATGTCCAGCGACAGCGTCAGCGCCGCGGAGCTGCGCGCATTGCCGACGTAGATCATCGACAGCCGGTCGCGGCTGCCGAGTGAGACCATCGACTTGGAAAAGTCGGCCAGCTCCTGCATCAGGGGCCGCGCCAGGTCGCGCACGTCAAGCCGTGCCAGCATGGCGCTGCCCAGCGCCAGGGTCGAGGTGCCGAGCCGGTACTTGCCGGTTTCCTCGACGAAGACCAGGTAACCGAGCTTGGTCAGCGTGTAGGTCAGGCGCGAGACCGTGGACTTCGGCAGCTTGCAGCGCTTGGCGATGTCCAGGTTGCCCAGCATCTTCTCGCCCGAGCTGAAGCAGGACAGCACGGCCAGGCCGCGCGCCAGCGCGGTGACGAAATGCCGGTCCTCCTTGCCCTTCGCCGAAAGCGGCTTGCGCGCAACGGCCTTGGCCGGCACCGTCGCAGCGGGCTTGCGGGCGGCTTTCTGAACTGGCTTGCTCATCGCGCACCTCCCGTCGTTGCCGTGCAGATGCGCTCGCGCGCCGACCGGTATTCCGCCGCCAGTTGCGCCACCAGGTCGGCGACGGGCATCACCGCGTCGATCGAACCGACGCCCTGGCCGACGCCCCAGATGTCGCGCCAGGCCTTGGTGCGATCCGAGCCGAAGCTCATGCTGGTCTTGTCGCGCAGCGGCAGGTTGTCCGGATCGAGGCCCTGGGCGACGATGCTCGGGCGCAGGTAGTTGCCATGCACCCCGGTGAAGTACGGCGTGTAGACCACGTCGGCGGCGGTGCTCTCGAGGATCATCTGCTTGTACCCCGGCACCGCGTTGGCCTCCGGCGTGGCGATGAAGCGCGTGCCGATGTAGGCGAGGTCGGCGCCCATCGCCTGCGCGGCGAGGATCTGGTCGCCCCGCGTCATGGCGCCGGAGAGCGCGATCGGTCCGTCCCAAAAGCGGCGCACCTCGGACACTAGCACGAAGGGACTCAGCGTGCCGGCATGGCCACCGGCCCCCGCGGCGACGAGGATCAGCCCGTCGACGCCGGCTTCGATGGCCTTCTGCGCATGGCGCACGTTGATCACGTCGTGGAAGACGATGCCGCCGTAGCCATGGACCTCCTTCACCACGTCCCCCGGCGCGCGCAGGCTGGTGATGATCATCGGCACCTTGTGCTTGACGCACAGCGCGACGTCGTGGTCGAGGCGATCGTTCGAGTGATGGACGATCTGATTGACGGCGAAGGGCGCCACCTTGCGCGCTGGGTCCGCGCGCCGCGCCGCGTCCAGTTCGGCGGTGATGCGTGCCAGCCACTCGTCGAGCAGTTCCTTGGGCCGCGCATTGAGGGCGGGGAAGGAGCCGACGATGCCCGCCTTGCATTGCGCCAGTACCAGATCGGGCTGGGAGACGATGAACATCGGCGCGCCGATCACCGGCAGCGCTAGCGTGTCGTGCAGGATGGCCGGCAGGCTCATGGGCGGGTCCTCGCTGGGTTGCCGGGGCCGGACATGCGCCAGGCCGGAATGAGGGCCGCGGCATACACCGCGGCGATGACGAAGAAGCCTTCCTGCATCGGCTGAAGGCCGTGCACGGCGCCGAGCTGGCGCTCGCGCAGCTCGAGGAACAGCGCGATCAGGGTCACGCCCAGCGCGCCGCCCAACTGGCGGAAGAAGTTGATCGAGGCCGAGCCGGACGCTTCGCTGCCGTAGGGCACCAGGCGCAGGGCGCCGGCATTGAGACCGGGAATGACGAGACCGAGGCCGATGCGGCCGACGGCCACCCAGATCGCCAGCGTCCAGAAGCCGGTGCCCTGCCCCGACATGCCGATGAGGATCGCAGACAGCGCGAAGCAGGCGAGCCCCGCCATGGCGACGCGATTCGCCGGCAGGCGGTCGGCCAGGCGACCGGCGTACAGCAGGACCAGCGCCAGCACGACGCCGCCGGGAACCAGCATCGCCCCCGCCTGGTAGGCGGAAAACCCCAATCCGATCTGCGCGAACACCGGTGCCAGGTAAGTGGACCCGTAGATGCCGACGCCATAGGCCAGCGCCACCAGCACTGCCGCGCCGAAGCCCTGGGTGCGGAAGATGCGGAAATCCAGTAGCGGGTGCAGGGTGCTGCGCTCCCAGAGCACGAAGGCCAGCGCCAGGCCGCCGCCGAACGCCATGGCCGCGCTCCCCGCCAGAGGTTCGCGAATCAGGGCGGCCAACCCGCCCAGCACGGCGC
>ERZ724512.752-NODE-752-length-15170-cov-4.249487_pt1 | contig 15170 bp, 14 predicted proteins | sample MGYA00376045_ERZ724512 | MGnify/ENA primary metagenome ERZ724512 (study PRJEB28724, sample SAMN07190883) | activated sludge metagenome | isolation source: activated sludge of sewage treatment plant in Hong Hong | place: Hong Kong | collected 2016-03-17 ... | reverse complement strand
CCTGCATGCCGGCGCCGCAGTGGTGGTAATGGCCGGCACGGCGACCACCATCGATGCGCTGGATGCCAATGGCCGTTTTCGCGGCGGCCTCATCCTGCCTGGCCTGGAACTCATGCAGCGCTCGCTGGCCGAGGGCACGGCCGACCTGCCACACGCACAGGGCCATTACTGCAACCTTGCGACCAATACGGACGACGCCATCGTCAGCGGTGCCCTCCACGCCACGCTGGGCGCCATCTCGCGCGTGCGCTCCACGCTGGGCGCGGAGGCTGCTTGCGTGCTTTCAGGTGGCGCGGCGAAGGAACTTGCAGCGCGGCTTCAAGCACCGCTCCTGTGGGTCGATAACCTCGTGCTGGAAGGACTTGCTCGCTTTGGCGCGGCTTCGTGATTCGATGTAGCAGGCTATCCGCGCTATGTAAGGCAAGGCGAGTTACACGCCAGTGACTCAGTTCGGCCAGAAGCAGAAGTTGCCGTGATTCCCGTTGGGAACCTGAGGTGTCTGACTTTTCGGGTAGGTTGCGTTCATCATGAACGCAACCTTACACTGCGAAAATGGCTCTCGGCGCTTGGTGCAATGGGATCGCTCACCGCTAACTGTCATCAACAGCTTGCCGGGACCATTCTTCCCCGGATAGCTGGCATGGTGCGAGACATCTGCCTAGGAGAGGCAAGAATGAGGAAATCGGGAGCCGCCGCTCCGCGCAACGCTAATCGTTGACCATTGGATACGTGGAACAACCATGAGTGAAAGGAGAAATTGGCCACCACTGCTCCAAGCGGTAGCTGATTACAGATATCCAGAAGCTCGGAAGTTACTGGACCAGGGAGCAGACGTGAATGCCGCAGTTCCTGTTGAGAACTGGATGCTCGATGGTGTCACCGCCCTGATGTTCGCCACAGGGGCCTTTGACGGTTATGTACTGGATGAGCGTAGCCCCGGGCGAGGCTTCGACCCGCAGTTCCTTGAGTTTCTGCTTCACGCTGGCGCAAACATCAACGCACGTACGCATAAGGGGGTGACGGCGCTCCATTTAAGCCTTGCAAATGCCGAATTGAGACGATTCCTTCTGGATCACGGTGCAGATTGCGAAATCGCCAATGAATATGGCGCCGCGCCGCTACATCAGGCTGCCACGTATGGTGGGACGGATGCTTGCAGGGATTTGTTCCAGCATGGTGCCAAGTTAGAAACCACTGACAAGTACGGATATACACCGCTCCTATGGGCTGCACAGGGTGCATTCCCCGAAACAATCAAGGCACTGATTGAGTTGGGGGCGAATGTAGAGGCTGCGCTCCCCGATGGCAATCGGGCTTTGCATCTTGCAGCCAACTCGGTCAATTGGTCACGCACCGCGGACACGCTTCAAGTATTGCTAGAAGCGGGCGCGAAAGTGAATATGCCGGGTTCGAATCAGAACACACCTTTGCACTATGCTGCCCTCGGGTATTCTGCCGATGCGATAAGAGTGCTCTTGAGTCATGGCGCCAACAGAATGGCACGCGCGGCAAATGGTGCTACTCCGTTGGATACGGCACTTCTTTACCACAAGGATGAGGCTGCACGCGCTTTGCAGGGGGGCTAAGCGGATACTGTCAAAGTCTGCAATCCCAGATCGTATCCGCGATGATGGGGGCCGTTTTGTCTGGTGAAACTAGCTCAGAAATAGCGTCCGAACGGGTCGAGCCTTTCTTTGACATGGCACGCGCTTGGTTTACGCTGCACTATGGGAAGCGCCCCGGTTTTCGATTGCGCGAAAATCTCCATTGGCCCAAAACAATCTGATCCAGCGGCAGTTGAATCTCTACGTCGGGTCGCGCGCTGGTCTCGAGATTTATTACGAGCAGGCTAGAGGCGCCAACAATGGCGTAATGACCATTCGCAGGCGCGGACGTCTGGAACATCACGCACAGGTTTATGCCGCGCTGTTCGGTGTGGGCGTCGGTCTTATTGCATTTCTGATTGTGATTTCGGCAGGGCTTGACGAAAACTGGTTCACCAGACCGAGCCGCATTCTGCCCGAGCCCCACTTTCACGGCGGTGCATTTCTTCTTGCTCCTATTATTTCTTCCCTGATTGCAGGGCTCCTGGCTACCGCCGCAGCCTGGCCTCTTACACTTATTTCTCGACCATTGTGCCGAGTCGCCAATCGGAACGAGAATCTGGTAACGCCGGACAGGTTGTTTGAGATACTCATCAAACAGTAGCGAAAGGATGGCTTCCTTTCGCGTTAGGCGGCGGTCGGAAGCTGTCATCTCCTCCCGTAACGAACGCTCCAGCGCGGTGCGTCCGCACCATCCTTGCGCGGGCGCCGGAACCTGACCCACGCCAGCATCGCCTCGGCGAGATACGGCAATACCGCGCCACCGCCCATGATCGCCAGTGTTTCCAATGGAAGCATGATGACTACCCTCCGTCTTGCGTAAGCCTCAAGCAATAGCTACGCAAGTACGGTGCCAACCCGTGTTGGCAAGAAAGGCGGGCGATTCAGGTGCGCCGGGCCGGCACGCCTCGGCAGAAGCCTCGCTTCAGCCCTTGAGCAGCTCTCCGGCAACGATGAGCTGCCGCACCTGGCTCGTGCCGGCGCCGATCTCGATGAGCTTGCCAGCGCGGTAAAGGCAATTCACTTCCGTGTCCCAGACGAAACCGCTGCCACCGTGGATCTGCACGGCATGGTCGAGCACGGTCTTCAGCATGTAGCCGGCGTGCAGCACGCAGGCGGCGGAACGCTTGTGGATTTCGCCGCGCCCGGCCTCGCCGGCGGCGGCAATCTCCTTGAGTACCTGGTAAGTGAAGGCGCGCACGGACTCGAGGGCCGCATACATGTCCGCCAGCATGCCCTGCACGAGCTGGAAGCTGCCGATCGGCTGGCCGAACTGGATGCGCGTACGCGCGTAGTCGAGCGAGAGGTCGAGCGCGCGCTGGGCGAGGGCTATGACGTGGCCGCTGAAGAACACGCGCTCGATGTCGAGCCCGCTCATCACCACCCGGACGCCGGCATCCTCGCCACCAACCAGGTTCGCCGCAGGTACGCGGCAATCGTCGAAGACCAGCTCCCCGGTCGGGCTGCCGCGCCAGCCCATTTTCTTCAGCGACTGGGCAACGGCGAAGCCCGGCGTGCCCTTCTCGACGACGAAGGCCGAGATACCGTGCTGGCCGCGTTCGGGCGAGGTCTTTGCATATACGAGCAGCAGGTCGGCCACCGGGCCGTTGGTGATGAACATCTTGCGGCCGTTGAGCACGTAGTGGTCGCCGTCGCGGCGCGCCGTGGTGCGCATCGAACCCAGCGCATCCGAGCCGGCGCCCGGCTCGGTGAGGCCGAGCGCGCCGATGCCGGAGAGCATGCGCGGCAGGAAGCGCGCCTGCTGTTCGGCGCTGGCGTTGCGCACGAGGTTGTTCACGCACAGGTTCTCGCTGGCGCCCCAGCTCGCGCCAAGCATGTTGTTCCAGTAGGACAGGGCTTCACCAACGAAGAACTGTGCGACCAGATCCAGCCCCGGCCCGCCCAGCGCCTCGGGCACGGTCGTGCCGAGCAGGCCCACCTCGCGCATGCGGCGGTATTCGGCTTCGGGAAACCATTCCTCGTCATCCATGCGCCGCAACAGCGGATGGTGGCGCTCGCGCGCATAGCGCCATGCCATGTCGTAAATCTGCTGATGCTGTTCGCCGAAGCCGTAGCGCCCCAGGTCGATCATGGTGTCGTCCTCCTGTCGCACAGTCTACCCAAGGTGCATCGCGGCTTGCCCCCCCAGCGCGGATGGCCGACAATAGCGCGACCGGAGGAGCCCACGATGCCTGCCCATTTCCTCGCCACGCTACCCAATTTCCTCGCCTACCTGGGCGCCGCACTGCTGCTGCTGGTGGCGTTTGTCGCCATCTACGTCATGGTCACGCCCTACGACGAGCTGCGCCTCATCCGCGACGGCAACGTCGCCGCGGCGGTGTCGCTGTCCGGCGCCGTGCTCGGTTTCGCCATGCCCATCGCCAACGTCATCGCCCACAGCGACACGCTGCTCGACCTGCTGGTGTGGGGCATCGTCGCCGGCGTGGTGCAGCTCGCCGCCTGGGGCCTGGCGCGCATCGCACTGCCCCACCTCAAGGCCGACATCGAGTCCGGGCAGATGGCATCGGCGGTTTTCGTCGCCGTCCTCTCGCTTACCGTCGGGCTGATCAATGCGGCCTGCATGACCTACTGACCACTACCGGGGAGACTTTCATGGCACTCATGGACTTCATCAAGAAACAGTTCATCGACGTCATCCAATGGACGGAGGACGACGGGGATACCATGGCCTGGCGCTATCCGATGGCCGAACTCGAGATCCAGAACGGTGCCAGCCTGACCGTACGCGAGTCGCAGATGGCGGTGTTCGTCAACGAAGGCCAGGTGGCCGACGTGTTCGGGCCCGGCATGTACAAGCTGACGACGCAGACGCTGCCGGTGCTGACCTACCTGAAGAACTGGGACAAGCTGTTCGAGTCGCCCTTCAAGTCCGATGTCTATTTTTTCTCGACGCGCCAGAAGATCGACCGCAAGTGGGGCACGCCGAACCCGATCACCATCCGTGACAAGGATTTCGGCATGGTTCGGCTGCGTGCCTTCGGCATCTACGCCTTCCACCTCGTTGACCCGAAGGCCTTCCACACGTCGATCTCCGGCACGGTCGAGCGCTACACCAGCGAGGAGCTCGAAGGCCAGTTGCGCAACACCATCGTCGGCCACATCGCCGACATCTTCGGCGAGTCCGGCGTCCCCTTCATCGACATGGCAGGCAACCAGGTCGAGTTCGGCAATGCGCTGAAGGCCAAGATGGAGCCGATGTTCGCCGGCTACGGCCTCGCCCTGGACAGCCTGAACGTGCAGAACATCTCGCTGCCCGAGGAGCTGCAGGCGATGCTGGACAAGCGCATCGGCGTGAACATGATGGGCGGCATGCAGGCTTACACCCAGTTCCAGACCGCCGAGGCGATTCCGCTCGCGGCGCAGAACGAAGGCGGCCTGGCCGGGCTCGGTGCCGGTGTCGGCGTAGGCTTCGGCATGGGCCAGCAGATCGCCGGCGCAATGGCCGGAGCGCTGAACCCGGGACAGGGCGCGGGCGCCCCCGCGGCGCCCTCGGCCGACGAGGTCGTCGCCACCATCGAGAAGCTGCACGGGCTGGTCGGCAAGGGCGTCCTCTCCCAGGCCGAGTTCGAGGCCAAGAAGGCGGAACTGCTGAAGAAGCTCGGCTGACCGCTTCACCCCGGACCCCGGGCCATGCCCTTCCGCGCCAATTGCCCGGCCTGCGGCGCGCCGGTCGCGTTCAGGTCGTCGGCATCCTTCCACGCCGTCTGCGAGTTTTGCCGCAGCACGCTGGTGCGGCAGGACGGCAAGCTGGAGAACCTCGGCCGCATGGCCGATCTCGTCGAGGATGCCTCGCCCCTGAGGCTTGGCAGCGAGGGACGCTACCAGGGCACGCACTTCGCGATCATCGGCCGCATCCAGCTGCGCTACGCGGCGGGCGTCTGGAACGAATGGCACCTGCTGTTCGACGACCAGCGCACGGGTTGGCTCTCCGATGCCGCCGGCGAGTATGTGGTCAGCTTCCTGACGCCGCCGCGGGCCGAGCTACCAAGCCTCGAGTCGCTTGCCCCCGAAGATGCATTGACCCTCGCCGGACGGGAATTCGTCGTCACCGACATCGAGCAGGCAACCTGTGTCGCCGGTGAAGGTGAGCTGCCGTTCTCCTTCGGTGCCGGCTACCCGGCGCCGCTCGTCGACCTGCGGACACGGGACGGCGCCGCGGCGGGCTTTGCCACCATCGATTATTCGGAGACGCCGCCGCTCTTCTTCGTCGGCCAGTCGCTGCCCTTCGCCGCCTTCGCCTTCACCGGGCTGCGTGAAGCCGATGCGGCCGCCAGGCCGGCGGCGGTGGCCGCGCTGCAATGCCCGGCCTGCGGCGGACCGATCGCCATCCACGACAAGGCCGTGCTGAGCGTCGCCTGCCCATCCTGCCTGACGGTGCTCGATGCGCAGGACCCGAAGCTGCGCGTGCTGCAGAAGGCCGCGGCGGCCCTGCGCGTCGAGCCTGCGATTGCACTCGGCAGCGTCGGACGCTTCGGAGGCCGCGAGTGGACCGTGATCGGCTTCCAGCAGCGCGCGATCGTCCCCGGGGACGGGCCGCCCTGGCAGGAGTACCTGCTGCACCACCCGCAGGAGGGCTTTCGCTGGCTGGTCGAGGCGCAGGGCCACTGGAACTGGGTGAGCCCGCTCGCCAAGCTGCCGGCGCATCGGCCCGGCGCTCCGACGGCCATCCTGGGCGGTGAAAGCTTCCGCCGCTTTTCCGCCGGCAAGGCCGAGACACGTTTCGTGATCGGCGAGTTCACCTGGACGGTGAGCGTCGGCGAGACCTGGGACACGACCGACTTCATCGCGCCGCCGCGCATGCTGAGCCGCGAGGCGAACGGCAACGAAGTCACCTGGTCGGTCGGTGACTACCTGCCGCCCGCCGAGGTCGCCGCCGCATTCGGCATCAAGGACCCCCTCCCGACGCCGACCGGCATCGGCATGAACCAGCCCAACCCGCGCATCGACGGCCACCGCACGACGTGCGGCAACTTCTGGCGCTTTGCCGGGTTGGCGTTGCTGGCCCAGTTGCTCTGGGTCTTCGTGCTCGGCGGGCATTCGCTGCTGGACCAGCGCCTGGTGTTCTCCCCGCGTGCCGAGGAACCCTTGACCACGCGGGCCTTTCGCCTCGACGGCGGCGCGCGCGCGCTCGCCGTGCGCCACGACACCGACCTCGACAACAACTGGCTCGGCCTCAATCTGACGTTGGTGGACAAGGACAGCGGGCGTGCCTGGCATGCGCGTACCGACGTCTCCTACTGGCAGGGCTCGGACGGCGGCGAGCGCTGGAGCGAGGGGGATCGCGCCCGCGAACTGGTGTTCCGCGACATCCCGCCCGGCAACTACCACTTCGTGATCGACGGGGAAGTCTCGGACGAGCGTCCCGTCGCCGTCGCCGACCGCATCACCGTGGTGCGCAACCCGGCGCCCTGGAGCAACCTGTTCCTGCTGCTGGGCTTCCTTGCGGTGTTCCCCGTCCTCAGCCGCCTTGGCGTCGCCAACTTCGAGGCGAGCCGCTGGCGCGAGGCCGATTTCCTTCCCGGCGGGGCGGTGCGCCCGGCGGTTGCCGACTCCGACGGCGATTCGGGCGCCGACGACTGATGGCACGCGTTGCACTCATCCTCGGCCTGGTTGCCTTTGCGCTATTCAACTACGCGCAATACCAGGGCTGGAACGCCTTCGCCGACAGTGCCGAGGCGCAGCCGATGCGCTCGTCGGGCGGCACCTCGCGCACCTGGCACAAGTAGTCGCTGCACGATGCAAAAGCCGCTGCTCGCCTCCGTCTTCGTCGTCGCTTCCTGCGGCCTCGCCTACGAGCTGATCGCCGGCGCCCTGGCCAGCTACCTGCTCGGCGATTCGGTAACGCAGTTCTCGACGGTGATCGGCACCTATCTGTTCGCCATGGGCATCGGCTCGTGGCTGTCGAAGCACGTCGGCGCCGCGTCGGTGTCGGGCCTGCTGGTGCGCTTCGTGCAGATCGAGCTTGGCGTCGGCCTGCTCGGCGGGCTCTCGGCAGGGCTGCTGTTCCTTCTGTTCACGCTGCACGCGGGGCCGTTCCGCCTTGCACTGTACGGACTCGTGCTGCTGATCGGCATCCTCGTCGGCCTCGAAATTCCGCTCATCATGCGCATACTGCGCCGCGAGGTCGGCTTCAACGATCTCGTCGCGCAAGTGCTTTCCTTCGACTACATCGGCGCGCTGGCCGTCTCGGTGCTGTTTCCGTTGCTGCTGGCGCCGCATCTCGGCCTGGTGCGGAGCGCGCTGCTGTTCGGCCTGCTCAATGCCCTGGTTGCGGCCTGGGCGCTATGGCTGTTCCGCGCGCAGATCGGCCCGCTCCCGGCGCTGCGCGCGCAGTGCGCGACGGTGATCGGCATCCTCGTCCTCGCCTTCGCCTTCGCCGGCCAGTTCGTCGGCCTTGCCGAGGCGAACCTCTACGCCGAGGACATCGTCCATGCCGAGTCCACGCCCTACCAGCGCATCGTCGTCACCCGCGTGCGCGACGAGACCCGCCTCTACCTCAACCACAACCTGCAGTTCTCCTCGCGCGACGAGTACCGCTACCACGAGGCGCTGGTGCACCCCGGCCTGGCCGGGCTGCCGTGGGCACGCCGCATCCTGGTGCTGGGCGGCGGCGATGGCATGGCGCTGCGCGAGATCCTCAAGTACCCGCAGGTCGAGTCGGTCACACTGGTCGACCTCGATCCGCGCATGACCGAACTGTTCAGTCGCTCGCCGCTGCTTTCCGCGCTCAACGGCAACGCCTTCGCCTCACCCAAGGTGGCGGTGGTCAATGCCGACGCCATGCAATGGCTGGAACAAACCGACCAGGTCTTCGACTTCATCGTCGCCGACTTTCCCGACCCCTCCAGCCACGGCCTCGGCAAGCTGTACTCGACGGCCTTCTACCGCCTGCTGAAGCCCCACCTCGCGGAATCGGGCCGCCTCGTGGTGCAGGCAACGTCGCCGCTCTACGCGCGGCAGAGCTTCTGGACCGTGGTGACCACGCTGGAAGCGGCCGGCTGGCGCACCGCACCCTACCATGCGCTGGTTCCCAGCTTCGGCGAGTGGGGCTACATCCTCGCCGCGCGCCAGCCCTACCGGCCGCCGGAAACCATCCCGGCGCCGACCCGCTTCATCACCGCCGACGCGCTGCCGGCGCTGTTCCACTTCCCGGCCGACATGGCGCGCGTCGATGCCGAGCCGAACCGCCTCGACAACCAGGTGCTCGTGCGCAGCTTCGAGCGCGAGTGGGGCAGGGTGCAAAGCCACTGATGCGCCGCCGCGAGTTCCTCGCCGCCGGCGCGGCCGGCGCCGCGCTCGCCGCCTGCGGCAGGGGCACGCTACCACCGCTGCCGCCCGGCACCCTTTCCGGACCCGACGACGCGCTCGGCCATCGTCTGCGGCACCGCGATTTTCCGACACCGGGCGAATCGCGGCGTGTTGCCGTCGCCATCGTCGGCGGCGGCGTCGGCGGCCTTTCCGCCGCCTGGAAGCTGGCACGCGCCGGCTGCGAGGACTTCCTCCTGCTCGACCTGGAGGCGGAGCCGGGCGGCAACGCGCGCGCGGGACGCAACGACGTCAGCACCTACCCGCTGGGCGCCCACTACCTGCCGCTGCCGCCGCGCGAGGCGCGCGCAACGCGCGAACTGCTGGCGGAACTGGGGGCACTGCAGGGCGACCGCGACGCGGCGCATCCGGCCTATGACGAACGCCTGCTTTGCCACGCCCCGCAGGAGCGGCTCTACGTCGACGGTTACTGGCAGGAGGGCCTTTGGCCGACGCTCGGCGTCCCCGCCGCGGAACGTGCCCAGTACGCCCGCTTCCAGGACCACGTGCGCGAATTGCGCCTGCAGCGGGACGCTGCCGGCCGTCGCGCGTTCGCCCTGCCGCTGGACCTGTCCAGCCGCGACCCGGCATTGCTGGCGCTCGACAGGCAGACGATGCGCGCATGGCTGCTGGCCGAAGGCTACACGGCGCCGGGTTTGCACTGGCTGGTCGACTATGCGTGCCGCGACGATTACGGCACGGCGGCGGTGCACACTTCGGCCTGGGCCGGCCTGCATTACTTCGCCAGCCGCGATTCCGAAGGCCAGGTGCTCACCGCGCCGGAAGGCAACGCCTGGTTGGCGCGCGGGCTGGCGCGGGCTGCCGGGGACCGCGTACGTCCGCGCGCACTGGCCTATCGCATCGAGCCCGGGCGGCGCGAGACCACGGTCGATGTCTATCTTGCCGACGAAGCACGCAGCCTCCGCCTGCGTGTGCGTGATCTGGGCTGCGCCGCTGTTCCTGCTGCCGCACGCCTTCCCGGCGCTGCCCCCGGCGTGGCGCGAAGCCCTGCGCGGCATCGAGTATGCGCCGTGGGTAGTCGCCAACCTGACGCTGACGGCGCCGCCGGAATCGCGCGCCGGCCATCCGCTGGCCTGGGACAACGTATTGCGCGACAGCGAGGCGCTGGGCTACGTGGTGGCGACGCACCAGCAACTGCGTTATGCGCCGGGCCCGACGGTGATCACCTGGTATCGCGCGCTGCACGAGGAATCCGCGCAGCGTCCACAGCGACTGTTGTTCGACCGCACGCAGTGGGCGGCGGAGGTGCTGGCCGACCTGGCGAAGGCGCATCCGGAGATCCGCGAGACGGTAACGCGGCTGGATGTCCACCGCAACGCGCACGCCATGATCCGGCCACAGCCCGGGCGGCTGTGGGGCGGCGCACGCCGGCACTTCGAGCGCGGGCTGCCCGGCATCCAGTTCGCTCACGCCGACGTTTCCGGCCTGTCCCTGTTCGAGGAGGCGAACCACCGCGGCGTGCTGGCGGCCGAACGCACGCTGGCGCGTCTGGGCGTATCCTTCGCTTCTTCGCTATGAACGGCCTGCACATCCTCGCCGAATTCCACGACTGCGCGGGCGACCGCCAGTTGCTGCTCGACAGCGCGCGGCTGGCGCGGCTGTGTCGGGCCACGTGCCGCGATGCCGGGCTGGTCGTGGTCGCCGAGGCGTTCCACCAGTTCGCCGGGGCCGGCGCTACGGGTGCCGTCGTGCTCGCCGAGTCCCACCTTGCCGTTCACACCTGGCCCGAGGACAACGCGGTAACGCTCGACCTCTACGTCTGCAACCACAGCCGCGACAACCGCGCCGCCGCCGAGGCCGCCTATGCGGCGCTGCGCGCGGCATTCGCGCCGGGTCGCGAAGTCCGTCGCGATGTATGCCGCGGCCTCATGCTCGAATCCACCTGCTAACCGGCAATGCGAGTCCTGTTCTTCGTCCTCGTCCTGGCCAACCTGGTCTTTCTTGCCTGGGCGCAGGGCTACCTCGGCGGCGGTGACGAGAATCGCGAACCGCAGCGCATGGCACAACAGCTCAATCCGGAGAAGCTCAAGCTGGTACGCGAGGCGGCGGCCCCTGCGGCCAAGCGTGAGGAATCCGCCTGCCGCATGATCGATGGCCTGGCCCCGCCGGAGGGCGAGGCGCTGAAGGCGGCGTTGCTCGCCGCCGCCATGGAAGCAAAACTTGCCCCGGTGTCCGCCGGCACTCGGCAGCTGGTGGTCGTACCCGACCTCGCCAACAGGGCAGCCGCCGAGAAGAAGTCGGCCGAACTCGGTCGGCTCGGTGTGCAGGGGCAGCAGGTGGCGGAGCGGGACGGTGGTCATTTCGAAGTCGTGCTGGGCAGTTTCGCCACCGAACCGGCTGCGCGCGAGTACCTGCAGGGACTGACAAAGCGCGGCGTGAAGTCTGCGCGCGTCGAGGCACGCGAAGCGCCCGCGCTGAAGGTCCGCATCGAAGCACGCGGCGGAGCCGCGACGCTCCTGCAGCAGTTGCCGAAGCTGATCGCCCCCTACGCCGACGCCAGCATCGGCGATTGCGCGCCGTGAGCGGCGTGGTAGGCCTCACCGGCGGCATCGGCAGCGGCAAGAGTGCGGTCGCCGACCTGTTCGCGGCACACGGCGTGCCCGTCGTCGACACCGATGCACTGGCCCACGCGCTGACGGCCCCGGGCGGGGCAGCCATGCCGGCCATCCGCGCTGCGTTCGGCGATGGCGTCGTCGGTCCCGCGGGTGCACTCGACCGCGCGGCGATGCGTGCGGTGGCTTTCTCCGACCCCACGGCACGCAAACGACTTGAGGCCATCCTGCACCCGATGATCCGTGCCGAAGGCGAGCGCCTGCTGTCCGGATGTCTGCGTACCGCCCCCTACGCCATCCTCATGGTGCCGCTACTGGTCGAGTCCGGCGACTACCGGCGCCGCGTCGATCGCGTTGCCGTGGTGGATTGCGCGGTGGAGACCCAGGTGGCGCGGGTGATGAGCCGCAACGGCCTGACGCGGGCCGAGGTGGAGCGCATCCTCGCCGCACAGGCGAGCCGCTCCGAACGCCTCGCCGCCGCCGATGACGTCATCGACAACGACGGCGCGCTGGCCGATCTGGGTCCGCGCGTGGCCACCCTGCACGCCGAATACACGGCAAGGTTCGGTAAGCTTGATTGAGATTTCGCGTGAATTGGGAGACAATCGGGCGAATTTTCCAGATTCGGCCGGCGCGTGATCACCTACGAATACCCTCTCAGCGAGCGCGTTCGCACGTTACTGCGGCTTGAGGACCTGTTCGACAAGATCATGCACTTCGCCGCCGCCGAAGGTGCGCGCGAGCATCATGTCGCCCTGGTCACCCTGTTCGAGATCCTCGAGGTCGCCGGGCGCGCCGAACTGAAGTTCGACCTCGTGCAGGAACTCGAGCGCCAGCGCCAGATCCTGCTTTCCTTCCGCAACAATCCCGAGATCTCCGAAGAGGCGCTATCCGGTGCGCTTTACGAAATCGAGCAGGCCAGTGCCCAGCTGCTCGGCATGCACGGCAAGATCGGCCACTATCTGCGCGAGAACGAGTGGCTGATGGCGATCAAGAATCGCGTGGCGATCCCCGGCGGCGTCTGCGAATTCGACCTGCCCGGCTACCACTTCTGGCGCCATCGCGACGCCGAGTTGCGCCAGCAGGACATCCGCGGCTGGATGGCGCCCATGCTTCCCATCCGCGAAGGCCTCGCCATCGTGCTGCGCCTGTTGCGCGCCTCCGGCCGACCGGAAGCGCAGGTCGCCCAGCGCGGCGCATTCCAGCTCATGCTCGGCGGCCGCACGGCGCAGCTGGTCCGCCTGAAGACCGGACCCGGCGAACCCTGCGTTCCGGAAATCTCCGCCGGCAAGTTCGCCATCAACATCCGTTTCCTGCGTCCGGACATGGACCAGCGTCCGCGCCAGATCGACTCGACCGTCCAGTTCGAACTCACGCTGTGCAACCTGTAGTCTCCGCGGCGCCCCGGGTGGTTGCCTGCCCGGCCTGCGGCACGCCGGTCGCGTGGGTGGACGAAAACCGTTTTCGTCCCTTCTGCTCGGCCCGCTGCAAGGGCATCGACCTCGGTGCCTGGGCGACGGACCAGTATCGTGTCGGCGACGCCGAGCCGCCGGCCGGCGAAGAGGCACCACCCTAGCCTCCCTCTCGACGCCGGGCGGAAAACAGGGACCAGACGAGCGACACGCCGATGACTGCGGCAATGATCCCGAGCGAAATCCAGCCCGGGATGTGTACCAGGTCCGCCAGCAGCATCTTGAACCCGACGAACGCGAGGACGGCGGCCAGCCCGTAATGCAGTTTGGAAAAGCGGTCGGCCAGGTTGGCGACGAGGAAGTACATCGCGCGCAGGCCAAGGATGGCGAAGACGTTCGAGGTCAGCACAATGAACGGGTCGGTGGTGATGGCAAATATGGCCGGGATCGAGTCGACGGCGAACACCGCGTCGGAGAGCTCCACCAGCACCAGCACAAGGAACAACGGGGTGGCACGGCGCACCAGCCGGCCGGCATCGTCGGTCACGACGAAGAAGCGCTCGCCCTGAAGCCGCTCCGTGGTCCTGATATGGCCGCGTAGCCAGCGGATGGCCGGGTTGCGGTCCAGATCCGGCTTCTCCCCGGCGGACCACGCCATCTTGATTCCGGTGACCAGCAGGAATGCGCCGAACACGTACAGGATCCAGTCGAGGCGCTCGATCAGCCAGACTCCGGCAAAGATCATCAGCGTGCGCATGGCGATGGCGCCGATGACCCCGAACACCAGTACGCGCTTTTGCAACTCGAGTGGAATGCCGAAGTAGGCGAACAGCATCAGCCAGACGAAGACGTTGTCAATCGCCAGGGATTTCTCGATCAGGTAGCCCGTGACGAAATCGAGGGCCTTTTCGTTGGCCAGATCGCGACCCAGTGTCGCGTCGAGGTACCACCAGAGCGCAGCGGCGAAACCCAGCGACACCAGGACCCAGACCAGCGACCAGGCTGCAGCCTCCCCGGTCGATACCCTTCGTGCCCGTGCTCCGCCAAGGGCCAGCAAGTCCATGGCCAGCATGAACAACACAATGACGGCGAAGGCCGCCCACATCCACCCGTGACCCACAGTTTCCACGCTGCTCTCCTAGTCAGACCGAGGCAGCCGTTTCGCGTATGCCGCAAACGAAACGGCCCTTTGTCCAGCGAGGACGAAGGGCCGAGTTTCGACAAGGGGACCATCGCCATCGCGGCAAAGGTCTTGCTCGCAGCCGCTTGACGGCAACTGCCCGGGCGCCGGGAGGGCGTTAATCGCCTTCCGTATTGACGACGCCACGGCGGAGAGCTACTCCCCCTTGGGACGCCACAACTCTATCAATGCCGACAAAATCAGTCAACTAATATTGGTCCATCGCCAAAGCGATCACGCCCAAGCGCTGCGCACCGCCGCGACACCGTGTGCGCCCGATTGCCGCGCCCGTTCGAGGTCGGCCGGGCCGACACCGCCCAGTGCGTACGTAGGCAGCGGCGGCACGCCAAGCGCGGCGGCCAGGCCTTCCCAGCCGATGCCGGGCTGTCCCGGATGTGTCGGCGTTTCCCGCACCGGGCCGAGCACCGCAAAGTCGCAGCCGATGGCTGCCGCGTGGGCGAGGTCCGCGGCCACGTGACAGGAGGCGCCGACCAGCGGAAAGGGCGGCCGTTGCTCAATGGCGCGCATTTGCGCCGACGGCAGGTGGATACCGTCGGCCCCCGCCGCCATGGCGAGCGCGGCATCGCCATTGACGAGTGCGCGCGCACCGAACTGATGACAGAGTTCCACCGCGGCATGCACGAAGGCGGAACGTCGGGTCGGGTCGAGGCCGGGTTCGCGCAACTGGACGAGGCGCACGCCGCGCTCGAGGGCCAGGCCGAGTGCCTTCAGTTGCGCGTCGACGCCTATCGCCGTGGCGTGGGTGATCGCATAGATATCGGGCAGCGCCAGGGCGGCGAGCACCGGCGCATTGGCCGGCAGCATGGGCGCGACGTCCAGTGCGTCTGCGCGCTGCCAGGCCAGTGCGCTATGGACGTGGTCGTGCAGTTCGCCGCGCCAGTCGCGCACGCGAAAGAAGTTGAGCCGGACGTGGGCGTGTTCGTAGACATGCTCGCGCCTCAGCCAGGGGTCGGCGCGTACCACGGCAATGCCGAGTTCCTCGGCCAGCTCGCGCACCAGCGCCGCGCGCGGGGGCTCGCCCGGCTCGACCTTGCCGCCGGGAAATTCCCAATAG
>ERZ724512.751-NODE-751-length-15173-cov-3.956013_pt1 | contig 15173 bp, 10 predicted proteins | sample MGYA00376045_ERZ724512 | MGnify/ENA primary metagenome ERZ724512 (study PRJEB28724, sample SAMN07190883) | activated sludge metagenome | isolation source: activated sludge of sewage treatment plant in Hong Hong | place: Hong Kong | collected 2016-03-17 ... | reverse complement strand
CGGCATTCGGAATCGCGGAATCGGTGACGCTTCGCTTTCGGGATACAGAGGGAGACGCGCTGGCGCTCTGTGACAAGCTCCCACATGAGCTGGAGCTGACAGCGGAAGCGACGGAACTTGTCACAGCCCAGAAGATGCAGACACGCGATGCGGACACGGAACGGAGTCCGGCTCGATCGGAACAGAGTCCGATTCCCGCGAAGTCTGCGACGCTGCTAGAAGTTCCCGGACCGAGTCCGTGGCCCATCATCGGCAACATCGACCGGCTCCGTATGGGGGAAAACCTACAAGAAGCCCTGGCCAAAGTTGCGTCGGAATACGGTCGGTTTGCGCGGCTGAAGCTTCCGAATCGCGCGACGTTTTACATCAACACCGATGCCGATGTGGTGGAAGAGCTAGACCGTCGTCCTGATGACTTCCGCAAGACCACTCCACCGCCGGCAACACCGCTTGGTCGACTGCGCGCCGGAGCCGCAGGAAAAGGTCTGTTTACGTCCGGTGATGAAGAAGAGATCTGGCAGATCGCGCATCGGATTCTGCTTCCCGCGTTCGGACTGGGAGCCATCAAGCAGTACTTCGGTCGCATCGTGGAAGTGTCCGATGACTTGATCGAAAACCTCCGCAGTCGCAAGCCAAACGAGTCGTTCTTGGTGACAGAGCTGATGACCAAGATGACGTTTGAAGCGATTGGCTATGCAGGCTTTCACTCGCGCTTTCACTGCGTGAACGCCAAAGAAACGCCGCCGTTTGTGCAAGCGATGGTGGACGTACTGGAAGTCGCGATGGAGCAGACGCGCAACCTGCTTCCCGATCGATTCCATGTGCTTCAGCGTCACAAAAAAGACGCAGCATCGAAGGTCTTGTCGGACACGGTGGATCAGATCATTTCCGAGCGCAAAGGGATGATGCAGCGCAATGAAGCGGTCCCAAACGACATGCTTCAGATCATGCTGACGGCGCGCGATCGACAGACCGGACAGCGACTGCCAGATGACAACATTCGCGAGCAGCTCATCACGTTCCTCATCGCAGGTCACGAGACCACAAGTGGCATGCTGTCCTACGCGCTATATTACATCTCGAAAAATCCTCTTATTGAACAGAAGCTCATCGAAGAGGTCGATCGCGTTCTCGGACGAGACTACAGTCGCAAGCCAAGCTTCGCGGATCTGGATGAGCTGGACTACACCGGACGGATCTTGAAAGAAGCGCTGCGGCTCAATCCAACGGCGCCCGGCTTTGGCAAAGTGGTGCAGCGCGACACCGTCATCGCAGGCAAGTATTCGGTCAAAAAAGACAGCATCATCCTGACGCTGCTCGGTAGCTTGCATCGCGATCCTCGGCACTTTGGGAAAGACCCCGAAGCGTTCAATCCCGATCACTTCCTTCCCGATGCGGTCGCGCGTCGTCATCCGCATGCCTACCATCCGTTCGGAATGGGAATCCGTAGCTGCATCGGATCTCAGTTTGCGCTGGTGGAAGCCAAGCTGGTGCTCGCACGGATGTATCAGCAGTTCCGGCTGCGGCTGAGTGATCCGAGCTATCAGCTCAAGCACATTCAGACGCTGACGATCAAGCCACGCGATCTGCTGATGTGCGTGACACCGCGTCAGGAGGAGAAAGGAAAGCAGCCCACCTCACGCGCGGTATCAAACGATCCGGTGCGCATGCAGCGCGAGCCCGCAAGCGCAGAAGGATCGCTGCTGATTCTGTACGGATCGAACATGGGAACCGCGCAGGAGCTGGCGCAGAAGCTGCTCCAGCAAGCTTCCGCGCGGAAGATTTCAGCGACGGTGGCAGAGCTGGATTCCTTTGTGGACAGGCTGCCCAAACAGACTCCGGTGGTGCTGATCTGTTCGACCTACAACGGACTGCCGCCAGACAACGCGGTGAAGTTTCATGCGTGGCTCAAGCAGCTAGCAGGCAGCGACGCGCTACAGGGTGTGGACTTTGCAGTCCTTGGCTGCGGCAACAAGCAGTGGCAAGCCACCTTCCAGCAGGTTCCTCGCTTTCTGTTTGATCGATTGAGTGCGCTGGGCGCCAAGCCGCTGACTCCGTTTGTGGGCTGTGATGCCGACGGAGACTTCGATGCATCGGCAGAGTCTTTCTGCCAAGCGCTGTGGTCTGTGATGGGCTCGCGATCTCCCGCCATATCGGAAGGAATCAGCGCAGCAAGCGACAGCGAACACGCGCTCTCTTACGCAGTGGACGTCGTCCATTCCGCTGGATCGGATGCATCGCCGCTGGAATCAAGTCGCGTGCCCCTGCAAGCGGAAGCCAGACTGTGTACGATCCTCGAACATCGCGAGCTACAGTCCGCGCAGGCAGAGCGCTCCACTCGTCACCTAGAAATCCAGATCCCCGACGGTGTTTCCTATTCCGCAGGCGATCACGTAGGAGTCCTTCCCGACAATCCCATCGCGCTGTGTCAGTCCTATGCACAGCGCTGCGGAGTCCAGCTGTCTGACGCCGTGGTGATTCGTGAAATCGGCGCGATCAGCGGTCCGTTTCCGTGCGGAATTCCTCTCTCTGTCCGCGAGCTTCTGGGACAGCATGTGGATCTAAGCGGACCCCTTACCCGTCGAGAGCTGCGCGTTCTGGCTGCGCGCTGCCAGTGTCCGCCCGAACGAAGCGAGCTGCTGCGACTGGCATCCGCAGAGTCCTTCCCTACCGAGGTACTTTCGCAGCGCCTGACCTTGCTGGATGTCCTGCTTCGCTTTGCGTCGATTCCTTGTGATCTGGCCACGGTGCTGTCGCTGCGTCCGATGCTGCGTCCGCGCTATTACTCGATCTCGTCATCGCCCCGAAAGCTACCGAATCGCTGCACCATCACCGTCGGTGTTCATGACTACCAAGGACCAGCAGGACAGCTCCGCGCGGGACTGTGCAGTCACTATCTGGCAGAGCGCACAGAAGGACAGACGCTGCGGGTGATCATCAAAGACACCGGAAGCAGCTTCCGCTTGCCGCCCGATCCCAAGATTCCGGTGATCTTGATTGGACCAGGAACGGGACTTGCGCCCCTGCGAGGCTTTGTACAAGAGCGCGCCGCGCTACGGAGCGAAGGAACGGAGGTCGGCCAGACGCTGCTGTTCTTCGGCTGCCGTCGTCCTGATCACGACTACCTGTATCGCGAAGAGCTGGAAGCGTACGCGCAAGATGGAACGCTCGCCGGTCTGTATGTTGCGTTTTCCCGTCAGCCCGAAACGCCGAAGACCTACGTGCAGGATCTGATTCGGCAGCATGCGCAGAAACTGTGGTCCCTGCTGCAAGAGGGTGCGTATGTCTTTGTCTGTGGCGACGCAAAGAGCATGGCCCCCGCTGTCCAGCAGACCTTTGCAGAGATCCTGACCGCACACGGTGGACAGTCGGCAGAGCAGGCCCAAGAGACGATCCGTAGCTGGCGCAGTCAAGGTCGCTACTGCGAAGATGTCTGGGCTTCGACCTAACGCAGCGGCTGCTGGTTTCGCTCTGCCAATATGAGGCATATGAAATGATTCATATGTCCTCCATCCAGCCAGAATTGCTGAATCGTCAGACGAACACTCATCGGATCAATATGAAGCAGATGATGTGCTTCATATTGGCTATTCTTCGTCAGATGACTCTTCGTAGTAGCGCACAAACAGGTTCAGATCACTGCCGCCCAGTCGCAGCTCATTGATCGGACACGGAGAGCTGACTTGGCAGCGATCGAACAGCGTACGCAGTCGCTTGCGGTCGTGCGCATAGATGCAAAAGTCCCCGCGCTTGGGATCGACGATGTCGAGCAGCCAGTCGGTGCGCGGCCCCGGTTCGTTGAGCACGCTGCCCTGCCCCTCCAGCTCGACCCGACCGCTGACCATGTACGTCAGATCCGTTTCCGACAGCACGCCTTGGTGTAGCTCGTCGCCGGGATGGGTGTGATAGGTGCCAATCAGCTGCTCGCCCGGCTGAAGCGGACCCAGATCCGCCGCCAGAAAGTCCAGCGAGTCCCCCGCAAAGCGAAACGGAGGAACCAGCACGCGCGTCACATCCACGTCGCTGCCCAGCCGCTTGCCGAGCAGAAACGCCGCAACTTCAGCCACATCATCGCGGCCCAGACCTTCCTGTCGCGTCGAGACGTCCTTGAGCCGCTTGAGCTGACAGACCTGCCGTCCCGAAAAGCGCACGCGCGACAGCTTCCCGTCGAGCTGCACCGCCACAATCCGCGCCCGCGCCTGACACGGAGCATCCGGCGACAGGCTGGGGTGCGGCACCTCGTCGAGGATCGCGTTCAAGATCGCCGCGTTGGCAAACGCATCCTGCGGGTCCAGTCGCGGCACCGTATCGCCTATCAGCCCTCGCTCACGCGCACGTTCCAGCGCATGCACCGACGGAATCGGCGGCCTTCGCTTGTGCGACAGCGCCAGGATCGCCGAGCCCACACCAATGGCGTACAGCGCACAGACCAGCAGCGCGCGTCCCCACTGCGAAGCTCGTCCCCCGAATCGAACCCGTCTCATGGCGAGACCACCGACGACAATCGTCCCAGTGGTCAGCTACCAGTATCGCGAACCTGGGCTGATTCATGCACAAAAATTTTGTATTCTGCAAAACCTACAAATACTTAGGCACGCAGCAGCGCGGCCCAGCCAGCCGTCACGCTACAGCTTGTCCGGTAGCGGAGGCACAGCAGCAGGCAATCCCAGCGTCGGAGAAGGCGCAGACGCATCAGACTCAGCGTCGGGATCAGGACGAAGTGTGACGCTCACCGCCGCGTCCACACCGGCTCGCACATCGACGTCACGATAGGCCGACAGATGTCCGAGCGCGCGCACTTCCAGACGATGTGGACCGACGGCAAGACGCAGCCGAGCCGGACCTCCCGTCGTCGAGCGAATCAGCAGCGGCTGTTCATCCAGCAGCACCGACGAACTCTGCGGCGAAACAGTCAGCACCAGCGTCGAAGTCGGTGTCGGCGGAACCTGCGGATGACAGCCAGTCAGCGCGGCCAGCCATGGCACAGACAGAAGCAGCAGCGACACGCGCACAGCTTGGACCGTCATGGCGCAGGGCTCTCCGTCGGGTTCGACTGGGGATCCGGGCTCGCAGAAGGCAAGTCTTGCGCCGACACGCAGTCCAGTCGCAGCATCGACGGACCGAGCGGCACCACCTGCACCCGCAGCCCGGCAATCGGAGTCCGGTACAGCGCAGCGCCCAGCGTCTCGGTCGTCGCTGTGGTCGTCAGTTGAAAGTGAACCTGCTCATCGCCACCGTCGGCCAGCACAATCCGTCGCGGCTCGACGCGCGTCACACCCGGCAGCGCCGCCAGCGCCTTCCACAGCTTGTTCATCACCTGCGGCGTGCGCAGTCCCGTCGTCAACAGCAGCACACCACCGCCGACGCGACCGAGCAGCCCGCTGCGATCCGCCAGCTTGCCGAGCAGCGGTCGTCCCAGCTGCGCCACCGCCAGTCCAAGCGCAGCCTCGGGCTTTTCCGCAAAGCCGCTGCCTTCACCCGCTTCCGTCTGCGGCGCGGCGCTCGCATCGGGAACGTACTGCCACGCGCCCTTGAGCTGCGCCGACCACAGCCGAGGACTGGTCCCACGCACCTCCACCTGCGGCGCGGCGACGTTGCCCACAAAGCCGAGCCGTGGACCCGCCCACGACGACGTCGCGCGACACTGATCCATCGTCCCCAGCTCGACGAGCTGTCCGCGCTGCGTCAGCAGATCTTTGGCGTCGGTCGCCAGCACGCTCGCCAGCGCATCCGCCCCGGTGAGCTGCACACACACCAGCACCTTCGCTCGTCCGTCGCCGCGCTTCGACTTGGGCAGCCCCGCCTGTAGCTCTTTGAGCACCTGCGCGACGTCCACCTGCGCCATGATCTTGAGCACCAGCCGCCCGTCCAGCTCGCTCTCTTCGACGATGCGGTACGACGACACAAAGTCCCGCGCCCGCGCGCCCAGCAGATACGTTCGCCCGCGCACCTCGGGAGCCGCTTGCTCGACGGCCAAGTCCAGCGCTTGCCGCATCGCTTCCGCCAGCGCCTGATTCCGGGTCTTGGTCGCATCCTCTTGCATCGCAACCTGCACCGAGGACTCGATCTGCATCTCTTGCGCCGCAGCGGGCGAAGCGAATCCAAGCAGTCCCACCGTCAGTGCAGTCGATATCCCTTGACAACATCTAGAAAGTGCGGGGTGAAGCTTCACAGGCGACATGGCTATTGTTCCTCGCCAGAGCCAGTGCCCGCGTCGGGAACGGCTGACTCTTGCGTCGCGCCTTCTTTACCACGATCTGCTTTGGCCACAAGTGGCAGCGACAGCCACAGCACCACACCGCCGGTTGCGCCGTAGTCGATGCGATCGACGATGGCGGCGCTGACATCCAGCTTGGCGACGCGCTCGGCCCCACCAAAGCGAACCAGCTTCGCTTTGTGATCGCGCACGACGACGGTGAGTGCCTTGCGTAGCTTGTCTTCGGCCCGACTGCGTGCGACACGCTCGGCCTTCAGACGCGCCACATCCGCCGATGGAGGATACAGATCCGCCACACAGCTTGCGACCGCGACCAGCTTGCCCGCCGCAAAGTCCGCCGTCACACCCGCAGCGATCGTTTCGGGCTTGTCTGCCGCAGCAGCCAGCGTCGGAAGCAGAGCCAACGCAAGACCCAACCTACACCACTTCATCGACGCTGACCTCCCACCGAATCAAAGCGCCCCGGCGTCGCCACCCAATCGGCAATGGAATCCCAGCGGGGCCGCAGCTTGCTACTTGTCACCACCTGCATGTGATTTGGATCTATCGCATCACCGAAGCGCCGTCCAAGCTGCCAGTGCTCGAGCGGACCGTTTGTGCGAGCCCACAGCCGAAGCTGAACATGCGGCGTCGACAGCAGCCGGTCGCCCTGCCCCGCGACGCTCAGAATCGGCACCGACACCTTCGCAAGCCCCGGCAGATACGAGCTTCCGCGACGATCCGTCCACTGATTGTGCGAAACCCAGCTTCCCATCTGACGAAGGTAGGGCCGCGGCTCGTCCACCGTGCCAACACCGAGCTTGCGCGACGGAAAGTATCCCGACGGCAGCGACGCCCAGAGCAGCGCTTGAAACGACGCACGCTTGAGCAGCCGACGCAGCTTCGACGGCTCCAGCTCATCGAGCCAGATACTGCTCGCCAGCGCGACCACTCCGTCGAATGCCGACAGCTCCGCTTGCAGCGCCGCCAGCGACAGCCACGCGAGCGCCAGGTGTCCAAACAAGCTGTGTCCCATCGCGATCTGCGGCAGGTTCGGCTCGACGCTGGCAAGGTACGCGCTGATGCAGCCGGTGTCGTGAACCAGCGTGTCGTAGTCCCAGCTTGCGCCCTCATTCACCGACGGAACGGACTGTCCGTGACCACGCTGATCAAACCAGAGCACCTTCAGATCACGGGAAAGCAGCGACGACAGAAGTCCACGACCCGACGGAGTATCGAGCGTCCGGCGATCAACCATCATCGCGTGCGACAGCGCAACCACCGCAATCGGCTTGTCACTGCGACACAGCCACTCTCCGCGCAAGATGGCTCCGTCGGACATTTGAATGGCAACCGGCTCGCCTCAACGCAAGGGCGGATGCGTAGCTGGTACCACCGTCCAGTCGCTCGGAACAATACGCGGCTTCGTCGGCAAGAAGGCTGGAGGCACGGTTCCTCGTTTTGGTAAGCCATGGTAGCCTGAATCGCTGGGGAATGATTGGCCATGGCCAGGCTGTTCTATAAGGATGTGTCAGGGACGACGGGGACGGTTGAGCTACAGACCGCGCCGGTGCTGATTGGCCGCGCGACGGACTGTCAGATTCAAACGCAGGATGCGCAGGTTTCCCGTCGCCATGCTCGGGTGATCTTCGACGGTTCTTCGTATTGGATCGAAGACACCGGAAGCGCCAACGGCGTCTTCGTCGGAAACGAGCGAGTACCGCGCTATCAGCTGCGACCGGGAACCAGCTTTCGCTGTGGCTACCTGGAAGTGCGCTTCGAGCTGGATGCTCCAGCGGGAGGACTTCCCGTCGCTGGACCGCCTGCTCCGCCCGCTGCGCCAGTGGCTCCGGTTGCGCCCGCTGCTGTGCCGGTGGCGCCGGTCGTCGCGGCTCCGTCTGCGGCTCCGTCCGTCGGTGTGAGCGAGCTACAGAGCCTGCGCAGCGAGCTAGAGAGTGAGCGGCGAAAGCGCACCGATCTGGAGTTTGAGCTGTCCGAGCAGAGGCGCAAGCTCGACGAGCTGCAGGCGAAGCCCGCTCAGGCGGTCAGCGAAGCCGATGCAGATCGTCTGCGTCGTCGCGTCGAGCAGCTAGAGTCCGAGCTAAAGCGCAAGGCGCCAGCGGGATCGGGCGGTGGTGCGTCGTCGGAAGCACTTCGCGCAACCGAAGCCGAGCGAGATCGCCTACGGACGCGCGTCGCGGAGCTAGAAGCCAAAGCGAAAGAGCCGAGCAAAAACGATGACCAAGAGATGGAGCTTATCCGTCAGCGTCGTCGCGTCGAACAGCTAGAAGCAGATCTGCGTCGGGTTCGGGGCGGCAAGCCCGCAGAGCCCGCTCCAGCACCGTCTGGCGATGCCTTGGTGGCCGAGCTGGAAGAAAAAGTCCGTCGCCTGATTGAAGAGCGCGACGAAGCGGTTCGCAAAGCCAGCACGCCCGTGCTCGTGGCTCCGGCGGCGGCAGCGCCCACCGATCCGAAGGTGGCAGAAGAGCTGGAGCGGGCCAAACGTCGCATCGAACAGCTGGAGTCTGAGCTTCGTCGCAAGCCCGTCGGACAAGTGGCTGACACGCAGCGGGCGACCGATCAGCGCGGAGAGCTAGAAGCAGCGCTTCGTCAGCTTCGGGACGTGGAAAAAGAACGAGACAGCCTGCGCGAGCTGGTGGCTCAGTCGACGGGAAGTGCGCGTCCGCCCAAAGCAGCGCTTGATGGACTGTTGGCTGTCAGCGACGGACTGGCTGACATTCGCGCCGCGCTCCGGGCTGCTGGGGACGATGTCGCATTAGAGCAGCTAGAGCAGCTACGCTCGACGCTGCGACAAGCCTTGGCCAGCCTGGGACTGACGACCTAAGCCGCTACTTAAAGACCACGACGCCGGGAAGCTGGGTGGTATCCGGCGGCGGAATGTCGGTTCCAAGCTTGACCGCGACGGCAGTGGCAGCAACCGCACCGACGCCCGCGATGATGCCTGTCCAGACATACCAGCGACGATACCAAGGCGTCTGCCGCTGCTCGCTAACCAGTGTTGCCGAGACTTCGACGGTGGTATCGGGCATCACGCTGATCGCCGCTTGAAACGGCAAGTGCTTGGTCTTTTCGACGAGGATTCGATAGTTCCCCGGTGCCAGCACGCGCAGCGGATCGGTGAGCGGCGTCGAGCCACTTGCTTTGGAGTTTACGTAGATCTGCGCACCGTCGATGTTGGCGGAAATCTGAATCTGTCCATAGCGCTTGAACGTGTCGGGCGGATACAGCTGCTGAAGCCAGCTTAAGATTCGCGCCTCTTCGATGGCTTGCCCACCGACGAGAGAGTCCGCATAGCGTCCAATGACTTTCTGATCTGCGACGGAGATCCGCTGAACCGCGAGCACCACGTCGCCAAGCTGACTGACCGCGAGCAGCAACACCTCGCGCACCCCGAGCTTCTGTCCGACGATGGAAAGACAGCGCGTCTCACCGTCACAGCGCGCGACATCCGCGTCGATACCAGGCCCAAGTCGTCGCCTCGCTTCGGTCAAGTTCACGACGCGCAGCGACGTATTTTGGCTCAGTGCCAAGACCAGTCGCTCGGGCAGGTCGGACAGCGCTTTGACGTCGTTGCGATACTCGAACACCACGACGCCTTCGGATGCGGGCTTTTCGGCAGGCTTATCGACGGGCAAGCTGGCTTTGGCAGACGAAGCATCGACCGCGCCCGCTGCATTTCCCGTCGCAGCAGCGGTCAGCGACGACTTGGCACCTCGGGTTCGAGCCTGTGCAGACGGAAGCGCCAGCAGCGCCAGCAGCGAACACGCAGCGATAAGAGACGTTTTCATCGGCGGGCTCCTATCGTCCAAACAGAACGCTGGCTGCGCTCGGTACGTAGCCTTCTTGGAAGCCACGCAGATACGGCTTGGAGTCGGTCGGGTCGCAGGCGGGCAGACAGGTGCCAACCAGGTTGTTGGCCGAGTCATAGACCCGCGAGGTGCAGTCCTGGTTCTGAAACCCGACGATGTAGTCTTGCTCACGCGCGCCCGACTGAAGGTTCAGCAGCGCAACGTGATACGAGTACCCGGACCAGTCGACGTAGCAGCGATACTGATTGCTCGATCCCAAGTAGGTCAAAAACAGGCCGCGAACCTTGTGCTGAACACGCATCAGCGACAGGGCGCGGGCTCGGTCGGGCGTCACAGCCAGGCTGTAGCCGCTCACATCCGTCGGTGCGAAGAAAATATCAATCGAGCTGACATACGGTTTTCCGTCGCTGGACAAGGTAATTCGATACGGAACTTGCCAGGAGGGAAGATCAAACGCCGACGAAGCCCACTTGTCTGCACCACTTTCCAAGATGAAGATCTTGGCCTGCGCAGCCAGCGTCGGAACATCGGCATTGTCATCGCGACCGACGCCAATGATCGACGAGCGAATGGCACTGACGGCGAGCACGCCGGGTGCGGACAGGATTTTTTCACCACTCGGACGCGCGACGACGACCCGACCGAGCCGCGTTGCACCGCTCACTGAGGCGCAGGGCTGCACCAAGACCTGCTCACCGCTCGCGGTGTAGGCAATGCTGGTGGTGTACGGCAGGCTGCGCTGGCTGATCTGTTCGCCGGTCTTGGGATTGTAGCGACGAAGCAGCGACGGCTCGCCAGTGCTCAGCGTCGAGCAGTCTGGCTCTCCCGGCTGAAGCGGCGGCTTGCCAAAGACCAGCTCGACCATTCCGTCGGGCGTGTAGGCTGCGGCAATCGGCTGGCCAATCGGAGCCTGCGTCGTCGAGTCAATGCTCGCGATGAACAGGTCGCCATCTTTGGTCACACGAGAGCGCAAGCCCGGCAGGTTGCGAATGAAGCCAACAAGTCCAGCGCGTCCGACGGCGGGTGCGACGCGCGGATACTGCAAGATCACGGCGGTCTGATCGACTGGATCGACGACGATGCCTTGCACCGGATTGCTCATGTAGTCGGGTAGCTCGAAGCTGACCTGATCTTCAAGACGCAGCGTATCGACGACGTGCAGCTTGCCCGACAGATTTCCGACGAGCAGCGACTGTCCATCATAGGTTCCAGCAGCGGCGCTCACCGGCGGAGCACTCGTCACACCGGGACTCAGCTGATACGGATCGAGCCAGCGATCGTAAATCGCCAGCAGCGGCTGCACCGAGTTGGGATCGACAATGCGCAGCTTGGACTCGTCACGCAGCGGCTCATACAGACGACGCGAGGGCGCAAAGATCGGATCGGTCGGAGCAATCGGCGCGACCAGCTTTGGACTGCCTCCAAAGAAAAACAGCGGTCGTCGCAGCTCCAGATAGACATCTTTGGTGTCGCCAAACTGCCACGACACGTCGCGCGTCAGAGCCATCCCGAGCAGCTGCTGTCCCGCCGCACCGAGCGCCAGCATCTTCAGATCACGCGGCTCAGACACCCGAATGAGACCCAGATCGAGCGATGGCAGCGACGTCGTGACAGCGTCGGAAGAAGGCTCAAAGCGGGTGCGGGCAAGCAGGTCGTCAGTGCGTCCGTCGCGTAGCTCCAGTGCAGTCACCCGCAGATCACGCAGCGGCGACAGCACCGCATCGTCGGGAGCCGGCGTGGTTCGCACCAAAAAGCGCACCGATCCAGGGTCGGGTTGCGTTTGGCTACAGCCGAAAAAGCCGAGCAAGGTGCTGCACATTCCAAGCGCCAACAGGGGACGAGCCACGCGACGGTATGCACTGCTCCGAATTCGACGAGCGACGGCCTGCGTCATAGATCGGACTCTAACAGAACCGAGGCACCGGCAACCTAGCTTTCTCTCGTGGGCGAGGCTTGCGCTGGTGTACGCTGGAGCCACGAACATGGCGAAATCAAGCATTTTCCGTCGGACAGTTACGCTTGCAGGACTTGGCATTGGTGCGCTGTTCGCGGTGGTGACGGTGCGGACGCTGACCCTTACGTCGAAGCAGCCACGAGCGAGTGCTCCGACGGTACCGGAGCTTGGCGATGGCAACCTGCACGCGGAGCGACTGGGACAAGCGATTCGCTTTCGGACGGTCTCGCAAGATGGACAGCCGCCCGCGAGCGCCGAGTTCGACAAGCTGCACGCGTTTGTGCGTCAGAGCTTTCCCAAGGTTCACGCGACGCTACAGCATGAGACGGTGGGCGGACTGAGCCTGCTCTACAAATGGCAAGGCTCGGACCCGCAAGCGAAGCCGATTCTGCTGCTGGCGCATCAAGACGTGGTTCCCGTCGATCCTGTGACGGAGTCGCGCTGGCACAAAGCACCGTTTGGCGGCGAGCTGGCGGATGGCTTTGTGTGGGGACGAGGCAGCCTCGATGACAAGTGCTCGATGATGGCCATCTTCGAGTCGGTCGAGCTTCTGCTGACGCAAGGATTTGCGCCTAGGCGCACGGTCTATCTGGCGTTCGGTCACGACGAAGAAGCGGTCTCGGCGGGTGGCGCGTCGCAGATTGCAGCGCTGCTGCACAGTCGCGGGGTCCAGCTGGAACTCACGCTCGACGAAGGACTGACGGTGCTACAGGGCATGATGCCGGGCGTTACGCGTCCGGTTGCGCTCGTCGGTGTGTCGGAAAAGGGTTTCATCAACGTCGAAATCGAAGCAGCGGGAGAAGGCGGTCACTCGTCGATGCCGCCCAAGCAGACGCTGATTGGACGGCTGGGACGTGCGCTGGCTCGGCTCGAAGAGCATCAGATGGACGCGTCGCTACTGCCACCGACGAGCGATATGTTTGACTTCGTCGCACCAGAGATGTCATGGCCGCTCAAGCCGATCATCGCGAATCGCTGGCTGTTTGGACCGATCCTGCGCTGGCAGCTCGAGCAAGCCAACTCGACGCGGGCGCTGCTGCAAACGACGCAAGCACCGACGATGTTATCGGGAAGTCCGAAGTCGAACGTGCTGCCGCAGTCGGCGCGAGCGACGATAAACTATCGGATTCGCCCCGGTAACACCACGGCGCAAGTGGTTGAGCATGTTCGCAATGCGGTCCACGACGATCAGGTCAAGGTTGCGATGCAGCCAGGGTCAGGAACTGAACCGTCGCCAGTTTCGGATGTTCACTCGGCGGTGTTTTCGACGTTTGGGCAGACCATCGTGTCGCTGTTTCCTGATGCGCTGGTTGCGCCGGGGCTGATGATTGGCGCGTCCGACGGAAGACACTTTGCGAAGGTGTCAGACAGCGTCTATCGCTTCGTTCCGATGGTGCTGGCGCCTGAAGATCTGGCGCGACTGCACGGCACCGACGAAAGAATCCGCCAAAGTGACTATCTACGGATGATTCGCTTCTATGCGCAGCTTGTGCAAAACCTCGATGGGACGCGCTAGCTTGCAGACGAAGAAGGAGCTTGAGCGATGACTGCGCTGCGCGTCTTTTTTCGCTGTTTCGATGGCTGTCCGGGTGAGTGGCCGCTGTCGCTCATTGATACGCGCTGTCCGCGCTGTGGTGGGCTGCTCGACGTGCAGCACGATGAAGCCGCGCTGACGCATCGGTCGGGTGCAAAGTGGCGAGAGCTGTTCGATGCGCGACGGCTGTCGTCGAACTGGCCGATGTCAAGCGGGGTCTGGAGCAAGCGCGAGTGGGTCAATCCCGAGCTTGCAGACGAAGATCTGATTTCGCTGGGGGAAGGATGGACGCCGCTGGTGCCGATGCCGACGCTCGGGCAAGAGCTGGGCATCCGCAACCTGTGGGTGAAGCAGTGCGGACACAACCCGACGGGATCGTTCAAAGATCTGGGCATGACTGGGCTGCTGTCGCAGGTGGCGCGGCTGCGACGGCTTGGGGCACACATTCCGGCGGTGGCGTGTGCATCGACGGGAGACACCTCGGCAGCGCTGGCGGCGTACTGTGCGCGCGCGCAGCTCCAGTCGATTGTGTTCCTGCCCGCAGGCAAGCTGTCCGACGAGCAGCTCACGCAGCCGCTCTGTAACCACGCGCAGACGGTGGCCATCGATAGCGACTTCGACGGCTGCATGGCGCTGGTGGCGGCGTTTTGCAGTCGGCACGGCATCTATCTGGCCAACTCGATGAACCCGCTGCGCATCGAAGGACAAAAGACGCTGTCCGTCGAGATCACGCAGCAGCTTGGCTGGCAGGTTCCCGACTGGGTGATTGTTCCAGGGGGAAACCTGGGACATGTGACGGCGCTGGCTCGCGGCTTTGCGCTGCAAAAAAAGCTGGGACTTGTCGACAAAGAACCGAGGCTGCTCGTTGCGCAGGCGGCACAAGCGGCGCCGCTCCATCGCGCGTATCTGAACGACTGGCGCTTTGAAAAGACGGTGGCGGGACCGACGCAAGCGACAGCGATGGCGATTGGCAATCCGGTCAATGTGCGCAAAGCGATTGCCGAGCTTCAGCGCGTCGACGGAGCGGTCGAGTCAGCCAGCGAAGACGAGATCACGCGGGCCTGGACCGCCGGAGACCGTCACGGACTACAGACCGATCCGCACACGGGCGTCGCGCTGGCGGCGCTCCGCAAGCAGGTCGAAGCAGGACGAATCTTGCCAAGCCAGCAAGTGGTCGTGGTGAGCACCGCGCATGGGCTCAAGTTCGGAACGCTCAAGCGCGCATTTCACCTGTCGCCCGGTTCGGACACCCAGACCGCACTGCGCAATCCGCCGCTGCGCGTGCCAGCGCACTTGCCTGCGATTGAAGACGCGCTCCTTCCCAAGCTGCGCTAGCGATTCGAGTATCATCCGCAGCCATGCGACAAATCTGGATTACCAAAGCCGGTGCGCCCGAAGTCTTGCAGGTTCGGGAAGCGCCCGATCCCGAGTCACAGAGCGGACAAGTTCGCATTCGCGTCAAGGCCGCAGGAATCAACTTCGCGGATCTGATGGCTCGCACCGGAATGTATCCCGATGCACCGCCGATTCCTTGCGTGGTCGGCTATGAAGTGTCCGGCGTCATCGATCAAGTCGGTCCGGACGTCAGCGGACTTTCCGTCGGAGATCGCGTGCTTGCGATGCCTCACTTTGGCGCCTACAGCGATACGATTGTGATTC
>ERZ724512.745-NODE-745-length-15232-cov-8.471964_pt1 | contig 15232 bp, 11 predicted proteins | sample MGYA00376045_ERZ724512 | MGnify/ENA primary metagenome ERZ724512 (study PRJEB28724, sample SAMN07190883) | activated sludge metagenome | isolation source: activated sludge of sewage treatment plant in Hong Hong | place: Hong Kong | collected 2016-03-17 ... | reverse complement strand
TCCGGGTCGTATCCGATGAACGAGTTGAAGCCGGGCAGTTCCCCGCCGTGGTAGTACATCGCGGCGTGCGGGCCGAACCGCTGATACGAGATCCCGTAGCCGTACTTCTGACCGTCGGGTTGCGCCGGGTCCTCGGCTTGCGGGCTGGCAAGCCACTGCTGTTGGTAGTCGGCGTTGAACACTTGCCCCGACACCAGCGCGCGGATCCAGGTCGCCATGTCGTCGGCGGTGGAGATGGCCCCGCCGGCGGCGGTGGCATAGGAGGAGTTCTGCGCGGTGTAGTCGAGGGGGCGCAGTGTTCCGGCACTGGCCGCGGCCTGGATGTCGGCGGCGTAGTCCACGTCAGCGAGCGCAAAACGCGTCGCGCCGTACATGTATCCGTGGGAGTAAGGCGCGGGGATGACGCCGGCGTCGGCGGCGGCCGGCAGCGAAGTCTGGTCCAAGCCGAGCGGGCGAAAAAACCGGTCCTGGAACTGCTCGGCCAGCGAGCGGCCGCCGGCCTTCTCCGCTACGAGCCCCAGCAGCGCGTAGTTGGTGTTGCAGTAGTCGTAGGAGGTACCCGGGCCGGATCGAGGTGGCTGCCGGAAGGCAATCGCGAGCACCTCCTCGGGCGTCCAGACTTTGGCCGGGTCGGCGTCCAGCGTGGCCGCGAAGTCAGGGTCGGCGGTGTAGTTGTCCAGTCCGCTGCGCATGGTGAGAAGTTCGGCGATGGTGATGTCGTTGCCGTTCGGCACATTTGGCACATAGTCGGCGACCGGATCGGAGAACCGCAGTCTGCCGTGCTGAGCCAGCAGCACGATCAGCGCCGCGGTCATCGTCTTGGTGTTCGACGCGATCCGGAAATGGGTGGCCGCGGTCGGCGGCACCTGGGTGTCCAGTTCGGTGGTGCCCACCGCCGCGGTGAAGTCCCCTTGCGGGGTACGCAGGACGACCACCGCGCCGGGAACCCGCATCTGCTGGGCCAGTCTTTGCACGACATCACGGAAGCCGGCGGCGACGATGGTCTTCAGAGCCGAATGCGCGGGCGCCGTCGTGGGGGTGGTGGTGGCGGAAGGACCGGTGGGAACATCGGCCGCGCAGCCCGCGAGTGCCACCACGATGCCTGCGGCCAGACACGCGCTCCCGCCTCGGACACGGCGCATATCGATCAACCCAGCGTCGCGGCGGTCATCGCCTCAAGCTACGCCGGTCGGGTCGCGTTCAGCACCGCCTCGGCGTATTCGGGCCGGCACACGATCAGATCGGGCAGCTTGGAGTCGGCCTGGTTGTAGACCAGCGGCGAGCCGTCGATGCGCGAGGTGTGCAGTCCCGCTGCGCGGGCCACGGCGACCGGAGCGGCCGAATCCCATTCGTACTGACCGCCGGCATGCACGTACACGTCCGACAGTCCCTGTACCACCGAGGCGACTTTGGCTCCGGCCGAACCCATTTCGACCAGTTCGCCGGCGAGAGCATCGCGGACGGCCAGCGCAATGGCCGGGGGGCGGGTGCGCGACACCACGATCCGCGGCGTCGCGGGTGCGGGCGGCGGTGCGGCGACAGTCGGAGTCGCCAACGTCACCCCTTGGGCGGGCAGGGCCACCGCACCGGCGACGAGTTCTCCCGCCTGCCACAGGGCCACGTGCACCGCCCAGTCCTCGCGTCCGAGTTCGGAGAACTCGCGAGTGCCGTCGAGCGGGTCGACGATCCAGACCCGTTCGGCGCTCAGCCGCACCGGGTTGTCGACACCTTCCTCGGACAGCACCGCGTCGCCCGGCCGCTCGGCTTCCAGCGCGGCCATCAGGAAATCGTGGGAATGCTTGTCGCCGGCTGCCTTTCGCTCTTCAGCGGTGGCGTCGGCGAACTCGTCGCGCACCTTGAGCAGCAGTTCCCCCGCGGCGGTGGCCAGCCGCGCGGCCAGTTCGTGGTCACTCACCCGTGGACTCCAGCAGATCGACCACCTGCTGCGCCAACTCATCCGGCCCGTACGCGGGCGTCAGCCGCAGGTCCGGATTCTTCGGGCGCTGGTACGGACTGTCGATCCCGGTGAAGTGGGTGATCTCCCCCGCTCGGGCTTTGGCATAGAGGCCCTTGGGGTCTCGCTTCTCGCAGTCCTCAAGAGGCGTGTCGACGAACACCTCGAAGAACTCGATCCCCGCGTCGGCGTGCACCTTGCGGGCCAGTTCGCGATGTTCCTCGAGCGGGCTGATCGCGGGCACCATGACCGTCAGCCCGGCGTCGGCCATCAGCGTGGCGATGTGCGCGAGCCGGCGCAGGTTCTCCGCCCGGTCGGCCATCGAGAAGCCGAGATCGGCGTTCAGTCCGTGGCGCAGGTTGTCGCCGTCGAGAATGTATGCCGGACAACCATGTTCGAGCAGCTTCTGCTCCACCAGGACCGCGATCGACGACTTGCCCGACCCGGACAGACCGGTGAACCACAGGGTGCGGCCCTTGGTCAGCCGGTCGCCGGCGGTCACCAGCGACTGGTGGCGCACAGTGTTCGGGGTGGCGGCGCGGGTGGCGGCCGGCGCGGTGTCGCGGACCATGCCTGCGGCCACCGTCACGTTGGTGTCGGGGTCGATCAGGATGAACGATCCGGTCGCGGAGTTGCGCGAGTACTCGTCGAGCAGCAACGGCACCTGGGTGCGCAGCGTCACGCGGCCGAGTTCGTTGAGCTTCAACGCCGTTGCGCTCTTGTCGCGGTGCAGGGTGTTGACGTCGAGGCGGTAACCGAGTCCGGCGACGCGGGCCCGGGTGGTCCGGGTGGTGTGCTTGACGACGTAGTCGCGACCGGGTTCCAGCGCGGCGTCGTCGGCCATCCAGCACACCATGGCGTCGAATTCCGTGCTGGCCACCGGCTGGTTGTGCGGGCGGGCCAGCATGTCGCCGCGGGAGATGTCGATGTCGTCGGCCAGGCTGATCGACACGGCCATCGGCGGGAACGCCTCACCGACGGGGCCGGACGGGCCGTCGATCGTGGTGATGCGACTGGTCTTTCCGCTCGGCAACACCACGACCTCGTCGCCGGGGCGCATCACGCCGGACGCGACGGTGCCGGCGTAGCTGCGGTGGTCGGCATGCTCGCGGGTCTGCGGCCGGATCACGTACTGAACGGGGAACCGGACGTCGACCAGGTTGCGGTCGCCGGCGATGTAGACCTCTTCGAGGTGGCTCAGCAGGGCGGGGCCGTCGTACCACGGCGTCTTGTCCGACTTGGTCACCACGTTGTCGCCGTTGAGGGCCGACAGCGGAATGCTGGTCACATCGTGGATGTCCAGGCGGGCGGCGAACGCGTGGAACTCCTCGCGGATCCACTCGAAACGCTCACGGTCCCAGTCGATCAGGTCCATCTTGTTGACCGCCAGCACGATGTGCTGCACGCCCAGCAGCGACGCCAGAAAGGCGTGCCGGCGGGACTGCTCGAGCAGCCCGTGCCGGGCGTCGACGAGCACGATGGCCAACTGCGCGGTGGACGTACCGGTCACCATGTTGCGGGTGTACTGAATGTGCCCCGGGGTGTCGGCGATGATGAATTTCCGCTTGGCCGTGGCGAAGTAGCGGTACGCCACGTCGATGGTGATGCCCTGTTCGCGTTCGGCGCGCAGGCCGTCGGTCACCAGCGCCAGGTCGGTGTAGTCGTTGCCGCGCTCGGCCGACGTCCGTTCGACGGCGGCCAGCTGGTCCTCCATGACGGCCTTGGAGTCGTACAGCAGCCGGCCGATGAGCGTTGACTTGCCGTCGTCGACGGAGCCGGCGGTGGCGATGCGCAGCAGTGTGGTGTTGGCGCTCATCAGAAGTAGCCCTCCCGCTTGCGGTCTTCCATGCCGGCCTCGGAGATACGGTCGTCGGCGCGGGTGGCGCCGCGTTCGGTCAGCCGCGACAGCGCCGTTTCGGCGATCACCTCGTCGACGGTGGCCGCGGTGGACTCCACACAACCGGTGCAGGTGACGTCGCCGACGGTGCGGAACCGCACCGAGGTCTCGAACACCTCCTCGCCGGTGCGCGGCTGCATGAACTCGTGCACGGCCAGCAGCATGCCGTCGCGCCGGAACACCGGCCGGGTGTGGGCGTAGTAGATGCCCGGCAGTTCGATCTGCTCGGCCCCGATGTAGGCCCAGATGTCGTACTCGGTCCAGTTGCTCAGCGGGAACACCCGGATGTGCTCGCCCTTGCGGTGCCGGCCGTTGTACAGGTTCCAGAGTTCGGGCCGCTGCGCCTTGGGGTCCCACTGCCCGAACTCGTCGCGGAAGCTGAACACCCGCTCCTTGGCGCGGGCCTTCTCCTCGTCGCGGCGCGCGCCGCCGAACGCGGCGTCGAACCTGTTTTCCCGGATGCCGCGCAGCAGCGTGACGGTCTGCAACGGGTTGCGCGACGGCCCGTTGTCGACCACGCGGCCCGCGTCGATGTCGTCCTGCACGCTGGCGACGACCAGGCGCAGGCCGTAGCGCTCGACCAGGGCGTCGCGGGTGGCGATGACCTCGTCGAAGTTGTGACCGGTGTCGACGTGCATGACGGGGAACGGCAGCCGGCCCGGAGCGAACGCCTTGATGGCCAGGTGCAGCATGACGATCGAGTCCTTGCCTCCGGAGAACAGCAGCACCGGCCGCTCGAACTCGGCGGCCACCTCGCGGATGATGTGGATGGCCTCGGCCTCGAGCGCGCGCAGATGGCTCAGCTCGTATTGGCCGGCGGCCGGCTGGCCTACCGCGGCAGTGGTCATAGTTTCCCCGTAAAGTTGGTTAGATTTACCAGATTAAGATGTATAACCCGGTATATAACCAGCTCGGGCGTGCTCCGTCAACCGTCGTCCGGCCTCCTCAGGGCGCGAGCGTGCACGGTTGTGCATTCCTACGGCCATGGAATGCACAAGGGTGCACGTTGACGGCGGGAAACTAGAGGCTGACCTCGTCGAGCTTGCCGGTCGCCACATCGAAGATGAACCCGCGCAGCGACTCGTGCTTGGTGACGAACGGGCTGGCCTCGATCCGGCGCAGCGACTGACGGACGTCTTCCGCCAGATCCGGGAACGCCTCGGCCGCCCACTTCGGTTTGATGCCGGTCTCGTCCTGGATCGCCCTCTTGAATTCGTCGTCGGTGAAGGTCAGCATGCCGCAGTCGGTGTGGTGGATCAGGATGATCTCGCGGGTGCCCAGCAGTCGCTGGCTGATGGCCAGCGACCGGATCTCGTCGTCGGTCACCACCCCACCGGCGTTGCGGATGACGTGCGCCTCACCGTCGCGCAGTCCGAGGATCCGGTACACGTCGAGCCGGGCGTCCATGCAGGCCACCACCGCGACGTGCTTGCTCGGCGGCAACGGCAAGGGCCCGGTGAAAGATTCGGCGTACTTCGCGTTGTTGGCCAGGTATTCGTCGGTGACAGTCATTCTTCGACGCTACTCAGCAGCCGATCCCGCGGCAGCGACTCCGGTCAGCTTGAGCGAAACTCCCGGGTCCATCTCATACCCTGTGCGGATGCAGCACTCTCGGAGCGGCGCGGGATGACGCGGTTCCTGGTGCGCCGGCTGCTCAACTATCTCGTGCTGCTGGCCCTGGCATCGTTTCTGACGTTCAGCCTGACGTCCCTGTCGTTCACGCCGCTGGACAGCCTGCTGCAGCGCAACCCGCGGCCCCCGCAATCGGTCATCGATGCCAAGGCCGCCGAGCTCGACCTCGACAAGCCGATCCCGCTGCGTTACGCGCACTGGGCGTCCGGAGCGGTGCGGGGTGACTTCGGCACCACCGTCACCGGCCAGCCCGTCTCCGCGGAGCTGGGTCGCCGGATCGGGGTGAGCCTGCGCCTGCTCGTCATCGGCAGTGTGCTGGGCGCGACCCTTGGGGTGCTGGTCGGCGCGTGGAGCGCGGTGCGCCAATACCGATTGTCGGACCGGCTCATCACGGCGGTGTCGCTGTTGATCCTGTCGGCCCCGACGTTCGTCATCGCCAGCCTGCTCATCCTCGGCGGCAACAAGGTCAATTCCGTTCTGGGCGTGCGGCTTTTCGAGTACATCGGCGAGACCTCGCCGGATGCCATCGGAGGTGTCTGGGACCAGTTCGTGGACCGCATGCAACATCTGGTGCTGCCGACCACGACGCTGGCGCTGGGTGCGATCGCCGGCTACAGCCGCTACCAGCGCAACGCCATGCTCGACGTGCTCGGCCAGGACTTCATCCGCACCGCGCGCGCCAAGGGCCTCACCCGGCGGCAGGCGTTGTTCAAGCACGGCCTGCGCACCGCCCTGATCCCGATGGCGACGCTGTTCGCCTACGGCGTCGCCGGATTGGTCACCGGGGCGGTGTTCGTCGAGAAGATCTTCGGCTGGCACGGCATGGGCGAATGGGTGGTGCAGGGCATCGCGACGCAGGACACCAACATCATCGCCGCGGTGACGGTGTTCTCCGGTGCCGTCATCCTGCTGGCCGGCCTGCTGTCCGACGTCATCTACGCCGCGCTCGATCCGAGGGTGCGGGTGACATGACTGAGCCGGCCGTCTTCTCGTCCCGAAACGCCTTGGTGCTGCGCCGGTTCCGGCGCAACCGGCCCGCGGTGGTGTCGCTGCTTCTGCTGTCGCTGCTGTTCGTCGGCTGCTATGCGCTGCCCGCGGTGCTGCCGTGGTCCTACACCGATCTCGACTACTACGCCCTGCAGCAACCACCGAGCCCGTCGCACTGGTTCGGCACCAACGCGCTGGGGCAGGACCTGTTCGCGATGACGCTGCGCGGCATGCAGAAGTCGATGCTGATCGGGTTGTGCGTGGCGCTGATCTCGACGGTGATCGCGGCGACGGTCGGATCGGTGGCCGGATACTTCGGCGGCTGGCGCGACCGCGCGCTGATGTGGCTCGTCGACCTGCTGCTGGTGGTGCCCAGCTTCATCCTCATCGCGATCATGACGCCGCGGGTCAAGCAGACGGGCAGCGTGATCCTGTTGATCGTGCTGCTGTCGCTGTTCAGCTGGATGATCAGTTCCCGGATGATCCGCGGGATGACGTTGAGTCTGCGGGATCGCGAATTCGTCCGCGCCGCACGGTATATGGGGGTTCCCAGCTGGCGGATCATCGCCCGGCACATCCTGCCCAACGTCGCCTCGATCCTGATCATCGACACCGCGCTGAACGTCGGGCTGGCCATTCTGGCCGAAACTGGGCTCAGCTTCCTGGGTTTCGGCGTGCAGCCGCCCGACGTCTCGCTGGGCACCCTGATCGCCGACGGCACCAAGTCGGTCACCACCTTCCCGTGGGTGTTCCTGTTTCCGGCCGGCGTGCTGGTGACGATCGTCTTGTGCGCCAACCTGATCGGTGACGGTCTGCGCGACGCCGTCGACCCCGGTTCGGTGACGCTGCGACGGCTGCGGGGTGGCCGGTGAGCCTGTTGCAGGTGAGCGATCTGCACGTCACCTTCCCCACCGATGCCGACCCGGTGTGCGCCGTGCGCGGAATCGACCTGCAGGTCGAACCGCGCGAGGTGGTCGCCCTCGTCGGCGAGTCCGGCTCCGGCAAGTCGGCGACGGCGATGGCCGTCGTCGGCCTGCTGCCCGAGTATGCCGACGTGTCCGGCTCCGTCCGGTTGCACGGCGACGAACTGCTGGGCCGCTCGGACGCCGACATGTCACGCATCCGGGGCGTTTCGATCGGCACCGTGTTCCAGGACCCGATGTCGGCGCTGACGCCGGTCTACACCGTCGGCGACCAGATCGCCGAGGCGATCACGGTGCACCACCGGCAGGTGGGCCGGGCGGCGGCCCGCCGGCGGGCGATCGAACTGCTCGAACTCGTCGGCATCAAGCAGGCCGAGCGGCGCGCGCGGGCGTTTCCCCACGAGTTGTCCGGCGGTGAGCGCCAGCGGGTCGTCATCGCCATCGCCGTCGCCAACGACCCGGATCTGCTGATCTGCGACGAGCCGACCACCGCGCTGGACGTCACCGTGCAGGCCCAGATCCTCGACGTGTTGCGGACCGCGCGCGACGTCACCGGCGCCGGGGTGCTGATCATCACCCACGATCTCGGCGTGGTGGCCGAGTTCGCCGACCGGGCCGTGGTGATGTACGCCGGGCGCGCCGCCGAAACGGCACCGGTGCACCGGCTGTACGCGGACCGCCGAATGCCTTACACCGCAGGACTGTTGGGCTCGGCGCCGCGACTGCACGCCCCGCAGGGCACCCGGCTGGTGCCGATCCCGGGCACGCCGCCCGCGTTGACGGCCCTCGATCCGGGGTGCCCGTTCGCGCCGCGCTGCCCGCTGGTCATCGACGAATGCCGGACCGCCGAACCGCCGCTGATACCGGTGGGCGAATCCCATTCCGCCGCATGCATCCGGACCGCCGAGGTATCCGGCCGCAGCGCCGCCGACATCTACGGCGTGTCGACCGAACCGCCGCGCGCCGCGCCGCCATCGTCCGGCGAGGTGGTGGTGCGGGTACGCGACCTGGTGAAGACCTTCCCGCTGACCCGGGGCGTGGTGTTCCGCCGGCGCATCGGCGAGGTTCGTGCCGTCGACGGCGTCAGTTTCGAACTGCACCGCGGCCAGACGCTGGGCATCGTCGGGGAATCCGGCTCCGGCAAGTCGACAACGCTGCACGAGATCCTGGAATTGCGGACACCGCAGGCCGGCAGCATCGACGTGCTCGGCAACGACGTCGCGGTCCTGGACGGCGCGGGCCGCCGATCGCTGCGCGGCGATCTGCAGGTGGTGTTCCAGGACCCGGTGGCCTCGCTGGACCCGCGGCTACCGGTGTTCGATATCCTGGCGGAACCGTTGCAGGCCAACGGGTTCGACAAACCCGCGGTGGCCGCCCGGGTGTCGGAGCTGCTGGACACCGTCGGACTGCGCCATGCCGACGCCGCGCGGTATCCGGCCGAGTTCTCCGGCGGCCAGAAGCAGCGCATCGGCATCGCGCGGGCGCTGGCCACCAAACCGAAGATCCTGGCCCTCGACGAGCCGGTGTCGGCACTGGACGTCTCCATCCAGGCCGGCATCATCAACCTGCTGCTGGACCTGCAGGACGAGCTCGGGTTGTCGTATCTGTTCGTCAGCCACGACCTGTCCGTGGTCAAGCATCTGGCGCACCACGTGGCGGTGCTGAACGCGGGCCGCATCGTCGAGCAGGGCCCCGCCGACGCGGTGTTCGGGCAACCACGCGACGAGTACACCCGGCGATTGCTCGCGGCGGTTCCGCAGGCGGAATCGCCTCGGCGCTGACCGGCGCAGCTACCATCGGTGGCCATGACGTTGCCCAAGACGCTTCGCTACCTGCTGATCGCCGTCCTCGTGCTGGCCGGGTGCTCCGGCGGGACGACACCGCCGCCGGTGGGCGGCAACGCCGAGGTGGGCAACAGCAGCGACATCAACCCGCAGGACACCGCGTCGCTGCGGCAGGGCGGTGCCCTGCGACTGGCGCTGACGTCATTCCCCTCCAACTTCAACAACCTGCACGTCGACGGGAACACGGCCGACTACGGCAACCTGCTGAGGTGGACGATGCCGCGCGCGTTCCGGGTCGCCTCGGACGGCTCGACGACGGTCAACACCGACTACTTCACCAACGTCGAGCTGACCTCAACCACCCCCCAGGTGGTCACCTACACGATCAACCCCAAGGCGGTCTGGTCCGACGGCTCGCCGATCACCTGGGAGGACATCGCCGCCCAGGTCCACGCCACCGACGGCAAGGACAAGGCGTTCCAGATCGCCGGCTCCAGCGGCAGCGACCGGGTGGCGTCGGTGACCCGGGGCGCCGACGACCGTCAGGCCGTGGTCACCTTCGCCAAGCCGTACGCCGAGTGGCGTGGCATGTTCGCCGGCAACGGGATGCTCTTCCCGAAGGTCATGACCGCGACCCCGGAGGCCTTCAACAAGGGCTTCCTCAACGGCCCGCCCCCGTCGGCCGGCCCGTTCATCGTCACCAACGTGGACCGCACCGCACAGCGAATCACGTTGGCCCGCAACCCGAAATGGTGGGGCACCGCCCCTCTGCTGGACTCCGTCACCTACCTGGTGCTCGACGACGCCGCGCTGATCCCGGCGCTGCAGAACAACACGATCGACGCGGCCGGCCTGGGCTCGCTGGATGAGTTGACCACCGCCCGTAACACCGCGGGCATCAGCATCCGCCGGGCGCCCGGCGCGAGCTGGTACCACTTCACCTTCAACGGGGCGCCGGGATCGATATTGGCCGACAAGGCTCTTCGGCTGGCCATCGCCAAAGGCATCGACCGGCAGGCGATCGCCGACGTGACGCAGCGCGGGCTCGTCGACAAGCCGGTCCCGCTGAACAACCACATCTACGTCGCCGGCCAGAAGGGCTACCAGGACAACAGTGCGGTGGTGGCCTACGACCCGGAAAAGGCCAAGGCCGAACTCGACGCGCTGGGCTGGAAGCTCAACGGCCAGTTCCGCGAGAAAGACGGCAAGCCGCTGGTGATCCGCGACGTGCTGTACGACGCGCAGAGCACCCGGCAGTTCGGCCAGATCGCGCAGAACAACCTGGCCCAGATCGGCGTCAAGCTCGAACTCGACGCCAAGCCGGGCAACAACTTCTTCAGCCAGTACATCAACACCGGCGACTTCGACATCGCCCAGTTCAGCTGGGTCGGCGACGCGTTTCCGCTCGGCGGCCTGACGCAGATCTTCGCCTCCGGCGGTGACAGCAACTTCGGCAAGATCGGGTCGCCGGAGATCGACGCCAAGATCGAGGCGGTGCTCGACGAACTGGACCAGGACAAGGCCCGCGTGCTGGCCAACCAGCTCGACGAAATGCTCTGGGCCGAAGGCTTTTCGCTGCCGCTGACGCAGTCGCCGGGCAATGTCGGCGTCCGCAGCACGCTGGCCAATTTCGGGCCGGCGGGCGTCGGCGACATCGACTACACCAAAGTCGGCTTCGTCAAATAGGTTTCGCGCCCGGAATCATCCGCTCGAGCGCGGCGGACACCGTGATCAGCCACACCATCAGTCGCACAACGGGATTGCCGGGCAACGCGTCGAGTTCGTCCGCGCGCGCCGGGAGGTCGCCGGCTCGGCCGTCGACCACCGACCGGGCGATCCGCAGCGCGGCGGATTCGCGGGTGTCCAGCGCGCTATGTGCGGCGGTGCGCAGTTTCACCAGCACCGCACCGGGAATCAGGGCGGCGATCCGTTCGGCGACGGCCGGCGGCGTGGTCATGTCACGTTGCCCGGAGATGACGACGGTGGGCCAGTCGAAGCGGGGCATCTCGGCGACGAGGTCGTACGGCTCGCCCTCGAAGTCCGGTATCGGTCCCCCTCCGGCCACCGTCCGCAGGGCCTCGGCGGGATCCAGGGGCAGGCCGTCGGGCTCACCGGCGTAGTCGAGTTCGCGGAAGGCGATCCGGTTGACGAGGTCAACCTCGTTGCGGTAGGGGATGTTTCGCATACTGCGCTTGGCGACGTGGCGCATCGCGCGCCACAGCAGTGTGTGTCCGGACAACCGCAGTTCGAGCAGCCGGCCCAGCAACGGCGGTCCGCCGTATTCGTAGGCCGTGGCGGCGACCTGCCCGTACAGCGAGTCGAATTTTCCGCTGCCGACCAGCATCTGCATCTTGGCCGCCAACGGCTCGGTACCCGGTTGGTCGCCGTCCAGCAGCAGTCCCCGGACCGCCCGGCGGGCATCCGCGATGTCGCCGACGGAGAGCAACGGCGAGTCCAGCACCATGGCATGGATCCGATCAGGATGGCGGACGCCGAGCCCGGCCGCCAGGTAGGTGCCGTACGAGGTTCCGTAGACGATCGCGCGCTCGGCGCCGATGTCGTCGAGCACCGCGTCCAGGTCGTCCACCGCCTGATCGACGGTGATGGCCGCGGCGGGCAGATCGTTGCCGGCGTCGTCGTGCCGCGACATGCCGACTCCGCGGTGTTCGACCATCACGACGTCGAGTCCGGGGGCGGTCGCGTGGCGCCGCAGGGTCTTGTAGGTCTGGATCGAGGCCATGCCGGGACCGCCGGGAATGAGGAGCAAGGGGTGTGGTGACGGCGGACCGCTGCGGACGTAGTAGAGGTCGAACTCCTCCGCGCCGTCGGGCGTGACGGGGCGGCGGATGGAGCCGACGCCGGGCTGCGCGGCCAGTCTGGCCTCCAACTGCCGGCGTCCGGGGCTGAGGTTCATTGGGGGGCCATTCTAGATGTGGGTCGAGTGGGTGATTCCGGCCGTGCTCTGCCCTGGGTACCCACTCGGCGCCACTAAGTATACGTATGTAAAGTTATCCGGGTGGCCACACCGATCCGCCGACGCAACGCCCGCGGTAGCGGCGCGCTGCTGCGGGAAGAGATCCTGGCGGCGGCCACCGACCTGCTCGATCGCGCCGACACCGAAGCCGATCTGACCCTGCGGGGCATCGCCTGCGCCGCGGGCATCACCGCACCGGCCATCTACGCCCACTTCCCCGATCGCGACGCCATCCTGACGGCCCTGGCGGAACAGGCCTGGCGCGACGTCGTCGTCGAGATCCGCGAAGCCGCCGCACCCGGCGCCGGTCCACGCGACCGACTGCACCGCGGATGCGCGACCTACGTCGCCTATGCGCAGCGGCACCCGCTGCGGTACGCGATGATGACCCGCGCCGGCGCACTGACCCCGGCCGCCGCCGAGGCGCTCGGCGTCGTGACACGCGGACTGGCCGACTGCCGGCTGAATCCGGACGGCCCGGTACCGGCCGAGCTACCGCGGATCGCGGCCGCCCTGTCCACCGCTTTGCACGGCGTCGCCATGCTCAACCGCACCGGCACACCGTCGATGTGGCTCAGTGACGTCAGCCCCGCCGACGTCATCACGACGCTGGTCGACAGCGCCGTGGACCAACTCAACCGCGCCGAGGAGAACACGTGAACGCTTTCGACACCGGGATCGCGATCGAACCGGTGGAACCCGGACTCATGCGGGGGCGCACCGACCCGGAATGGGCGAACATGGTGGGACCCTTCGGCGGAATCACGGCGGCCACGCTGCTGCACGCCGTCCAGTCGCAGCCCGACTGCCACGGTCAGCCGGTGGCGCTCACGGTCAACTTCGCCGCGCCCGTCGCCGACGGTGAGTTCGACATCGCGTTGCGCGCCGCGCGGACCAACCGGACCAATCAGCACTGGATCGTCGAACTGACCCAGGACGGCGAGACGAAGACCACCGCGACCGCACTGTTCGGCCTTCGCCGGGAGACCTGGGTGTCGGAGGAAGCCGTCATGCCGGTGGTTCCCGCACCGGAAGACGTTGCCGTTCCAGGGTTTCCGCCACAGGTTCGGTGGACGAGAAACTTCGAGATGCTCTTCGTCGAAGGAGCGGTTCCGCAACCGGAGTCCAAGCCGGACCCGTCGTCGACGACCACGCTGTGGATGCGCAACACCCCTTCGCGGCCGATCGACTTTCCTGCGCTGACCGCGATGTGCGACCTGTTCTACCCCCGCGTCTACAGGCGCCTGGGCCGCGTGGTGCCGGCCGGCACCATCTCGATGAACATCTACTTCCTCGCCGATCAGCACCAACTCGACGCCGTCGGCGGTGATTTCATACTGGGCACCGCACACGCGAACCGGTTCTCGCTGGGCTATTTCGACCAGAGCGCGGAGGTCTTCGGCCGCGACGGCACACTGCTGGCGACCTCGCAGCAGATCGTCTACTTCAAGGGCTGACCCGGCCGGCTACGAGCTCGCCAATTCGACGGTGTGCGCGGCGGACACCCCGCGGTAGCGGTCCGGCACGCAGGTCAGCACGATCACCTGCGCGTCGGCGCCGACCGTGTCGAACACCGAGCCCATCTTGGCCAGCCGCTCCGGATCACTGAACCCGAGCGCGTCGTCGATCATCACCGGCACGGCGTCGTGCGTGTCGACGAGGGCCGCCACCGCCAGCCGGGCCAGGATGCCGAGCTGTTCCTTGGCTCCGCCGGACAATGACTCGAACGGCACCGTCCGGCCGTCGAGGGTGCGGTTGCGGATCTGCAGATCGCTGTCGATCTCGACTTCGAAGGTGGAGCCGAACACGGTGCGGCCCAACCGTTCCAGTTCGGTCCGGAACGGCTGCACGTAGCGCTGCCGGGTGGTGTCGCGGTGGCGCTCCATCACCTCGCGCAGCATCCGCGCGGCGTGCGCGCGGCGTTTCACCCGGTCGTGTTCCACGGTCACATGTTCGCGGCGGATCTTGGCGGCGTCCAGCTTCCCGGTGCGGCCCTCGGTCCCGATGACCGACAGCTCGACCGCGATGTCGTGCAGTGCCCGCTCGACCTCGCCGTGCCGGCGGGTGAATTCCTCGGCGGCGGCGCGGGCCGCGGTCAGTTCCCCGGCCACCGCCTCCGGGTCGGCCTGTGCCATCCGTGCCTCCAGGGCGGCAACCTGCGCGGCGGTGCACACGGCCGCATCGGCGGCGGCCTGTGCCCGCACCGCGAGGTCGTCGTCGCCGGCCTCGGCCTGCTGTGCGGTCAACCGGTCGACGACGACCGTGTGCTCGCGCCGGGCCGCGGCGGCCTTCTCCTGCAGAGCTGTTGCCGCGAGGTCCCTTTCGGTCTTCTGCGTGGTCGCCGCGTCCACCAGCTTCCGATGCGTCTCGTGCTCTTTGACCGCGATGCCCCACGCGGCGTCGGCGGTCGCGGCCTCGGCCCGCACCGTTGCCGGATCGGCCGGTTCGCCCTCCGGGCACTCCGCCCGCAGCGTGTCCAGCCGGTCGCGCAGGTCGGCCGTGACGTCGTCACCCAGCAGCCCGGTCAACGTCGCCGTCAGCTGATCGCGCCGGGACAGCAGCTCACGACGGGTTGCGTCGACACGGCGCGCCTCCTCGACGTCGGCCAGACCGGGCCCGACCAGTGACTCGGACAACCGACGCCGGGCCGCCTTGAGTTCCGCCTGGACGTCGGCGCCGGACGTCACCGACAGCGTGCCGATGCCGGGCAGCCCGATCTCCGCGCCCTCCGTGACGGTCACGGTGTGAGTCTGCCCGGCGCCCAATACGATCCGCTCGCCCCCGGCGATCAGCTCCACGTCGGACTCCGCGGTGAACTGCACGGACGGGGCCGACACCGCGGCGTGGGCCTCGGCGAGTCCCAGAGCGGTGGCCGCGGCCTCGATGTCGCGGAAGGCCCGCTCGGTCAACGGGATGTCGCGCAACGCGGCGGCCACCTCGCGCAGCTCGGCCTCCGCGGCCTCGATGCGTTCCAGCCGCGGCGCCAGTCGGTCGGCTTCCTCGCGCGCCGAGAGTTCGGCGAGGCTGCGCCGGGCGGCCTCCGCTCGGGCCTGCGCTTGCTGCAACGCGGCGGCGGCATCG
>ERZ724512.741-NODE-741-length-15266-cov-8.009467_pt1 | contig 15266 bp, 12 predicted proteins | sample MGYA00376045_ERZ724512 | MGnify/ENA primary metagenome ERZ724512 (study PRJEB28724, sample SAMN07190883) | activated sludge metagenome | isolation source: activated sludge of sewage treatment plant in Hong Hong | place: Hong Kong | collected 2016-03-17 ... | reverse complement strand
CCGGCGGCTGGGCAGCGCGGTCGACGCGCTGCATGCCGGCTCCATGCTGGCCTTGGCCGCAATCGATGAACGCCGGCGCCGCGCCGCGCTGGCGGATGCGGCGGTCGCGGGCTCGCTGGCGGCGGCGGGATGGGCGCAGACCACAGCGGGCGTTCCTACACCACGCGCATAGGAGGAATCACCATGTCGAGTAAGGATGTCGCCGACTATCTGCTGGAGCGACTTCGCGACTGGGGGGTGCGCCACGTGTTCGCCTTTCCCGGTGACGGGATCAACGGCATTCTGGCCGCGTGGGCCCGCGCCGACGATCACCCGCAGTTCATCCAGGCCCGTCATGAGGAGATGGCGGCGTTCGAAGCGGTCGGCTACGCCAAATTCACCGGTCGGGTCGGCGTGTGCATGGCGACCTCCGGACCGGGGGCGATCCATCTGCTGAACGGCCTCTACGACGCGAAGCTCGATCATGTTCCGGTGGTAGCCATCGTGGGGCAGACCAGCCGTAGCGCGATGGGCGGCTCATACCAGCAAGAGGTCGATCTGCTCAGCCTCTTCAAAGACGTGGCCAGCGACTACGTCCAAATGGTCACCGTGCCTGAGCAATTGCCCAATGTGATCGACCGTGCCATCCGGATCGCCCTGGCCCAACGGGCGCCCACCGCCGTCATCGTTCCCTCCGATGTGCAGGAACTGCCCTACACACCTCCCAGCCACGCATTCAAGATGGTGCCCTCGAGCTTGGGAGTCGACTGGCCGGCTATCGATCCCGGCGACGCCGCGATCACCAGGGCGGCAGAGATACTCAACACCGGCACCAAAGTCGCGATGCTGGTGGGCAGCGGCGCGCGCGGCGCTGCCGCCGAAGTCACCGAGGCGGCCGACCTCCTTGGTGCCGGCGTGGCCAAACCGCTGCTCGGAAAAGACGTGCTCTCCGACGAATTGCCCTGGGTCACCGGCTCGATCGGCCTGCTGGGTACCCGGCCCAGCTACGAGATGATGCGCGATTGCGACACACTGCTCACCGTGGGCTCCAGCTTCCCCTACACGCAGTTCCTGCCGGAATTCGACCAAGCCCGCGCGGTGCAGATAGACGTCGATCCGAAGATGATCGGCATGCGTTACCCGTACGAGGTCAACATCGTCGCCGACGCCACATCGGCACTGCGAGCCCTGATTCCGCGCTTGCAGCGTAAAGCCGACCGGTCCTGGCGCGAGCAGATCGAAGGCAACGTCGCGCGTTGGTGGGAAACCATGCACATGGAAGCCATGGTCAGCGCTGACCCGGTAAACCCGCTGCGACTGTTCGCCGAGCTGTCGCGGCAGCTGCCGACCGACGCGATCGTCACGGCCGACTCCGGATCCTCGGCGAACTGGTATGCCCGTCAACTTCGTTTCCGCGGCGACATGCGCGGATCCCTGTCCGGGAACCTGGCCACCATGGGTCCCGGTGTGCCCTACGCCATCGGCGCGAAATTCGGAAACCCCGAGCGGCCCGTGATCGCGTTCGTCGGCGACGGCGCGATGCAGATGAACGGCATGGCAGAGCTGATCACCGTCAAACACTATTGGCAGCAATGGGCCGATCCGCGCTTGATCGTGGCGGTCCTGCACAACAAGGACCTCAACCAGGTCACCTGGGAGATGCGGGCCATGGCCGGCTCGCCGAAATTCGCCGAGTCCCAAACGCTTCCGGACGTCGACTTCGCCGGCTTCGCCGCCAGCCTGGGCTTCAACGCCAGCACCATCAAGGATCCCGACGAACTGGCCGACACCTGGCGCGTCGCGCTGGCAGCCGACCGGCCCACGGTGCTGGACGGGCACACCGACCCCGACATGCCGCCCATCCCGCCGCACGCCACCTTCGACCAGTTCAAAGCCGCCGCCACCGCGGTGCTCGAAGGTGACGAGGACCGATGGGGGTTCATCAAGGAAGGTATCAAGACCAAAGCCCAGGAATTCCTGCCACGCAGGAACAGTTGAGGGACTCGCCGCGATGTCCGCCAGCACGCTGGTCGCCTCGGCCGCCCGCATCGCCGAGTTGTCCGCCGGTGCCTACACCATTCCCACCGATGGGCCCGAAGCCGACGGCACACTGGCGTGGGACAGGACGACGCTGGTCGTCGTCGAGGCCCGCTGGGCCGACGTCGTAGGCATCGGCTGGACCTACGGAAGCCCCGCCTGCGCCGACGTCATCCATGACCTGCTCGCAGATGCGGTCCTCGGACGCAGTGCCTTCGACGTCGCCGGATGCTTCGATGCGATGGTCAAGGCCATCCGCAACGTCGGTCGCAGCGGCATTGGCGGACAAGCGATCTCGGCCGTCGATGTCGCGCTGTGGGACCTCAAGGCCCGCATCCTCGATGCGCCGTTGCACCACTTGATCGGCGCGGTTCACGACGCCGTGCCGGTGTACGGCAGCGGGGGATTCACCACCTATGACGCCGGCCGGCTGCGAGAGCAGCTCAGTTCCTGGGCCAACGAGCTGGGCATCCCGCGGGTGAAGATCAAGATCGGCGAATCGTGCGGCACCCGGGTGGACCGCGACCTGGCCCGCATGGCTCAGGCCCGGGACGTCGTCGGCGATGACGTCGAGCTCTACGTCGATGCCAACGGCGCCTACGGGCGCAAGCAAGCGGTGCGGGTGATGCACCAGGCCGCCGACTTGGACATCCGCTGGTTCGAAGAGCCGGTGTCCAGCGATGACCTGGCCGGCTTGGCCGAAGTCCGGGCCGCGGTCAGCGCCGACGTCGCGGCGGGCGAATACGGTTACGACACTTACTATTTTCGCCGGATGTGTGAGTCGGGCGCGGTGGACTGCCTGCAGGCCGACGCCTCGCGCTGCGGCGGCATCACCGGGTGGCTGCAGGCCGCCGCCGTCGCAGCCGCCCACGGACTGCAGATCTCGGGCCACTGCGCCCCACACCTGCACGCCGCCGCCGCAATGGCCACGCCGAACCTGCGCCACCTCGAATGGTTCCACGACCACGCCCGCATCGAAATGTCGTATTTCGATGGGGCGGTACTGCCGTTGGACGGCTTGATGCGCCTGGACGCCACCCGCTCGGGGCACGGCCTCGCGCTGCGGCGCGAGGCGCTCGAAAGCTACCAAGTCCGTTGAGTTTCGGCAGGAGCATCCCGTGACCACCACCCGACACCACCGCCCGCAGCTGCCCTACGATGCGCTGGCCGCGGCCCTGCGAGAGCAGGTCGACGGGGAGGTCCGTTTCGATTCGGGTTCGCGCGCAGCCTATTCCACCGACGCCTCCAACTACCGGCAGGTGCCGATCGGTGTCGTGGTGCCCCACACTCCCGAAGCGGCCGCGGCCGCCATCGACGTCTGTCGCGCGCACCGGGTTCCGTTGCTGTCCCGTGGTGGGGGCACCAGCCTGGCCGGGCAGTGCTGCAACGCCGGCGTGGTGATCGACTGGAGCAAGTACTGCACCCGGGTGGTGTCGGTGGACCACGATGTCGGCACCGCGATCGTGGAGCCCGGCATCAAACTCGACGGCCTCAACGACCGGTTGCGCGCGTCGGGCTGGATGGTGGGCCCCAAACCCTCCACCCACGTCAGCTGCACCATCGGCGGCATGATCGGCAACAACTCGTGCGGGTCGACCGCGCAGGCCTACGGCAAGATGGCCGACTCGGTGCGGCGGTTGGAGATCATGACCTACGACGGGCTGCGCATGTGGGTCGGTCCCACCGATGAGGCCGAACTGGCCCGAGTCACCGCCGAACGGGGACGGCGCGCGGACATCTACCGCGGCCTGCGGGCGATCGTCGACGACTACGCCGACGACATCCGCGCCCGCTTCCCCGACATTCCGCGGCGGGTATCGGGCTACAACATCGACGAGCTGTTGCCGGAGAAGGGATTTCATCTGGCGAAGGCGCTCGTCGGAAGTGAGAGCACGCTCATCACCGTGCTGCGCGCCGAGATAGGTCTCGTTCGGGTACCGGCGGCAAGCGCGTTGGCCATTCTCGGTTTCACCGACATCACCCTGGCCGGCGATGCGGTGCCGACCGTTCTCCAACACCAGCCCGCCGCCCTCGAAGGGCTCGATCACCGCCTGGTCGAGCTCGAGCACTCGCGGCGGCTGGCCGCAAAAGCGTTGCGCCAGTTACCCGGCGGCAGCGCATGGCTGATGGTGCAGATCGACGGCGACAGCCAAGACGACGCCGACCACAAAGCCAAGCAGATGGTCGACCATCTGCAGCGCGCCACCCACTGCGACGGAGTCATCCTCGACGACCCCTCCCGCAAGAAAGACGTCTGGGCCGCCCGCGAAGCGGGCCTGGGCGCCACCGCCTACCCGCCCATCGGGCCCGACACCCACGAGGGATGGGAGGACGCCGCGATCCCGCCGGACCGTCTCGGCGACTATCTGCGTGACTTCCGAAACCTGTTGAGCCGCTATGGTTATGGGAGCGCCTCGCTGTACGGCCACTTCGGTCAAGGCTGCGTGCACACCCGCATTCCGTTCGACCTCACCACCGCCGGCGGCATCGCCACATACCGCAGCTTCGTCACCGAAGGCGCGCACCTGGTCGTCGACTACGGCGGCTCACTGTCCGGAGAGCACGGCGACGGCCAGTCACGCGGTGAACTGCTGCCCATCATGTTCGGCGACCGCGTCATCGAGGCGTTCGAGAAAACCAAGGCGCTGTTCGATCCGAACAACAACATGAACCCCGGCAAGATCGTGCACCCCTATCCGCTGGACTCCAACCTGCGACTGGGCGCCGACTACCGCCCGTGGGAACCGAAGACCCACTTCCAGTACCCGGAAGAAAAACACCGGTTCAGTCAAGCCGCCGGCCGATGCGTCGGCGTGGGCAAGTGCCGCGGCCACGAATCCGGGGTGATGTGCCCGAGCTACCGCGCCACAAACGAAGAAGTGCACTCCACCCGCGGCCGCTCCCGGCTGCTGTTCGAGATGGTCGAAGGCGACGTGATCACCGAAGGGTGGCGCTCCACAGAGGTGCGCGAGGCGCTCGATCTGTGCCTGGCCTGCAAAGGGTGTCTGTCAGACTGCCCCGTCAATGTCGACATGGCCACCTACAAGGCCGAATTCCTGTCCCACCACTACCGCCGGCGCCTGCGCCCGCCGGCGCACTACTCGATGGGATGGATTCCGCTGTGGTCACGGCTGGCCACCACGATGCCCGCCACCGTCAACGCGCTGACCGGCATCGAAAGCGTCGCACGGACACTCAAAGCCGTCGGCGGCATCGACGAGCACCGGGAGTTGCCCCGCTTCGCCGAGCAGCGGTTCACCCGATGGTTCGGCCGACGTCCTCGCACCGCAGAGCATGCGCCGCGCGGCACCGTGCTGCTGTGGCCCGATACCTTCACCAACTATTTCGAACCCGACATCGCCCACGACGCCGTCACCGTGCTCGAATCGGCCGGCTTCGGTGTGCACGTTCCCGACAACACCGTCTGCTGCGGCCTGACGTGGATTTCCACCGGACAATTGGCCACCGCGAAAAAGGTGTTGCGTCGCACGCTGAGGATTTTGCGGCCCGCTCTGGACGCCGGCACACCGGTCGTGGTGCTCGAACCGAGTTGCGCGGCCGTCTTCCGCTCGGATCTGCCAAATCTGTTGTACGGCGACCAAGACGCTCACCGGCTGCAACAGCAGACCTACACCATCGGCGAAATCCTGCGCGGCCACGCCGCCGACTGGTGCCCGCCGCAACTGAATGCCACCGCGGTCGTGCAGCAGCACTGCCATCAGCATGCCGTTCTGCACTACACGCAGGAACACCGACTGCTGGACGACGCCGGTGTGTCGGTGCACCTGCTCGACGCGGGCTGCTGCGGGCTGGCCGGCAACTTCGGCTTCGAACGCGGCCACTTCGACGTGTCGGTGGCCGTCGCCGAAGAAAAGCTGCTGCCCGCCCTGCGTCGCACCGACCCCGGCACCGCCGTGCTGGCAGACGGCTTCAGTTGCCGCACCCAAATCCGCCAACTCGCGCCACAGCGCGCACCCGTGCACACCGTGCAGCTGCTCGCCGCCGCGCTGCGCCACAACGGCGGCGCACCCGCACTGCCGCTCCGGCACCGACAGGCACGCCAATGACGATCGACGATCGGGCTGCCGGCGGCCGGCTGCCAGCCCCGCAAGGACGCCGCGTGCTCGACACCGCCGAAGGCGTCCTGATCGGACTGCGCGGTTGCGACACCGACTCGGCGTTTCACGAACTGGTGCGCGCCGCCCAAATCCATGTCGTGCCGATCTTCACCATCGCCTCGGCGCTCGTCGAGCTCGCCTCCGGCGCCGGCGAATTCGGCGACCTGCCCGGCAGAGCCCGAAGCGCCGCTCGCGACGAATGGGGTCGGCTACTGGACGCGTCCCCCCGCAGAGCTCGGAACTCACCGTGATGTGGCGGTGAACCGTCTGCTGTTCTCAAATCAGGTCGGGACAGGTAGTCCACCACTCTTTACCCGCGGTCGCCGCGGGGTGATGCTGGTTCGCGTGGGCATCACCGTCCGCATTCAACAAGGGGGTTGCAATGAAGTATCTGGTTTCGTGGACGTACCGGTTCAACGGGTCGGCCACCGAGAACGAGGAATCCGCACGCCGCGGGCTGGCGGTCTTCTCCAAGTGGCAACCGCCTGCCACCGCGACCTACCACCAGTTCCTCGGCCGGCTCGACGGGGGCGGCGGATTCGCGGTGGTCGAAACGGACAACCCGGCCGACCTGGCCGACGCGGCGAGCAAGTTCGGGTTCATCGCCGAATACACGATCCATCCGGTCGCCGAGATCGGCGAGGCCGTCCAGTCGCTGCAGGAGGGTGTCGAGTTCCGCGACGCGATTACCTGAGCAGCGCCCGGGGAACACCGGCGCGGCGCCGGGCGTTGAAGAGCCCGTGGCTACTCAAGACCTGACTGCGGCGCAGTTCAACGAAACGATCAACCTCAACGACATCGTGCTGGTGGACTTCTGGGCGTCGTGGTGCGGGCCGTGTCGCGCGTTCGCGCCGACGTTCGCCAAGGCGTCGGAGAACCATCCCGACATCGTGTTCGCCAAGGTGGACACCGAGGCCGAACAGGAGCTGGCGTCGGCGGCGCAGATCCGCTCGATTCCGACCCTGATGGCGTTCAAGAAGGGCAACCTGGTGTTCAACCAGGCCGGGGCGCTGCCGCCGGCCGCCCTTGAGCAGCTGATCCAGCAGGTCAAGGAGTTCGACATCGACGCCGCGGTCGCCCAGCAGTCCCAGGACGCCGAAGAGGTCTGACGGGCGGCACGCGATAGCGTGCTGTCCGTGAGTTCCGATTTCGTCCTCGTCGACCGTCCCCGTCCGCGAGCCGCGCTGGTGACGCTGAACCGCCCCGAGCGGATGAACTCGATGGCGTTCGACGTGATGCTGCCGCTGAAGGACGTGCTCGACGAACTCGCCCGGGACAACGACGTCCGCGTTGTGGTCCTGACCGGCGCCGGGCGGGGCTTCTCCTCGGGGGCCGACCACAAGTCCGCCGGCAGCATCCCGCACGTGCAGGGGCTGACCCGGCCGACATTCGGGCTGCGTTCGATGCAGGTCCTCGATGACGTCATCCTGGGCCTGCGCAAGATGCCCCAGCCGGTGGTCGCCGCGGTCAACGGCGCCGCGATCGGAGGTGGTCTGTGTCTGGCGCTGGCCTGCGACATCCGCGTCGCCGGCGCCGGCGCCTACTTCCGTGCGGCCGGAATCAACAACGGGCTGACGGCCAGTGAACTGGGTCTGAGCTATCTGCTGCCGCGGGCGATCGGGACGTCCCGCGCCTTCGAACTGATGCTGACCGGCCGCGACGTCGACGCCGCGGAAGCCGAACGGATCGGCCTGGTGTCCCGGCAGGTTCCCGACGCCGACCTGCTCGACACCTGCTACGAGATGGCCGAACGGATCGTCGGGTTCTCGCGGCCCGGCGTCGAGTTGACCAAGCGCACGCTGTGGACCGGACTGGACGCCGGTAGCCTGGAGGGACACATGCAGGCGGAAGGCCTGGGCCAACTCTACGTACGCCTGCTCACCTCCAACTTCGAAGAGGCGGTGGCTGCGCGCGCCGAGAACCGCCCGCCGGTCTTCACCGACGAGAAGTAACCCAGGAGCCTTTAGTGATCCGCGCCGGCGACGATGCAGAGCGCAGCGATGAGGAGGAGCGGCGCAATTGATCACCGCAACGGACCTCGAGGTCCGCGCCGGCGCGCGCACGCTCCTCGCCGTCGAGGGCTCGGCCCTGCGGGTGCAGCCCGGCGACCGCATCGGCCTGGTCGGCCGCAACGGCGCGGGCAAGACCACGACGATGCGCATCCTGGCCGGCGAGGGGGAGCCGTACGCCGGCACGGTGACCCGCATCGGCGCGGTGGGCTACCTGCCGCAGGATCCGCGCGAGGGGGACCTCGACGTGCTGGCGCGCGACCGGGTGCTGTCGGCCCGCGGCCTGGACACCCTGCTCGCCGACCTGGAGAAGCAGCAGGTGCTGATGGCCGAAGTGGCCGACGACGCCGCGCGCGACAAGGCCATCCGGCGCTACGGCCAGCTCGAGGAGCGGTTCTCGGCCCTGGGCGGTTACGCCGCCGAGAGCGACGCCGGCCGGATCTGCGCCAGCCTGGGATTGGCGGAACGGGTACTGACCCAGCCGCTGCGCACCCTGTCGGGCGGTCAGCGCCGCCGGGTCGAACTGGCCCGCATCCTGTTCGCGGCGTCCGACGCCGGCGCGGCCGCGAACACCACACTGCTGCTCGACGAACCGACCAACCACCTCGACGCCGACTCGATCGGCTGGCTGCGCGAGTTCCTGCGCAACCACACCGGCGGGCTGGTGGTCATCAGCCACGACGTCGACCTGCTCGCCGACGTGGTCAACCGGGTGTGGTTCCTCGACGCCGTCCGCGGTGAGGTCGACGTCTACAACATGGGCTGGCAAAAGTACCTCGACGCCCGCGCCACCGACGAGCAGCGTCGTCGCCGCGAGCGGGCCAACGCCGAGCGCAAGGCCGCCGCGCTTCGCACCCAGGCCGCCAAGATGGGCGCAAAGGCCACCAAAGCCGTTGCGGCACAGAACATGTTGCGTCGCGCCGAGAAGATGATGGCGGTGCTCGACGACGAACGGGTGGCCGACAAGGTGGCCCGAATCAAGTTCCCCACCCCGGCGCCGTGTGGCCGGGTGCCGCTGACCGCGTCCGGGCTGACGAAGAACTACGGCTCCCTGGAAGTGTTCACCGGGGTGGACCTGGCGATCGACCGCGGCTCCCGGGTGGTCGTGCTCGGGCTCAACGGCGCGGGCAAGACGACGCTGCTCCGGATCCTGGCCGGCGTGGAAACCCCGGACGCCGGCGTGCTGGAACCCGGACACGGTTGCAAGATCGGCTATTTCGCCCAGGAGCACGACACGCTCGACAACGCCGCGACCGTCTGGGAGAACATCCGCCATGCCGCGCCGGACACCGGCGAGCAGGATCTGCGCGGACTGCTGGGTGCGTTCATGTTCAGCGGCCCCCAACTCGAGCAGCCGGCCGGGACGCTGTCCGGCGGTGAGAAGACACGACTGGCGCTCGCCGGGCTGGTCGCCTCGACGGCGAACGTGCTGCTGCTCGACGAGCCGACGAACAACCTCGACCCCGCCTCCCGCGAGCAGGTGCTCGACGCGCTGCGCAGCTACACCGGCGCGGTCGTGCTGGTCACCCACGACCCCGGCGCGGCCGAGGCGCTGGCTCCCCAGCGGGTCGTGCTGCTGCCCGACGGGACCGAGGACTTCTGGTCCGAGGAATACCGCGACCTCATCGAACTCGCCTGACGTAAGCGGCTGTGCCACAGCGCATCCCGTGATTCCGGCGTACCCGGCCCCGGTGTTTCCCTACCCTGGCAGGGTCGGGTCTTTCCAACGCCGGGAGCCGTCGATGACGAAGCCGAACAAAGCACGGGACCAACTGCTGCGGGACCTGCGCAGCGCCTACGAGGGCGGGGCCAGTATCCGGACCCTGGTCTCCTCGACCGGCCGATCGTACGGATCGGTTCACAGCATGCTGCGCGAATCGGGTGTCACGATGCGCAGCCGCGGCGGGCCCAACCACCGCACCAGGCGCTGAGACCGCGAATTCAGCGCTGCCGCACCGAGTCCTCGACGAGATCGAGGACGGCCGAGAGGCGCTGCGGGTCGTCGCCGGAGGCCAGCCGCGCGACCAGTCCGTCGAGCACCAGATCCAGGTAGGTCTGCAGCACATCCCCGGGGACGTCGTCGCGCAGCCGGCCGGCCCGCTTCTGGCGGGCCAGCCGGTCGTGGGTGGCCACCGACAACTCGGCTGAGCGTTCGGTCCAGCCGCGGTTGAACTCCGGATCCGTGCGCAGCTTGCGGGCGATCTCCAGACGCGTTGCCAGCCAGTCGAACTGCTCGGGAGCGGCCAGCATGTCGCGCATCACCTGGATCAGGCCCTCGCGGGCGGCCACGTCGGCCATCCGCTCGGCGTCCTCCCGAGCCAGTTCGAAGAACAGCGAGTCCTTGTCGCGGAAGTGATGGAAGATCGCGCCCCGCGAGAGTCCGATCGTCTGTTCCAGCCGGCGCACCGTCGCCTTGTCGTAGCCGTACTCGGCGAAACAGCGACGGGCGCCGTCGAGGATCTGGCGGCGGCGCGCCGCCAGATGGTCCTCGCTGACTCTGGGCATTGGTGGGGCCGCCGCGGACGCGGATCAAGCCTTCAGCATGTTCCGCAGCACGTACTGCAGGATGCCGCCGTTGCGGTAGTAGTCCGCCTCGCCGGGGGTGTCAATCCGGACCACGGCCTCGAACTCGGTCTTGGAACCATCCTCTTTGGTGGCCGTCACATGCACCGTCTTCGGCGTCTTGCCCGTGTTGAGTTCCTTGATACCGGTGATGTCGAAGGTCTCGGTGCCGTCGAGTTTCAGCGACGCCGCCGACTCCCCGGCGGGGAACTGCAGCGGGATGACGCCCATGCCGATCAGGTTCGAGCGGTGGATGCGCTCGAAGCTCTCGGTGATGACCGCGCGCACACCGAGCAGCGTGGTGCCCTTGGCGGCCCAGTCGCGCGACGACCCGGACCCGTACTCCTTGCCGCCCAACACCACCAGCGGGATGCCGGCCTTCTGGTAGTTCTGCGCGGCGTCGTAGATGAACGCCTGCGGGCCGCCCGGCTGGGTGAAGTCGCGGGTGTAGCCACCGGAGGGGACCTCTCCCAACGCGGCCAGCACCTGGTTGCTGAGCCGGATGTTCGCGAACGTGCCGCGGATCATCACCTCGTGGTTGCCGCGGCGCGAGCCGTAGGAGTTGTAGTCCTTGCGGTCCACACCGTTGGCTTCGAGGTACTGGGCGGCGGGTGTGCCCGGCTTGATGCTGCCGGCCGGGCTGATGTGGTCGGTCGTCACCGAATCACCCAGCAGCGCAAGAACTCTGGCGCCCTGGATGTCGGTGACCGGGACCGGCTCGGCCGGCATGCCGTCGAAGTACGGCGGCTTGCGCACGTAGGTCGAGTTCGGGTCCCACTCGAAGGTCTTGCCCGACGGGGTCGGCAGGTTCTGCCAGCGCTCGTCGCCTTTGAACACGTCGGCGTAGTTCTTCTTGAACATCTCCTCGTTGATGGCCGAGGCGATGGTGTCGGAGATGTCCTTCGGGGACGGCCAGATGTCGCGCAGGAAGACGTCGTTACCGTCGGAGTCCTTACCGAGCGCGTCATGCTCGAAGTCGAAGTCCATCGTGCCGGCCAGCGCGTAGGCGATCACCAGGGGCGGTGAGGCCAGGTAGTTCATCTTGACGTCGGGGGAGATGCGGCCCTCGAAGTTGCGGTTGCCGGACAGCACCGCCGTCACCGTCAGGTCGTTGTCGTTGATGGCCTTGGAGATCTCGTCGGGCAGCGGTCCGCTGTTGCCGATGCAGGTGGTGCAGCCGTAGCCGACGAGATAGAAGCCCAGCTTCTCCAGGTACGGCCACAGGCCCGCCTTGTCGTAGTAGTCGCTGACGACCTGGGACCCGGGCGCCATCGAGGTCTTCACCCAGGGCTTGGCGGTCAGGCCCTTCTCGACGGCGTTCTTGGCCAGCAGCGCCGCGCCCAGCATGACCGACGGGTTGGAGGTGTTGGTGCACGAGGTGATCGACGCGATCGCGACCGCGCCGTGGTCGAGCACGAACTCGCCGCGGTCGGCCGAGGAGACCTTGACCGGCTTGCTGGGCCGTCCCTCGGAACGGCCGGCCGCGGACTTCGTCCCGTCGGCCGATCCGTTCTCGGCGAAGGACAGCACCGCCGGGTCGCTGGCCGGGAACGACTCTTCGACCGCCTCGTCGAGCTTGGTCTCCGGAGCCGGGTTGTTCTCCGTGACGTAGTTGTGGATGTCCTTGCGGAAGGCCGTCTTGGCGTCGGACAGCTCGATGCGGTCCTGCGGGCGCTTGGGTCCGGCGATGGACGGCACCACCGTGGACAGGTCGAGTTCGAGGTACTCGGAATAGGCGGCTTCGCGTTCGGGGTCGTGCCACATGCCCTGCGCCTTGGCGTAGGCCTCGACGAGAGCGAGCTGCTCGTCACTGCGCCCGGTCAGCCGCAGGTAGTCGATGGTGACGTCGTCGATCGGGAAAATGGCTGCGGTGGAACCGAATTCGGGGCTCATGTTGCCCAGGGTGGCGCGGTTGGCCAGCGGCACCTCGGCCACGCCCTTGCCGTAGAACTCGACGAACTTGCCCACCACACCGTGCTTGCGCAGCATGTCGGTGACGGTCAGCACGACGTCGGTGGCGGTGACGCCGGGCTGGATCTCCCCGGTGAGCTTGAACCCGACGACGCGGGGGATGAGCATCGAGACCGGCTGGCCCAGCATCGCGGCCTCGGCCTCGATGCCGCCGACGCCCCAGCCCAGCACGCCGAGTCCGTTGACCATCGTGGTGTGGCTGTCGGTGCCGACGCAGGTGTCCGGGTAGGCGACCCCGTCGCGCTCGAACACCACCCGCGCCAGGTATTCGATGTTCACCTGGTGCACGATGCCGGTGCCCGGCGGCACCACCTTGAAGTCGTCGAAGGCGCCCTGACCCCAACGCAGGAACTGGTAGCGCTCGCCGTTGCGGGAGTACTCGATCTCGACGTTGCGCTCGAAGGCGTCGGCGCTGCCGAACACGTCGATGATCACCGAGTGGTCGATGACGAGCTCGGCGGGGGCCAGCGGGTTGACCTTGTCCGGGTCGCCGCCGAGGTCGCCGACGGCCTCGCGCATGGTTGCCAGGTCGACGATGCACGGCACACCGGTGAAGTCCTGCATGACCACCCGGGCCGGGGTGAACTGGATCTCGACGCTGGGCTCGGCGTTCGGATCCCAGTTGGCGATCGCCTCGATGTGGTCCTTGGTGATGTTGGCGCCGTCCTCGGTGCGCAACAGGTTCTCGGCGAGCACCTTGAGGCTGTAGGGAAGCTTCTTGGTGCCCGGCACCGCGTCGAGGCGGTAGATCTCGTAGCTGTTGTCCCCGACCTTGAGCGTGTCTTTGGCTCCGAACGAATTCTGGCTGGTCACATCAACTCCCGGCGATTGTGGTGGTCACTGACGGGCTGTGTCGGCGACCTGAGCCCACCCTAACAGTACGCTCGTACTGCATTGCCGCCGGGTGATCGGCCCGTCTGCCACCAGTCTTCCCCGCCCGGGCGCGTGCTGCCACCCTGTGCCGACGTCGTCGCGTACGGTGAGTCGTCATGGCCGGGCCGCATGCACTCCCCGACGACATCGGCATTGCCGGGTACTTCGCGGTGCCCGCGGCGCCGGGCCCGATGCCGGCCTACATTCCGCCGGAGATCGACATGGACGGGGTCAAGGCCGAGGTGGCCGCCGGCGGTGTGAGCGCCCCGAAGGCCGACCTGCCCGGTCTTCGCCAGGTGGTCGCCGACGCCCGCGCCGACGGGATCGACCTCAAGATCGTCGTCGTCGACGCCAACCCGCCGATCGACACCCCGCTGCGCGATATCGCCACCGTCGTCGGGCAGGCGAATCCGGGCGCGACGGTGCTGGTGCTGAGCCCGTCGTTCTCCGGCACCTACAGCCCGAACTACGACCGGGTGCTCCTGGAAGCGGGCGAGGATGTGGCCAGGACGGGCAACCCGGTCCAGTCCGCGCAGAATTTCGTCAGCCAACTGAACACGCCCATATTTCCGTGGACCGAGTTCACGATCATCGTGACCTTGGCGGTATTCGCGGCGGCCGTCGCGACGCGAATCCTCCAGCTGCGCAGCAAACGGTCAATGGCGGCGGAAACCGCTGTTACGGAAGACAATTAGGCTTCACCGGCAACTGTTCGCGAAATGCGCATATAACCATTCGGTCACGCTCCGCTTAATTACAATTCTGTAGTTTGTGACAAAAGTTTCTCTTGGGACAATTGTGACGTACGGTGCAGAGGATGCCTGTTGTTTTAGGTGAGCCTCTAGTGACTGCTTGGTTCGGGGCCACCCGGTCGCCTTCGAGGGAGTGGTGATGAGAAAAGTCGTGCCTGCCCAGGGCCTTTCACCGCTATTGACCCTCGCGCTGGTCGTCAGTACGCCCGGAGTGGCGTCTGCCACCCCCGCAAACTCGCCGGACAGCCTCGCGGCCCTGATCGCCAACGTCGCCGAGGCCAACCAGAAACTGCAGGATCTCGGCGCGGCCGTGCAGACCCAGCAGGAGAGCGTCAACAAGGCGATCGTCGACGTGCAGACCGCCCGGGACAACGCGGACGCGGCCAAGAAGGAACTCGTCGCCAGCCAACAGTCGGTCACGGCGTCCAACGACGCCATCACCGAGGCGCAGCGCAAGTTCGACACCTTCGCCGCGGCCACCTACGTCAACGGTCCGGGCGCCTCCTACCTCCTGGCGTCGTCGCCGGAGGAGTTCATCGCCACGGCGTCGGCCGGTCAGACGCTGGCCACCAGCTCGGCCCAGGTGATGACCGGCCTGCAGCGGGCCCGCACCGAGCAGGTGAACAAGGAGTCCGTCGCCCGGCTCGCCCAGCAGAAGGCCGATCAGGCCACCGCCGACGCACAGACCAGCATGGAGACGGCGGTCGCATCGCTGAAGTCGGCCCAGCACACGTTCGCCGAGCAGCAGACCCAGATCAACCAGCTCGCCGCGCAGCGCGACGAGGCACGGGCCAAGCTCGAGGCCGCCCGAAAGGTGGCCGCACCCGCCGCCGAACCGGTAGACGAGCCGCCGGTTCCACGGCACGTCGTGCGCGTGCAGGATGTGGAAGATGCCACGGTTGATCACGCCGGTCTCGACATCGACCACGATCGGCTTCCCGGCGTTCGGGCCCGACGTGGCGAGG
>ERZ724512.740-NODE-740-length-15272-cov-5.363015_pt1 | contig 15272 bp, 15 predicted proteins | sample MGYA00376045_ERZ724512 | MGnify/ENA primary metagenome ERZ724512 (study PRJEB28724, sample SAMN07190883) | activated sludge metagenome | isolation source: activated sludge of sewage treatment plant in Hong Hong | place: Hong Kong | collected 2016-03-17 ... | reverse complement strand
TTACCTGGAGATTGTTGAGCCGCAGAGTCGTGCACAGGCCGAGCGGTTTTACGGACGACAGTTTATCCGCAAAACGCTTCGGACCGTATATGAGTTGCCGGTGGTGACCAAAGACGGCCGGGAAGTGTGGCTGGGGCAGCATACACAACTGTTGATGGAGGGAGATACCGTCCACGGCTTCCAGGTGGTGGCGCGTGAGGTGACCGAACGGAAGCGGGTAGAGCTGGCCTTGCGGGAAAGCGAGGAGCGGTTTTCGAAGGCCTTTCATAGCAGCCCGGCAGGGATGGCCATCAGCCGGCTTGAAGACGGACGGGTACTTGATGTCAACGAGTCGTTCGTACGGGTCTCGGGATTTTCTCGAGAAGAACTGATCGGCATGTCGTCACTCGACATCGGCATCTGGATCAATCCGGACGACCGACGGCACTTGGCAGAGGCTTTGCGGCGGGATGGCTTTCTCCGGCATCTGGAAAAAGAGTTCCGTACGAAATCCGGCGAACTCCGGCACGGTCTCTTCAATGTGGAACCGGTCTGTATCGGTCACGAAAACTGTGTGCTGACGCTGGTGCTGGACATCACCAGGCGCACTGAGGCAGAAGCGGCATTGCGCCGCAGCCAAACGGTGCTCCAAGCCCACCAGCATGCGCTGATGCGTCTCACAAAAAGCCAACATATCGGGTCGGGGGACTGGCCGTCCGCGCTGAAAGAACTGATGCAGACTTCTGCGGAGGCCATGGCTGTCGATCGGGCCAGTGTCTGGTTATTGGATCGCACCGGGGCGGTATTAGAATGCGTAGAGCTCTATCAACGAAACGAGGCGCGGCACTCGCGGGGGGCACGTCTGGACGTGGCGCAGTATCCGCGCTACTTTGCCGAGTTGCTGGAGGAGCAAGTCGTTGATGCGCATGATGTGGCCAGCGATCCTCGAACTGCTGAATTGCTGCAGCCCTATCTTCAAACCATGGGGATTGCCTCGTTGTTGGACGTGCCGATTTTCTTCGGTGGACGCCTGGCCGGGGTTGTGTGCCATGAACGTCTCGGCTCGGCGCGACCGTGGAGCAATGAAGATGCGCAGTTTGCCACGTCCATCGGGAATTTGGTCACGCTGGCCTACGAGTCGAAGCAACGGCGTGAGGCAGAGAGCGCCCTCGTTACTGCGAAGGAGGCGGCCGAATTTGCCAGTCGGGCGAAGAGCGACTTTCTAGCCACCATGAGCCATGAGATCCGGACGCCTATGAATGCGATCATCGGCATGGCCGATCTGCTGTCGGAAACGCCGCTCAGCGAAGACCAACGGGAGTACGTCCAGATTTTTCGGGACGCGGGGGGAAACTTGCTGAGTTTGATCAACGATGTGCTCGATCTCTCGAAGATCGAAGCCGGTCATCTGGATTTGGATCTCACGGACTTCGATCTCAGTGACCTGGTACAGCGCGCAGCCGAATTGGTCGCAGTGCGTGCCAGCGAAAAAAATCTTGAGCTGGCCTATCAGATCCAACCGGATGTCCCGACCTCACTGGTAGGGGATCCGAATCGCCTCCGCCAGGTACTGCTGAACCTCTTGGGTAATGCGATCAAGTTCACAGATCAGGGAGAAGTCGTGTTGCGCGTCGAATGCGACCCGCACGCAGAGGGGCCCGGCAGTCTGTTGTTCACCGTTCGGGATACCGGCATTGGAATTCCTCGAGACAAGTTGGCCGTCATCTTTGAACGGTTCACCCAGGTGGATTCTTCGATGACGCGGCCGTATAGCGGCACTGGTCTCGGTCTCACGATTTCACGGCGCCTCGTGGAGCGAATGGGCGGCAGAATGTGGGTGGAGAGTGAACCCGGCCGCGGCAGCACCTTCAGCTTTACGGCCAAGTTTGCTGCGCACGCGCAACCGGCCTCACCGGTCCCCACGGCACAATGGGAGCAACTTGCGGGGTTGCGGACCTTAATCATCGACGATAATGCCACCAATCGGCTGATTGTGCGGGAAACCTTGAGTAGCTGGGGGATCCCTTCGGCGGAAGCGGCCGGGGGAGACGAGGCATTGCTGGAATTGCGCCGGGCACTCACGGCCGGCATGCCTTACCGTTTGGCAATTCTCGACGTGCGCATGCCGAAACTCAGTGGATGGCAGGTGGCCGAAACCATCGCACGCTCGCCCGGTCTGGCCGGCCTATCAATTATCATGCTGACATCAGAACGGCGCGCCGGTGACCAGGCCCGAGCCCGTGAACATGGAGTCGTGCGGTACCTCACGAAGCCTTTTCGACGCTCCGATCTGTTCAACGCGATGATGGCCGTGTTGGGCAAGACAGCGCCAGCCGGGAATCCTGAATCCGAAGCTCCTTCTCAGCCGAAATTCGCTGGAGATGACCAGTCAGGCCTGAAGATTCTCTTGGCGGAAGATTTCCTCGACAACCGCCGCATGATGGAGTTTTATTTCAAGGCAACGCCGCATCGGGTGGCGACGGCGGCCAATGGTCAGATCGCGCTCGAGATGTTCATGCACGGATCGTATGATCTGGTCCTGATGGATATTCAGATGCCTGTGATGGACGGGTATGCCGCGACGAGGGCCATCCGCGCATGGGAAAAAGACCAACGCCGCAGACCCACGCCGATCCTGGCATTGACGGCCAATGCGCTGCAGAGTGAGGTGCAGCGGAGTCTTGATGCGGGATGTACGGCGCACCTCACGAAACCCATTCGTAAGGCTCAGCTTCTAGAGGCGATTCAACTCTATTTCCAGACAGCCTCCTCCCAGCCGCCAGTTCCCGCATACCACGAAGAACCTGCCGTGCTTCATGTCAACGTCGAACTGGAAGCCCTCATGCCTGGGTTTCTAGAGCATCGGCGCCAGGACTTGATCCAGATGACGGCGGCATTGGATCGTGAGGATTTTGAGCTGATGCGGGAAATCGGCCACGGTCTCAAGGGAGCCGGCGGAACATATGGGCTTGAAGCGATTACAGCGTATGGACGGTCCTTGGAAACGGCGGCCTCGAGAAAAGATGGTCCCGCGTTACGCGAAATCCTGGAACGGCTCCGCCGGTTTCTGGATCGGTTGCAACTGATCTACGTGTAAAGGATAGACGGTATGCGCGTATTGCTGGTTGAAGATCATCCCGATGTGCGACTCCTGTTCGAGCAGGTCATCGGGGCCCGAGGACATGAGGTGACGGCCTGCGCTGATGGCGAATCGGCATGGGAGGCCTACGGCAAGCGGTCATATGAACTCGTGCTGCTCGATTGGGAATTGCGTGGTGGAGGAATGGACGGATTGCAGCTCTGCCGGAGGATTCGCTCTGGTCCCGGCGGAGATCGCTGTGTCATCGTCATGATCACCGGACACGATTCCCCGGAATCCCTGCGTGCGGCGCTGCAGGCCGGCGTCAACGACTATTTAGCCAAGCCCGTTGGTGTCGAGTTCTTACGATTGCGATTGACGATTGCCGAACAGTGGGTCGAAAGTGTGCGGCGCCGCTTTGCGGCTGAAGATCAGGCTCAGGCGCTGCAATCGCAACTGGCGGACCACGGCAAGTTTCATGATCTGATCGGCCGAAGTCCGTCTATGGTGGTCTTGTACGAGGAGATTCAACAAATTGCGGCAGTGGATGCGACCGTGTTGATCGAAGGCGAAACCGGCACGGGCAAGGAACTGGTGGCCCGGGCGATCCATCTGTCCAGCCGGCGCGCGCCGCACACATTTCTTGCCGTCAATTGCGCGGGGTTCACCGACTCGATTTTGGGCAGTCAGTTATTCGGTCACAAGAAGGGCGCATTTACCGGCGCTATCGACAACCAGGAAGGTGTCTTTGAGGCCGCGCAAGGGGGCACCATTTTTCTGGACGAGATCGGCGATATTTCCCCTGCAGTTCAGACGAGCCTGCTGCGCGTGCTTCAGGAGCGGGAAGTCACGAGACTGGGAGAATCCAAGCCTCGAAAAGTCGATGTCCGTGTCGTGGTCGCGACCCATCACAACCTTGTGGAAGACGTCGAGAAAGGCACGTTCCGGAGGGATCTGCTCTATCGCATCAAGGTGGCTCGCCTTCAGCTGAGTCCGCTCCGTGAACGGCCGACGGATATTCCGCTCTTGGTCCATGCGTTTCTTGGTCAATTTCGTTCGGTGATGGAAAAACCGGTGCTGCATGTGAGTCCAGAGGCGCTGCAGGTCTTAACGAGCTATTCGTGGCCCGGGAATGTGCGGGAGTTGAAGAGCGCCGTCGAGTCGGCCTTGATTCATTGCAAAGGGACCGTCGTGCGTCCGGAAGATCTCCCCCCGGAGATCCGGAGCCCGCAACCACAGGCCACCTATGTTCCGCTCCAGCGACAAGACGAACGAACCCGCATGCTGGGAGCCTTGCAGCAGACGGGCGGCAATCGTTCAGAGGCGGCTCGGTTACTGGGGATGAGCCGGAGAACCTTTTATCGTCGCCTGGCTGAATACGATGTGGCTGCCTCGGCGGAGCCCGGCGCAGAGTCCTTCCTGTGAACTGGTGAGCGTATGCGCACGCGCGCTTCGTTGCTCTCAAGTTGCCCTCAATTGGACGTATTTCTTAATAACGTCATGCACCGTTCACGCTGATCTCCTTTCGGTTTCCCTATTGCAAGTCTGCGTGTTCCGCACATCACTGTGCATAGAGTCACATGACACACGTGTGACACAGCACAGTGTGCCATCTCATTGACGCATGCGGGTGTTCACCGACGTGGTTTCTGGCCTAAGCCCCAGTATTTCGTGGAACTTGTTGTTCCTTCGTCGATGGCACGATCTTTGATACATAATCTCCATGAACAGCGCAGTGGAGAGAAAATCGTGGAACAGCAAGGGCCGAGTCAGAAAGAAGGCAGCATGGAGGTTGAAGGATTTCTCCTGTCGAACGATATGGACCAGGAGGTCTTGGTGACCATTCCGCCTTCATCTGTCGGCCCATTCGATCAACCAGCCGTCAAAGAGCGTATTGATGGATATTGGATCGAGATGTCTCGATTGCCGAACAGGAGATGGTCTGACCGGACGCGTGCGGTCGGAGCCGTGCTGACGTACTTGCAAGGCTTGTCGGCAATTTCGTCAGGGTTTGCTACCCACACGAGATGACGAGAAGCTGCAACCAGAACCAAAGGAGTACAGGCCATGTGGAATGACCAGAATCTATTGCGGAGTGCCCGGGAAGACAATGCGCGGGATGGAGCAGCCGGACTGAGTGTGGTGCCGGGCGTGAGTCTCACGGCGAAACGTCGCCCTGAAGATTTGACCCCGCGCGAACAGGAAATTCTGCAGCTGGTCTGGGCGGGATTGACCAATCGCACGATTGCGGAACAATTGCACATCAGTATCAAGACGGCCGAGGCGCATCGGGCCAATATGATGAAAAAACTCCGGGTCTCCAATATTGCGCAGCTATTGAAAACGGCGCTGGAAGAGGGGCTGCTCGCCACCCACGCGGGCTGAAGGGATTCGCGGCGGCCTGCACTCTCGGGGGAAGTCCCACTTCCGGCAGTGCATCGGCTCCCGCGAGTCCGCCCCCTCACAGAACAAATGAGGCTCGCACCGGCGACGGCGTTTGCAGTAGAATGCCGCACCGTCGCTGGAGTGAGCCGTGGTCGAACAACGCATCGAAGAAATTACCCGCGCCAATCTCGCCTTTTATGCCGCCTTTGAAAGTCTGGATATGCTCCAGATGGACAAGGTGTGGGCACATCTCGAATACGTCACCTGCATTCACCCCGGCTGGACCCTTCGAAGCGACTGGCCCGCCGTACGCGACTCCTGGGTGCTGATCTTCAACAATACCTTCTCCATGAAATTCGAACTATCCGACGTGCAGGTACAGGTGGCGGGCGATCTGGGATGGGTGATCTGCACCGAACACCTCACGAGCAGGCAGGACGACCAGCCGGTGGAAACGCGCGTATTAGCCACCAATCTCTTTGAACGGATCGGTGATGAGTGGTTGATGATCCATCACCACGGCAGCCCTGTCATGGGGTAGGGGGCAATGAGTGCGGAGGCCGGATCCTGTCTACTGGCCAGGCACCTCTGCCCGCACGGGGGCTACAGCGGTGGATGCCGATGCTCGGCGTGTGAATGGTAAACGTTCCTGCATGACACCCTTATCTCTCGCCGTCAGATGGACAGGCTTCTGCGCCCTTCTGTTGTCCGGATGTACCACGGTGGCTCAGATTACAACCCTGTCGGATGAGTCCTGTCGGCAAACTGTGCGCGGTCAACTGGAATCCATTCTCGTTGAAGAGGGAGAACGACCCGAGATGGCAACTCGTCTCGCGGTCAACACCACCGTGGTCTTGGCAACCGGCTCTCTAGGGCCTCGCCCGTTCGGAGTCTCGTCGCCCTCTGGCACCGATTACAGTTTCTTTGTCCAGCGTAAGGGTGAAAGCTGCCTGCTGCGTCTGTATGGACGTCAAAAGGGATTCACACGCTACACCAACAATCTCACCTATATTTCGACTCGTCCTCTGGAAGGTTGTGCCTGCGCCGAATGACCGGGGCTCTGACTGTGGTCTTCTTCCTCTCGTCCATCTCCTGCTTCTGAACTGAATCCTTGACCCGGTGTGTCATGGGGGCTGGCGCTTCCGGCGAGCGGCAGCGCGGTGTCCTATTCTGTCTCGTCACCTGTCTCATCCCGCCAATGTGGCACAGCTCTGTGAATCATGACACAGCCAGTGATGACCCTCCTTTCAAAAGATAATTTCGCAAGTCATTGTTTAATCAGCAATGGCAGCCGCATTGTGGGCATGGCACGGGCCTTGATGTAGTGCTCGGTAGATGTCGTAAGGCGAACACCTTGGGGAGTTCAAGGGAGGAGGGAAGCAATGGAAGTGAAAGAGCGTCCACGGGTGAGCCCATTGTGCAGGAATCACAAGGAGGAACGATCCATGATGGTGAAAGGGTTTTTGCTGAAAGATCGGGAAGAGCAGGAATACTTGTTGGCCATTCAACCGGCGACGCATGGGATGTTCGAGCGGCTCATTGTACGCCAGAAGATTGATGGATGCTGGGTCGAACTCAATGGCAATGCGCAGGGGACCTGGCAGCCGCGCACTCAGGCCATCACGGCCGTGTTGGGGTACCTTCAACGCCTGTGGGATACGTCGAAACCGGTCGCAGCTCGCGAGAACTAGTCCACTGACAGCTCGTCACCGTCAGTGCCGGTGAGAGACGACGAAGGAGGAGGACCATGCAGGCCGAAAAGCAAGACAGGGGCGGGGACACGATGAGCGGATCGTCCATGAAGAGCGGCGAGATGTCTGCCGATCCTGACGCAGCTTCCTTGAAGCGCAAGCCCGAAGATCTGACGCCTCGCGAGTTGGAAATTCTCCGTTTGATCTGGGATGGTCACACCAATCGCAGCATTGCGGAGCTGTTGAACATCAGCATGAAGACCGCCGATACCCATCGGGCTAATATGATGAAGAAACTGCGGGCGTCTAATACGGCTCAGTTGCTGAAGGCGGCAATAGAAGGGAAATTACTGCACATCCACGAGGGGGCCCGGCGTTCCGACGGCGCGAAGTGATTACTCATGCCTATCCGCAAGCGTCGCCGGCTTCGCCTGGTGAGGCGACGCGGGAAGGCACTTCGAGAGTCAGTGCAACCTGTTCACAATCCAGGGATGGGGTGGGGAAGATCTTTGGTGCCGAGTGTCTGAAGCCACTCACCTGCGATGACATCACGTTCTTCCATCGTCATGCCGGCATACTTGCGGAACATCTGGGGGCCACGTCTCCGTCGCCAGGTCAGAAATCCCAGGAAGTGATCCTTGCAGATAGAACGGGTGCCTGCCGGCGCATACACTCTCGCCTGACAACCATCGATTAAGCAACTCTGTCCGCTCATCTGTGCCTCCCAATCATTCTCGCGAAGTATGCCGGAGATGCCCCCGCAAATGCAATGCAGCGTCCGGCGTTCGAGAAGGCTCTTGCCAGGCGGCGGGCGAGATGGCGCAAAGGCTCGATGCCGTACCCGATGCCTTGCTCCATCAGAGGGAATTTCGCTTGCAATCCTGCCGAGTCGCCAGGTACCGTACCCCGTTCTCCAGTGAGATGCGGGCTCGAGTGCGCGAGTATACCCATGATCATGCAGGTCATATCGGTGGTGGGAGCCCTGATGGTGCTCATCGCCTATGGCCTCATTCAAGCCGGTACCTGGCGCGAATTGGACGCAGGCTATTTGGCCTTGAACATTATCGGCTCACTGCTCCTGGGGATCGTAGCAATTGAAGATCGACGAGTGGGGTTCGTCCTGCTGGAATTCGCGTGGGCGGGAATTGCGCTGGTCGGAGTGGCCCGGTCGCTACGAGCCAGGCGCGCCGCACGCGGCCTCTGATCGTAGATGACATCATACACATCAGACAGTCTTGTAACGAAGGAGTAAGGCGTTATGGCAGGGTTGTTGTCGGCGGATGACGTATTTGAACAGGCGAAGAATGCGGCGGTAGGAGCGACCAATGCGGACGAAAAGGCGCTCCAGATCGATTATGAAGCCTTGCAGCTCAAGTTCCGCGCCGCCCTTGGTGATCGCAAAGTGGCGCGATGCCATATCAACAAGTTTTTGCCGGAAGGTTATGAAGATCAGGGCCGGTTCAATCTCATCCTGTTGACGGCGGGCAATGTGATTTTTGACATCGTGATCGGCGATTCCTATTTCCGCTACGATGTCGTGTCCGTCAGCCAGTTGGACAAGGTGCAGGTCATCGACGCCATGTGGGACAACCGGGAGAAGCGCCGTGAGGAACCCTTCTTGAGCCTCCGGCTGATGCATGCCGAAGAAACGCATCTGTTGTTGGCGCTGGACGATGAAGAGCGGAAGAGCCTGCTTGGATTCGCGTCAGCCGTGTCGGCCGTGCGCAATCCCGAGAAGTAAATCACCGGGGCCATCTCGCAAAACGGGGACCAGCGGTCTTAGTGTATGAGAGTCCTGCAGGATGGTCAAAATGGCCGTCCTGCAAGGCCGCAGCAAGTGAAGTGCCGAGGCGTCCCCTCGGGGACGTTGAGGCTCTGAGCGATACGGGAACGCCGCGGGCGCGTGTTTTCAACATCCTGCTTCAGGGCCGCTGGTAAAACGGAAGGGTATGGACGGTGGCCTGATGGCGCGTCCCTGCCACTTCCACCGTCAGCTCGGTGTTGGGCGCTGAGAAGTCGCGTAGCGGAAAGCCAAATGCCAGAACGGCCTTGCGTTGCGGCGACAAGACGGCGCTGCTGATCCATCCCACTTCCCGATCTCCGCTGAACAGCTTCGATCCATGCGCCGGTACCGTCTGATCCTGGATCAGTAAGCCGACTAGATGCCGACGAACATTGCCATACGTATCCATGCGCGCCACGACTTCCTGCCCGGGGTAACAACCCTTTGACAGGCTGAACGCCTTTCCTTCCAAATTGGCTTCCGGCGGGACAATTTCTTCATTGAGATCAGGCCCGGCCTTGGCCAGACCCGCTTCGATCCGCAACAGTTCGCGTGCGTGGGAGCCGACGGGTGTGGCGCCGAACGGAGCGCCAGCAGTCATGAGTTGGTTCCATGCGGCGGTTAGTCCGTCAGCAGGCATAAGAATTTCGAGATCCTGTTCGCCCGTTTCTTCCGTGCGCATGATCAGTGCTGGTTGGCCGCCGACTGTGGTCTGGATGGTCTGCAGAAGCTGCAAGCGCTCGACCTCCACGCCAAATGCCGCCGACACGACCTCTGCGGATTTCGGTCCGCTCACCAGCAGCAACCCCCAGCTTTCTGCGCAATTCTCCATCTTGGCTTTGGTGCCGTAGAGGAGAAACTTGCGTAACGCCTGGAAGGTGGCCTCACCGACTTCCCCGACATCTTCGATCCACACGGCGTCGCTCTGGACGTACACCCGGAAATAACCGAGCATTTTCCCCTTATGGGTGAGGAAGCTGGAGTAACGGCCCTGGCCCGGTTGAAGCGGAAGAATGTCGTTGCTGATGATGCTTTGGAGCCACTTGATGCGGTCATCGCCGGTCACTCGCATCTTCCCGCGGTGGGAGAGGTCTGAAACCCCGACAGCATTGCGTACGGCGGCATGTTCCGCTGCGGCGTCGCCATAATGGGCCGGCACGGACCATCCCGTGACGTCTTCGAAGGCGGCGCCTAGCTGCTGGTGCTGATCATGGAGGCGAGACTGTTTCATAAGAAGACCGATAGTCCTTTATGCGGCACAGCCCTCAGGATTGGCCGGCGGGCTGAGGATGAATAAGTTCTTCAACGAGATCTTTGGTGCGCGCAGAAAATTCGTTCCGGGACACGACTTTGGTCACGCCGAGCTCCTTTGCGCGTCGCCACGTGTCGACTTCTTCATGATTGGCGAAGGCCAGGATGGGCAGTGAGCGAAGGGCAGGATTGCTCTGAATGGTTTCCAACGCCTTGAAGGCATCGACTGCCAGGTCGTTCATGTTCAGGATGAGCGCGGCCGGCTGTGTCGAGGTCATTTTTTCAGCCACCTCATCCTGATTCCGGATCCGCTCCAAGGTATACCCCTGCGGGCGCAACGCGTCTCGCACCTTCGTGTAAAAGAAAATGTCGGTCACGGCCACTACGATCGTGGTGTTCATTGCATCCTGCTAGGGCTAGTTCAGGGAGCTGATGAGGCGGCCCAAGGCCTTCTTGGCCAAGGCATAATCCGGGTTGAGAGCCAGGGCTTGCTTGTAACAGTCGATGGCTTCGCTCCACTTGCCTTGGCGTTCGTACACACGGCCCAGGTTCAGGTGAGGGAACGCCGGGCTTTCGTAGCGCGTGGCCTGCATGGCCTTTTGAAACCAGGGAATCGCCTCGTCCAGGTCGCCCTTTTCAATCAAATAGGCGCCGATGTCGTTGTAAGGATTGCCGAAGTGTGGATCGCACGCGATGGCCTTATGGCATTCCTCAATCGCCTCGTCCAGTTTGCCCATGAAGCTATAAGTCCAGCCGAGAAAGGTATAGGCTTCGGCCGTCTGATGCGTGGCGAGCGAGAGTTTGTACAGACTGACCGCTTCCTCCAGCTGCCCCTTCATCTGTAGTTCGTAGGCTTGCTGGAACAGTTGCCAGGCTTCGCGCTTGTCTTCCTCGCTGCCATCGCCTTGTATGAGAAAGTCTTGTACATCCATATGCGGCTTCTGAAACAGGTTTCCGGCTGCGTTCTCGGGCGCTCACTCAACTCGACGTACCAACACAGTACGTCTCCTCGATTTCGCTTCCTGCGGCCTTGCTGGAAACCCGTTTGAGAAGCCGCAGGACAGTATGAACTAACGCTTCTTCAGCTTCTCTCGGATTAACTCGGCGCCGTACCGGCCTGAAAGTAACATCGACCCAAATGCCGGGCCCATGCGTGGCGTGCCGAACACTGCCGCCACCGCCAGTCCGATCACGAAGCAATTGGGAGAAACTTCTCCGGTTCGATCCATGACTTCTTCTTCCGACCGCGACACCCACATGGCGCCATTGCCGGGAACCTGTTGATAGAGCCCTCGCTTGTGCAGCAGATTGACCACCACCGCATCATGTCCGGTGGCGTCGACGACAATCTTACTCTCTAGCGCGATTGGATCAACATGGATAATATCGTGTCCGGCCATCTCGGCAGTGGTGCTATTCACCACCACTCCTTCGAGCACCCCTTCGCGGCGCAGAATCAGGTCCACGACCCGCGTCAGGTTCATGATCTTCGCGCCGGCGTCATAGGCGGCCGCGATCAACGCGCCAGTCGCATGCGGAGGATCGACCATGTACATGCCGGGGCATTCTTTGATCTGCTTGCAGGGAACCCCCACCTCTTTGAGAATCTTGTGCGCCGGAGCGCAGATGGTGGCCTTGTTCATCAAGTAGCCGCCGGACCAGAACCCTCCGCCCAAGGCCAGGCTTTGTTCAACGACCAGGGTTTTCACTCCCATCCTGGCCAGATCGTGGGCGCAGATCAAGCCGGAAGGGCCGGCACCGACGATGATGACGTCGCTCTCGATCAGTTGATCGAACTCGTTATAATATTCCCGCGCAATCTGACGGGTGATGTCGCGCTCGCGTAGTGGTGCCGGTTTTGGCTTCCCCATGCTACTTTTCCTCTCAGCGGCTGCTGAACATGACTCCCGGCTTCGTTCTCGGCTCCATCAAATCCTCAACGTACCCCTGAGGGTACGCCTCCGGTGTGAGTTCGCCTGCGGCCTTGCCGGATAGCCATGTTGATCAGCCTTACAGGTAAATTTCGGAGCCCGCCTGTTTAAACTCTTCTGACTTTTCTCTCATGCCGATCTGAATGGCCTGCTGCTCTTCCAGTTGTTTCTTGGCCGCGTAGTCTCGGACATCCTGCGTGATTTTCATCGAGCAGAAATGCGGCCCGCACATGCTGCAGAAATGGGCGACCTTCGCCGCATTGTCCGGCAGCGTGGCATCGTGGTACGAGCGGGCCGTCTCCGGATCGAGCGCAAGGTTGAACTGGTCTTCCCAACGGAATTCAAACCGGGCCTTCGACAGGGCGTTGTCCCGGGCTTGCGCGCCGGGATGGCCTTTGGCGAGGTCCGCCGCATGCGCGGCAATCTTATAGGTGACGACACCGACCTTTACGTCTTCTTTGGTCGGCAATCCCAAATGTTCCTTCGGCGTCACATAGCAGAGCATGGCGCAGCCGTACCACCCGATCATCGCGGCGCCGATACCGGAGGTGATGTGGTCGTACCCCGGCGCGATATCGGTGGTTAGCGGCCCGAGTGTATAGAAGGGCGCTTCCTGGCATTCTTTCAGCTGCTTCTCCATGTTCTCTTGAATCATATGCATCGGCACATGGCCCGGGCCTTCGATCATCACCTGCACATCGTGGTTCCAGGCGATCTTGGTCAGTTCGCCAAGGGTCTCCAATTCGGCGAACTGTGCTTCGTCATTGGCATCCGCGATGGAGCCGGGACGCAATCCGTCGCCGAGGCTGAACGCCACGTCGTAGGCTTTCATGATCTCGCAGATTTCTTCGAAGTGCGTATAGGCGAAGTTCTCCTGGTGGTGCGAGAGGCACCATTTCGCATGGATGGAGCCGCCGCGAGAGACGATGCCGGTCATGCGTTTCGCCGTCATCGGCACGTAGCGCAGCAGGACTCCGGCGTGAATGGTGAAATAGTCCACTCCTTGCTCGGCCTGCTCGATAAGGGTATCGCGGAAGATTTCCCAGGTCAGGTCTTCGGCCTTCCCGTTGACCTTCTCGAGCGCCTGGTAAATCGGCACGGTCCCGATCGGCACGGGCGAATTGCGGATGATCCATTCCCGCGTCTCGTGAATGTTTTTGCCGGTGGAGAGGTCCATCACCGTGTCGGCGCCCCAGCGGATCGACCAGATCATCTTCTCGACTTCTTCTTCGATCGAAGAGGCGACGGCGGAGTTGCCGATGTTGCTGTTGATCTTCACAAGGAAGTTCCGGCCGATGATCATGGGCTCGGATTCCGGGTGATTGATATTGTTGGGAATGATAGCGCGGCCACGGGCGACTTCATCCCGCACGAACTCGGGGGTGATGAGGCTCGGGATTCGAGCGCCCCAGGCTTGGCCTGGATGTTGTGAGACACCCCCGCCATGCCCGTTGCTCGACGCCATCAAGTCCTTCGCGCGGGCCCGGGCTTGGTTCTCCCGGATCGCAATGAACTCCATCTCCGGCGTGATGATGCCTTTCTTCGCGTAGTGCATCTGGCTGACGTTCCGTCCGGCCTTCGCGCGGAGCGGTTTGCGGATGTGCGTGAAGCGCAGGTCCGCGAGCTTCGGATCAGCCGCCCGTTGACGGCCGTATTGCGACGTCACTTGCGGGAGTTCTTCCGTATCCTGCCGGGCTTCGATCCACATTCGGCGCAAGGGCGGTAACCCGGCGCGGACATCGATCGTGACATTCGGATCGGTATAGGGGCCGGAGGTGTCGTACACGGTCACCGGTTGGTTGGGCGTGCCGCCATTGCCGTTGGTGGAGTGCGTCGGTGTAAGGCTGATTTCACGCATCGGCACGCGAACGCCGGGTTGGGACCCTTCGACATGCACCTTGCGCGAGGCCGCGAATGGGGTGGTGGTCAGGCGCGCCGTCGAGGGTTTGGCGCCGTGTCCGTTGCTGGAACCGTTCTGTGTATGGGCCTCGCTCATGGCGGAATTCCTTTCGTCGAAGGTGAGCGGTCTGATGGCCAAAATAAAAAAGCCGCATCCAGCTTGGGTGCGGCTTGAAGCGATCTCGAAGCCAGTGAACCGGTCGCTTCCCTACGCTGGTATTACCCAGGTCAGGTTGTGAGGGTCGCCCGATCGCTCGGACTCTCAGCCGGATGGCACCCCTAGCTGTCGTTGGTGATCGTACCGACCTGTCAGGGCGAAGTCAATCTTCTGGAAGGCCTAGTGGCAAGGTGCCTCATGGCTCATGTGGACGGTCGTTACTCGGCAATACCAGCGCAATTGGCTCCGAGCCAGCGGCTCTTGAAGTCGATGTGAACTTTGCCGGCACGGGGACGGTCGGTGTCCATGCTTCCCACGAGCAACTCTGCCGTCTGGGCTTCCACGCTCATCCGGGACGTTGAGGCCTGAGGAGCAGGACACGTTCGTTCAAGGACGAGTTTCGCGGATGATTTCGACACCACCGAGGTTTTACAGCCTGGCTCATCATCATCATTTTCTTTGATGATGCGATTCTGGTCCAGGTCCTCTTTGGTCAGGCAGGTTTTGACGGAATGGGTCTTCGGTTTGCCGGAACGTGCCTGCATGGATTGTTCGACTTTGGCACGTTGTTCAGGCGGCATTTTTGCCAGAACATCCGGTGGGACGAGCATGCCGCTGGATTGAGTGGTGAAAGTCATCTCCCAGGCGCCGGGTTTCGCGTTGAATGATTCGGCCTGTGCCCCGGAGGTCGGCCAGAGCAGGACGGGGTTCGACAGGAGTCCACATGCCACCAGGTACACAAAGCGGCCAAGCGTCGGTGTCATCCGTTTTTTCATGGGGCGGTCTCCTCCTCTCCGGGGTGACTAGGATGGTGCCTGCGCAATCATACGCAGTTCTGTCGGAGAAATCACGATGTGTGACAGGACACTCGCTTTCTCTCCTGAGCGGGCGTAAGCTTTTCTTAAGACCAATGATGCACTGCGCTCACAGAAAGGGAGGCACATCATGAACGGGAGAAATTTTTGGATCGGGCTGGTCGTGGGAGCGAGTGCGATGGGAATTCTTGGTCAGTGGGGGCCTGCCGTCGCGGGCAAGGACGCCATTCAACCCACCTGTATCCCCGCCGCCGCGGTGGCCGAATATCTGCACAGCGTCATTCAGGCCGATCGTACCTTCT
>ERZ724512.737-NODE-737-length-15290-cov-8.005907_pt1 | contig 15290 bp, 17 predicted proteins | sample MGYA00376045_ERZ724512 | MGnify/ENA primary metagenome ERZ724512 (study PRJEB28724, sample SAMN07190883) | activated sludge metagenome | isolation source: activated sludge of sewage treatment plant in Hong Hong | place: Hong Kong | collected 2016-03-17 ... | reverse complement strand
GCCGGTAGCGGGCCAGCGCGTCGCGCACGGCGTCGAGGATGTCGCCCGGCTCATCGCCGCCGGGCAGGTCGTCGGCGGGCAGGCCGCTCCACGCGATCGCCCGCCCGCGCAGTTCCACCCGGCGATGCAGGCCGACGCCGACGAAGGAATAGCGGCCGACCTGTTCGCCTCCCTCGACCGACTCCAGCAGGAACGACGCCCCCGGCTCCTCCATCAGCTTCAGGTAGACGGACACGGGCGTTTCCAGGTCGGCGGCAAACTCGCGCGTGACCGGGATCAGGTTGGCCGCCCCCCGCGCCAGCGCGCGGAACTCGTCCAGGGTCGGGCGCAACGTCTCGGCTGTCGAATCAAATGTGACCATAGTTCTCCATCCGTGGCGCGATTCTCCCGAATCGCGCTATCTATGCCCTCAGGAGGCGATTCGGAGAATCGCGCCACTACACTGCCGGCAGATGCTGTAACGCTTCTTCCACTGCCTCGACCGGGTACTCGTAGTCCTCCAACTGCCCCTTCAGGTAGCTGTCGTAGGCGGTCATGTCGAAGTGGCCGTGGCCGCTGAGGTTGAAGGCGATGACCTTCTTCTCGCCGGCGGCCTTGCAGCGTAGCGCCTCGTCAATGGCTACGGCGATGGCGTGGGTCGATTCGGGCGCGGGGATGATGCCCTCGGCGCGCAGGAAAGTCAGACCGGCCTTGAAGGTGTCGAGCTGCTTGACGGCCCGCGCCTCGATCTGGCCGCCGTGGAGCAGGGCGCTGACCTGCGGGGACATGCCGTGGTAGCGCAGGCCGCCGGCGTGGATGCCCGGCGGGATGAAGGTATGGCCGAGCGTGTACATCTTGACGATGGGGGCCATCTGGGCCGTGTCGCCGTAGTCAAAGGTGTAGCGCCCCTTGGTCAGGCTGGGCGAGGCCGTCGGCTCGGCGGCGATGACGCGCGTCGTCTTGCCCTCGGTCAGGTTCTTGTGGATGAACGGGAAGGTGAAGCCGGCGAAGTTGGAGCCGCCGCCGGTGCAGCCGATGAGCACGTCGGGGTATTCGTCGGCCATCTCAAACTGCTCCAGCGCCTCCAGACCGACGACCGTTTGATGCAACAGGACGTGGTTGAGCACCGAGCCGAGGCTGTACTTCTTGGCCCCGCCGGACGTGGCCGCGGCCTCGACAGCCTCGGAGATGGCGATGCCGAGCGAGCCGGGCGCGTCGGGGTTGTCGGCCAGCAGGGCGCGGCCGTACTGGGTGTTGCTGCTGGGGCTGGCGTAGACCCTGGCCCCGTAGCTCTCCATGATCACCCGGCGATAGGGCTTCTGGTGGAACGACTCCTTGACCATGTAGACCTCCAGGTCAATGCCGAAGAAGTCGCAGGCCATGGCCAGGGCCGAACCCCACTGCCCCGCGCCCGTCTCCGTGGTCAGCGCCTTGGTGCCCTCCTGCTTGTTGTAGAACGCCTGCGGCACGGCCGTGTTCGGCTTGTGGCTGCCCACCGGGCTGGCGCCCTCGTACTTGAAGTAGATGTGGGCCGGCGTGTCGAGCACGCGCTCCAACCGCGCCGCGCGCAGGAAGGGCGTCGGCCGCCACATGCGATAGACATCGCGCACCGGCTCCGGGATTTCGATGTAGCGCTCCGTGCTGATCTCTTGCAGGATGAGGGCCATCGGGAAGAGGACGCCCAGGAAGTCGGGCGTCACCGGCTCCAGCGTGCCGGGGTGCAACACAGGGGCCGGCGGCGTGGGCAGGTCGGCGTTGATGTTGTACCACGCCCGCGGCAGCCGGCTGTCGTCGAGAATAAACTTTGTCTGCTCAGTCATCGTTCCTCTCCTTTTGCAAGTAACCTACACAACTGACCGCTGACGGCCGACCGCTGACCGTCGCAAGAATGCCTGACACCAATGTGCTGGTGGACACCCATCACCTGTCTGGCTCTATCGGCGGTCAGCGGTCGGCCGTCGGCGGTCAGCCAAACAAAAACGCTCCCGTCCCTGTCTCAGGACGAGAGCGTCAAACTCCCGTGGTGCCACCCTGCTTAAGCCGCGTCTGCGACTTCACTTTTGTCGGCCCTCTTCGTCAGTAGGTCAGTCTATCAGTGGGCCAGTAGGTCAGTCCGAACTGATCTACTGAACACTGACCTACTGGATACTGTCTATAGGCCCGGCCCTGCTAACGGAGGCCACTCCGGCCGCGGCTACTGGGTAGCACAGACTGACAGTCTGTGCTACGGGTTTTCGCCCCGGCGACTCCTCGGTCCATTCACCCGCCGCGCTGACGCCGGTCTTGCAGCAGTCTAACCGGCTCTCTGCGGACCCGCTGTGCGGGGTACTCGTCCGAATCGATGTCGTTGGGTATTCGATTGAGCAGCAGTCTAGCATGAGGGTGGGCGGTCGTCAAGGGGTCTTGTCGCCGCGCGCCGAAGCTCGGAGACTCTGTCGCAGAGCGGAGAGAGCCATGAAGCCACGGGCTGTTCCCTGCGCGTTCCTTGTCTCGTGTGCGGGTTGTCTGCTGGCGGCAGAGATTTGCGGATTGTGCGCGCGGGTACCCTTGTCTATAATGACCCCATGCCCACCCCCCTCCTCCCCAACCGTATCCCCCGCGCCGCCCGCGTCGGCGAGAAGGGCGCTTTCACACGCACGCTGACCGAGGCCGACGCGGCCCTGTTCATCGGCGTCACCTGGGACCTCAACCCCTACCACACCGACGACCGCTACGTGGCCCAGACGCCATTCGGCCGGCGTATCGTCCCTGGCCTGCTGACGGCCAGCCTGCTGACCCACCTTGGCGGCCTGTGGGCCTTCCTGGCCACGGAGATGACCTTCGAGTTCCTCGCCCCGGTCTACATCGGCGACACGGTGACGGCCGAGGCGGAGGTCGTCGAGGTCAGCGAGCGCGGCTGGGTGCGCCTGGCCGGGCGAGTGGTCGGCGCCGACGGCCGCGAGGTGCTGCGGGCCAGCATTCGCGGCTATCCGGGGCGGTTTGAGGAGTAGAGCGGTAGTCCAGAAAGCGGCCAAGCGGAGTGAACCAAAGTCGCCTCCATGCTATACTGTCATCAGTTCTCTAGGATGGCTAATTGAACACGAACAGGAACGGCTAGACGGTATGGAAACCATCATCTTGCGCGCCCATTTTGACGGCGAGCACATCCAACTCGACGATCCGGTCGAACTACGTCCGAACGCCCGCTTGTTGGTTACGGTGATTCCCGAACCCGACGCAGAGCGCCTTGCCTGGCTGAGGTTATCCCTGGATGGGCTAAGTGCGGCATACGGGGAAGACGAACCAGATTATCCGCTGACGGCTGTCAAGGAGCCTAATCCGAACTATGAAGGAGGGTGACGTTGTTCTGACCCCGCTGCCACAGGCCGATGAACGGGTCAAGAATCGTCCCGCGCTTTTCCTGCGCGCCATGCCGCCGTTTGACGACGCGCTCGTCTGCGGTATTAGCACGCAGCTTCACCACCAGATCGCCGGATTTGACGAACTCATATCTTCGGCTGAGGAGGACTTTGCCCAAAGCGGTCTCGTTGCCGACTCCCTGATCCGACTGGGCTTTCTGGCGGTTGTGCCCCAGGCCAGACTCATCGGCTCCATCGGATCAATCGCGCCACAGCGCCACCGCCGCCTGCTCGAGAACCTCTCTGTCTATCTCGTAGCCTCCACTCGAGAGGCCGCGTGATAACCATCACCAGCCCCACCAACCCCCGCGTCAAGTCCGTCGTCCGCCTGGCCGACCGGCGGGCGCGCGACGTGGCGCGGCGGACGGTCGTCGAGGGCGTGCGCGAGGTGGGGCTGGCCCTCGGCCGCGGCGTCGCCCCGGTAGAGGCCTACGTCTGCCCGGAGTTGATCGCCGGGGCGGAGGCTGAGGCGGCGGCGCGTCATCTCGTCGCCCTGGCCGAGACGGGCATGACGGAACTGTTCTACGTCTCGCCGGCCGTGTTCGCCAAGATGGCCTATCGCGGCCAAAGCGGCGGGCTGCTGCTGGTCATCGCCTACCCCCACCGGACGCTGGACGAGCTGACTTTTCGCGCCGCGCCCTTCCTCGTCGTCGTCGAGGAGGCGGAGAAGCCGGGCAACCTGGGCGCGGTCTTGCGCACAGCCGACGCCGCCGGCGTGGACGCCCTGCTCGCGCCCACCCCAGAAACCGAGTTTCTCGGAAGAAACTCGGTTTCTAAGAGCGCCGTTTCTACGGGAACCGACCTCCACAACCCCAACGTCATTCGCGCCAGCCTGGGGGCCTACTTCACCGTGCCGGCCGTGGCCGCGCCGGCCGAGGCAACCATCGCCTGGCTGCGAGCGCGCGGCATCGCCATTGTGGCCACCACGCCGGCAACCGAGACCGTTTACACCGCCGCCGACCTGACCGGGCCGGTAGCCGTGGTCATGGGCAGCGAGGCGTGGGGGCTGAGCGAGACGTGGCTGGCGGCAGCCGACATGCGCGTGCGCATCCCCATGGCCGGGCAGGTGGACAGCCTGAATTTGTCGGCGGCGACGGCGTTGGTGGTGTATGAGGTGGTGCGACAAAGAGGGCTGGGAAAGCTTTAACTCGCCGCCCGCGTCACAAGCGCCGCGATCCGCGCCTCTTCGGCGGCCGTCAATTCGATCAGCGCGAAAGCAGTCGGCCACATCGCGCCCTCGTCGAGCCTGGCCACGTCATTGAAGCCCAGCGTCGCGTAGCGCGCGCCGAACTTCTGCGCCGCCTGGAAGAAGCAGAGCACCTTGCCGTCCTTGGCATAGGCGGGCATCCCGTACCACGTCCTCGGCGCGAGGTGCGGCGCGCTGGTCGTGACAATCGCATGAACCCGCTCGGCTATCAAGCGATCCGATTCCGGCATCTCGGCGATCTTGGCCAGCACGTCGGCCGTCCCATCCGCCTTCGCGCCGCGCCGCGCCGCCGCCTTCGTCTCCGCGGCGCGCTCCTTCATAGCCGCGCGCTCCTCCTCGGTGAAGCCCGTCACATCCTCGTCGCGCGCGCCTGCCTTCTTTGAAGCCATCTCACTCTCCTTTGATGTTGTGGCGCGATTCTCCGAATCGCGTTCTAAACTCAAGCTGTCCTTTAAAGAAGCGATTCGGGAGAATCGCGCCACGGCCCGGCTGGCTAAAGAAGCGATTCGGGAGAATCGCGCCACAGCCTGGTCACATACCGCGCCAGGCTGCCCAACGCCTGCTGCGCCCCGCCGGCGGCGCCGTATTGCGCTGCCGCGTCGCGTTCGGCCGCCGTGGCAAACACTAGTTGCAACGTCACTCTGGTCTTGCCGTTCTCTTCCGCAAAGTCCACCTGCGTGCGCACCGGCTCCGGCGCGCCCGCCACGTCCGCGCCGTAGTCATAGACCAGCCGCGCCGGCGGGGTAATCTCGACGAACTGCACCCGGAAGGGCATCGGCGCGCCGCCGGGGCCGGGCATGGTGTAGCGCCACCGGCCGCCCGGCGTTGCGTTCCACTCGTGGGTGGTCGTGCCGTCCGGGACCCACCAATTCACCACATGCTCCCGCTCGGTGAACGCCGCGAAGACCAGTTCGCGCGGCGCGTCGATCAGGCGGGTGACGACGATTTCACGGTCGGCGGTTGTGCTGGCCATTATGCTTTCTCCTTCTGAATCCGGCGCAAATACTCGTCCAGCCGGTCGAAGCTTTCTTCCCAGTTCTGGCGGTACAGCTCCAGCCATTGGGCCACGTCCTTCAACGGCGCGGCTTGCAGTCGCGCCGGCCGCCACTGGGCCTCGCGCCCGCGCTCGATCAGCCCGGCGTGCTCCAGCACCTTCAGGTGTTTGGAGATGGCTGGCAGGCTGATGTTGAACGGCTCGGCCAGTTCCTTGACGGTGGCCGGCCCCTGGGCCAGCCGCGCCAGCATCGCCCGGCGGGTCGGGTCGGCCAGGGCGGCAAAGGTCAGGCTGAGCGCGTCGTCTGTGGTGTGAATCATCTTTATAATTAACTAGTTAGTTAAATAGTAAAATAAATACTGCGATATGTCAAGGGCCAATTATCCTGGTCTATGCGATTCATAGACATCATACGACTCTAGATACTAGCCTGAATCCGCCGCGGGCATTGCCGCCCCGCGCAAAACAGCCCATAATACACTTGCACCACTAACCCAACACGCGCCGGGGAGCACCGGCCGCACTTTACAGTCTAAGCCTTGGCCGTCGCGTATGCCTCTCGGCGCGCCGCGGCTGCCGTCCATAGGAGAAATCACAATGTCGAAGCTCGTCAAAGTGGCTGTCACCGGCGCTGCCGGCCAGATTGGTTACTCCATCCTGCCTCGCCTGGCCAATGGCGAGGTCTTTGGCCCCGATACGCGCGTGGCCCTGCACCTACTGGAGATTCCGCAGGCGCTGGCCGCCCTGGAAGGCGTCGTCATGGAACTCGACGACTGCGCCTTCCCCCTGCTGGATAACATTGTCATCAGCGACGACCCGCGCGTGGCCTTCGACGGCGTCAACTGGGCGCTGCTCATCGGCTCGCGGCCGCGGTCGAAGGGCATGGAGCGCGGCGACTTGATCAAGGTCAACGGCCCCATCTTCGTCGGTCAGGGGCAGGCGCTCAGCGAGGTGGCCGCCGGCGATGTGCGCGCCCTGGTCGTCGGCAACCCGGCCAACACCAACGCCCTGATCGCTATGAACAACGCCGGCGACGTGCCCGCCGAGCGCTTCAGCGCTCTGACCCGCCTCGACCAGAACCGGGCCATGGCCCAACTAGCCCAGAAGGCGGGCGTGCCCGTCACCAGCGTCACCAACATGGCCATCTGGGGCAACCACAGCGCCACGCAGTACCCCGACTTCGAGAACGCCAAGATCAACGGCCGCCGGGCGATGGAGGTCATCACCGACCACGACTGGCTGCGCGGGCCGTTCATCGAGACGGTGCAGAAGCGCGGCGCGGCCGTCATCGCCGCCCGCGGCCTCTCCTCGGCCATGTCGGCGGCCAACGCCGCCCTCGACCACGTGCGCAGCTCCCTGCACAAGACGCCGGCGGGCGACTGGTTCTCGGCCGTCGTCCCGTCCGACGGCAGCTACGGCATCGATCCCGGCCTGATGTTCTCCTTCCCCGTCGTCAGCGACGGTGAGGGCGGCTACGAGATCGTCCAGGGGTTGCCGTGGAGCGACTTCGCCAAGGGCAAGATCGCCATCACCCAGGACGAGTTGCGCGAGGAGCGAGCGGTCGTCAGCGACCTGCTCAGATAGGGGCTAGGGAATAGGGGTTAGGGGCTAGGGAGGAGCGTTTTCCCTAGCCCCTAGCCTCTGATTAGGAAGAACACTATGATCAAGAGTATCAATCACATTGCCGTCATCGTGCCCGATCTGGAGGGCGCGCTGAACTTTTGGGAAGGCGCATTGGGGCTGAAGCTGGCGCGAACCGAGTCCGTGCCCGAAGAGGGCGTCGACGTGGCCTTCCTGCCCATTGGCGGCAGCAACGTCGAGTTGCTGAAGCCGACGGTGGCCGACACCGGCGTGGCCCGCTTCCTGGAGAAGCGCGGCGCGGGCATCCACCACATGTGCTTTGAGGTGGACGACATCGAGGCGACGCTGGCCCAGCTCCGCGAACACAACATCCAGCTCATTAACGAGCAGCCGGTCGCCGGCCACGGCGGGCGCAAATATGCCTTCGTCCACCCCAAGAGCACCGGCGGTGTGTTGGTGGAGTTGTATGAATTAGGAATTACGAATTAGGAATTAGGAATGGTGAACTCCTCTTCATTCCTAATTCCTAATTCCTAATTACTGGAGAGCGTTATGGCTGATCAATACGACGTTGTAGTGCTTGGCGCGGGGCCGGGGGGCTACGTGGCGGCGATTCGCGCGGCGCAACTGGGTCTGCGCACGGCCGTCGTCGAGCGGCAATTCATGGGCGGCGTCTGCCTCAACATCGGCTGCATCCCCACCAAGGCGCTGCTGAAGAACGCCGAGGTGGCCCACACCCTCAAGCACCGCGCCAAGGAGTTCGGCTTCAGCTTCGACAACCTGTCGCTCGACTACAACGTCGCCTTCAAGCGCAGCCGCCAGGTGTCCGACCGGCTGGTGAAGGGCGTCGGCTTCCTGATGCGCAAGCACAAGATCGACGTCTACGACGGCGCGGGCACGCTGACCGGCCCAAACACGATGGCCGTCAAGCTCAACGACGGCCAGGAAACGACGCTGGCGGCCAAGAACTTCATCATCGCCACGGGCGCGCGGCCGCGGCCCTTCCCCGGCGTGGAGTTCGACGACCAGCGCGTCGTCTCCTACGTTCCCGCCATCCTGGCCGAGAACGCGCCCAAGTCGGTCGTCATCATCGGCGGCGGGGCCATCGGCGTCGAGTTCGCCTACGTCTGGGTCAACTACGGCGTCGAGGTGACCATCCTGGAGATGATGCCCCACCTGCTGCCCAACGAGGAGCCGGAGGCCAGCGAGACGCTGGAGAAGGCCTACAAGAAACTGGGCATCAAGTTCCAGACCAACGCCAAGGTGACCGGCATCGAGCGCACCGACAACGGCGTGCGCGTCAACGTCGAGGGCGGCAAGGCCATCGAGGCCGAGCAGTGCATGGTGGCCATCAACTTCCTGCCTAACACGGAGGGCATCGGCCTGGAGACGGCCGGCGTACAGCTAACGGAGCGCAAGAACATTGCCATCGACGGCAACATGCGCACCAACGTAGCCAACATCTACGCCATCGGCGACGTGGCCACCGACTACCGCCTGGCCCACGTCGCCTCGGCCATGGGCATCGTCGCCGCCGAGACCATCGCCGGCCACCCGACGGTGTCGCTCGACTTCCGCATGATGCCGCGCTGCACCTACAGCCAGCCGCAGGTGGCCAGCTTCGGCTACACCGAGAAGGCGGCCAAGGAGGCGGGCTACGAGGTCAAGACCGGACAGTTTCCGTTTGTGGCCAACGGCAAGTCGCTGGGCTTGGGCGAGAAAGAGGGCTTCGTCAAGATCATCAGCGACGCCAAGTATGGCGAGATTCTGGGCGCGCACCTGGTCGGCCCGGACGTGACCGAGCTGCTGCCGGAGCTAACGCTGGCCCACAACAACGAACTGACGGCCGAGGAGATCGCCCGCAACGTCCACGCCCACCCGACACTGAGCGAAGCGCTGATGGAAGCGGCGCATGGGGTGGAGGGGGAGGCGATACATATTTGAGGCTGATAGAAACCGAGTTTCTTTGTAGAAACTCGGTTTCTAAAAGAAGGATCTTCTCCAAAGTTGGGTGGAGAATATGTAATCAGTTCCCAGCCCTCTCTGCCTTTGGTGTTAAGATAACCTGAAATACTAGGCCCTCTCTCCCAGTGCGGAAGCTCTGTCCCATTCTCAGAGCGCGGTTTCCAACCAGCAGTTTCTCCCCCAGTCCTAACTTGCCCCATAGTAATGAACTGCCACCAATAGATATTCCCATTTGAGCATTATCGCCATCCATTTAAAACCCTCTATGCCCTATTAAGACTATTCTGGTTCAAGCAATGCATCGATGAGCGATTGCACTCCCCATATCTGCACTCCAAATGCCGACATTTCCTTCCGCAATTGATCATCAGCGCGCAGGTCATGGTCTCCCGTAACAATGGCGTCAGCATGACCGTCAATGGCTGTAGCTAAAACCGGCTCATCTTTAGGGTCGCGGCAGCGAGGAGGAACTGTCTTAAGATCTACGATTTCGCCACGTAGAGCCACTAATTTCAGTAGCTCCTGCAAGTCAAAGTCATCAATTGCTTTCTTCAGCCGCGGTCGTTGCGCAACCTCTCTCAATTCTGTGAGAAGTTCCTTGCTAACCAGCAGGGTAAACTGATTGCCTTGCAACGCCTGTAGGACTGGCAGAGACACCTTGCCTCCCATCAGGGCGCGCACCCAGATATTCGTATCAACAACAATTCGTAGCACGAGATATGCCTAGCGGGCACGATTACGGACAGACCGAATCTCTGCATTAATATCGGCCATTGTAATATCAGCCGGCGGCTCCTTCCCGGCCAGACGCTTAATAAGTTCAACAAACCGCCGGTCTAGATCATCCTGAAGCAATGCCTCTGCCACCTGCGCCCGTGCATCTGGTTCCAATTGACGCACGGCTTGAATCAAGTCGTCCAGAGACAAATGAACATTTGGGATAGTCACTGTTGTTGTAGTCATAGCGCCTTCCAAGCCACATTATACCATCACTCCGCCTTCGCCCGCTCCTGCACCGCCCACGTATTCCCATCCAGGTCGCTGAAGAACACAAACGAGTTCCACGGCCCGCCGCGGCCCTCGACCTGCGCCGCCCCCTCAAAGTGTACGACCGGACTGACATCCACGCCGCCGGCAACCAGTTGGGCGTGGGCAGCGTCGATGTCATCGACCACCAGTTGCAGCCCCTTGAGCGACCCCGGCGGCATGTCGTTGCCCATGCCCTGGCCGATGACGATAGAGCAGCCGGAGCCGGGTGGCGTCAACTGTACGATGCGAACGTCCGCGCTTAGCGCGGTGTCGTGGTCAACGACGAAGCCAACCTGCGCCTCGTAGAAATGGCGCGCCCGGTCAATGTCGGCAACGGGCACGATGACGACTTCCAGTTTCCAATCCACTAGTCCCTCCGCAACAAGGCTAACAACTCCGGCGGCGTTAGGGTGGGCAACGGCCCGGCCTTGAAGCCAGACAGATCGCGCGTCACAACGTGCTCCACGCCGGCGTGGACTCCGGCCATCATCTGCACCGCGTCTTCAAAGTCCCGGTAGGGCAGCGCCAACGCCTGTTCGATTGCGCGGCCATCCACGGCGGCAATTTTCAGAAATTGCACCAGACGCGTAAGGTGAACGCGCGCCGCGGCCGGTGATGTGTTCCTGGCTATCAGGTAGAAGAGCGTCGTGACCGAGTGGGCGGCCAGCCAACCCTCGATGTGCCCTGCCTCCGCCGCGGCCAGGACGGCCGCCGACGCCTCAAAGAAGGGTTCGCGCTTATAAAGCACGTCCACGACGACGTTAAGATCGATCAGGATTCGATAGGCCATCGCCATACTTCTCTTCAATGTAGCGCCAATAATCCTCTATGGTCGTCTCTGGTGATAGAATGCCTATAAGGCTCTGGACAATAGGCGCATCTTGCAGGTAGTCGTTCTCAACCGGCAACTGACTTAGGTATTGCGATACAAGTCGTGTGACCGAGGTCTGATTATTCTCTGCATACTCCTTGGCACGTTCAAGCACCGCGATCGGCACGCGAATTGTTAACTTCGTCATTTCCATACGCCCACCTCCGTGCCGTACATATTAACACGAAACTATACGGCTTTCAACCTTAACTATTACCTAACTGCATACTCTATGTCTCTCTTAAATCGCTATAATGAGCCGGAATGCTACCTGGAAAGACGCTCATGAAAGCAAACACCGTCCGTCTGTTACCTCTGCTTCTCTTCTTTACTACCGCCCTGCCCGCCTGCGGTTCCTTCACCCCCACCGACTCGCGCGTCGAGGAGCCGGTCGTCTTCGAATCGACCGGCGCGGCCCCGACGGACACACCGGCCGACGCGCCCATCACCGAGGACGCCGGCGGCTATGCCCGTGCCTTTTATCGCGCCTGGGAGTTGGGCGACTACCTGGGCATGTACAGCCTGCTGGCCCCCAGCAGCCAGGCCGTCGTCGATAGCGCCGCCTTTGTGGCCCGCTATGCCGAGACGATGGACACGGCGGCCATTGAGGCCGTCCATACCCAACCGCTGGCCATGCTGCAAGAGGGCGACACGGCCGAGTACGGCGTCCGTGTCACGCTGACCTCGGCCGTCGTCGGCGACATCGTCCGCGACCACACGACGCGCCTGGCCTACGAGGGTGGGCGTTGGGGCATCGTCTGGGATGAGGGGCTGATCCTGCCCGAGTTGGCCGGCGGCAACCGGCTGGCGCTGGAGTTGCGCATCCCCTCGCGCGGCAACATCTACGACCGCGACGGCCAGGCATTGGCCTATCAGGGTACGGCCTACGAACTGGGCGTCGTGCCGGGGCAGATCGCCGACGAGCCGGGGCTGCTGGCCGCCCTCAGCGCGACGCTGGGCACGCCGCCCGACGCTATCAAGGCCAAGTACGCCACGGCCATGCCCGACTGGTATGTGCCCGTCGGCGTGGTCAGCGAGGAGACATTGCAGGCCAACGCCCTGGCGCTGGAGCCATTCCTGGACAAGGGACTGACCACGCCCGACCGCCGGCCGTCGCGCCTCTACTCCGACACGAACTCGGCCGCCCACGTCATCGGCTATCTCGGCCCCATCCCCGCCGACCAGATCGAAGACTACAAGGCCCGCGGCTACCGCGGCGACGAGCTGGTCGGCCTGGCCGGGCTGGAGGCGTGGGGCGAGGAGTACCTCAACGGCACGCGCGGCGGCATCCTCAGCGTCGTCGATAGCGCCGGCAACGTGGTCAAGCTACTGCAAGACCGCGAGCCGGAAGTAGCCCGCAGCATCTACACGACCATCGACCTCGACTTCCAGGCAGCGGTGGAGAAGGCCCTGGCCGACGCCATCGCCACGCATCCGGGGGCCTCGTACGGGGCCATCGTCGTCCTCGACCCGCGCAACGGGGCGGTGCTGGCCATGGCCACCTATCCCAGCTACGACCCGCAGGTCTTCAACCCGCTGCGCGACGATGGCGGCGCGGCCATCGCCGCCCTGCTGAACGACCCCGGCCAACCGCTGCTGAATCGGGCCACACAGGGGGCCTACCCGTCCGGCTCGACCTTCAAGCTGGTCACTTTCGCCGCGGCGCTGAACAGCGGCCTCTATACGCCCGACACGCGCTACACCAGCACCGGCTCGTGGAGCCGCCTGGGCGACGCCTACACCAAGTACGACTGGCTCAGCGGCGGCCACGGCACGATCAGCCTGCGCCAGGCCATTGTCGTCTCCTGCAATACCTGCTTCTACGACGTCGGCTACACCATCGACGGGGCCGACAACACCCTCTTCCCGCGCATTGCCAAGGCCTTCGGGCTGGGGCAGCCGACGGGCATCCAGGGCGTGGCCGAGGCGGCCGGCCTCATCCCCGACCCGGAGTGGAAGTTGGCCGAGACGGGCGAGGGCTGGGCCACGGGCGACGCGGTCAACATGGCCATTGGCCAGGGCTACGTGCAGGTGACGCCGCTGCAAATGGCCAACGTCATCGCCGCCATCGCCAACGGCGGCACGCTTTACCGGCCGACGCTCATCGACCACATCGGCGCAGGCGGCAACGCGCCGGACGAGAAGCCGCCGAGCGAAGTCAACGGCCAGTTGCCGCTGTCGGCCGACCAGCTGGCTGTGTTGCAAGGGGCCTTGTGGGACGTAACCCACGCCGGCAGCGGCACGGCCACTCATCGCTTCCAGAACTTCGCCGTGCCCGTGGCCGGCAAGACGGGCACGGCCGAAGCGCCGCCCGGTCTGCCCCACGCCTGGTTCGTCGGCTACGCCCCGGCCGAGCCGTTCACTGCCCCCGACGGGCGGTATGTGGAGGGGCCGGAACTGGCCATCGCCGTCGTGCTGGAGCACACCGGCGAAGGCTCCGAGGCCGCCGCGCCGCTGTTCCGGCGGGTAGTGGAGGCATACTATGGGCTTGAGGCGACGGCGTTTCCGTGGGAGTAGGAGCAGCGTCTACAGCCCTTCGGTGACGATCTCGCGTAGGCGTTCGACGAACTGCGCCGGCGCGAGGATCGTCAGCCCTGAGCGAGCGGCAACGCCGGGTGTAAAGTCGCGGCTGTTGAGCGTAAGCAGGGAATCAATGTTGGCACTGACAGCCGTCTCCACAATGGGCGCATCTTTTGCTTCGATGCAATCCAGCCAGCGCGCAAACGATTGAGGAGCGGGATCGTCTACTACTTCGAGATGGACGTGCCCCAGTATTTCAACCAGGATGGGCAACCCGCGCGGCAGCTTGCGGCGCAGGTTCCGTTCGGCCTCATCGAGCACCTGGCGCGACACAACCATTTGGAATAGGCCGGCCTCAGCTATCATCAGCGCCGCTCGACTGGCTCCACGATGCGATGCGACCCCGGCGATGAGGACATTGGCGTCGAAGAAGACGCGGCGCATCGCTTACTCCTCGGGGTCGGTCTGGTAACGTTCGCGATAAATCTCTTCGCGGATACGCGGCAAATCGGCCAATAAGTCAGCCAGGGTCACGTCGCTTTCGTCAAGCATTGTGGCCAAGCGATCCATCAGCTCCGGCGTTTTTAGCGCCCGCGGCGCGAGCAAGAGCGTTTCCCCAACCTGGAAGATCGTCAGCGTATCGCCATCCTCGATCGCTAGCGATTCGCGCAACCGCCGCGGGAGCGTCAGCTGACCGCGCTGACGCACCTGAATAGAGTAGGTTTTCAGTTCACCGTAGAGCATTCTCCGACACCTCCGCGATATTCCGTATTTCTGAATATCCGCATTCTAACCGCTCGCGGCGACGGACACAACCGCCGCGCGCTGTACGGTGGGTGGTGGAGGCTTATCGTCCTGCTATTGGGTTTAGAAAAAAGGAGAAGTGGCGTCACGCTTCAGGGGGAGAAGGAAGGAGGGACAAAATCGCTCGTGACGCCACTTGCAAGGAGGGAAGTCCGTCAAGATTTAGTGTAGGGTGACTTGCTTACAATGAACATTACGACTTTTGGGCATTTGCCAATTTGACCAATTGATCCTCCTTTTGCCCGCGATTAGGTACTATTGCGGTCGAAATGGCTATCACTGTCGCTGACTCGCCTGGGTCTTCGGCCGCGCCGCGCGTGCCTATCGCCTGGTGGCTGGCGGCCGTCGCTACTGTCGCCGTGGGTCTCGTGCTCCTGGCGCTGCTCAGCACCGGCCTCTGCCCGTGGCCGTCGCTCTGCGGCCGGATCGAGGCCGTCGATGTCGCCCAGGCGCGACTGGACACGGCCCTGCCCGCGCCACAAGGGCCGCTGTTCGTCGAGCAGAGCTTCGTCCCGCGGCACGACGGCCTGACCTCGGTCGAACTGCTGCTCCTGCGCTACGACGGCCGGCCCGCGGCCGACGCCTTTTTCGAAGTAGCCTTGCTGGACGACCTCGGCGCAGTCGTCTTCGCCGAGCGGACGGCCGACGCCCGGCTGAGCCACAACCAGAGCTACACCCTGGTCTTCCCGCCGCAGCGCGCCTCCGCCGGCCGCCGCTACACCATCCGGCTCAGCGGCAGCGCCGACAACGTTGTCTCCGCCTGGGGCTACTCGCTCGATGTCCTCAACAGCGGCGCGTTGGCCCTCGTCGGCGGGGCGCTGGAGCAGCCGGCCACGACCGCGGCGCGCGAGTTGCGCTTCAGCACGCGCTACGCCCTGACCGGCGTCGAGGCGCTGGCCGCGGCCGTTCGCCCTCTGCGCGACGAGGGGCGCTTGCTGCTGG
>ERZ724512.732-NODE-732-length-15342-cov-12.321123_pt1 | contig 15342 bp, 11 predicted proteins | sample MGYA00376045_ERZ724512 | MGnify/ENA primary metagenome ERZ724512 (study PRJEB28724, sample SAMN07190883) | activated sludge metagenome | isolation source: activated sludge of sewage treatment plant in Hong Hong | place: Hong Kong | collected 2016-03-17 ... | reverse complement strand
TCAGCGTCAACGCTCCGGTCGACCACAACAAGCCGAAGCAGCCCCGGGACGACCGGTAGACGCAAAGGGATCCAGGATCCCCGAACGCTTAGAAAGCCCCGCCACACGGCGGGGCTTTCCTGTTGAAGAGGTCGATCTGACTGCGCCGCAGGTTGATCTGACGGCGCCGCGGGGTTGGTCTGACTTTGCCAAGGGGCTGATCCGACTGCGGCGCAGGGCCGGTCCGGGCCGGCCGGGGATTGGACTTGACAGGACGGGTGTGCGTGATAACGTACAAACGTAATGAGTCAGGCGACTGTCACAAATGCGGCTTCGGAAGCGGCCCCGGATTCCTCCGGTGCGGCGGAGAACGCCGTGGGCGCCCGGGTCAAGGCCCTGCGGGAAGCGATGGACCTTTCGCTGCGGGACCTGTCGGAGCGAAGCGGGGTCAGCCCGACCATGCTCTCCCAGGTCGAGCGGGGCAGCACCAGCCCGACCCTGGCGGTGGCCGAGAAGATCGCCTCCGGGCTCGACCTGACCCTTTCGCAGCTGTTGCGTCTGGACGAGGTCCAGCATGTCGTGATCAGCCGCTCGACCGACCACCTGGTTCGCAACCGCAAGGGTCACCGCATCGAGGAGATGACGCCGCCCCTGCCCGGGCAGAGGGCCGACGTTTCCTCGCACAGGCTCGAGCCGGGGGCCAGTACGGGCGGGGCCGGTGACGCGCCGATGCATGAGCCCGGCAGCCGCGAGACCGCGGTGGTCCTGAGGGGAAAGGTCGTCCTCGTATTCGAAGGCGACCGCCACCAGCTGACCGAAGGTGACAGCGTCACCTTCGATGCCGATTTGCCACACCATTTTGAAAACGAAAGCGATGAACCGGTCAAGTTCGTCGCTGTAATTGCCGCCGGCCTGCGCCGCGGCTGATCGGGAAGGAGATCAGATGCCAAAGACGATGTTCGAAAAGATCTGGGAAGCCCACGAGGTCCGGGAGAACCTGCTCTACATCGATCTCCACCTCGTCCACGAGGTGACCTCGCCACAGGCCTTCGAGGGTCTGCGCATGTCGGGCCGCAAGCTGCGCCGCCCCGACAAGACGGTCGCCACCGCCGACCACAACGTGCCGACCGACGGCACCCCGGCCGCGGCGATGATCAAGGATGCGCTCTCGCGCAAGCAGGTCGAAACCCTGGAGCAGAACGCCGCCGACTTCGGCGTGCCGGTTTACAGCCTCGGTTCCGAAACCCAGGGCATCGTCCACGTGATCGGCCCGGAACTGGGCCTGACCCAGCCCGGCATGACCATCGTCTGTGGCGACTCCCACACCTCCACCCACGGGGCCTTCGGAGCGCTGGCCTTCGGCATCGGCACCTCCGAGGTGGAGCACGTGATGGCCACCCAGACCCTGGTCCAGAACAAGCCGAAGACGATGCGGATCAATTACCACGGCAAGCTCGGCGAAGGCGTGACTTCCAAGGACCTGATCCTCGCCACAATCGGCAAGCTCAGCACTTCCGGGATGACCGGTTACGTGGTCGAGTACGCCGGCGAGGCGATCGAGGCCCTGACCATGGAGCAGCGGATGACCGTCTGCAACATGACGATCGAGGGCGGCGGCAAGGCCGGCATGATCGCCCCTGACGAGACGACCTTCGAGTACATGCGGGGCAAGCCGGGCGTGCCAGGGGACTTCGATGCGGCGGTCGAGCGCTGGAAGCAGCTGCCGACCGACGAGGGAGCGACCTTCGATTCCGAGATCAACATCGACGCGACCGAAATCTCGCCGATGGTCACCTGGGGCACGACCCCGGGCATGGTGATCCAGGTCACCGACACGGTGCCGGACCCCGAGAAGATGGATTCGCCCGCAGACAAGGAAGCGGCCGAGCGCGCCCTGCAGTACATGGGCCTCGAAGCCGGAACTCCGATGGAGGAAATTCGCCCGGAGCGGGTCTTCATCGGCTCCTGCACCAACTCGCGAATCTCGGACCTGCGGGAAGCAGCCGGCGCGATCAAGGGCCGCAAGGTGGCCGACAGTGTGCGGGCGATGGTCGTCCCGGGCTCGGCCCTGGTCAAGGCCCAGGCCGAAGAGGAAGGTCTCGACGAGATCTTCCGCCAGGCCGGATTCGAATGGCGCGGCGCCGGCTGTTCGATGTGCCTCGGCATGAACCCGGACATCCTGATCGAGGGCGAACGTTGCGCCTCGACTTCGAACCGCAACTTCGAAGGCCGCCAGGGCAAGGGCGGCCGGACCCACCTCGTCAGCCCGACCATGGCCACCGCGGCAGCCATCGAAGGCCACTTCGTCGACATCCGCAACTGGAGCTAGGAGCTAGCAATGGAACCGATCAGCACAATCGAAGGCGAAATCGCCGTTCTCGACCGCAGCGACGTCGACACCGACCAGATCATCCCCAAGCAGTTCCTGAAGCGGGTCGAGCGGACCGGTTACGGCGAGTTCCTCTTCTACGACTGGGTGCGCGACGGCGAGATCGAACTCGAGCCGCATCCGATCCTGGTTTCCGGCCGGAACTTCGGCTCGGGATCCTCGCGCGAGCATGCCGTCTGGGCGCTCCATCAGTTCGGCTTCCAGGCCGTGATCGCCCCGTCCTTCTCGGACATCTTCTATTCGAACAGCACCAAGAACGGCTTTCTGCCGGTGGAGCTGGACGAGGAGAAATGCCAGCAGATCGTGGAGGCCGGCGAGGCGAAGATCGACCTCGAGAGCCAGACCGTGAGCTGGAACGGGGGAGAGGCCGGGTTCGAGATCGACGCCGAGATCAAGCGGCGCCTGCTCGGCGGGCTCGACGACATCGCCCTCACCCTTCAGTCCGAGGACGAGATCGAGGCCTTCGAGGCCGGCCCCGGCGGGACCTACGGGCCCGTGACAACATCCCTTTAGGGCGCGCGTCGAGCGAACTGATTCAGCGCGCCTGTCTTTGTAGAGGAGATCAATCATGAGCAGTGATCAGGAATCCCGTCCGGCGGACTGGGAGGCAGACAAGTATTCCCGCACGGCGACTCCGCAGCGCGAATGGTCAGAAGCCGTGCTCGACCGTCTGGAACTGAGTGGCGACGAAACGGTGGTCGATGCCGGCTGTGGTTCCGGCAACGTGACCGAGGACCTGCTGGCGAAGCTCCCCGACGGCCGGGTGATTGGCGTTGACGGTTCCCCGAGCATGATCGAGGAAGCCACCGCGCGCCTCGGGGACGACCCGCGGACCAGCTTCATCTGCCAGGACCTGGCGAAGCTCCAGCTTGACGAGCAGGTCGACCATGTCTTCTCGAACGCCACCTTCCACTGGATCGCTGACCATGACGCCCTGTTCCGGTCGCTGGCCGGGGCGACCCGGCCCGGCGGCAGCCTGATCGCGCAATGTGGCGGCCGCGGCAACGTGGCCGAGGTGATCGACGCGCTCGGGGTCGTCAACCGGCAGGCACCCTTCGCGGAGATCTTCGGTGAGTACGACGACCCGTGGAACTTCGCCGGGCCGGAAGAGACCGAGATCCGGCTGATCGATGCCGGATACGAGGACGTGGAGTGCTGGCTGGAGGAACGGGTCGCCCATCCGGAGGATCCGCGGGGATTCTTCGAAGCATCTTTTCTGGCCCCGGCCCGGCAGGTCCTCGACGATGAACAGTTCACCGAGTACACAGACCGCTTGCTGGCCGAGATGGGTCAACCAGCCAGCTTCAACTATGTTCGCCTGAACATGACCGCGAAAAGGAAGAACGAGAATGAGTGAGACCCGGAAGATTGTGGTGCTGGCCGGCGACGGTATCGGCCCGGAAATCGTCGGCGCGACCCGTCGGGTCCTCGACGCGGTTGGCAGCTTCGAATACGAGGAACACCTGATCGGTGGTGCCTCGATCGACGAGCACGGGGTCGCCCTGACCGACGAGGTGATCGAAGCCTGCAAGGCATCCGACGCGGTGCTGCTCGGCGCAGTCGGGGGCCCGAAGTGGGACGAGGCCGTGGCCAAGGACCCGACCGCGCCGCGCCCGGAACAGGGGCTGCTCGGCATTCGCAAGGCGCTCGGCCTCTACGCGAACCTGCGGCCGGTCAAGCCTTCCCCGGCCCTGATCGACGCCAGCCCACTGAAGAAGGAGCTGATCGACGGCACCGACCTGCTGGTCGTCCGGGAGCTGACCGGCGGCATCTACTTCGGCGATTCCGGCCGCCGTGATGACGGTGCCGTCGCCTATGACGAGTGCGCCTACTCGGTGCCGGAGATCCAGCGGATCGCCCGGGCCGCCTTCGAGGCTGCCCGCCAGCGCTCGGACAGTCCCCGGGTGCTTTCGGTTGACAAGGCGAATGTGCTCGAGACTTCGAGGCTCTGGCGGGAGACCGTCAAGCAAGTCGCCACGGAATATCCCGATGTCGAGCTCGATCACCTGCTAGTCGATTTCGCGGCGATGAAGCTGGTTTCCGCTCCGGCCGAGATCGACGTGATCGTCACCGAGAACCTTTTCGGAGACATCCTCAGCGACGAGGCGGCCATGCTGACCGGTTCGCTGGGCATGCTGCCCTCGGCCTCGATCGGGGCCGAAGGCCAGCCGGGGCTCTTTGAACCGGTTCACGGATCGGCCCCGGACATCGCCGGCCAGGGGGTGGCAAACCCGCTCGCGACGATGCTTTCCGCCGCGATGATGCTGCGCTACGGCCTCGGCGACGGCGCCGGGGCAGACCGGATCGACGACGCGGTCGACCAGGTCCTCGCAAAGGGCCTGAGGACGCCGGACATCTTTGACGGTGGCGAGGGGGAAACCCGCGTCGGCACTGAAGAAGTCACGGCAGCGGTCCTGGCCGAGCTGGGTCAGGGCTAGAATCATCTGAGTGCGCCCGAAGGATCTGGCGTACCATCACCGGGAAAAGCAACGCGAAGGAGAAGCAGTGGAAAAGGCTGAGTACATCTGGCACAGCGGCAAATTCGTCCCCTGGGACGAGGCGCAGGTGCATGTACTGAGCCACGGGCTCCACTACGGAACCGGAGTCTTCGAAGGCGTGCGCTGCTACGACGGCGAGAAGGGCCCGGCGATTTTCCGCCACAAGGAGCACCTCCAGCGCTTCGAGGATTCGGCCCGCATGTACTTCCTCGACCTTCCTTTCACCAAGGAGGAGATCGGCGAAGCGACCCGGGAGCTGATCCGCAAGAACGGGCTGCGTGACTGCTACATCCGCCCGCTGGCCTTCCGCGGCTACGGCGAGATGGGCCTCTACGCGAAGTCGGCTCCGGTCGAAGTCATCATCGCCGTCTGGCCCTGGGGCGCCTACCTCGGGGAGGACGGCAAGAAGCACGGGATCCGGGCCAAGGTTTCTTCCTGGCGCCGGGTTTCTTCGGCCAGCCTGATCCCGCATGCGAAGGCTTCCGGCCAGTACCTGAACTCGATCCTCGCCAAGACCGAATCGGCCAAGGCCGGATACGAAGAGGCGATTCTGCTCGATGAGCGCGGCATGGTCTGCGAGGGCTCGGGCGAAAACATCTTCATGGTCAAGGACGGCAAGGTCTACACGCCGCCGCAGGTCGCTTCGATCCTCGACGGGATCAGCCGCAAGTCGGTCATGCAGATCCTCGAGGACAAGGGCTACCCGGTCATCGAGCGGGACATCGCCCGTTCGGAGCTCTACCTGGCCGACGAGATCTTCATGTGCGGCACCGCCGCCGAAGTGGTTCCGGTCCGCGAGGTCGACGACCATCCGCTCGGCGAGCCGGGCGAAGTCACCCGGCTGGTCCAGCAGGGATACGAGGACGCGATCTACGGCCGCTCGCCCGAATACTCGGAATGGCTCGACCTGGTCGGCGAACCGGCGGCGAAGACCGAACCCAGTACAGTCTGAGACGGATGCTTCACGCCATCAGGGAAATCAGGATCACCCGAATTACGGGGGCTGCGGGGCGCTGACCCCGCGGCAGCGCGGCGGGATGCCGTGTGCAGTCCTCCCGGACCCGATCAAGGTTCCGGGCCTCCTGATTTCCTGAAAGGCAGTAACCGATGACAGCAGTGAAGCTCTACGACACGACTCTCCGCGACGGCATGCAGGGGCAAGGCATGTCCCTTTCCGCTGCGGAAAAGGTGCGGGTGGTCCATGCCCTCGACCAGCTCGGGGTGCAGTTCATCGAAGCCGGCTTCCCGGCTTCAAACCCGAAAGAAGCCGAGCTCTTCGAGCTGCTCGCCGGGGAAACGCTCGAGCAGGCGGCGATCTGTGCCTTCGGGATGACCCGCCGGCGCGGGGTGGAGGCCGACCGTGACGAAGCGCTTCAGCTCCTTGCTGCGAGCTTCGCTCCGGTGGTGACCCTGGTCGGCAAGACTTGGTCACTCCACCTCGAAAAGGTCACGAAGGTCTCCCGCGAGGAGAACCTGGCGATGATCGGCGAGTCGATCGCCTACCTGCGCGGTGAAGGCAAGCGGGTGATGTACGACGCGGAGCACTTCTTCGACGCCTGGGGAGATGACCGGGATTACTCGCTTGAGTGCCTGAAGGCCGCCGGGGATGCCGGGGCCGAAGTTCTCGTGCTCTGTGACACCAACGGGGCGAACCTGCCGAGCCAGATCCGGCCCGCGGTCGAGGCCGTAAAGGAAGCACTGCCGGAGGCCGAGCTTGGAATCCACTGCCACAACGACCTCGAATGCGGAGTCGCCAACGCCCTCGCCGCGGTGAGCGCCGGGGCGCGGCAGGTGCAGGGCACGGTCAACGGCTACGGGGAACGCTGCGGCAACTCGAACCTGATCTCGATCCTGCCGGCGCTTCAGCTGAAGCTGGGGTATGAAGTGGTGCCGCCGGAGAAGCTGAAGCAGCTCTCGGGCGTATCCCATTTCGTGGCGGACCTGCTGAACGTGGCGGTCGACCCCGATCAGGCCTATGTCGGCCGCAACGCCTTCGCCCACAAGGGGGGCATGCATGTGGCCGGGATCGCCGCTGACGCGCGAACCTTCGAGCACATGGACCCGGAAGCGGTCGGCAATTCCCGCAAGGTGCTCGCCTCGGAGCTTTCCGGCAAGGCGACCGTGCTGGCCCGGGCCGAGGAGATCGGGCTCGACTTCGACGACGAAGCGGCCCGAAAGGCAGTTGAAACGCTGAAGCAGAAGGAACATGACGGCTATCACTACGAAGCCGCCGAAGCCTCCTTTGACCTGTTGCTCCGCCGCGAAGCCGGCCAGTACAAGTCCCTGTTCAAGTTCGAATCATTCAAGGTCCAAACCGAACTCCGGGCCGGCGAGAAGGTCGAAACCGAGGCGATCGTGAAGATCAAGGTCGGTGACGAGCGTTACGTGGAGGTGGCGGAAGGCAACGGCCCGGTCAACGCGCTGGACAAGGCGCTCCGCCAGGCGATCACCCGCCACTACCCCGAACTGAAGAAGATCGAACTGACCGGTTACCGGGTCCGGATCCTCGATACCGCCCACGGCACCGGGGCCGGAACCCGGGTCCTCCTGGACTCGAAGCATGAGGAGGGCGGCGACTCCTGGGGCTCGATCGGGGTTTCACCGAACATCATCGAGGCATCCTGGGAAGCGCTGGTTGACTCGCTCGCCTATGCCTTCCAGAACGGTTCCGGGTCTGACGGTGACTGAGGATCTCCCGCCGCTCGATCTTGCCCGGCCCGAGATCGGCCCGGAAGAAGAGCGCCTCGTTCTCGAGGTGCTGCGGTCGGGTCGTCTCTCGCTGGGTCCGGTCCTGGAGCGGTTCGAGCGCGACTTCGCCGAATGGCTCGGGGTCGATGACGCGGTGGCCGTTTCCAGTGGCACGGCCGGCCTTCACCTCGGGGTAAGGGCTCTCGGCTGGCAGGCCGGGGACGAGGTGGTGCTCAGCCCGTTCACCTTCGTGGCCAGCGCCAACTGCCTGCTCTACGAGGGCGTGAAGCCGGTCTTTGCCGATATCGACCCGGTTTCTCTCAACCTGGATCCGTCCGCCGCCGAGGCGGCGATAACCGGAGCGACGGTCGGACTCTTGCCGATCGACATCTTCGGCCAGCCGGCCGAGCTACCGGCGTTCGAGCGAATCGCCCGGTCCCGTGGCCTCGGCATTCTCGAGGACTCCTGCCAGGCGCTCGGAGCAATCGATTCAGAAGGCCGCAAGGTGGGCAGCCGCGGCAACGTCTCGACCTTTGCCTTCTACGCGAACAAGCAGATGACCACCGGAGAGGGTGGCATCGTGATCCCGACCGACGCCGGCATGGCCGAGGTGCTGAGAAGCGAGCGGAACCAGGGCCGGGCGATCGACATGGACTGGCTGGACCACGACCGGCTCGGCTTCAACTACCGGATGTCCGATGTGACCGCGGCAATCGGTGTCGCCCAGCTCGGGCGGCTGGATGAACTGCTGGCCGGCCGCGCCAGGGTCGCCGGTCTCTACCTCGACCGCTTGGCCGGGGTCGAGGGCCTCGAGCTTCCCGCCCCGGACCAGCCACCGGCAAAGCGCAGCTGGTTCGTGTTCCCGGTTCGACTTCCCGAAGGGTCCGACCGTGACGGGGTGATCAGGAAGCTGGGGGAGCAGGGGATTCCCGCCAAGGCGTATCTGCCCTCGATTCACCTCTTCCCGCATCTGGCCGAACTGGGTTACCGCGAAGGCCAGTTCCCGGTCGCCGAATCGGTCGCGGCCCGTTCCCTGGCCCTGCCTTTCCACGCCGGGCTGAGCGAGGGCGACATCGACCGGGTTGCCTCCGCACTGGCCGAGGCGCTTGGCTCAGGGGCATAATCAGCGCCGTGGCCAGACACACCGACAAGTCGACTTCACGCTTCCGCGAGCCGCCGGATCCCCGTTTCTGGCGGCTGAACCGGTCGATCGATTTCGACCGTCATCTGGCGCCTTACGACGTCGCCCAGTCCCGGGCCCATGCCGCGGCCCTGAACCGGATCGGCGTGATCGCCGACGACGAGATCAAGGTGATCGACGAGGGCCTGGCCCAGATCGCCGAAGAACTGAAGGCCGGCGAGTTCAGCTTCGAGCAGGGCGACGAAGACATTCACATGGCGGTCGAGCGCCGCCTCGGCGAGCTGGTCGGCGACCTGGCCGGCAAGCTCCACACCGGCCGGTCACGCAACGACCAGGTCGCGACCGACATCTGCATGGCCGTGATGGATGCGGCCGACGGCGCGGGGCAGCGGATCGCGACTGCGATGAGCGGGCTGCTTCAGCTGGCCGAAAGTCACCGCGACTGGACGATGCCCGGTTATACCCACCTGCAGCGGGCCCAGCCGGTCTATCTCGGCCACCACCTCCTGTCCTGGTTCTGGATGCTTTCGCGCGATTTCGAGCGCTTCGCCGCCGCCCGCCGGGCTGCGGCGGTGATGCCCCTCGGGGCCGGCGCCCTGGCCGGGGTCAACTGGGAGATCGATCGGCGGCAAGTTGCGGCCGACCTCGGTTTCGAGTCGGTCACGATCAACTCGCTGGATTCGACCTCGAACCGGGACATGGTGCTGGACTACCTCTCGGCTGGCTCGATCTGCCTGACCCACCTTTCGCGGATCGGTTCCGAACTGGTGATCTGGTCCAGCACCGAGTTCTCCTTCTGCCAGCTCAGCGAGCCTTTCACCTCCGGCTCCAGCATCATGCCGCAGAAGCAGAACCCGGATTCTGCCGAGCTGCTGCGAGCCAAGGCACCGCGGGTGATCGGCGACTTCACAACGCTGCTCGGCGTGCTCCACGCCCTGCCTCTCACCTACGGCAAGGACATGCAGGAGGACAAGGAGCCGTTCTTCGACGCGGTCGAGACGGTCGAGGCGACGCTGGAGATGACCGCCGGAATCTTCGAAGGGATCGAGTTCGATCGCGAGCGACTTTCCGCTGCCGCCTCGGACGAGATGCTCGCGGCGACCGAGATCGCCGACCTGCTGGTGCGGCGCGGGGTTCCCTTCCGGGAGGCGCACGGCATCGTCGGTGACCTGGTCCGGCAATGTGTCGCCGAAGGCCGGAACCTCTCCGACCTCAGCCGGGACGAGCTGGCATCCCGGTCCGCCGACCTCGACGAGGAGTACTACGAAGTTCTGCAGCAGGGCAGCTGGCTCGAATCGAAGGTGAGCGAAGGTGGCACCTCGAGTGCAAGCCTCGCCGCCCAGATCGACCTGGCCAAGGCCCGGCTCCGCGAAATCGGCTGAGGCCGTGCGCTGACCCGGCTAACCGGGTGAAGCGCCGCCGGATGAGGGTGCGACGCCACCGCCCGTGGAAGGCGTGGTCGGCGTGGTGGGCACCGTGGTAGTCGGTGCGGGAGCCGTTGTCGTCGGTGTCGGGGCCGGAGCGACGGGGGTTGTCGTCTCCGGGGCCGTGTAAGTCGGCGTGGTGTAGTCGGTGCTGGGTGCGGTGTAGCTGTAATCGCTCGAGTCGGTGGTCACGTCGGATGAGTCGCTGCTGTCGCCGTCGGCGGCATCCGCTGCCCGTTCGGCCGCACGGTTGGCTTCGATTTCCTTCCAGGCCGAAACCACCCGGGACCAGATGATCGCCGGGAAGGTGCCACCGTCAACCGGGGCGCCGCCGTACTCGGTGGTCATCTGTACATAGCCTTCGGGGTAACCCACCCAGACGCAGGCGGTGATCTCGGTGATCGCGCCACAGAACCATGCGTTCGTGTTGTCTTCGGTCGTGCCGGTCTTTCCCCACTGGCTGTCATCGCCGATGTAGGCGTTCTTGCCGGTGCCCTGGGTGACAACCTCATGCAGGATGGTCTTGGCTTCGCTGGCGACATCCGGGTCGATCACCTGCTTGCTGAGCACCTCGTTGTCACCGCCCTTGATCGTCTTGCCGTCCTCGTCGGTGATCTTGGTGAAGCTGACCGGGTCGTCTCCCGGGTCCGGCGCGAGGGTGCCGCTGACCCGGCGGCCGTCATTGGCCAGGGTCGAGAAGGCATAGGTCCAGCCGAGCGGAGTCACTTCGGACGTGCCGAGCACCATCGCCGGGTTGGTTTCGATCTTGTCGGAGTAGCCCATCTCGTGGATCGTCTTGGCGATCGCCTTGGGGCCGCCGTCGATCGCTTCGATGCCGAGCTGGGCGTAGACCGAGTTGTCGGAGTTGATGGTCGCGCTGACCAGGTCGCTTACGCCGGCATAGGAGTCGCCGTAGTTGCTGACCGAATAGGGCTCGCGATGCCACTTCCACTTGCCGGTCTTCTTGTCCTTGATCTTCCACTTGCGCCAGAAGACCTGGGGTGCCGATTCGAAAGTCGTGTAGGGCGAGATGCCCTGCCCGAGGGCGGTGGTGAGGATGAAGGGCTTGATCGTCGAGCCGGGCTGCCTGTACCCCTGGGTCGCGAGGTTGAAGGGCGTGGTGTCGTAATCGTCGCCGCCGACCATCGCGTCAACCGTGGCGTCCTTGTTGTTGATGATCACGACCGAGGCGCTCGGACCGATTCCACCGATGGTGCTGTAGATGGCGTCCTCGGTTGCGGCCTGGACGTCAAGGTCGATCGTCGTCTTGACCTTGAGGCCACCGAAGAACGCACGCCCGGCGCCGTAGCGGTCGACCAGCTGCTGGCGCATCCAGGAGGTGAAGTAGGGCGCCTTCGAATCGAGGCTCGGCGGGTCAATGTCATCGTCGGCCGGCAGGGCCTCCTTGACCGCTTCGTCGTGCTGCTCCTGGGTGATGTACCCCTGATCCAGCATGCGGTCGAGCACGGTGTTGCGCCGGTAGAGCGCCGCATCGGGGTCGTTCTTGGGGTCGTAGCCGTAAGGGTTCTGGATGATGCCGGCGAGCAGCGCCGATTCAGCCGGGGTGAGCAGCGAGGCGCAGGGCTCTTCGTCCGTGCCGCAGGAGGGGTGGGCGTAACCGAAGTAGGTCCGGGCGGCCGCCTCGATTCCGTAGGCACCGTTGCCGAAGTAGACCGTGTTCAGGTACTCGGTGAGGATCTTGTCCTTGGTCCACTGCTGTTCGATGTGGTAGGCGATTGACATCTCGCGCACCTTCTGGAGCGGCGAGCGGTCATTCTGGGCTTCGAGTGCCTGCTTTACGAGCTGCTGGGTGATGGTCGAGGCGCCCTGCTTCGCGCTGCGGGCGATGATGTCCTGTACGAGCGCCCGTCCGAGACCCTGAAAGTCGATTCCGCGGTGTTCGTAAAAGCGCGCGTCCTCGATCGAGACCACCGCGTTCTTCATGTTCGGCGAGATCTGCTCCGCGTCGAGCAGCATCTGGTTCTCATTGTTCGACAGGGTGCCGATGTACTTGCCCTGGCTGTCGACGAGAATCGAGTTCTTGGCGGTCCGGAACTGCGCGTAGTTCTCGATCGCCGGCAAATCCTGCGAAACGGCCATGACCATGCCGAAGAAGGCCGAGCAGAAACCGAGCAGGCCGAGACCGAGCACGATGAAGAGGACCCGGAGCTTCTTGATCTTCGGTTTTGGCGGCCGGGGCGGAGGTACCGGGAGCGTGAGCACGCCGGGCGGCAGGCCGTTTCCGTTCCCGTTTCCATTGCCGGTTCCGTTCCCGTTTCCGCCGACCCCGGGAGCGCTCGGGATCGAGAGGGGCTGCCCGTTTCCGTTTCCGGTCGCGGCCTTGCCTCTGCTGGTCGCGGACCCCGAGGCGGCCGTGGTCGGGGCGGCACCGGAGCCGGCGGCCTTTTTGGTCTTCCGGCCCTTAAGCCTGGGCAGTGCGATCCGGCGGGAACCTTTGGTGCGACCCTTTGATGCCTCCCTGGCCGTGCGGTCACGGGTGCCGCTGCCTGGCGGCCGGAGCACGCTTTCGCTGCTGCCCGCCTTCGTTTCGGATTCGGGCAGCGCCTTGCCGCCGGCGCTTTCTGCGCCTGCGTCACCTGACGCACCGTTGGCGCGTCCGTTTTGCCGGGAAGTCGATCCCGACGGATGCTCTGTCTTTCGGGGGGCCATCAGATGGCGAAAAGTAGGTCAGCGCCTTGGCGAAAGCCGTCGTGGGATGCGCTGCACGCCTTTCATGAACAACGCGCACACGACCAAGTAGCGCTGCTCAGTCTAGCATTGACTCTCCCGTGTCAAACGTCACTCAAGAACCCGGCGAACCCTCAGCAGAAGCAGTCGAGCAGGCCGCGGCGCTGACCCGGACCGCGGTTGAGTCCCTGCCCGAGGGCCGGCTCGCCCGCCAGCTGGGACTGGATCGGCCGCTCAGGATCAAACTGGGGATCGATCCGACCGCGCCGGACATCCACCTCGGCCACACGGTCGTCCTGAACAAGTTGCGGGAGTTTCAGGAGCAGGGCCATCGGGTCGTGCTGATCATCGGCGACTACACGGCCCGGGTCGGTGATCCCAGCGGCAGGTCCGATCAGCGACCGATGCTGGACCCCGCGGAGATCGATGCGAACGCCGAGACCTTCATGGAACAGGCCTTCAAGATTCTCGACCGCGGGAAGACCGAAGTTCGCTACAACAGCGAGTGGCTGAAGATGGAGTCGGATCAGCTGTTTGCGCTGATGGCCCGGCCTACCGTCGCCCGGCTGCTGGAAAGGGATGACTTCCAGAAGCGGATGGCGGCGGAGGAGCCGGTATCGCTGCTGGAGCTGGTCTATCCACTGCTCCAGGGCTACGACTCGGTGGCGATCGAGGCCGATGTGGAGATCGGCGGCACCGACCAGAAGTTCAATCTGCTCTTCGGCCGGGACATGCAGTCGTCTTTCGGCCAGCCGCTGCAGTCGATCATGACCCTGCCGATCCTGCCGGGAATCGACGGGGTGAAGAAGATGTCGAAGTCAACCGGCAACTACATCGGTGTCACCGACGCGCCGGAGGAGATGTTCGGCAAGGTGATGCGGGTGCCGGATGCGAATCTGGAGGAGTACTGGCAGCTCCTTTTAAGTGAGGATCCGCCGGAGGGGGCGGGCCCGAACGAGGCCAAGCGGGAACTGGGCCGGCGCCTGGTCGCGCGTTTCCACGGCGAGAACGCCGCACCGGGGGCCGAAGAGCACTTCAACCGGCTATTCGTAAGGCACGAGGTTCCCGAGGAAGTGGAAGATTTCGGGATCGGGGACCAGGTCCACCTGCCGGCGGCCCTCGCCGAAGCGTTTGGAGTTAGCCGCAGCGAGGCCAGAAGGGCGATCACCCAGGGGGGAGTGAAGCTCGACGGCGAGCAGTTGCCGCCGGAGCCCCTCGACTACCCCTCGGACCAGCTTGACGGCAAGGTCCTGCAGCTCGGGAAGCGCCGTTTCCGGCGGCTGGTCAAGGGTGCCTGATCCCGCTCTGCGATGGGATTTGGCTTCCCAGAGCCAAAAGAGAATTCCCGGGCGAAACTTCGGCGAATCCGCTCGACACTTCTCCGGGAAACCTGTATAGTTCTCCGTCCGCTCAGTCGAGCAGGTTGCCCGGCTGAAGTGCTCTGTGCGGCGAAACCCGCCGCCCGGCGCAAGCGGTCTTTGAAAACTGAGCAGCGTGCATTACTCCAGACGGATCATCCGTCTGGCAGTAAGCATATGAGCCCGATTCGTTCGAGGTCTTTGACTTCGGACGATCATGAATTATCCCGTCATATCCGTTGTCGTATTTGTGTACTGACAACATCCCGATATGACAAAGCTCTACGTTGAGTAAATAGTTTGAGGAACCCGGTCTTCGGACCGGTTGTCAGTTTCGACTGACATTTGATACCTCGCAACATTTTTCACGGAGAGTTTGATCCTGGCTCAGGACGAACGCTGGCGGTGTGCTTAACACATGCAAGTGGTGCGACGAACCAGGCTTCGGCCTGGGGCAAAGCCGCGAACGGGTGAGTAACACGTGGGTAATCTGCCCCGATGACCGGGACAACCCGAGGAAACTCGGGCTAATACCGGATGTGGTGCCCAGACACAAGTCTGGTCACTAAAGGTAGCTTCGGCTTCCGCATTGGGAGGGGCCCGCGGCCCATTAGCTAGTTGGTGGGGTCAAGGCCTACCAAGGCAACGATGGGTAGCTGGTCTGAGAGGACGATCAGCCACACTGGGACTGAGACACGGCCCAGACTCCTACGGGAGGCAGCAGTGGGGAATCTTGCGCAATGCGCGAAAGCGTGACGCAGCAACACCGCGTGAGGGAAGACGGCCTTAGGGTTGTAAACCTCTTTCAGATGGGACGAAGGTTGTCCGGTGAATAGCCGAGATGATTGACGGTACCGTCAGAAGAAGCTCCGGCTAACTACGTGCCAGCAGCCGCGGTAATACGTAGGGAGCGAGCGTTGTCCGGAATCATTGGGCGTAAAGAGCACGTAGGTGGATCAATTAGTCTGCTGTGAAAGTCGAAGGCTCAACCTTCGAAAGCCGGTGGATACTGTTGATCTAGAGTACGGAAGAGGCGAGTGGAATTCCTGGTGTAGCGGTGGAATGCGCAGATATCAGGAGGAACACCAATAGCGAAGGCAGCTCGCTGGGACGTAACTGACACTGAGGTGCGAAAGCGTGGGGAGCAAACAGGATTAGATACCCTGGTAGTCCACGC
>ERZ724512.731-NODE-731-length-15392-cov-4.538176_pt1 | contig 15392 bp, 10 predicted proteins | sample MGYA00376045_ERZ724512 | MGnify/ENA primary metagenome ERZ724512 (study PRJEB28724, sample SAMN07190883) | activated sludge metagenome | isolation source: activated sludge of sewage treatment plant in Hong Hong | place: Hong Kong | collected 2016-03-17 ... | reverse complement strand
ATGTCTGACTATTGGGATTCGCTGGGTCATCAATAAAATAAAAGAACGATAGGACGGTGTTCGCCTCCTTCTCGTCGACCTCCCTGGGCACGATTTCTGGCATGCGTGGCCCATAAGTCCCCATGAAACAGCCGCCGAGCACCATCGCGCATAGAATCAAGACAGCACAGGAACAACGCTTCATGTTTGACCTTCGACTATCAGTAACTGGGTCGACCAAGTAGTTCTTGCTTCATCTGTAACGCGATAGGCTTCCAATTCCAAGAAAACATCTCTTCTTGGACACTCCGTACGATTGACGCGTGGGGTCGCGCTTAACAGGAAACATTTCTAGGCATGAGGAATTGAAGCGTGCGACTGGAATAAGGCCCGTGGAGCCATTCCGTACTTCAAACCGGAAATTGTTTTCGTTTTCTAAGTATTTTCTTGGTCACGGTTTTGGTCACGGTTCCAGGTCGAAATTGGTCATAAATGGTCGTAACCGAGTCGGTTCGGCGATGACCACTTTCTCTTTATATCTCATAGACTAGCGCGATAAATCGCAGTCAGTCGCAATTTGGACCTTTCGAATAAGTACATCGCCTGTGATGCGACGGTATTCGCGCAGAAGGCGAAAGGGTAGGTTCTCAGACGTCGAGAAGCCCCTTCCCCCAGCTTCTTGACAAGACATGGTTTGCGGCCGATATCCATTAATCACTGTCGATTTTTTCGTGCGGCTTCGCAAAATGAAGCGCCGCTGACTTACGATCAGAGCTCTGGGTGGGGTTGAAGCGAGCTCGCCCTGTTACCTTCCCTCCATTGCAGCGCCCGCTTTAACAGGCGAATCGTCCCTTGGTAAGCCAAGATCGCTGAGGGAATGGCCAAGAACAAGCCAATGAGCGCAAGCGTAATCGTTTTATCCCAAAATGGCCTGGCCATGAATCGATCGGTTCCCGCACAGGCCCAGACAATCCAAGCAAAGATGGCCCCGCTCATGACTAGAAGCCCACGATTCACCGCTGGCGAAATGAATGTCGTGGGATCGAATGGCTTGAATTTGAGGCTTGGTCCCTTGGCCGTCACCAGAATACGACCGGCTTCATTTCCCGTCATCAAGAGACGAACCATCAGTTTGTCCCCTGGGTTCATGAGGGGAATGCGGACCTCATGCGAATCAGCCTGGCGGGCCTCGATTTTAGGCCCGATCGCCAAAGCAGACGACGAACAGTGCGCATGCAGGACGGTGACTCCGGCGGGAAATGTGAGGTGAACCGATTGCTCTTCAATATCCTTCATCCCCAGGTTTTGAATGACCAGCCCCATGATCCGACATCCGTTCAGATTCTTGCCATCGAGTGACATTGAGAGTCGCCCGTCAAGGTCTGGATGTCGGAGGTTGATCATCGGTTCGTTTTGGGTAAGGGCATAGCCTAAAACCTTCTTTTGCGAGCCGATCAAATACATGATCAACGGTGGTATCAGACCGGTAAGAATTGCTCCGGCATAAGCGAGCCAATTGGGCATCACATCCTCCTCGCAAGTGTTACAGGAAGTATAGCTTCCACCATGGAAACCGCAATTCAGACCCCTGCTAGGACCGTCTGCCTCGAAAACATTCTTCGCGGTTAATCCCCGTTCTTTTAATTGCCTGTAAGGTAATTGAGTGTTCTTTCGATGATCCTGTCCTGCGTATCTCGAGCATGTGTGCATCCTCCGAGTGGCGCGTCATGCCCGATCAGTTTCCCAGCATAAGACCCCTTCAGCCACAAAAACCCAAGGCTTTCGGGTTCGACGACTATCTGTAATCGAGAGGAGCACTAGGGGTTGTTCTAGTCCGCTCGGTTTTTCTCCACGCTATACTGCGGATAATTTTCGGAGGAATCTCCATATGATCGTGATTGAGTACTCACCCTTTTGAGGCTGGACCATGACTGATCCAACCAGGCAGGCCGATAGACGCTGTGAAACGGGCATAGACGGACTGAACGAAATACTTGGCGACGGGCTACCGGCCAACTGCATGTATTTAGTGCAGGGAGACCCGGGCTCGGGCAAGACCACGCTTGCGCTCCAGTTTCTTCTGGAAGGCGTACGCTTGGGGGAAAAAACTCTCTATATCACCCTCTCTGAGACGAAAGAAGAGCTGGTTACGGTTGCCCGTTCGCATGGCTGGTCGCTGGACTCCATTTCGCTCTTCGAACTCTCGGCGATCGATTCGCTTGTACGGCCGGAGGCACGGACGACGGTGTTTCACCCTTCGGAAGTCGAGCTCACCAAAGTCAGCGAAATGCTGCAGTCGGAAATCCGGCGTATTCAACCTGCGCGCGTGGTATTCGACTCGCTGTCGGAGTTTCGCTTGATGGCTGAAACCGCGTTACGGTATCGGCGGCAGCTGATCAACCTCAAACAAGAACTGGCGAAATACAACTGCACTGCACTGCTGCTGGATGACAGGATGGACAATAGCCGGATCGGTGGAGATCCCCATGTCCTCAGCCTCACCCATGGCGTGATCGAAATGGAGCAGTTGTCGCCCGATTACGGCCGGTCCCGGCGAAGGTTGCGTGTCCTCAAGATGCGTGGAATGAAATTCCGCGAAGGCTACCACGATTACAGTATCGAGAAGGGGGGCCTGCGAGTGTTCCCCCGGATTCTTGCCTCCGATCATCGGGCTGATTTCGCGCCCCAGGCGGTCTCGAGCGGCAATCAGGAGTTTGACGAGCTTCTCGGGGGCGGGCTCGATCGTGGAACCACCACGCTCATCATGGGTCCGGCCGGAACGGGAAAGTCCACGCTGGCCATGCAGTATGCAGCACAAATGGCGCAACGAAATGAATCGAGCGTCCTGTTTGCATTCGATGAAATTCGAGGCATTGTGCTGGCGCGCGCGACTGCTGTCGGGTTAGATGTCGAGCGGCATATCAACACGGGTCTCATCGATGTGCAGCAGGTGGATCCCGCCGAACTTTCTCCCGGCGAATTCGGCATGCGCATCCGCGAGGCTGTGGAGGGTGGCTGTACCCTCCTGATCATCGACAGTCTGAATGGATATTTGAATGCGATGCCTGGTGAAAAGTATCTCGTCAACCAGCTCCACGAAATGTCCGCCTATCTCAACCAGAAAGGCGTCGTCACCATCCTTATTTTGGCCCAATACGGGCTCATCGGGCAGGCCGAGGCTCCGTTAAATCTGAGCTATCTCGCTGACACGGTCGTGAGCGTGCGATTTTTTGAGGCAGCCGGCGCAGTTCGGCAGGCGTTGTCGGTGATCAAGAAGCGAAGCGGGGGGCATGAAAAAACCATCAGAGAATATCAATTGGTGTCAGACGGCGGGTTGCGTATCGGCCCACCCCTGAAGCAATTTCAAGGTGTCCTGACGGGGACCCCTTCCTTCTACGGCGCCCTCGAACAGGTCATGGAGCGCCCTGATGGTGCGAACTAGGCTTGAGGAGCGCATCATCATCCTCGCCCCCATCGGTCAGGACGCTCCGGCCATGGCAAGGGTGCTCATCTCGCAAGGTGTGGATGCGATCGTCTGCGCAACGGCCCTGGACACCTGTCGTGAGCTGGCTGTGGGTGGCGCCGTCCTGCTCGTGACGGAAGAATCCCTCGAGCTGCCTCATATTTCCCAGTTGCTCCACCATCTCAAGGCGCAGCCGCCGTGGAGCGAATTGCCGATGATTGTGTTGACGCGAGGCGGAGAATCCCGCTTGGCACGTCTCCTCGATCTGGTCGCCGAGGCAGCCGGCAGCATTACGTTGCTCGAACGGCCCATTGGCGAGGCGACGTTGATGCGCTCCATCGAAGTCGGATTGCGATCGCGGCGGCGTCAATATCAGGTGCGTGATCTTTTGGAGCAAGAGACACTGTCGCAACAGCAACTGCGGGAATCCGAACAGCAATATCGGACGCTGTTCGAATCCATCGATCAGGGCTTCTGCACGATAGAAGTGCTGTTTGACGAGCAGCAGGAGCCTGTCGACTACCGCTTCCTGCTCGTCAACCCGGCGTTTGCCGTGCAAACAGGGCTCCGCGATGTGGTGGGCCGCCACATGCGGGATATCGTGCCACAACATGAAGAGCATTGGTTCCGGATTTACGGGAACATCGCCACGACTGGTGAGCCATTGCGGTTCGAGAAGGAGGCGAAGGCGCTGGATCGCCATTACGAGATATATGCCTGGCGCATCGGCCTGCCGTCCGAGCAAAAGGTCGCGGTCCTCTTCAACGATATCACGCAACGGAAGGCTTCGCAGTTCCGCTTGGAGCAATTCGCGGAGGAGCTTGAACGCAAGGTCTCCGAGCGCACGTATGAACTGGTGGCTTCGCAACAACAGCTCCGGGCGTTGGCCACGGAGCTCAATTTGGCCGAACAGCGGGAGCGCACACGGCTGGCCGCCGAGCTTCATGATCATTTGGCGCAAATGCTGGTGCTGGTTCGGCTGAGATTAGGCCAGGCCAAAGTCGGCCCTTTGTCTCATTCCATCCAAATGATCAAACAGGCTGAAGACGTCGTCGACGAATCCCTGACCTATACGCGCAATCTCGTGGCGGAACTCAGTCCGCCCGTGCTTCATGAGTTCGGGCTCTTTGTCGCCCTCCGCTGGCTGGGCGAACAGATGCGCCGGTATCACTTGGAGGTCAGCGTCCGTATCGACACGCCGGAAGAATTGAAATTGCCCGAGAATCAGGCCGTGCTCGTTTTTCAATCGGTTCGAGAGTTACTTCTCAACGCAGTGAAACACGCCGGGTCCAAGAAAGCGTGGATCGCGGCAGCCAGTGAAGATGGAGTGCTCAGCATCGTCGTGGAGGATCGGGGGGTGGGGTTTGATCCCATCACGTTGTCGTCACAAAAACTCGCCGCGATGTCGTCCAAGTTTGGCCTATTCAGTATTCGCCAACGTATGGAAGCATTGGGCGGCCGCTTGGAGCTGCGTTCAAAACTCGGCGAAGGAACCAAAGCCACGCTGGTGTTGCCGATCGCGCAGCTTTCGGAGCAGGCGACTGGGATCTCATTGTCCTACATTGCACCGTCCGCGCATGTCGCGCGCGCACCCAGCACCGGTCATTGCAAGTCCGTTCCCTATCGGGTCCTGGTGGCGGATGATCATGCCATGGTGCGGCAGGGGCTCTGTCTGATGCTGGATGCCTGTCCGGATATTGAGGTGATTGCTGAGGCTGCCAATGGGCAGGAAGCGCTGGAGTTAGCGCGGAGATTGAAGCCGTCGGTGGTGGTGATCGATATCAATATGCCGCTGATGAACGGGATCGAAGCCACTGCGCAGATACGAACCGCCCTTCCGGACACCATCGTCATTGGTATGTCGGTGAATGCTTCAGTAGACAATCAGGAGGCCATGCGAACCGCGGGGGCGTCAGTCCTGCTCCCGAAGGAAGCCGCCGGTGATCAACTGTACGGCGCCATTCAATCTGCGATGAAGGGGCTATCCGAACATACAGGCCCGTTGATCCGATCACAGGAGACACGGCTGTAGACTCCCGGTTCTTGGGTTCATTGACCTCCTTCCAGGGGATTTTCCTAGTCTCTCCCTACCTAGTTTCCCAGTACCTTGTGAGACATCTCACTGAAAGGAGTCCTCCATGCCTAACATCGTCCTGGTTATTCTCATTCTGTTGCTTGTGGGTGTCCTGCCGACATGGCCGTATAGCAGTGGGTGGGGGTACTATCCTTCAGGCGGACTGGGGCTTCTCCTCCTCATCGTGCTCGTCATTGCCTTGAGCGGTCGACGAGGAGCGTTGAGAAGTTAGGCGAAGCAGGCTGCCTGCGCGTGGATACATCCGGACTGTGAGTAATCAGCGCCGGTCGACGGAGGGCAGAGGAATCTCGTTGCTTTTGGAGCACGGCCCCTGAATGGTTCGGTTAGCAGGATGTAGGAGTTCATCATTATGACAGAAGTGCTCGAAGGGCGCCCCACGCCTCGGGGTGCCACATGGGACGGACAGGGGACCAATTTCAGTCTGTTTTCCGCCCACGCGACGAAAGTTGAGTTGTGCCTCTTCGACCCAACGGGAGAAAAAGAAATCGACCGCGTGTCGTTGCCTGAATACACCGATCAGATCTGGCATGGATACCTGGCCGGTATTCACCCTGGGACGCCTTATGGCTATCGTGTCCATGGTCCCTATGAGCCTGACGCCGGTCATCGCTTTAATCCGAACAAGCTGCTGCTGGATCCCTACGCCTATGCCCACATGGGCGAACTGCAGTGGAATCCGGCTCTGTTTGGCTATCAAATGGAGTCCGGCGATGATCGAACATTTGATGAACGTGACAGTGCGCCATTTATGCCGAAGTGCACCGTAGTCGATCAAAACTTCGATTGGTCAGGACCTCGAGATCGGCGTACGATTCCGTGGGATGACACCGTTGTGTACGAAATGCATGTGCGTGGGTTCACGAAACTTCATCCGGCCGTGCCGTCCACTCTCCAAGGTACCTACGAGGGGCTCGCGACGAAGGAGGTTCTGGACTATCTGCAGTCGCTGGGGGTCACATCTATAGAGCTTCTGCCGATCCATACGTTTGTCAATGACAGTCATCTCCTTGAGAAGGGGCTGACCAATTATTGGGGGTATAACAGTATTGGATTTTTCGCGCCGGATCCGCGGTATGCCGCGAATCGACCGGAAAGTGTTCGCGAATGCAAAGAGATGATTGCGCGGCTGCATGATGCCGGTTTCGAGGTGATTCTGGACGTCGTCTACAATCACACCGCCGAAGGCAATGAGCTCGGTCCCACGCTATCCTTTAAAGGGATCGACAACTCAAGTTATTACCGCCTCCAGCCTGAGCAACCACGCTATTACATTAATGATACAGGGACGGGGAACACTTTGAATCTGAGTCATCCCCGCGTCATTCAATTAGTCACCGATAGTCTGCGTTATGCCGTCCAACAAATGCACGTGGATGGATTCCGTTTCGATCTCGGGACCATTCTTGCGCGCGAGCCGAATGGATTTGATAATCGAAGCGGCTTCTTGAAAGTCTGTAGTCAGGACCCCTTGCTGGCTACCGTGAAGCTGATTGCCGAGCCCTGGGACTGTGGGCCTGGTGGATATCAAGTGGGGGGATTTCCTCCGGGGTGGGCTGAGTGGAACGATAAATTTCGGGATGATGTGCGCGATTTCTGGCGCGGCGAACTCGCTGCTACCAATCTTGCGGATCGACTCTGCGCATCCGCCTCCGTCTTCAATCATCAAGGCCGGCGGCCCTGGTCGTGCGTCAACTTTGTGACGGCGCACGACGGCTTTACGCTACATGATGTGGTGGCCTTCAACGAGAAGCATAACGAGGCGAACGGGGAGGATAACCAGGACGGATCCTCTAATAATCGCTCATGGAATTGTGGCGCCGAGGGACCCACGGAAGATGCTTCAATCAACGCGCTTCGTGACCGGCAAATGCGGAATCTCATGGCGACGTTATTGATCTCTCAAGGGACGCCCATGGTGTTGGCGGGCGATGAATTTGGCCGCACCCAACGGGGTAATAACAATGCCTACTGTCAGGACAACGAGATTAGTTGGGTCGATTGGTCGTTGCTCGAAACACGATCATCGCTCTTTCAATTCGTCAAAGAACTGATCGCGTTCCGTCACCATTATCCGATTTTACGCCGCAATCTCTTTTTGACCGGACAGCTGGCCGAGGATTCCGGCGTTCGAGATGTGACCTGGATCAATGCCAACGGCGGGCCGATGGAAGAGCATCACTGGACCGATACGACGATCCACTGTTTTGGAATGCTCTTGGACGGCCGGGCGCCGACAACCGGACGTCGACAACCGGGGAAGGATGTCACGGTACTGGTCCTGATCAATGGCCACCATGAGCCGGTCCAGTTTACCTTGCCCCCTTGTGTCGGTGCGTCAGAATGGACACTGCTGCTTGATACCAATCTGCCGGATCGCCCTCAGAACCAAACCTTCCAGATGGGAACCCAATACCTGCTCACGGATCGTTCGCTGGTGTTATTGGTATTAGGAGCCAAGCGAACGGAAGAGATCATTCCGGTATAGCGGGCCCACGTCGCGGCAATCCATGCGAGGCACAGGTAAGAGAAATGGCCTGATGCGACGGCAGAAGAGTTTCGTGTGTCGGGGAAGGAACGTCAGGTGGTGAATCGCCTCCACGCAGGAGGACATCTCTCTTACACTCGGTCTCCGACAGGATCCCAGTCGTGGTCTCGCTCGACGGCGCCGATGAGACGTTCAAAGACATCCGGGATGGCTCCGGTGACGCGGCTCCAGTTGGAAATCATGGGCACGCCGAGCGGGTCTTCCAGAAATGCTTCGGTCGCGATCTTCATGCCTTTCAGAAAGACCTCTACGGCCATCCGCTCAGCGTGGCGGTCGAACTGCAAGCTATTGATGGCCGCGTCGTTTTGGTATCGCGTGATGGCTTCCTGGGCCGACTGAAGATACGTGGCGCGTAAGGTCTTGAGCACGCCCTCCGACAACACCACACCCTCGCTAGCGAGATTCCGGAACAGCGACTTGGTGATATCCACGCACATTTTCTGCAAGCCCTGTTCGGCATTATCCGCGGACAGACCCTGGTGTTTGTGTTCGTAGGCGTCGGCGATATCCGCCTGGCAAATCCGCCTGAGCGCGCAATTGCGATAGATTTCAGACAGCACGCCGACTTCCAGCCCCCAATCGCCGGGCACACGGTTGATCCAGGCCAAGTCGCGCACCATGGCAAATTCCCCCGCCAGCGGGTAACGGAAACTGTCGAGGAAGGTGAGCAGAGGGTGAGCCCCGGCCACTTGCTGGAGGCTTCGAATCAGCGGCGTGAAATACAGTCGTGTTACGCGGCCGTGAAGGCGATTGGTCACCCGGCTGTAGTAACCTTTGCAGAATTCGTAGCCGAGATTGGTGTTGACGATCGGGTAGCAGAGTCTGGCCAGGTATTCGCGGTTGTAGCTGAGAATGTCGCAGTCGTGCAGCGCGATCACATTGCTTTCCCCCCGGGCCAGGACATACCCGAAGGCCATCCAGCATCCCCGGCCTTTTCCCTGCAACCCGGTGTCGAGTTCGGCTTGGGCCAGCAATTTCAAGATGTCCTGGATACCGGCTCCGTCGTTCCAGACGATTCGCACTCGTTGCGGCAGCACGGAAAAAAACTGTTTGGCCAGCCGGAATTCGAGTGCCGATGCACGATCCAGCGAGATGACGATTTCATTGACGTACCGGATGTCTTTCAACACCTGGACGATATGTTTCAGCGCAGGGTTTTCCAGTTCGGAATAAAGGGAGGGGAGGACGAGGGCGATCGGGTTCGATGCCGCGTGCCGCTCCAACTCCTTTTCCAATTGCTCAAGGTTGGAGCCGCCGAGGCGGTGCAACACGGTCACGAGACCGTTCTGATGAAAATCCGACATGGTCCCTCCTGTGCGGGGTGGGGAGAGGGTGGCTGTATTCGTTTATGCCCGGTGCGGTAGGAGTGATTCCATCACTGGAGGCAAACACCAACCGTGCCGAGCGGGTGAATGTGCTGAGAGGAGATCGCCGTTACTGCGCCGGGGGCATAGCCTTGCTCGTCACGACCGACTTCACGATCTTGGCTCGTTTCACAGACTCCAGAAAGCGATCCGGAGGCTCGGGATTGGGCAGATTCACTTCGACGGAATACCACCCCGACTTCATCGGCCCTTTCTTGATCCCGTTAAGTTCCTGGACCAGATCTTCAATGCTTTTTTCGGTGGTACCGTCCTGAAAAGCCACCCAGAACATGAAGGCCTGGCGATCCGCGTCGCGAAGGTTGTCCGACACCGCGACTGCGGTCGGCGCAGGGGTCTCCTTCGGCGGGTCGTTTTTCGCGACGACGACGGGCTTGGATGCCGCATTGGCTTTGGCGACTTCCAATGAGGTCAAGGCCAGACGGGCATGCAACTCCCGATTGCGGCTCTCCAGCAACGCGACCTGTTTGACCAGCGTTTCATTGACCGACTTCACCGCTTGAAGATCCTGTCGCACGAGCTCGCGGTCGGCTTCGACCGCAGTCACGGCCACGCGCATGCCGGTTTGCACTTCCTGCGCAACATCCGTTTTCACGGTCTTGAGGTCTTCCTGAACGGCGACGACTTGGGTGCTAAGGCGCTGCTGCGTATGGGCGACGGTGTCGATGAGGGTATTTAATTGCGCAATGCGATCCTGCTCGGCGCGCGACACGGCCACCGCTGCCGCTTGTGACTCGACCAGCTGGGCGAGCTGCTGGTGGACGTGATCGATCTGATCCTGCGTCGATTGTCGCGCAGCTAATTCTTCTTCCAACTGATGGGCACGATCTTCTGAGCCCACCCAGGCCGGAATCCGTTCAGCCAACAGAGCGACCACGCCCACGGCCAGGACGACCTGCGCGAAGGCGGTGGTCATGCTCCACACGGGGCTGCCTTGCGTCGAGGCTACGGCGGCGCCGGCGGGCAAGCCAATGGCTGTGGCCAGATGTGACCACCAACCCGGCGCGACCTCGTACTGCACGTTGAGCGAACCGCCGTCGAAATGGTTTTGAACATGGAGCGTGAGGCTGCCTTTGCCGACCGGGATCCGCACGCTTTTCTGGCCGGCTTCGGGTGCCACGCACCCTCCGATCAGCACGCCCGACTCGCTTCGGAGTTCCAGGTGTTGAATACTGCGTTCGCGGGCTGTATAGGCGAAGGATGGATCGGTCTGTGCGCAATTCAATGTGCCGATGCGCTCGTGATTGACCAGGACCTGGAGAAACCCAGGGCGTTCTTCCGCCGCGCGGCGCGGCTGGTCATCCAGCGCGTCAAGCAGATGTGCGCGATAGTCGTTGAGCTCTGGTGTTTCCATGGTGCCGTCCTCCCCGATCGCCTCCAAAGAGAGCCAGGACGCCTCCCTTTTTCAGCGGATGTATATGGAGATTGACTTGCGGCTTCACCCCGCTGCTGACGTCGGCTTGCCGGCGATCTGCGACTTCCAGAAAGCAATCGCGGCAAAACGCCAGGTGCCAGACGCGGTAGTCGTGGCCGTAGTCATCGTGAAAAAGTTGCCCCCACTTCTGTTCGGACAAGCAGGGATAATGTTCCGGTTCGCTCTTTCGATAATGCGATTGCAAGACGGGCATCAGCCGATCCACTTCGTTATTGAGGTGGTCCGGTCTCGTGCGCAATTCTTGCTCCAAAATTTCGATTTCCGGGCCACTCAATCCCGTTTCGTTCATCGTGCGCTGCCAGCCCGATTGGCGCCACCGCTCGAAGTTCTTATAGACGCGCTGGCTTTCCGCCTGGCCGAAACCCAGCAGCTTCACCACATGGGCCTGGCTGAACCCGTAGAAGTGGTAAAACAGCGCGATCAGCGCATCGCGGCTCACGACGGCACGGGAAGCCAACCCATCGAGAAACCGTCCCACCGGAGTCAGCAACTCCTTGTGGTAGCACAGGGGATCTGGCTGGCTAAACGATTTCGCGATCAGGCTATCCAACAGAAAAAACGGTCTGCAGGGGACTTCGGTGCGGCCGAAGACCACAAAACGCTCCACTAATTCGTAACCCCAGCGAAGCGCCAATTTTTCATGGGTGATATCGTCGCCCCATTGATTCGTTTCACGCAGGAAGCGCTTGGTCTGACCGGTGGCACGGTCCAACAATTCCGGCAGCGACTTCGTGACCAACTCGTCGAACTCCCGTTCGGTGGTCACGACATTGTTGAGTCGTGCAGAAAAAGGTTGGCCGTCGCGCATCGTCTTTCCGTCCGGCATCTTAGGAGACATAGTGGCGAATTCCCCAACAAATGACAATTCGACAAGTCCGCTCCTAGGAGACCACATTTGTCCATGAGGGGTCAATGGGGGAGGCGGGCGATCCCCGCATTGTATCAGGGTGAAACAGGCTTGGAGGCAGATGGAAAACGGTGCGGTTCCTCACGCAGGGGCGGGGTGGCTTTCGACGGGAGAATCCCCCTACGGACGGTCGGTGGAGAGACGCTTGGCCAGCCGTCTGGCGAGACGCATCATGGCCGGGGAACGGTCGGAGGGATCGAGTAAGACGTTGATGACATAGGGCTGGCTGGGATCGGCCAGTGCCTTCGCCAGCGTATCGACGAATTCACCATGAGTGGCGACGCGCGAGCCCTGCCCCCCTCCAATGAGGTCGCAGATCCGTTCGTATCGCCATTCGTGAATATCGTTAAACGGTCCTTCCAGAATCTCGCGTTCGGTGGAATAGCCGTGATTATTCAGGACGATCACGACAGGCGCTTGCCGGTATCGGACGGCGGTGGAGAGTTCCGAACCGGTCATCTGAAACGCCCCGTCGCCCACCAGAACGATAGGGCGCAAGGACGGATCGGCAAACGAGGCCCCGACGGCCGCCGGGACGGCGAAGCCCATCGACGTATAGTAGGCCGGCGAGAGAAACTCAAAGCGCCGGTGGACGTGCAGATCGACGGAGGCAAAGAGCGATTCGCCGACATCGGCGATGACCAGTGTTTTCTCCTGCAGCACCGTATCAAGATGGCGGAATACGCCGTGCAGACTGACCGAGGCGTCTGCCGGAGGCATAGGTTCTTCCGGAGCACGGGGAGCGGGCAGCTGTGGTTTGGGAAAGGAGGGCAGCGGGGCATTGGCGAGTGCTTTGACGAAATCCTCGAAGCGGATGGAATCGTACCGATGGTGTTTGATGGCAACGCGATCCGCGGTGGCGTGGATGGTATGGCCATCGGAAAACAGGGCGCTGCGGGCGTCGAGATCCTCAACATCCGACAGGATCGAACCGAGGATGAGCAGGCAATCTGTTTGGTTCACAAATTCCTTCACTTCGTCACGGGCGACCAAGCCACTGTAGACGCCGACATAGAGCGGATGGTCTTCGCGGATGATGGACTTTCCGAGGAGGGTGGAGGCGATCGGCACGTTCAACCGTTCGACGAGTTTCGTCAGCTCGTCGTGGAGTCCAAAGCGGCCCACTTCAGCGCCGGCTAAGATCACCGGACGTTTGGCCGACTCCAACATCACGCGCACCTCGGTCACCGCTTCACTTAGGGCGGCCTTGTCTGTTGGTTCGTCTAAGATGCTCGTTTTATGAGACGTGTACGCCAGCGGCACATGGACCATGTCGCGCGGGATCTCGAGATAGATCGGACGTCGATAGCGCAGCAAGGCGGCAAACGCGCGATCCATTTCGCGCTCCGCCGTCAGCGGATCGTCCAGGCTGACCGCCGCCACCGTCATTTTTTCAAACACCTCACGTTGGGTCGAGAACTCCCGCACCATATGGTGGAGATAGGGATTGCGCGCGCGCTCCGAGAGTCCTGGTGATCCGGTCAGCAACACGACAGGTGATCGTTCCGCATAGGCGCAGGCAATCGCATTGACCGTGTTGAGTCCTCCGACACAATAGGTCACGCAGAGGGCCCCGATGCCGTTGATCCGCGCATAGGCGTCGGCAGCAAAGCCGGCGCAATCTTCTCGCGTGGTGGCCACGTGTTGAATCGGCGAGGACTCCATCAGTTTGTAAAGGCCCAGCACATAGTCGCCGGGAATGCCGAACATATGGCGGACGCCGAGGCGATGAAGCCGATCTAAAACTGCCGTGCCGATCGTGTGTGTCGTCATAAGGATGGACGCTCCATTACCAGGTGGCGAGGCGAGGGATCTATTCTCGCAGCAAACCATAGGTGCCTGGGAAGGTCAAGCGCGCGAACAATCGTGACGCACGGTTGCTTCAGGGAATGATTTCAGGCACCCTCGTGAGCCATTTGCACCGCATGGCCAACATGCCATTGAACACCTCTACCCTGGATACATCACCACCATGACACAGCCTATGACCGGTTCTACCGCAAGAGTTCGCCTGACCGCTGAGCGTGCCGGGCCTCGTTACTACGGTCATCTCTGGGTCTTCGACAACAATGTGGCCGAAGTGCTGGGCACGCCGGCCGCGGGGGATTTGGTCGATGTGTACACCCATCAGAAACGGTTTTTCGGACGCGGGTTGTTCAACCCCCACTCAAAAATCCGCATCCGGCTTCTGACCTTTCACGAAGAACCGATCGATGAGGCGTTTTTTGCCGCGCGACTTCGTGCTGCTGCGGCGCTTCGGCGTACTGTCACCCCTCACGCGAACGCGTGTCGTCTGGTCCATGGCGAGAGTGACCTGTTGCCGGGCCTGGTGGTGGACCGGTTTGCCGATGTCGCGGTGATGCAGGCCCTGGGGTATGGCATGGATCTGCGAAAGGATCTGTTGGGTGACCTCCTGGTGCATGAAGCGGGAGTGAAGAGCGTCTATTTGCGCAATGATGCGAAAAGCCGGACGCTCGAAGGGCTGCCGTTGTCGAAAGGATTCCTGCGTGGCGAGGGACCGACGACGGTGCCCATCCACGAAGGCAAGGCTCAGTTCACAGTCGACATTGCGGAGGGGCAAAAAACCGGCTGGTTCTGCGATCAGCGGGAGAACCGGCTGGCAGCAGCGGCCTATGCCAAAGGGAAGCGCGTGTTGGAGGCCTTCTGTCATACCGGCGCCTTTGGAGTGCAGGCGGCCTTGGCCGGTGCGCAATCGGTCGAAGGCCTGGATGTGAGTGCGGCAGCGGTGGCGTTAGCCCAAGCGCATGCGGCGCAGAATCATGTCGCGTCCATCTGCACCTATCGGCAGGCCGATGCCTTCGATGAATTGCGAGTGCTGGAACGCAATCAGCAACGGTATGATCTGGTCATTCTCGATCCACCTGCCTTTGCCCGGAGCAAGAAAGCCCTGCCCCATGCGTTGGCCGGGTATAAAGACGTCAATCTGCGAGGCTTGCGCCTTCTTCAGTCGGGGGGCGTGCTGGTGAGTTGTTCCTGTTCGCAACCGGTGAGTGATGACGATTTCTGGATGATGCTCCAGTCGGCGGCGCGAGATGCCAATCGCCAGATCCGTCTGCTGGAACAGCGCGGGCAGGGGCCGGATCATCCGGTGCTGGCCGGGATGCCGGAGACACGGTATCTGAAATGTTTCATCGTGCAGGTCTTCTGAGGCGATGATGCATGAGCCTGAACGGCTGTCAGAGCCTGTCGATGCGCCGCTTGTGCCCGCCTCCGTGTCGCTGCCGGAAATCACTCCCAAAGCCGTCCTGCTCTCGGTTCTACTGGCTGCCGTCTTGGCTGGGGCCAATGCCTATCTGGGGCTTTTCGCGGGGATGACCGTTTCCGCGTCAATCCCAGCCGCTGTCGTCTCGATGGCGGTGCTGCGCCTGTTTCGCCAGTCCAACATTCTAGAAAACAATATCGTGCAAACCGCCGCCTCTTCGGGTGAGGCATTGGCGGCGGGTGTGATCTTTACTATCCCTGGCCTGGTCCTGATCGGCTATTGGACGAGCTTCGACTATTGGCAAACCTTTACCGTATCGCTGGTCGGCGGTGTTCTGGGGGTGTTGTTTACGATTCCCTTACG
>ERZ724512.730-NODE-730-length-15403-cov-4.776127_pt1 | contig 15403 bp, 13 predicted proteins | sample MGYA00376045_ERZ724512 | MGnify/ENA primary metagenome ERZ724512 (study PRJEB28724, sample SAMN07190883) | activated sludge metagenome | isolation source: activated sludge of sewage treatment plant in Hong Hong | place: Hong Kong | collected 2016-03-17 ... | reverse complement strand
AACCTGAGTTGTACGGATTGCCTTAATCCAGTTGTCACGGTGCCGGAAGATGCATCCTATACCATAGAGGTCATTGACATATATGGATGTAAAGCAGTGGCTACAGTACGTCTGCTGGTGACCAAACAGGAGATTGTAAACATACCCAACATCATTGAGATAGACAATGGCACCAATGGTGGCTTTACCCTCTATGGCAATGACCAGGTTGAGCGTATCAATTACCTTAAGATCTATGATCGTTGGGGCAATTTGATGTTTATCAACGAAAACTTTGTACCCAACCAACCATCACTGGGATGGGACGGCAGGTTTAACGGCAAGCCCGTGGTACCGGGTGTGTTTGTATATGTGTTTGAAGTAGAGATCAACGGCATTGGCCCCCGGGTTTACGCGGGAGACGTTACCGTAATTAAATAAAAAAAGGGGCGGTTTTATCCGCCCCTTTTTTTTGGATTATGTTATTCTGTTATCTGTTTTCCTTGACCAGTTTGCCGTGATATTTGCCATCAGCTGTTTCGATGGTATACATATATATGGATGAGGGTAGCTGACCTGTTTGCAGCTGTCTGCTTTGCTGTCCTGCTTCATTGTACCATGAATTCTCAAGTATAATTCTGCCCATGCCATCGGTGAGTGTAAGTTTGGCAGGCCCTTCAGTGGCCGAATTGAGCATAATGGTAACCGCATCTATAAAAGGATTGGGATAAACCCTGCAAGGCTCATTCTGGTGTGCTACCAGATTTCTGAAACTGGCTTCGATTTCTTCCTGATCGTGAATACCAGCAAATTTTTCGGGATTGATATCACCCAGTTGCACTACCATAAACTGAATGCCTTCCATATTGCTGTGTACAGAATCCATGCGCATCCAGTCTTCGTGGTGAGCCAGGATGTCTGCTTTCATGTTTTTGGTGTGCTCATCTATGACAAAGGTGTAATGATTGACGGGGGCAAACTGACTAATCTCCCCCGTAAGGTATTTCACCATCAAAGAGAGATCTTCAGTATTAATCTTACCATTTTTATCAAGGTCGGCTGCCAGGTATTGCCAATGGTGGGCCAGTGATTTTTGACCCAGCAACACAGAAGTCAGCAGATCGAGGTCGGCTTTATCAATGTTTTCAAGGGCAGGGCCTGTAGTTATAGGACATTGTAGAATATAGCTCTGGTTTTTCAGCATCACAGTATCGAAAACAAAGAGGCCTTTATCATCAGTTTTGGTGTTGAAAGTAAAATCGGTAACAGGAACAGTATCTTTCTTTTCGGTGATGGTGAGTTTTTCATCCATAAAGTAGACCCAGTAACCTGATAGATTTTTGAAACTATCTCTGGTTACTACTTTTGTGGTGTCATAACTGACGATGACCTTATATTGTTTTAATGGATCGTAAAGTTTGAGATCAGCACCTGTTACGCCTTTGCCATAAACATTACCCACCCATCCTTTGGCTGCAAATCTGGAGGAAGCTATGGTTGGTGGTTTGGGTTTGCAGTCTTTGATGTTGGCACCATTGTTTTGGATATCAATTTCTACTTCACAATAACTCTGGTTGCCTCTGGAGTCGGTTACATACATTTTGACCTTTGATTTACCAACTTGGTCGCAGGTAAAAGTTTTGGACATTTCATTGGGATCGGGAGAGAACGAATAGCGCAGAGGGTAGTTGTTGCAGGTAGAATAACTTTTCCAATTGAGGTCTTTGGCCCAAAGTTGTACCATACCCTGGTCATTGACACCATCGTTGTCGGTATCGAGCCCCATGAGCGCTACCGACAAGTTGCTTACGCATACGGCCACCGGTGCTTTGTCGTTTTTCACGGTTACATTTACAAGGCAGGTTTTCTTTTGCCCACAGCCGTATTTGATGGTCATGGTAACTTTGGTAGTACCAACAGGGTAGGTTCCCGAGATGTTGGCGTATTTTTCTGTAGAATAGGGTGAATTGTTGGTGATTTCAAAATTGCCGCCACAGCTTGACGCGTCGATGGTCAATGGATTGGCTATCACTTTGCCGAATTTGCAATCGAAGGCACTTACCGTAATATCAGGAATACACTGAAAATCGGGAGGTACCGAATTGACAATCTTGATGGTTTGCGTAAAGGTCCAACTACCCTGGTTGCTGTAGTAGCCACCCGAGGGCATTTGGCACCAGTCGATGACCGTCCATTTTCTAAGTATCTTTTTACAGTCGGGTGTTACCGTGTACAAAGCATCGGTATAAGAATATCCAATAATGGCACATTCTACGGGTACCCAGGTGGGTTTGCCTGTTACATCGGGGTGGGTATTGGGGTTGCATCCTTCCAGTGTAACCATGGCGGGCCAGACGATGGTTGATCCGTTGAAATTGCCACCTCCACCTACGGTAATGGTTTGGGTACAGGATTGCAGGTTCCAGTAAGGATCCTCGAGGGTCCAGGTTCTGGTAATATAACCACTGCCGCAGCTGTTGAGGTAGTAGTTGGTAACAGGTGTTCCAGCTGAGTGGTAGCCTGTGCTGTTGTGGTATTGGGCATTGCCATAAATGGAGAGGTCCCAAAGTTCGGCGTCGCAGTCTACAGTTACATCATTGGGACAAATCAATGCCCAACTAGGTGCATTTTTGGCTTGGAGAGCCGGCAGCAAAGACATCAACAGGCATACGATGCCCGGAAGCAGGGTGTAGTTTTTTTTCATGATTTTTGAGACTTTAGTCAGTTAAAAAACAAAAATTGCTATCAGGCAATTATATATTACAACAAATTTACATGCATAAATTCATTATTTAAAGCATTTTATGTTAAAATTTGAAAAATTAGGTGTTTACCCCTAAAATGAAGTAGGGTAAAAAAGAAGAAAAATGAATGAAAAAGATTTACAGTTTAAACTGAATGTTGCCTTCCAGATTTACAAATGCACCTACTGCTGTTGAGAACGACTTTTTAAGAGCAGAACCCTGGTTGTTGTTTTGAAATTGAACATTTTTGAGTGAAAGCGTGCCTTGATTGTATATGGCCCCTCCATTGGTAGATGAAAAACCATTGATCAGTTTCATATCTCGGAGGGTAAGTGTTTTTCCGGCACTGACATTAAAGATGCGGCTCGTATTGTTGCCTGATATGATAAAATTGTTGATGTCATTGCCAAAAATTTTCATGTCGCTTGTTATGGCAATTTCACCACCGGTAAGGGTAATGGTCGAACTGGAGGGCAATGAAAAAACAATGGTATCTGAATTACATACATCGTTAACAGCTTGTCTTAGGGTCCCGGTACCACTGTCGCCATTGACAGATACCGTGACATTGCCGGGCTGGGTGAGGGCAAAAAAACCACACATATTGGTGTTGGTGGTAGATCTTGTATTGACAGCTGCTACTGCTGCCATCTCATCTGTGGAAGGGCTTCTCTTTGTGGCACCATTGGTAATAAATCGGTGCATGATCTTGTTCTCATCTATCACATGAGCCAGTAGCAGGGCATGACCCATTTCGTGTAAAACCACAGATTCAAAATCGTACTGATTGTTTGCAGGGTTGGCCGGACCAAAATTCCAGCTTGCGTTGTTGAGGGCATCGTCAAATTCCATGTCGATTTCTGTGGTATGCCAGTACAAAACACTGTTGATCGAACAGCCCTGAAAATATGTATAGGTAACACCCAGTGGTCCGTTGAGGCTTGAAAATTTGATGACATTGGTATTGTCGTCTGCTATGGTGCTCACGGTGGTAGTGACCGGGTTGATTTCAATATTGACATTGTTGCTGCACCTCCAGGTTTTCATGGCTCTGGCCAGTGACAATCTTGCATCATTGTTGCTGTTGAAGGCAGTATTGAGTTGAAAGCTTATTTTACCAATATTGGTGAGCGTGCTGTGTCGGGTGATGTAAGCGTTGTTGTTGTAAGTGACATTGGTTTGAGCGCTGAGGATGTTGACATTGGTGGTCGAATTTTGGCTGGGTCCGGCTGTAGATGAAGTACTAACATATACAGGGCCTGTACCGGCATCATCGGGCACCTGAACTCTTATTTGTGTGCCTGACCAGCTTACTATTTGACTTGGCAAGGTGAAAGCCAGGTAAGTCGGGTCGCTGGCCCACAGGAAAAAAACAGTGTCCGCCACGGTGCCAAAGCCCGTACCATTGATGGTGAGAATGGAAGCTGTGCCCGCAGTAATGGAGGTGGGAGAAAAATTTGAAATAGCCCGGTCTGCTGACGGCTTTTTCAGATTCAATAAAGGCATAGCCATCTTTCTTTTTACCGTTTGTTGGGTTAAGGATTCAATGGCTCTTTCTAACCCTCTGTTTTTCAGAATAAAATTTTGAAAAACACCTGAAGCAAGGCCTGTTTCAAAATTATATTTGTACCAACTCAAATGGCCATAGCTCAGCCCGAGGGCAGATTTGGGTAATTTTGCAGACGGATCTGCCGGTGATGCCATAAAGAGTCCGAAGCTGCCCAGATGAGGGTGCACAGCAGGTTCGACTTTGATAGCATCGAGATCAACGCTTCCTCCGGGGCTGTAAAAATAAAAGGTATCTGTTTCCGTGCCTTTGAACCAGGTATAAACAAGAACACCGTACTTCGTATAAATCATGGTGTGGTCATCGTTCCATGAACTTTCGGATGAAATCACTTTGCCATCAATTATTGTTGTGGCCTGACTGACAACATCATCCAGCTTGATATTTTGGTACAAACATTGGGCAGATAGCAGGGTAGCCCAGAAAAGCCATGCAATGATAATGCCTGATTTTTTCACCATATTCTCTGATTTATACAGTTGCAACGATTATTTGAACACAAAAAATTATTGACCAAAAGTGTATGAAAGTGTAAAATTACTTCTAATTTTTAGTATTTTATATATGAAATAAAATTTTAATATAAATAATTTTTACAAAAACCCTTATTTTTGCACCATGAATCATCAACTCACGGTATACAATAGCTTGACAAGGGAGAAGCAGGTATTCACCCCAATTCATGAAGGATTTGTTGGCATGTACGTCTGCGGACCTACTGTTTATAATGATGTACATTTAGGCAATTGTCGCACTTTTGTGAGTTTTGATGTGATCTACCGCTACCTCAAACATCTGGGTTTTAAGGTGCGTTACATACGCAACATCACCGATGTAGGGCATTTGCTTGATGATGGTGAAGATCGCATGCTAAAAGGTGCCAAAGCAGATCAGCTTGAGCCCATGGAGGTGGCCCAAAAATACACCCTGGGCTTTCACCAGATGATGCAAATATTCAATACCCTGCCACCCAGCATTGAACCAAGGGCTACGGGCCACATACCGGAGCAAATTGAAATGGTAGAAGCGATCATGAAAAATGGCTATGGTTATGAAGCCAATGGTTCAGTCTATTTTGATACCCTTGCTTTTGCTGAAAAAACCGGGGAATACGGCAAATTATCCGGGAGGGTAATCGATGAGCTAATGGCAGAATCGCGTACGCTGAAAAACCAGGATGAAAAAAAACACCCCTCAGACTTTGCCATTTGGATGAAGGCTGCACCCGAACACATCATGAAGTGGAATTCACCCTGGTCTGTTGGCTTCCCGGGCTGGCACCTTGAGTGTTCGGCCATGAGTACCAAATACCTCGGCAAAGAATTCGATATACATGGAGGTGGCAACGACCTCAAGTTTCCGCACCACGAAAATGAAATTGCCCAAAATGTTGGGTCTTGTGGTTGTCAGCCTGCTAAATATTGGTTGCATACCAACATGCTCCTCCTCAATGGCAAAAAAATGTCCAAGAGCGATGGCAACACCATCTCACCCACAGAATTGTTTACCGGCGATAGTGTTCATATCACCAAGGCTTATTCGCCCATGGCAGTGAAATTTTTCATGTTGCAATGCCACTACAGGTCTACACTGGATCTCACCGATGAAGCTTTGCAAGCCGCCGAAAAAGGATATAAACGATTGATGGAGGCATTGAGAAAACTTAAAAAGCTGGAGGCCTCAACGGCTGTTGGTTCTATGGATACAGAAATCGATGCCCTGGTCGATGGTATTTACACCGATATGAACGACGACTTTTCAACGCCTAAAGCCCTGGGCACCATTTTTGAATTGGTAACCAAGATTAACATTTTGTCGGATGGCGGCACAGAGGGTCAGGTATCAGCAGCTGTGTTGGGCAAGCTACAGACCACGCTGAACACCATGATTGGTGATGTTTTTGGACTGGCAGATGAGGGAGAAGGAGATGGTCAGGGCAGCGCTGTAAATGGCCTGATGGAGTTGATTCTGGACTTACGACAAGCAGCCAGAACCAACAAAGACTGGCCAACCTCCGATAAAATCAGAGATGGACTGGCTTCGTTAAAGATCCAGGTCAAAGATGGTAAAGAAGGTAGCTCCTGGAGTTTTCAATAACACCAGGGCAGCGCCTTTCAATATATCCGTATTTACCCTGCTTGACAAGTGGGGTAAAACCCAGTAACTTTGTATTCAATTTTATTTTAATAAAAATACCCATGAAGAAAATTTTCCCCCTTTTATTATTGCTGCTTGCTTTTATAAATCTGCAAGGTCAGACCGTGACCAATACGCAGACTACATTGATCACCAAACGAACGGCTGACTGGTGTCCGTATTGTGGAACCTATGGCTGGCAATTTACCACCCAGCTAAAACCCAAACTGGTAGGTAAAGACGGCATTATGTGGAATGTCCATTATTCCGGTGGATTGGCTACCAATACCAGCAAGGCCATTGCAGCTAACATTGGTGGCGTTGGTCAACCTTTGATATTTTTAAATACCGAAACCGACGACATAGGCCTCAATGCCAGCAATGTTGCCGCCAAAGTAGATGAAGTTGCCCAGTGGGTAGATGATCTGAGCCTGTTTGGAGCCTTGATTGGCATGGGTGGAGAAGCAAAAGTCAACCCTTCCAATGAATTGACAGCCAAGGCCAAGGTCAAATTTTATGATTCCGCAGAAAACGGTGAATTTTACCTTGGCTTTTATCTTGTAAAGAAAAACCTGGTAGCCTTCCAACAGTCGGTAGGTCAAAATGCAGTACACCATGCTGTTTTGGATCAAAGCCTTACCGAAGGTTTTTTTGGCAATAAAATTGGAGCAGCGCCCGTTAGTAAGGGAGCAGAATTTGAAACAAGTGCTTCCCTGGCCAATCTGGTATTGCACAATGGAAAATTGGAAGATACCAAGGTGGTTATGGTATTGTGGAATAAATTGTCAACGGGCAAATACATCTTCCTCAATGCCAGAGAAGTTGACCTCCAGCTTACACAGACTACTTCTGCACAGGATATTGACCAGACCCTAAGCTTCACAGCCAAAGCAGGATCTGATTATATTGATGTGCTGATAGATGATGCTTCAATTGATCCCACAGCTATTCGTGTATACGATGTCAACGGACACGAATTCAAGGGTCAAACCAGTAAGGCGGATAATCATTCATACAGAATAAATGGCCTCAATTTGGTGCCTGGTGTCTATTTTGTAAAATTGGAGGTGGGACACAAAACTGCTACAAGGCAAGTATTTTATACCCATTGATGATACAAAGATTAACATTGACGGGGTTCCTGTACTTGGCTACGGGAACCCTTTTTATTTTCGCCCAGTCGCGAAGAGACACTTTTTTGAAAGTGGCAGATTTTGCACTGCATTTTGACTATAACTCCTCCCAGTTGAGCGATAGTGCTGTGATGCGTATTGACCACATGCTGGACTCCCTGTCGAAATATAAAGACAAGATTTTTATCCTATCCGCGCATACGAGTCAATCCGGTAGTGTTGCCTACAATCAGCGATTGTCAGAAAAAAGGTTGGAGCAGGTACGGTTTACCTTGATGGGTAAAGGAATAGACAGCACAAACATTGAAGGTTTGGCCTTTGGCAAAGAAAGACCCATTGTAAAAGGTAAGAGCGAAGAGAACCAGGCTGTGAATCGAAGGGTGGAAGTTGAGGTTAGGCGAAGATTTTTATTAACAACACTTCAGGGTCACATCCATACAGACAGTAGTGAGCTGCCGGCACCTGTTTGGGTCAAAGGCAGCAACCGATTTTTTAGAGATTCTGTGTTGGCCAAGTCAAATGGAGATTTTAGCATGGAAGTGCCCGATTTCATGCCTTTGACGCTGTCCACCTTTGTACCGGGTTATGCTGTGGATGTGGTCAATACAATGGTGGACTCCAAAAAGAAACAAACCACAGCTACCATACCCTTGATACCTTTGCGAGCGGGTCAGGCCATTTACTTTCATTCCATCCAGTTTTATGGCAATAAAAACATTGTCTTGCCAAAATCTATGGAAGCACTAGAGAATCTGGGCATTCAGTTAATACGTAACCGCGATTATTGTTTTGAAATTCAGGGCCATGTCAATGCACCAGGTGTGCCGGCTTCGCAGGTGATGTCTTACATGGATTTGTCTAAGTCGAGAGCAGGGAAGGTATATGAATGGCTGAAACAAAAGGGCATGGACGCCCAACGCATCCTTCCCGCCGGCTATGGTCATCTCAAGATGTTGTATCCCAATGCAAAGGAGGAGCAGCTACAAGAGAAAAACCGCAGGGTAGAAATACACGTCATCGATTGTAATGAGCTTGCAAGACGAAGGCAGGATTTTAACGAAGAAGAATACCAGCGATTGGCCTCACTGCCTTTGTACAACGATTTCAGGGTAAATGCAGAACAACATCGGTAGACTGACTACCAGCTACCCCCACCGCCGCCGCCAAAGCCACCGCCGGAACTGCCACCGCTGAAGCCACCTCCTCCACTGCCCGACGATGAAGCAATGGTGGTAAAAGCCGATGATATTTCTTTGGGACTAAAATCAGAGCTAAAGTCCTCCATCGAATTGTTGCCATGCGGATAATATCCACCGTAATAACCATACCACATCGGGGCCATGGTCTGGTACGGCCTGATCCTTTTGGTGAAGGTCTTATCTAGATTGAAAGCTACTGCATAAGGGTACACTTTTTCAAAATACTGTGGATCGTTTTTGATGAGATCCGGATAGGTTGAAGTGTCGTCGTTTTTCAAAAAATTGTAAAACGCCCTCAGGTCTTGTTTTACCCGCCTGCCCTTTTCTGATGTGCGTGATCCCAGGGATGCCAATACAATAATCAGCACCATCATCAGCATCATAATGATGGCAGAAAGCCAGAATTGATAGTAAAAAAACAATACAATCAGTGGTATGATGGCCAGAAACAAGATCCAGATCCTCCATGATTTGAACCAGAAGCGGTATTGATCATCGTACAGTTGGAGGTCGATGATTTCTTGTTTTATCTGTGACTTTACCTTTTGGTGGGTATCGTAAAAATGGTATTTGAGTTCAGAGAGGGTCACAAAATTTCTACCCGCAAATAAATCATTAAAAAGAGTGTATTCATAGGTTGGGCGTTCACCTTCCAGGTGTTTGATTTTGGTAATGTACATTTCATCAGCGGCCTTGTCTTTTTCCATTTTGATAAAGCCCTGGTGAGCCCAGTATGGAAGTAAGGAAATGACATCGCGGTCGTGTACGATGTGATCGTAGAATGCACCCGTTTCAGCGGGTGTAAGATCCAGCGGTGGATAAGGTTTGGGTTCCACATCTTCGGTATCGTCGCCGCCGCGCATTTTTTTCCAGAAACCAAAGAGGCCCAGGATCAGCCCAAGGGGTAGCAAAGACATGGGCCATTGATCGCCGAAACCTTTGGGAGGGGGTGGCGGGGTTATCATTTCGAGGGTCTGGTTGACAGGCACATAATCTTTAGGCAATTGGATGGCAATGGTGAGTCCCTGACCGGGGTTAAGGGCAGCGGTGGTTTCACCCCTGATGTAGCGACCTTGCTGACCGATGGTAGCTTCCTTGCCGTTTTCACCTGCACTGCCCGTAAAAACGCGAAGGTTATTGTATCTGATGTTGAGACTGTCGGGCAGCAGCACAGAAAAACTTGCTTTTTCTATGACGGCCTGCCAGTCGTTGCCGGTGATGTTCCAATAAAATTCTTCAAATTCCGGGCTGGATATGAAGGGGCCTTCAACGGTATAATGAATTACATATTTCTGCGGACCACTGAGGTAGATATCCGGATCGCCTATGCGGATGGATTTCATTCCATTTTTTTTGCTGACCTTAAAGGGGTGGTTGTCTACGGTGATGCCGGAAATCTCGGTTTTGTATTCTCTCCCTTCATTTTGGAATCTGTAAGGTATATCGCGGAAAATGCCACGTTTCTGTTCAGTAAAAAAAACATCGATGGTTTCGGTAACCTCAATTTTTCCTTCTCTGGAGAGTTGAATCTGAGCGTCGAAAGAAGAGATTTTAAAGCCCTGGGCCTGATAGGCAGAAAGGGATAAAAGCACAAGTAAAAAGGAGAGTAAATGTTTCATGTAAGCACGATTTTCAAAACTTCCAACGGAGTGGCATGCAGAATGGTTCAGCATATTGAAGAATAACGACCAAGGCAGGAATTAGGTCAATCAATGAAGGGATTTAAACGATGAATAAACAAGCTGCTTTGATTTGAGCAATTGTTAAATATTATTTCGTAAAATTAAATTTTAACGGATAAAATTTTTCTGAATTCAAATTCTGATTACATTTACAGAATAATAGTTTGTCGTTGAAGAAAAAACTGCAAAAGCTTGCGCAGGTCAGACACCGTCCCAACTTTATGGCATACGCCTGTTTGGCGGGAGTTTGTATTTTCTGGGGGACCACCTGGGTGGTGAGTGCGTGGACCGTAAGGCAGGGTGTTTCAGCGTTGCAGGTAGCGGCGGTACGACAAATCATAGCGGGTGTGGTATTGTGTACTTCACTTTGGTTTGTTTTAAAAGACAAGTTGGTGTTACCCTCCTGGCGAGATACCGTTTTGCTGGCCTTTCTCAATTTTATTTGCAGCAATGCCCTAAGCACCTGGGGGGTCAAATTTATACCCGGTGGTTTGGCTTCGATTGTAGGAGCTGCTTATCCATTATGGCTGGTGGTATTGTATACCTGGTTTTTTGACAAAAAGATTTCAATGGCCATCTGGATCGGCATGCTGATGTCGTTTTTTGGCCTGGTGCTGGTATTTTATCCGTCTTTGCAGGGAGCCGATGTAAAGGGCAATTTTGTGTTTGGATTTTTACTATCCGTGTTTAGTTCCATCACCTGGGCCCTGGGCACCATTTATACCAAAAGGCAGGCCGACCGGCAGGTCAATCCTTATTTCAGTATAGGTTTACAGATGTTGCTAAGTGGCAGTGTGCTCAGTTTGGTATTGTGGATGGGAGGTCAATTCACCCCATTGACAGAGATACCGGTTGGGGTTTGGGGTGGTATCGGTTATCTTACTTTGTTTGGCAGTTTGATTGCTTTCAGTTGCTTTTTATATGCCCTCAAACATTTGCCGGCAGAGCAAGTGAGTATCTATGCTTATGTCAATCCGATCGTAGCCTTGTTCATCAGTCACTTTACCATGGGTGAGGCCATAACACCCATGTTGTTGTTGGGCACCGCGGTAGTTATAGTGGGTGTATACAGCATCAACCGCGCTTTTAAGATCGAGGTTTAAGTCAGAGAGCCGCCAACGCCTGCAAGATGAGTTCGCCCTGCTCAGCTGCGGTGACATCCGAAATCACTTTAAGAACATGGCCTTTTTCATCGATGAGGTAGGCTTTGCGATAAACGCCCGTTACCTCCTTGCCCATAAATATTTTGGGTCCATACGCTTCAAAGTCGTACATCATCTTTTTTTCCGGGTCGGCCAGCAGGTCTATTTTCAGGCCATATTTATCCACAAATTTTTTGTGTTTGGCCGGCTTATCGGGACTCACCCCAAAGACAGCAAATCCTTTGCCCTTTGCCTGATCAGCTACTTCATTGGCCGTAAATACCTGTTTATTGCAGGTTGGGGTGTCGTCTTGTCCGTAAAAAAAGAGGATGTATTTTTGGCCCAGCAGGCTTTTATTGCTGATTTCGGTGCCATTTTGGTTGAGGGCGGAGAAGTGGGGGAGGTGTTTCATAGTGGTATAATGTTCGAAATGGTAAAATTGTTGCAGCGCAGGGCCCTGCGCTGCAAATATCGTTGGGACGCATGGCCATGCGTTCGTACTGTAATATCAAAAATAATAGAATTGTTGCAGCGCAGGGCCCTGCGGGTCAGAATATCATAGCGCCATATTACTGTTGATGTTGATTAGGCTAATTGGTTCCTCTTATTGACAATGCTGCGTTTTCTTGTTATATTTGTGTTATAACAAATCAAAAAAAATGGATAATCAGGAGCTATTGAGTAGAATTGTGATAGATCCTTCTATTTGTCATGGTAAGCCGGTGATACGGGGCATGAGGTATACGGTGCAAAGTGTTCTGGAATTGTTGGCATCGGGTATGACCCACCAGGAAATAATTGCTGATTTTACTGATTTGGAGGATGAAGACATCAGGGCTTGTTTGCTATTTGCTTCGAGAATTGCAGATGTGAAAAGTATTAGCTCATTGGTTGCATGAAATTTATAATTGATGCACAATTGCCAATACGTTTAAGTCTTTTGCTAATAAGTCGTGGATTTGATTCAATACACACGTCTGAATTAGAAAAGGGAAATTTTACAACCGATAAAGAGCTCATTGAAATTTCTATTCGTGAGTCCAGAATAGTAATTACAAAGGACTCAGATTTCTACAATTCATTTTTACAAAAGGCAGAACCCTACAAATTAGTTTTTCTAAAAGTAGGCAATGCCTCAACAGAAGAAATCTTATCAATTTTTTCTAAAAACATGGAATTAATTTTGGATTATCTTACATACAATTTTGTAATTGAGATTGGGCCGAAGAATATAATTGTAATAATTTAAGTTGCACTATTTTTTGTTAAGTTGTTTTATAATTTATTTTCTGATGGTTTGATCGAGGCAATGAAAGAGGTGCCCCTCAATTTTGAAACACCCCGTAGCGACGCAATATTTTGCGTTGTAACGCAACATTTAACTTCCACGCGAATAAAAAGGAAGCCTAAATGGCTTCCACGTGAATAACCGCACGTAGTGCGGAGAACCGCACGTGGTGCGGTGAAAGAAAGAAAAAATCCAAGCCTGTAGGGCTTGAATTTCCTCGTTTTGAGTAGAAGTCAGTTCTATATCAGAAATACATACCACAAAATCTAAATTTCACCTTCAATTTCACCATCTATGGTAGAATGGCCCATTACCAAAAGATTGGAATTCGTTTATTCAATATCGAATGAAAATTTGGCAATAGCAGTAAAAAAAAAAAGAAGTTAACATTAACGACATATAACATTATGTGGATGGCAATGAAAACTAAAGTGCCAGCAGTCTCAACCGCAGGGAGGATACTATATTTAATGAGATATCATATTTAGGCTATTTTCAATTGTGAATAATCCCAATTCATTCATATCAATGTTTATCAAAAATCATTCATTTGGCACAATGGTCAGGGATCAAGTTCCAACGGAAAATTTTATTTTAAAAATGAAGTGGAGACGCATGATTATGCGTCTCTGCGGCCGTTCCAAAAAAGATCCACCGTTTCTGATTGTTGGGTATTAATTTCTTTATATTTGTATCATGCACCTCCCCCATAAAATAATAAAAGGATATCATGGGATTGTAAAGGGAAACAGCATGCTGAAGCTGCTTTTACCTCTCTTGATGCTTTTATCTTTTTCCAGTATCAGTGGCAAAGACCATTTCACCAACGCCACCTCCCTCGGTGTCACCGCCTCCCACCCAATCTACTCCACCACCTACCACGATTGGCGACTGGCAGGAGAGCTGGAAGTAGGAGAGCGCGTACTTACTTACAAAAGTGAGGCTACCGTAAGCAGCACAGTGAAGAGGGCCGGCAGTGAGACAGTGTATAACCTGGAGGTAAAGGATTTGCATAACTTCCTGGTGGGGGATGAGGGGGTGGTGGTGCATAATAATTGCCTAAAAGAAGCTGCAGAAGAAGGAGTAGAATCAAAACTTGTTAAAGAAGCAGTTGGTGATGTTATCGATGAAGTAAAAGATGAAGTAGGAGCCGAAGTTAGAGAACAAGCGTTAAAAAAGGGCCGAAAATTAACATGGCCGGAAGTTCTTGCATTTTTCAAACGAGGAAACTTATTTAACAAAAAAGGTGTTGCTAAGTATACAAACAGCAAATGTGAAATACATCTCGGTAATGGGAAAAGGCTAGATACATATATTCCTGGTGAAAAAATTATTTCAAGAAAAGCTACGGATTTGGATCAAATCGAAGAATCGACATGGAGAAATTATTGTAATGAGTTGATTACTAAATACAAAAGAGGAACACCGGTCAAGTCATCAAAAATGCCAGGAGAACCTCCTTTAAGTGGTAATTACTTTATTGAAGTACCTGCATCAAATCAGTCAGCTCAAAAATTGGCTACATTCAGAGCAATTGCTCAACGTGATTATGGAATTGAAGATATAATCTTTTTAATTGAATAATGAAAGACATAATTTTACAAGCATTTTCTGAAATAGATTTTGTAAATCGTTACAAAGAGATATGTGATGCATATACAGATTTTGACAATGGCAAATCGTTTAAAAAGGGTGAAGTACAAGAATTATTGCAAAAACTAAATATTGATTTGGAATATTCGTCAAAAGAAAAGCTCTTTTTGAAGAATTATAGAGTTGGTGATTTAAATTTACGATTTATATTATCATACAATTATGGCTTTATTGATTGTATGTATGCATGTTGGACAGACGATTTTGCTTTTAGATTAAATGAAGGCTTAGGTGGAATGGCGGTAATGATTGATAATAATTTTGAAGACATGGTAAAGTATAAATTTCCAATAGCATCTTCAATGGCAGATTTTGAAAAAATTTTGACAACATTATTCACGTTACATATGGACTTTATTAATAAGGTGAAATGCTTTATAGAAGAATGATTTGGTTTATTACAAAGCCTATTTTTTACTAAAGACTAGACTTAATGAACCCATCTAGTATAATTAGGGTATGAGATTTATTACTAGTATTCATATTTTGGACTACCACAAGTCAGTTGAGCAAAACAGGTTCTTTAAATAGACCTTAATGATCATTTTCAACAAGCAGATAACCCACGGTAGGATTAAAGGAAGGTTATTATATTTTTAGCTGCTACAACATAAAAAGTTTTCTCATCAATGTCCTGTCTTCTTATGACTGAGATCATAAAATTGAGCAACTCGGCTAAATCATCTGGATTTATGCTTCTTTCTATGGGAAAAGCCACAATGGGGCAAGGTGATATCTAATCTAAAATAAATTCAATTGGAATGGATCAAAATATTTTTGGGAAATTCCGTTATTGAAATTTCAATTGGGATAAATTGCAATTCGTCTGTAAAATCCATTCTAATTGACCACCTCAATCCAATTTTAATTGACCACCCTA
>ERZ724512.728-NODE-728-length-15408-cov-3.327493_pt1 | contig 15408 bp, 10 predicted proteins | sample MGYA00376045_ERZ724512 | MGnify/ENA primary metagenome ERZ724512 (study PRJEB28724, sample SAMN07190883) | activated sludge metagenome | isolation source: activated sludge of sewage treatment plant in Hong Hong | place: Hong Kong | collected 2016-03-17 ... | reverse complement strand
CAACGCTGCAGTTCGGCAGTAGGTTTTGACTCTGCCGATGCAGCTCCGCTTTCTGCTCGCGTGTCACTTGCATCCAGCGATTTGGTTTTGCCCTGAACCTGCAAGCGAAATCCTTGGCGAATCGGAGGATTCGTCTTGGCACCGTTTGCGTTTGCGACGTGCTTCCGCTCGGTTTTTATCGAGTGATGACAGGATGGAAGCAGTGCGAGGGAAGCTGCCCATGAGTGACTCCGAAGCCAGACCGATCGGCAGAAATGTGCGAGGGTTGGTACTGGACCACTGTTTCCATCGAGCCCTCAGGACTCCTCCAACCCAAAATCCAAACGCTTGCGCACCGAAAGACTGACCGGAAAGAAGTCCCGATTGATGCGCAGGAGCCAGACTCCCAAGCAAAGCGAGGGCAGAGGGAATCACCAACATCTCACCGCAGCGGGCTGTTCATGGTCTGCCCCTCGTGCCCTGATGCGGTGCGCTGCCAGCGGTCTGAGCCTTGCCCACCGCGGGAAGGATCACTGGTTTGGACTACGAGCGATGGGTCCAGCAATCATCGAAACCTGACAAATGAAACAGGGTTTGCACGAGGGTCGTTGACGGAATCGACAGCTGGGTTCGGTTTTATCTCGCGCTTTCGGCTGCGCTGGGTCTGCATGCTAAACAAGCGGTCGCTGGGAATCGGCTACGTCCAGGATCCGTCATCGGAGACCGCTGGCTTCTCTGGAGGAGACTTCGACATGGCCCATCACTCCATGCACACAACGCCCGGCGAGGGTCAACGTGCAAGCTCACCCTCCGTGCAGAGGGACGTGCATCGCGCACAGCAGACCGTGACGGAACCCTCATCACAGAGGCAGGATCGAAGTCATCCGGGCCCGAGCCTGCTGGCGCGCTGTGCGACGCTTCATCCGTCTACCGTTCCGACGCTGCCGGTGCAGCTACAGGCAGCGGATCAGACAGTAGATCAGTCTGCGCAGAGTCCTTCGGCGATTCATGAGGCGGCGCAGCGAGGGCTTGAGGGTCGTCATCAGCGGCTGCCGTTTTTGGAACAGATCCAGCAGTCCTTTGGACGACACCAGGTGACGCACATCAAAGCGCATACCGACGATTGCGCCAAGGACGGAGCGCAGAAGATGGGAGCCCTCGCGTTTGCGCAAGGGGATCACATCGCGTTTGCGGGACCACCCTCGCTGCATACCGCTGCGCATGAAGCGGCGCACGTCATCCAGCAGCAGGCTGGGGTGCAGCTGCTCGGGGGCGTTGGTCAAGTGGGAGACCTGTACGAACGCAATGCCGACCAAGTAGCCGATAAGGTGGTGAGGGGACAGTCCGCCGAAGCGCTGCTCACTCCCTTTGCGCGAAGTGGTGCCAGCGGGTCACCTTCGGTCGGGGGCGTGGTGCAGCGTGCCGTCGGATTTGAGTTTCAGTCACGCCTGAAAGCGGGCCACGTCTTTTCCTCGCGGAAGCTGAATTTTGTAACCGATGAGCTGGAAGAAGATAAGAAGCTCGGGGATGGCTTCATCGCGTTTGAGAACAAGCAGGATCACTGGCACATCGAAAACGATCACGGCGACATTGAGTTTGTGACGCACCCTCCGTTTGCAGAGACGAAGGAAGGCTATGAGTCGCTGCTGACCTGCATGACATCCATGGTGACGGCTGCGCAAGCGTTTGAAGCGCTGGGTGCCGAGGCTGCGCCGAACAACCGCGTCAACACCGATCAAGCGCAGGAGCTGTTCGGAGAGAACGTCACCAAGACAGAAGCGCTGGAGTCACGCGAAGCATTTGGCCCGATCTTTTTGCGCATGCCGTCCGTAAGCCTCGTGACGCACCCGCAAGCGACCGGCGGTGTGACGCTGCCTGCGCTGCTGACGCTGATGAAGAAGATGAGCGAGCGGACCGATGTGGATGGTTACGAGCAGAATCCGCCGCAGCGTCAGCCGGGAATTCGCGAACAGCTGCTTGCCGAGGGTCTGGATGCGATCGGGATGTCCAGCAAAGACTATCGCGCCTATGCGCTTCAGCAGCAGCGGCTGGTCGAAGCCAAGGTGGCGGCCTATCAGCCCGAGGAGGAGATCTCCCAGCAGACACGCGGCTTTTTGGCGCTGGTGACGACCATGATCTACGGCGGGGCCCACATGCGCAATAGCCAGGTGCAGTACGCCAAAGATCTGCTGGCGATCATGCCGCGCTCAGACTACGTGCAGGTGTTTAAGGGCCTGCCGGCTGACGACCAAGCGTGGTTTCGGGGCAAGCTTGAAGACGGATCGCTGGCCGAGGCGCTCGACTGGGGCAAGATGGACGAGCCGCTCGTGTTTCACCGCTTGAGGCATCAGTCCAAAGACAATTACAACGACCTGGCGAAGCTGACCAAGAAGCGCTGGCTGTCGATGCTGTCGAGCGCAAACGGGCCTGTGGACTTGCTATCGGCAAAGAGCGAGGGAATCGGCAAGGTGGCGACAGCCAACTTGGATCAAGCAGGACAGATTGGTAGCTCCAATGCCCTGGTGAACCAAGGACGCAGAGGCGTCGTCGTCGAGATGCGCGCACTGCGTGAAGCGGTGCCGCCCGAGCAGTGGCTGGCGCTTACCAAAGCGTGGTTTCGCATGACGGTGGCGCTGAATCGTCCCGATGATCTGGAAGACATGTTTCCTGAGCTGGCTCCGCAGGTCGATCCAAAGCAGGGAAAAGCCGTCTGGAAGAAGCTGAATCAGCGCTATCCCTATCGCAACTATCAGCAGCCTCGGCTGCTCGGCCCTCCCAAGGTACAAAACAACCCACCAAACATCGATGCGCTGTAGCACGCCGCGCCTTCCTTGCGAGGGGACATGGCGGCGAGGGCTGGGCTGACTACGGCTTGATGGGATAGTCGGTGTAGCCCTTTTCGTCGGCAGAATAAAGCGAGGCAACGTCAGGCTGGGCCAGCGGTAGACCCTCGCGCAGCAGCGTAGGCAGGCGAGGGTTGGCCAGGAACGGGCGTCCGAAGGCGATGAGGCTTGCGCGTCCCGTCGACAGATCGGCCTCGGCGCGCTCTCGATCGTAGCCACCGGACAAGATGATGGTGCCGCCAAAAGCGCTGCGGATCTTTTCCTTTACGCTGTCGGGCACCTTCGGCATTCCCAGCTGCGAGTGATCGACGATGTGAATGTAGACGAGGCCGATCTTTTGTAGCTCGCTCGCGAGGAGTGCGTGAAGTTCCTCGACTTGATCGTCATCGGAGCGGAGGCCGCCAGCCGCGCTGTACGGAGAGACGCGAATGCCGACGCGGTCGCCACCAATGCGGGCCGCCGTTCGCTTCGCCACTTCGACCGCAAAGCGGATGCGATGTTCGATGGGTCCGCCCCACTTGTCGGTGCGCTGGTTGGCTGCCGTGTTGAGGAACTGTTCGATCAAATAGCCGTTGGCTCCGTGTAGCTCGACACCGTCGAAGCCCGCTTCGATGGCAAGCTCGGCAGCGTGAACAAACTCCTCGATGGTGCGCTCGATCTCGGAATCGGTTAGCTCATGCGCGGTCGGCACCGGAACTTGGCCTTTGCCATCGACCCACAGCTTGTTTTCCCAGGCAATCGCCGAGGGCGCGACGACTCGTCCGCCGCTTGGTAGATTGTCAGGATGCGAGACCCGACCCGTGTGCACCAGCTGAACGAAGATGCGCGAGCCCGCTCGGTGGACCGCGTCCGTTGTCTTTTTCCATCCTTCGACGTGCTCGGCGCGAAACAGGCCCGGAATGCGCGCGTAGCCCAGACCGCTCGGCGAGGGCGAGGCGCCTTCGGTGATGATGAGCCCCGCCTCCGCGCGCTGCGTATAGTAGGTGGCGATCAGATCGTTTGGCACGTTGCCAATCGCACGCGAGCGAGTCATCGGTGCCATCACGATGCGATTTGCGAGCGAGATTCGGCCCAGCGTGTACGAGGAAAACAGACTGACGGCGTTCGAGGTCATGGATGCGGTCCTTTCTGGTCGCTCCGGTCTGCGTCCGCACGGCTTGCGGAGTGGGCAGACTGGTTGGCTTGGCTGAAGCCAGTGCCGCTCGCTTGCTTCATGGCTTCACCGAAGGCGCCCATGTTGCGGTAGATCGAGTTCACCGATACAGTTCAGCTTAGTTTCTTTCCAGAAAGAAATAAACCGCAGCCAGCGGCCTGTCAAGCGCGAGATTGATGTCATGGGTAGACCCAAAGAAGTAACCAACGAGCAGATCGTGGCGGAAGCCCGACGCTGTTTCCTGGCGCGAGGTGCGGGGATTTCCGCCGCCGACATCGCGCGTGAGCTGGGTGTAAGTCACACGACCCTGTTTAACCGCTTCGGATCGAAAGAAGGTCTGATGGTGGCAGCGCTTGGACCGCCGAAGGAAATCGGCTGGATCGCGGCGCTGAACAGCGGGCCCGATGCGCGTCCGGTTCGGGAACAGCTCGTCGAGCACGCGAGGACGATGTCCGCCTACTTTCAGGATCTCCAAGCGGGCTTCGGAATCCTTATCGCGGCGGGAATCGATCCGGTCAAGGCGCAGTGCGCACGCACGGGCTGCTCTGCACCGGAGCAAGCGTATCAAGCACTTTTGGGATGGCTGCGGCGGGCACAGTCGCAAGGACGGCTGGCTCCGTGTGATCTGGATACGCTGGCTTCGACGCTGCTGGGCGCGCTGCATGGCGTGGCGCTGACGTCGCGCGTCTGTGGTCAATCGGCCAGCGTGACCGCGAACGGCAGCTATGTCGAGCGCTTCATCGAGATCCTCTGGAACGGTATCGGTGACTGTACGCGCACGGCTCCGACGCAGCGTCCCGCGCAGTAGCGTCCTTCGCTTGCTGTTGCGAAAAAGTCGCACAGATGTCGCGACGTATCGCGCCTTGCTGCCGACAACTTCACGGATATGAATGGGACTGATCTTGGCTCGGTTCCCAGCGGATGGACGTATCTGTTCTTGATCGTTGCAATCTTGCTGGCGCTGACGTTTGAGTTTGTAAACGGCTTTCACGACACCGCCAACGCTGCTGCGACGGTGATCTACACCAACACACTGCGTCCCAAGACAGCGGTGGTGTGGTCGGGATTCTGGAACTGGATCGGCGTCCTGACTTCATCGGGAATGGTTGCGTACGGAATCGTTGCGCTGCTGCCGGTGGATCTGGTGCTACACATCGGCTCGGGGCTCGGCTTTGCGATGGTGTTTTCGCTGCTGCTGTCTGCGATCTTGTGGAACGTCGGAACGTGGTTCTTCGGACTCCCGGCCTCCAGCTCTCACACCCTCATTGGCGCGATCTTGGGCGTCGGCTTGGCCAATTCCTTGATGGGTCCGTCTCACGCTGCGCTGTCGGGGGTGAACTGGTCCAAAGCACAAGAGGTCGCGCTGGGTCTTTTGATCTCTCCTGCGGTTGGATTCTGTGCCGCAGCAGGACTCCTTCTGCTCGCCAAACGGCTTGTCAAAGAGCCCACGCTGTATCGCGCGCCCGAGGGAAAGCGTCCTCCGCCCTGGTGGATTCGTACGCTGCTGCTGACTACGTGTACCGGCGTTAGCTTTGCGCACGGATCCAATGATGGACAAAAGGGAATGGGCTTGATGGTTCTCATCTTGGTGGGACTCCTTCCGGGTACGTATGCGCTCAACTTGTCGGCAGAGCCGCACGCGATCCATGAAGTTGCTTCTGCGACGGAAAAGCTGGCCGCTTCGCTGGTTCCCACAGTGGCTCAAGCCGCGCTGTCCGATGACGAAGTCTCGACAGTCCTTACGCAGCCCATCCACCGAAGTGCAGAGACTCCTGTGCGACTGCTGGCTGCGGTGCAAAGAAAGAGCGAGCAGGTTGCGCGTACGCTTCACGGAATCGACTCTCTTTCCGCGATTGCCACCTCTCAGCGTGCGCAGCTCCGACGAGATCTCTATCTTCTGTCGATCTCGCTCAAGCAGATCGAACACCGCGCGCTGCTGACAGACCGTCAAGCACTGCAGCAGGTCGCAACCCTGCGCAAGCACATCCAGCAGATGACCAGCTACATTCCTGGATGGGTGAAGTTTGCGGTCGCACTCGCGCTGGGACTGGGAACCATGATTGGCTATCGAAGGATTGTCGTAACCGTCGGTGAGCGTATTGGAAAGGAGCATCTTTCCTACGCACAAGGTGGGGCAGCAGAGCTGGTTGCAATGGTGACCATCCTACTTGCGGATCACTTTGGACTCCCGGTGAGTACGACACACGTTCTGTCTTCAGGAATTGCAGGAACGATGGCTGCGAATCGCTCGGGTCTGCAAATCCGAACGCTGCGTAACATCCTGCTCGCATGGGCGCTGACGCTGCCGGTCTGTATCTTTTTGGGCGCGCTGCTGTTTGCGTTTGGCATGAACATGGTGACGCTGCTTCGCATTCAGTAGGACACCCGGATCATCGACGCGGAACTGGGCCGAAAGAGGCTGGACTAGCCGGCCAGATCCACCTGCGGAAGACGCTGGAGGTTGGGGCTTATGCCTCCCTGCGCGATGTGCATCAGCAGTCGAGCCAGGTGCTGCGCGGACTCTGTCTTGCGCATCCGCTTGAGGTTCCAGCGCATCGTGTCAAGCTCGCGACTTCCTTCTACCAGCGCGCGCAGCTGTCGACGGAAAGAGGCCAGGTTATCGATCCGCTTTCCGATTCCACTTTCCACCACGTAGTCGATGTTTCCTTGCTCTTGCGGCATCACTGCGCAGGTTGCATCCAGAAGCAGCGGAAGCTCTTTGACCAGCGCTTCGCTGATCACACCGGGACCGGGCTTGCTGACCATTACATCCGCTGCATCCATCAGCAGCGGAACTTGATCGGTGAATCCCAGCACGCGACACGGGACCGTACTGCGCTGCACGCGTCGCTCAATCTCGTTTTGCAGGCGCTGATTCCGTCCGCAGCAGATGATCGCTTGGAGCGGAAGACCCGACGACACCACTTGATCGGTGAGCGACAGCAAGCTGCGAATCCCAACGCCTCCTGACATCAGCAGCAGCGTACGCTTGTGGGGATCGAGCCCCAGCTCTGCGCGTGCTTCCTGCTGCGTGCGCTGCGCGTCGGAAAAGCGAGGATTCACAATCGGACCCCCAAGCACGGCGATCTTGCGATTGGGAATGCCAAACTGCTGCATCTGCTGCTTTCCTTCGTCCAAAAAGCTGACCATCAAGTCCGCTTGCGGATGCACCCAGCTGCGAAGGAAGTTGCCGGTCAGGTCGGTGCAGACAATCACAAACGGAATCTTTCCAAAAAGGCCTGCTTGCTTCAGTGCTGCAACGACAAATGCGTTGATGGCAGAGTGAACAAAGACGATCAGCGAAGGCTGAAGCTCACGCAGTCGGTTGGCCATGGCTCGCACTGTTTCCGGGAAGCGAGCGGTGAGGCTCTCATCGGTGTTCATCGCGCTCAGCAGCCAGTAGCCATACTTGACGTAGCTTGGGTCCAGCTTCAGCAGCGAGTCATAGATCCGCAGGCTGAATCGCAAAAACGGAGCGCCAAAACCATACGCATCTTCTATCAGCGTTTCACAGCTGGGATGGCGACGCTTCATGGTTTCCAAAATGGTCTGCGCTGCGCTCTTGTGACCGTTTCCGCCTGGTGCATACAGGACATAGATTCGCTTGTTCTTCATGCGCTTCTCCGTCGGTAATGAAGCAGACACCACACACCGATGCGTGTGCGGCAATGATCCCCTATGCAGTGCGCTTGTCGCTGCATGGCAGAGGCTCTACGCGGATCCTACTTCAGCGGTGCTACGCAGCGGGTAACAACTTGGGGACACTCCTGGAACGACTGCGTAGGAAGCGCGTGACGTTTCGGTATCAGCGCGAGTGCCGCGTCGCAAAGAATGCTTGCGCACAGGTGCGTCTTCCCACCTGTACACCGCGCAGCGCAGTCGCGACAGAGACGCCTTCAGATCGTCTTCCGACAGATGAAGATTTCATGAAGTCCGCGTAGACGGATCGCAGCGACAGGTAGCGTGAACGCATGTCGCACCGTGATCTCGGCCCAAGACCGCTTTTGTCTGCTGCACCGCTTCGTGTCTGTCTGGCAGTCCTTGCGCTGTCTGCGCTGTTCGGAGTGATGGCGTGTCAGAAGAGCCCGACCCAAGCTGCTGCCAAAGGAAAGCCACAGAGTGAGTCGGTGCTGGGTCGCGTGACGCTTTCGGAAGAAGCAGAGAAGCGACTGGGAATCACGGACGGACTTCGCCCTGTGTCTCTGCTTCGCGGGCCGCAGCGTCGTCTGTTGCGAGGAGAAGTGACGACGGCACCGGGCCGCTCTGCGTGGCTGATTGCTCCGCACACAGGGCTTGTCCTTCCCGCGAGTGGATCGCAGCTTCCACAAGCCAGAGACCGTGTGCGAGCAGGACAAGTTGTGGTGCTTCTGTCCGCAAGCTTGGCGCCCACAGAGCGTGCGCAGCTTTCCACCGTTCGTGTGGATGCCGATGCGCAGGTGGAGCGTGCCCGCGTACAAGACCAAGCCACGGAGCTGGCGCTGAATCGGGCTGAGCGCTTGCTCGCAGAAGAGGCGGTAGGAAGGAAGGTGCTCGACGATGCCAAGGCCCAGCGACAGACCGCTCGCGCTGCGCTCCAAGCCGCGCTGACCCAGCAAGCTGCGATCGCAGAATCTGCATCGCAGCACCATCCTTTCTCACGCAGCACACTGTCCCAAACGCAGCTTGTTTCACCGCTCACTGGATTGATTCGGGATGTCAGGACATCCGCCCATCAGCTCGTGTCCGCAGGCTCACCGATCTTGGAAGTGGTCGATGATGAAAGTACGTGGGTTCGTGTCTCTGTTCCTTCTGGCGTGCTTGCATCCCTGTCGCCAGCTGCGGCGCTGGTTGATGATCTGTCCGCACTTCGCTTCGATCACGCTGTGGAGGCCGCACCTGCGGAACATGCGCCGATGACCGCGTTGCCGCAGCAAGCCAGCGTGGATCGCTACTTTGTGCTGCCACCGCGCGCACGCTTTGCGGTCGGACAGACCGTCGCTGTGTGGCTGTCTCTGCGTGAAGAAGAAGAGTCTCCAACCATTCACGCTTCGGCGCTTCTGTACGATCCTTCGGGTGGTTCATGGGTGTATCAGCTCGCAGCCGCGCACTCCTTTGTGCGCCGCCGGGTTGAGGTCGTACACATCGAAGAGGGAATCGCATTCCTAAGCCCGCGCAGCTTGACGCTAGGCGGCCTACGCCTCGGGGATCGCATCGTCACGTCCGGCGCGATGGAATTGTATGGCACCGAGTTCGGCAGCGGAAAGTAAGGAGTCCGCAGAACATGCTACAGCGCATTCTTTCCTATTCGCTGCGTCATCGTTTGGTTGTACTGCTCGCTGCGCTGATCCTGCTGTGTCTGGGACTGCGTGCGGCGGTGCGAACTCCGCTGGATGTCTTTCCTGAGTTTGCGCAGCCGATGATCGAGATCCAGACAGAGGCCCCCGGACTGTCAACAGAGGAAGTCGAGCGCCTGGTGACATGGCCTCTGGAGTCGGCCCTGTCCGGTCTTCCTTCGCTGAGCACACTGCGATCGAAGTCGGTGCTGGGACTGTCTTCCGTTGTGCTTTTGTTGCGTGAAGGAACCGATCTGCTTCAAGCTCGTCAGCTTGCGCAGGAACGCTTGGCGGTGGAAGCGCCGCTTCTTCCTTCGCTGGTCCATCCGCCGGTGATTCTGCCGCCGCTGTCGTCGACCAGTCGCGCGCTGAAGATCGGTGTGTCTTCGCACAAGCTATCGCAGATGGAGCTATCGGAGCTGGTCCGTTACACCATTCGTCCGCGTCTGCTGGCGATTCCTGGCGTTGCCAATGTCACGGTCTGGGGACTGCGTGACAAGCAGCTTCAGGTGCTGGTGGATCCCGCCCGCGCGCTGGCTCACGGTGTCTCTTTGGATCAAGTTCTGCGCGCTGCATCCGACGCGACTTCGCTTGCGAGCGGAGGATTCCTAGACAGCGCCAATCAACGGATTCCGGTGCGTCATGTCTCGACGTTTTCCGATCCAACGTCTCTGTCACAGGCTGCGATTCCTTCCACCACAGAGCCGCGCTTGCGCCTGGGTGATGTGGCTGTGGTGACTGTCGGTCACGCTCCACCCATCGGAGACGCGGTGATAAACGGTCATGACGGACTGCTCCTGATCGTCGAAAAACAGCCGACCGGAAACACGCTGTCCCTGACGAAAGATGTCGAAGCGGCGCTGACTGCGCTGCGTCCCGGACTTCGCGATGTCGAGCTTGATCCTGCCATCTTCCGTCCCGCAACATTCATTGAGCAGTCGCTTCAGAACCTGCGATCCGCACTGTCACTTGGCTGCGTGCTCGTCCTCTCGGTGCTGTTTCTGTTCCTTCGCGATGTGCGCAGTGCGCTGGTGAGCCTGACCGCGATTCCGCTTTCTTTGGTCGGTGCGCTGCTGATGTTGTCGCTGCTGGGCGGAACCCTCAACACGATGTTTCTGGCCGGTCTGGTCATCGCGATCGGAGAAGTCGTAGATGACGCGATCATTGATGTCGAAAACATTCGCCGACGTCTGCGTGAACGCAAGGAATCGTCCTCGGTGTTTTCCGTGGTGCTGGCTGCATCGATGGAAGTGCGTAGCGCGGTTGTGTACGCCAGTCTGCTGGTCTGTCTGGTCTTTGTTCCGGTGTTTGCGCTCGACGGAGTCGCTGGTGCGTTCTTTCGTCCGCTCGCGCTGGCCTATGTCCTGTCGATTCTGACTTCGCTGCTGGTTGCACTGACGGTGACTCCGGTGTTGTCGCTGTGGCTGCTGCCTCGTACCTTGGATACACAGACCCAGGAGCCGCGCGTTGTGAAGTGGCTACACGCTGGGTATCGCGCGCTGCTGACTCCGCTGCTGCGAAGACCTCGCGTAGCGCTGGCACTCACGGTGTTCACAGCGATCCTTGGCGTTCTGTGTCTGCCGTTTTTGGGCGATGAGTTTCTTCCAGACTTTGAGGAGCGAGACTTCCTGATGCACTGGATCGAAAAGCCGGGTGCGTCGGTGGAGGCAAGTCGTCGATCGACGCTGCGCATCAGTCAGGAGCTGCTGTCGATTCCTGGCGTTCATTCCTTTGGCTCGCACATCGGACGCGCAGAAGTTGCAGATGAAGTGGTCGGCCCGAACTTCACAGAGCACTGGATCAGCCTCGATGAGCACGTTGATTATGATCAGACACTGGCCAAGATTCGCGCGGTGGTGTCTGGCTATCCCGGCGTCTTTGGCGATGTCTTGACCTACCTGCGAGAGCGAATGAAGGACGTTCTGTCCGGTGCGCAAGGTGCGATTGTGGTGCGAATCTTTGGATCGGATGTTTCGACGCTGCGATCCGAAGCAGAGTCAATCGGTTCGCTGCTCGCACAGATTCCTGGGATTGTCGATCTGAAGGTAGAGCCGCAGGTGCTGGTTCCGCAAGTAGAGGTCCAGATTCGTCCCGATCGAGCGTCTCTGCATGGGCTGACCGGCGCGCAGATCCGACGCGCTGCGAGCACGCTGATTGCCGGATCCAAGGTCGGTGAAGTCTACGATGCGCAGCAGCAGATTCCGGTTGTGGTATGGGGTCAAGCGAATGTCCGTACGGATCTGACTGCGCTGCGAAATCTGCTGATCGAGACGCCCAGCGGTGGTCACATTCCGCTGCGCGAAGTGGCCGAGATCTCGATGACGGCTGCGCCCAGCGAGATCAAGCGGGAAGGGGGATCTCGTCGGATTGATGTCACTTGCAACGTGCGTGGACGCGACCTGGGACAAGCGGCGCGACAGGTGCAAGACGCGCTCGCTGCACACTCGTTTCCGCGTGGCTATCATCCAGAGCTGCTCGGTGAGTTTGCGGCCCGCAAGAGCGCTCGCAACCAGCTTGCGCTGTGGTCTGTGCTGGCGTTTGTCGGTGCGATTGTGCTGCTGTATCTGGACTTTCGCAGTGTCCGGCTGACCGCGCTGGTGATTGTGACGCTGCCGCTTGCACTGACAGGGGGCGTTCTGGGGGCGCTGTGTGGAGGCGCTGTGCTGTCGCTGGGATCGCTGGTCGGCTTTGTCAGCGTGCTCGGAATCGCGAGCCGCAACGCGCTGATGCTGCTGGGTCACTATCGGCACTTGCGCGAGCAGGAAGCGATGCCGCATGGTCCAGCGCTGCTCCTTCGCGGGGCGGAAGAGCGGCTCGTTCCGATCCTGATGACGGCGCTGTGTGCCGCACTATCACTGCTTCCCATCGTGATTCGCGGTCGACTGCCTGGCTATGAGATCGAGCATCCCATGGCGATTGTCATCCTCTGTGGACTGCTGTCTTCGACGGTGCTGAACCTGCTGCTGCTTCCATCGCTCTATGGTGTGTTTGGGAACCAAAAATGAGGCATCCAATCTACTTCATATTGTGGATCGTGCTGCTGCATGTGGGATCTGTATCAGGGATTCCAAGCGCGCTGGCCGCATCTGCGCCGATGGATTCAGCAGAAGAGTCGCTCTCTGTGTTCGACTGTGTTCGCCGTGCGGAATCCAGTGATCCCGTGGCCCTATCGGTGCGTGCGCAGCGACTTGGTGCGCAGGCTGTCGTCGAGCAGGCGCGCGCGCTGCCGAATCCCAGCGTGTCCTATCTGGCGCAAGATCTGGGTCTACAGGGATCGACAGGACCACTCCTTTTGCAGCAAGTCACCGCTGGATTTTCACCGTTTGCAGCACTGCTGCGCGTGCAAGAGTCGCGGGCTGCCTGTGCGAGTCAGCGTCAGACCCAGGCTGCGATCGCGGTGGATCTGCTGCGACTGCGTGAGACGGTTGGGCGTGCATTTTATGAGCTACAGCTTCTTGAAAAGCTCTGGCGGCTGGAACAGGACTCCGTACGTCTTTCCGAGCAGCTCGTCGCGGAATCCCAGACCCGAAAGCGTCACGGAGATGCGAGCGGACTGGATGTACTGCGGGCAGAGTCCGAGCGTGAGGAGTCCGCGCGTCTTGCCGAGCACAGTGCGCACACGCTTGCCATGGCGCAGCGTGCGTTTGCTCTGTTGATAGGTGAGTCGAGTCCCAAGCCGCTGCTGCTCGCGCAGGAAGACCCGTCTTGGCTTACCCAGCTTCCGATTCCCATTGCGGACGCACTTTCGCAGGTTCAAAAAGACGATGTATCCGCGCAGTGTGCGGTGCTTCTGGAACTGGCTCTGTCCAAGCGACCCGAGCGAGCGTGGGCTCTGGAAGAGCTGCATCAGTCTGAAGTGCTGTCCAAGCTGGCGACGCTGCGAGCCCTTCCTTTGTCTGACATCCAGGTGAGCGGAGGCATCCGAAGCTCGATGGCTGGCGTCGGTGGGATTGTGGCCATAACGGGCTCCTTACCGATTCTGGACTGGAACCAAGGACTCCGTCATCGCGCGCAGGCCCAGGGCGTTCGTGCGCAAGCTCGACTGGCAGAAGTCAGGCAGCAGATCCAGATCGAAGTCGAGAGCAGTCTGCGCGACTTCTATCATGTCCGAGCGCTGCGCTTACAGCGTGCTCAGCCGCTTCACGAGCGGAGAGCGCGCGCACTGGACTTGACGCGCAAGCTGTTTGCAGAAGGACTGGCATCGTTTGGAGACGTCGTGATGGCCAGTCGTGATCTGTTTTCCGCGCGGCGAACGCTGCTTCAGCTGGAGCGGGATGCGCTGGTGGCGCGCTGGCGACTTGCCGTAGCCGTGGCCGCTTGGTAGGGGTCTTCTGTGCTGCTCCTGCTTGTGGAAGATGACGTTCGCTTGGTCCGTGCGCTCTGCGCTGGACTGGAAGAGGAGTCCTACTCCGTGGAGATCGCCAGTGATGGAGACGCTGCGCTCGCTGCGCTTCTGCGGACTCCCTTCGATGTCTGTATCTTGGACATACAGCTCCCGAAACAAGACGGATTCTCGGTGCTGGCGAAGGCTCGATCGGCAGGGATTCGCACCCCCATCTTGGTGCTGACTGCGCGGGATGCGGTGTCTGATCGCGTCCGAGGACTGCGGGATGGTGCCGACGACTATCTGACCAAGCCGTTTGCCTTTGCGGAGCTGCTCGCGCGACTGGAAGCGCTGGTCCGAAGAGGCGGCGCTCGTCATGGCGATGTGATTGTGCATGGTCTGCTGCGGGTCTGTCTGTCTGCGCATGAAGTGACGGTGCAAGATGTTCGGATCGAGCTGCCTCCCAAGCAGTTTGCGGTGTTGGTGATGCTGCTGCGTCATGAAGGACAGGTTGTCACCCGCACGATGCTGCTGCGCAGTGTCTGGGGCTATTCCTTTGATCCAGGAACCAACATTGTGGATGTTCATGTTGCGCAGCTCCGCAGAAAGCTAGAACAGGCGGGCGCAGTGGATGTGATCTCTACCATTCGCGGGGTTGGCTATCGTGCTTCCTGTTAGCTTGCAATCGCTGCGCGCGCGACTCGCGCTGTTCTTTGCGGCCCTGATTGCGGTGGTGCTCCTTGGCTTTGGGAGTGCGGTCTACATCGCAGCGGTGATCATGGAAGCGCAAGAGACAGAGTCCCAAGCAGAGAAGGATCACGAGCTAAAACAGGTCCGGCAGCTGCTGTATGTCTCGCTCGGTGTAGGGATTCCGCTCGGGGCTGTGCTGGCGGCGCTGGGAAGCACCTGGATGACGCGCCGAACGCTGCGCGCGATGTCCGATATTGTCGCTACGGCGAGTGTGCTAAGACCCGATGGCTTGAGTCAGCGGATTCCTCTGCACGCAGCGGATGACTTGGAGATTGTGCGGCTTGTTGGTTCCCTGAATCACATGATTGAGCGTGTCGATCGCGCGCTGACGGGACTGCGTCGGTTTACCCAAGATGCTGCGCATGAGCTGCGGACACCTTTGGCTGCGCTGCGGAGTCGCTTGGAGATTGCGCTGCGGAAGTCGCGTGATGCGGCGGAATTCCGTGCGCTGGTGGAAGAGACACTGGAAGAGCTGGACGCGCTGCATCGACTGCTGGATGCACTACTTTTGCTGGCGCGCTCCGACGCGGGAGAGCTACCCGTTACCAAGCAGGAGGTTGTGCTGCATTCCCTTTTCGAAGAAGTGATCAGCTTGTATGACGCGATCGCAGCGGAGCGTGCGCAGCAGCTGTGCATGGAGTGTCCTCAGCCTCTTGCGCTGTGGACAGACAAGCTCCTATTGAGTCGGGGACTCGCAAATCTCGTCGACAATGCCTGCAAGTTTACGCCCGCTGGTGGTCGCATTGACATCTGCGCGGAGCAGCAAGGCGCGGAGGTGTGGATCCGTGTATCGGACTCTGGACCGGGCATCTCTGCTGCCGATTCCGAGCGGATCTTTGAGCGCTTTTTCCGAAGCGCTGAGCACCGTGGGAGCACCGCAGGATTCGGACTGGGACTGTCGCTGTGTCGCGAGTTTGTGAGCGCGCTCGGTGGCCAGATCCAACTTCAGCGCAGCCGAGCGGGAGGAACCGAAGCCGCGATCATCCTCCCAAGCCGTTAGTGCAGCGGTCGGGAGTCGCCCCGGTCCTCCCTCCCTTTGCTCTCGCG